>Ga0209345_10002048_pt1 | contig 23078 bp, 19 predicted proteins | sample Cruoilmetagenom7_FD_187294 | JGI IMG/M metagenome (GOLD analysis project Ga0209345, IMG submission 187294) | Oil polluted marine microbial communities from Coal Oil Point, Santa Barbara, California, USA - Sample 7 (SPAdes) (version 2) | ecosystem: Environmental > Aquatic > Marine > Oil seeps ...
CTGTCGCCAACAGCGCTCAATTCTTTGGCTGAAATGCCGACTTGATTGGACACGTTGCCGTTTGTGGGCGTTACCATCAAGCCTGTCGCCATGTTCAAAGCCAACCATGCGGAGCGAAGGGTCGCCGCGTCATACTGACCCAGCAGGTCCATGTTCCACAGCGCCCCTTCGCTCGGTTCGAAATAAGGCGTCGACGACACGTTGACCGAAAGGGAGCGAATGCCCAAATCCAGCGCCATATTGGTGGTGTTGGCGCCTTCGATCACGATCGGCCAAGTGCTTTCTTGGCACAGCATCTGAAACATCGGGTTCGGCAACGCCCCGCTGTGCAAGATCAGCAATTGAGGGGCGACCGCTTTGCTCAACGCGGTCAACTTTTCTGGGGTCGTGCTGTCATCCAAGCGCTGCAAGCTCACGTCGTCGCGCTGTAAAAGGCTCGGCGACAAGATGGTCGCAAGATTGCCCTTATGCACGACCACCACAGCAACGCCCTTGGGGGTTGCGGTTTCAAGTGCTTTCAACAAGCCCAGACTGACAACATCCATCACCCGCGCCTGTTCGCCATGATAGGCTTGGTGCAATCCATAAATCGTCATCAAGCCGATCTTGTTGGCTTTCACCAACCCCTGCACACTTTCCAGACTGTCCATCAGAAGATCTGGGATTTTGCCTGTGTAGAGCTTGAATATGCCGTCATAAGCTTGTTTAGGAATGGCAGGCGCGCGAAACGCCGCGGGGCTGAACAGCCACGGCGCTTGCGGGGGTGTCTTTTGCGCTTGGTCCAACGGCAAAATCGAAAACGGCGCGGTGGTCGTGGGAAACGATACATACCGCTTCAGCGGATTGAACTTGTAGGGCTGCAACACCGCCAAGCACCCGCACTTCAACACGTCCGTGCGCAATTTCTTTACGTTTTGCGTATCCTTGGCGGCATCGTCAGCACCCACCAAGCCGATCAGTTTTACATTTGTGGCGCTGCCATCATCAAACGTCGTGCCCGTGATCCATTTGACACCGGGAATTTTGTCGTAAAAGAAATTGAACGCCTTAATCCGGTCCAGATTGCTGGATGATCGCCCCTGTTTGTACGTCCACGTCACCGTCAACACGGCGCTGCAATTGTGCTGTTGGGGTGGGCTGGACCCATTGGCCGTCTTGGCCCCATCACCGCCCGTAATGGTATTGGTGGAGGTGAGCAAATTGGCCAAGGTTGCAAACGCTGCACACAGTTCCGTGGTGTCGGTCGGATAAAAGCCTTCCGCCCCGCCCGGGTCCATGACCGCCGTCGCGGCCATGGTGACCTGGGCATTGTTCACCGCCACCCAAGGGCTTGGCGTCCAGGTGTTTTGTCCGGTGAAGCTGGTAAAATCTTGCAATACCCCGTGGGTGTCGGTGGCGAATTCCGCCAGGGTGGCGTTCAGCGTCCCCGGAACTGCATTTTGGACGAGCTGCTGTTGCTCCGTCGCCGTGGCGGTAAAGCCAAACGTCAAAACCGACGTGATCGTTTGATCGAAGCCCGGTGCCTGATCGTTCACCAAGACATCGATGCCTCCGGCGTAACCGAGGCGACGCAAATTTTCGATCAGCGCGAACGTGGTGCTTTGGTTACCGAAATTGGGACCATCTCCGACCTTCAGGCGCACCCCCGCTAGACCTTTAAAGTAATCAGCCAACGCCGCAGGCGCATCGCGTAGGTCTTCGCTGATCAAATACGCCCCCGACTTTGGCGTGTCCACGGGCAGCGACACGGGCGGCTGGTTGGTGATCCAGTCGATATTGATCGCGGTGAGCAGTTCGCCCAACGCCATATATAGCGGCTTGAGGATCGCGTTTACGCTTTGCGCATTTTGGTACGGCACCGGTTGAATTTCCAAGGCACCCGGCGGGCGCACGGTTCCATTGGCGGTCATCTGAGTGTTTATGGCGAGCAACAGCGGCTGACCGATGTTCTGTATAGCCTCTTCGCATTGCCCGGCCCGACGCGCCAGTTCAAGGGCGGCATCGGGATTTTTCGCATCGGCCATAGCTTGCGTAAGCTGGCCGTACTGCCCCCCTAAAATCAACAACTTACCGATATCGGACGTTAAGCTGGGGGCGAGTTTGAGGGCCGGATCACCGGGTTTTAACGGCCCCGCTAAACGCGCGATATCGCGCCAATCAGATGTAAAGTTCTTCAAAACGTCCCTCTTTTACCATTAGGCCCTCGTTTATGGACGCTGGTGGGGAAGCAATTGTGAACGTCGCCCGTTTGCGCATCGGCAAATGCGTGATACATGTCTGCTTATGACACACCCTAAAAAAGAAACGCCGAGCAACGTTCAGTTCGCCATTATCGGTGGCGGCCCTGCTGGTTTGATGGCCGCTGAAGCCCTGGTTGAGCAAGGCGCGCACGTTCACATTTTCGACGCCATGCCGTCGCTTGGCCGTAAATTTTTGATGGCCGGCAAAAGCGGGCTGAACTTGACCCATGACGAAGCCTTAAAGCTTTTCCTCAGCCGTTTTGGTGCGGCGCGTGAAAAACTGGAACCCGCGCTGAACAACTTTGTCCCCGGCGCAATCCGCAAATGGGCCTACGAGCTTGGCGTTGAGACCTTCGTCGGCACCAGCGGGCGGGTGTTTCCCAAAGATTTCAAGGCCGCCCCCTTGCTGCGCGCGTGGCTGCACAATCTGCGTGAGCGCGGCGCAACCATCCACGTGCGCCACAAATGGACCGGCTGGGCCCAAAATGAAACTGGTGACAGTTTGCGCTTCGACACGCCCGACGGTGAGGTCACGGTGCAAGCCGATGCGACCATCTTAGCGCTCGGTGGCGGCAGCTGGCCCACGCTGGGGTCGGACGGGTCGTGGATCGCAGCGCTGCAAGACAAAGGTGTCGAGATCGCTCCGCTGCGCCCCGCCAATTGTGGTTTCGACGTGGCGTGGAGCGATTATCTGAAAAAGAACTTCGCCGGCGCGCCGCTCAAATCCGTGCGCATGTCGTTCAAAGATCAAGCCGTTCCCGGCGACGCGGTGGTGAGTCAAGGCGGCCTTGAAGGCGGCCCGGTCTATACCCTGTCCGCAGCACTGCGCGACGCACTAGAGCAAGACGGCGAAGCGACGTTGACCATCGACCTGTCGCCCGGTCGCAGTTTGTCTGAACTAATCGAGGCGCTCAGCCGACCCCGCGGCAAAAAGTCGATGGCGACGCACCTCAAACGCACCGTGCGCATTTCCGGCGTCAAAGGGGCGCTGTTGCGCGAGTATGTATCGGCGGACGATTTCGCTGATCCGGCACGCTTGGCGGCGGGCATCAAGGCGCTTCGCGTGCCGTTGCTGCGCGCCCGCCCATTGGAAGAAGCCATCAGCAGTGCAGGCGGCGTGAAGCTCGACGCCGTTGACGACGGCTTCATGCTCAACGCCCTGCCCGGGGTATTTTGCAGCGGTGAAATGCTCGATTGGGAAGCGCCCACCGGGGGCTACTTGCTCAGCGGCTGTTTCGCCACCGGACGCACCGCAGGCGATGCGGCGTTCCAGTGGATCACCCAACGCCTAGGCGGCGGTCTTGCCCCTGAGATTGAAGCGCTTCTTGATCCACAGTAGTCTAGGAGCGCTTACAGCGAACGCTTAGGAGCGATCTGGATAGGCGATGCTCTGCACCTCAAGCTCGTCTTCGCCACCGGGCGTGATGACATTGACCAGATCGCCAAGCGTCTTTCCCATCAACGCGCGCCCGATGGGCGAGTCCTGGCTGATGCGCCCGTCACTGGGTTCGGTTTCATCGCTGCCGACGATGGTGACGGTTTGCTTTTTCCCGTTTTCGCGTTCATAGCTGACCGTCGCACCAAAATGCACCCGATCACGCTCGACCTGAAAGCGCGGATCGACGACGCTCAAAAGCTCCAGGCGCTTGCGTAAATAACGCACCCGACCGTCAATTTGGCGCAGCCGTTTTTTGCCGTATATGTAGTCGCCGTTTTCCGAACGGTCGCCGTTGCTCGCCGCCCAATGCACGGTGCGCACGACTCCAGGGCGTTCGCCTTCCCACAACTGGGTCAGTTCGGCTTGCAGCTTGGCGAATCCCACAGGTGTGATGCATTCTTTGTCGGCGCTCATGATATCCTCTGGCGTCTTCATATCCCTGAGCAGTACATCACTTGCCCGCACACTGACAATCACCGAGTTATTTTTGCGGCAACTGAGCCCCAATATTTTTGAGCAGCGTTCGAAAATCACCCGCCAGCTCTTTCAGGCTCGGCGGCGGCGATACGGTTGGCGGAGGAAGCGGCAAACTTGGCGGAGCCTCCGGGGACAAGGCCTTCTTCAACATATCCTTTTGTTCGGGCGGTGGAGCAATATGCGCTGGGCTAACCGGATCGGCCTCTTGTGCAGGTGTGGGGCGCACGCGGTCATGCACAAGTGAAAGCTGCACGCCGAGATCAAAAATGTCGTTCTGCAACGCCGACAGGTTTGCGTTGATGGACAATGCCCGCTTTGGGGAAATGGTTTGTCGAGTGTTGAGCGGACCCATTTTCGCTATCCGGGTGTTGGCGTGCAACATGTCCGCGATCTGGGGCAAAGTTTCGTCTTCGATCTGATTAGACAATTTCATCAACACACCAGGCGTCACCACGCTCTCAACCGCCAGCTTACCCAATAGCCGCGCCACCCCCAACGTTAAGGTGTCGAGTGCTTTGATCTCAGCCGCGTGCCGATCCCCATAATCTGGGCGGTCGCGCAAGTCCTGCTTGACCACCTGAATAGCTTTTTGCACGATCTCTCCGGCTTTCAAGAGATCTCTATCGCTCGCCATATCGGTTCCTTTTTAGCTTAGATCATGTAGGCCTTCGGCCATGACGCGTATGTTTTCAATGAGCGCTTCCAACAGGTTTGCGTTGGCGGACAGGGCATCGAGAAAATCCATATGCACGCTGTCGGTTGACAAGGACAATGCGGTCTTCGCCTCAGCCATGCGCGAACGGATCTCTGCAAAATTTTCGTTCTCCAGCTGAACAAGACGCCCGATCCCTTCGCCCACATGTCTTGCCAAAAAACAATCGAAGGCCTCCGACGCCAGAACATAAAACTGCATGACCGGCGGCGAGAATTGTTGATCTGGCGCAAGGCCCAACACATTTTCCATCAACGTCAAATCCGAGAATACGTCATGCGCTTGAATGCAAATCTCGCGAATGCGAAACACCGCAAGGGTGGCGTTTTGTCGCCATTCGCCCATGACCGTGATGTTGTATCGCCGCCGTGGTTTCTAAGACCATGTCTCTCACCTCAACGTCAAAGGTTCCGCTCTGGGCAGCTTGATAGAAAGCCCCGCCATCGACAGGTATGATCTCGCGCAATTGATTGGCGCAAATGTAAAGAAGGTGCATTGGAGCCCTTTGCCATATAACAAATTAAGGGAGCGAGAAAAGGCTCGGACCACGAGCGTAATGCTCGATAAATTTCTGCAACAACCGTAAAATCGTCCCCCGATCCAAGCCATTGCCCGCATCATAGGCATCGCTACGCGTCAAGACTGGCGCGGTCAGGGTCATGCCTGTATCCAGTTCGTAAAAACGCCAGCGCCGACCGTCGCTGAGAACGCCTCTGGTTCTGCGATATTGGCTAAAGGCCGCCGCGACCTGACGCGCGGTGGCCATCTGCGCACACAGTTGCCACTGCCCGAAGTCCCGATTGGGACCCAAATTGTCTTTGGCTTCGATGATCAGGCTAGGCCGCAAACTATTCGTAACGGTCCCGCCAATTGCGCGGCCAATGAGATAGTCGAACTTGCCATGGCCCACTTGCGTGTTTTGATGAATCGTTCCGCGCGTTCCTGCATATGCAACACTCTGTTCAGCCGAAACACGTAAAACATTGTCTGCAACTTGTGGGGCCTGTTGGCCCAAAGGAATGGGCGCTGGCGGTTCACAAGGGCGCATGACCGCTTGTATAAACGCATCGATTTGAATGCGTCTCTCTGCTTCAGATGAGCTTTGCCATCGTTGGGCGATGTACGCCAACTGACCGTTGAGGTCGGGCGGCACGGTGGTCGTGGGAACAATCACGTTGGCCGCCGCGATCACATTTACGACAGCGTTATTACCCCAGCCCAGGCCGAAAGCAATAAAATTAGCCGGGTTTTGACCATGCCCCAAGTCATTGTAGTCGCTAAACGCAATGCTCACGGTCGCGAGACCTCAGGTCCGATCATCATTCCATAAAACACTAAAGAACCGCCTTCTGTGATTGCAACATTCACATTTACATCTTTGACGCCTAAGCACGCGTCGTGTGAAATGGAACGGGCTCAAATTAAGCCCCGTCGCAAAACCGATTTGGCGTTAGTCAGGATGGGTAAATTTCGCGTGGCGCACCTGCAGAGCTTCTTCTTGCTCGCTGGCTTCTAGGTTCTCGCCGATTTGCTTCACCGCCACCGCGATTTCCGGCAACAACACGTTTTCCAACGCGCGCGCGCGGCGTTCCGTCGCCACATATTCCTGGGCGAGGCGATGCAGGTTTGCGCTGATCGCCGCACGCTCGACATCAATGCTCATCAACTCGTGAAACGCCTCGGCGCATGCGACGGCTTCGAAACTGGGAAAGGCGGCCTCAGGCGCATGCTCATCGGGCACCGGCTTATCTGGCATCAGCAGAGCTTCGACCAGCGCAAAGCCGATGAAGTTTCTTGACGCGATATCGGCGGATAGCTGTTCGCCAAAGGGCGGTGGATACACCGACAATTCTTCCAGGCCATGGCGCATCAACGACGCCACCAAGGTATCGCGTGCCGATTTGTGAACGTCTTGGCGACGCAGGTTCAGTGCGCTGTAGGCTTGCAACTGGCGCAGCAGCTCTTGCGCCAACAGCATGCGTTTTTCGTCGAGGAACTCATAACCCTCGCGGATCAGTTTTTGCTCATCGCGCAACGCCAGTTGGCTGGCGCGGGTGGGTGAAACTTCACGGCCCTGAAGTCGCATCTCCGCCTCCCTTGATATGACGTGCGATCTGCTCGTCACTGATGCGGGTTAATTCCACATTGGGCAAAATCCCCAGCAGCTTCCATCCGATTTCCATACTCTCTTCGAGGCTTCGGGGATCCAACTGATGAACCAGATCTTTTTCAAAGCGATCACCGAATTCAAGATATTGCTGATCGACGGATGACAAACTGTTGCGCCCAACCACGCTGGCCAGAACGCGCACCCGCGTGGCCCGTGCGTACGCGGCAAACAACTGATTCGATAGGGCCGGGTGATCGGCGGTGGTGAAACCTTCGCCGATACCCGCGTCCATGACACGCGACAAGCTCGGCAACACGTTGATCGGCGGGTTGATGCCCTTGTGAAACAGTTCGCGGTCCAAAACGATTTGGCCTTCGGTGATGTAGCCGGTCAAATCGGGGATGGGGTGGCCGATGTCGTCGCCGGGCATGGTCAGGATCGGCAATTGGGTCACCGTTCCGGGCAAGCCACGCACCGAACCGGCGCGCTCGAATATGGTCGCCAAATCCGAATACATATAACCGGGATAGCCTTTGCGGCTGGGAATTTCACCGTGGCTGGATGAGACTTCACGCAGCGCTTCGCAGTAGTTGGTCATGTCGGTCATGATCACCAACACATGCCGGCCTTCGACAAACGCCAGGTGTTCCGCCGCCGTCAACGCATAGCGCGGCGTCAACAGGCGCTGCGGACTGGGCATGCCCGCGATGTTGAGGTAAATGACCGTGTGTTCCAACGCGCCGCTGTCTTCCATGGCGGATCGGAACTGTTCGGCGGTGTCTTGGGGAATGCCGATGCCAACGAACACAATGGCGAACTCTTTGGCCTCGCCACCACGCAGACGCGCGCGCCGCGCAATCTCGATCGCAATTTGGTCGTGCGGCATGCCGCCGCCGGAAAACAACGGCAGCTTTTGTCCGCGCACCAAGCTGTTCATCAAATCAATGGTCGAAATGCCCGTTTCGATGAAGTCCACCGGCGTTTCGCGAAACGCCGGATTGATCGAGCCGCCATCAATGCGCACGCGCCGTGTCGCCGCCACTGGAGGGCCACCGTCCATGGGTCGCCCGACGCCATCGAACACACGGCCTAAAAGCCCCGGACCCAACGACATGGTCAGCGGTTCGGCGAGAAACCGCACCCGCGTGTCGGCGAGACCTAAGCCTGTGGTGGATTCCAAAACTTCAATGCCGATGCTGTCTTCACTCAACATCGCGACCCGGCCCAGACGCGCCGTTCCATCGGTGCCGATCACTTCGACGGCTTCGTTGAGGCCGACATTGACGTTGCGCTTCAAAAACATCAACGGCCCTTCGATGGCGGTGCCGGACCCTGTAGCGCTGAGATCAATGCGCATCTTGCACCTCCTTATCGCCGCCATTTGAGAGGCTTGAAAGCGTTGCGAAATCTTCGTCGATGGCGCGCCACAAATCTTGGTAATCGTCCAGACGGTCTTCGCCGATCTCTTCGCCCATGCGCTGTAACGTGCGCCGCGTCGCCAAGTTTGATATGGCTTGCGGCGAGACGGCGTTGAGCATGGCCTGTTCGGCGCGTTCAATAAAATGCATCACCAAACGGATCATGTGGGTTTGACGTTTGGGCGAACAATAGCGATCAACTTGTGACGTCGCCAATTGGCGCAGCAGACCTTCATTGATCAATTCGGCATACAGCAAAATGATTTGCTGTTCACCGGGCAAAGCGTCTTTGCCGACGATCCGCGCCAAACGTTCGATGCGCGCTTCTTCATCAAGCAGAGTGAGAATTTTCTGACGGCTGTGTTCCCAATCGGGGTTTCCGCCCTTGGTGCGCCACCACGCGGCCAAGCGCGGTGCGTCTTCGGAATACGACTGCAACGGATCGATGGCGGGGTAAAACCGGGCCTGAGCACGAATCCGGTCCAAGCCCCAAAAACACCGCACATAGCGTTTTGAGTGGGTGGTGACGGGTTCGGAAAAATCACCTGCAGGCGGACTGACTGTGCCGACCACGGTGAGCGACGCATCGTCGCCGCCCAGCGTTTTCACCCGCCCGGCGCGTTCGTAAAATTCCGCCAAGCGTGAACTGATATACGCGGGATAACCACCTTCGCCCGGCAGTTCGCCCAAGCGACCCGAAACTTCACGTAACGCTTCCGCCCAGCGGCTGGTGGAATCGGCCATCAACGCCACGTTCAGACCTTGGTCGCGAAAGTATTCGGCAACCGTGATGCCGGTATAAATACTGGCTTCGCGCGCCGCCACCGGCATGTTGGAGGTATTGGCGATGATCGCCGTGCGCTCCATCAAGGGGCGGCCCGTGCGGGGGTCTTCCAGCTTGGCGAATTCGTGCAGAACTTCAGCCATTTCGTTGCCGCGTTCGCCGCAACCGACATAGATGATAACGTCCGCATCCGACCATTTGGCTAAGGTTTCTTGCAACACCGTCTTGCCGGTGCCGAACCCGCCCGGCAGCATCGCACGCCCACCCAACGCCACGGGAAACAGCATGTCGATGACCCGTTGGCCGGTGATCAACGGTTGGCCGAGCATTTCACGCCGCGCCACCGGGCGGGCCCGGCGCACTGGCCAATGTTGCACCATGCTCAGGCTCACTTCAGTGCCATCGTCACGCTTCACTGTGGCGAGCCGTTCGTCGTCGGCGTATTCGCCCTCATCCACGACGGTGACGATTTCACCTTCGATGCCATGCGGCGTCAAACACTTTTCGACACGGTTGAGTTCTTGGACCGTGCCGAACACCTGTCCCGACGAAACGCGGTCGCCGACTTTCACAAGCGGCGTGAACGGATAGCTTTTTACATCGTGGCCAAAACCGCCGGGACGCACAAAGTTTTCTGCGCCGACGCCATCGAGTGGACGCAGTAGACCGTCGAAAATTGAGCCCAAAATGCCAGGCCCCAACGCCACCGACAACGGCGCGCCGGTGCCTTCGACCACATCGCCAGGGCGTAGACCGGTGGTGTCTTCGTACACCTGGGCGACGATTTCGTGTGCGGACACACGGATGACCTCGCCCAAAATTTTATGCGGTCCCACGCGCAGCGCTTCGTGTACATGAAAATCGCCTTCGACTGTGGCGCGAAGAACGGGGCCGCCGATCCAATGAATACGTGCCCGGCTCATGATGAAACCTCCGCATCCACAAACAGTTCCGCCAACAACACCGCGGCGATCTCTTTTTGATCGGCCAGCACACCCGACAAGGTCGCGTCGACGACCACCCCGTTGGCTTGAATGCGTACGCCGACGTCGAAATCTTTAACCGCAACAAACGCGACTTCATCGCCGCTGAATGATTTAATCCGGTCTAAATAAGGACCCAACTCAACCGGCAACCAATTTTGCGGATGCTCGATGCGCCAGCCACCGGGATGCAAATGCCCCAAGGCCTGATCGACCGCGCTGCGCAACCAATCTTGGCGCGCCGCATCATCTTGCCAACGATTGACCAATTCATGTTTCAGCTGCTGCCATATCACATGCAAGAACGCATTTTCCTGATCTTGAAAGTTTTGCCGTTTGGCGGTTTCGATTTTGGCGCGCTGCTTGTCGATGGCGCGCTGACCATTCCGCCGTTCTTCAACAATCACGTCGTGAACTTTGGCGCGCGCCTCTTTGTGGGCGCTGGCGATGATGTCGCGGGCATTCTGTTTAGCTTCCGCGTCGATGGCGCGGCACTGGTCTTCGCAGTTGCGTCTGACCAAGTCCAACATGGCGTCCACGTTTTCACTCACTGGGAACTGATGATCTGTCATGCGTCCAATCCAAGAATTACGTGCATCTGTTTTTCCAGGTCGGCGGGCGATACGCGAGCGCGAACGTCCTCAATGACCATTACCAACGGCGAAATCGCCGCCAGTGCATCCGCCATCAGGGGCTCCGCAATATGGCGGGCGGCCTCTGCCGTGATCATGACCACGTCAACCTTGCCAGAGACCTCGACAAAGGTCTTGTGGACATCTTTCGCTGACGGGCTGAACACCGAAGCGCCGGCCAAGCGATAACCCGCCGCGCTGATTTCATCACCGATGAACGCCACCCGGCTCATTTAGCCGGCCTGATTGAGAATCAAGATGGCGACGATCAAGCCGTAAATCGCGATCCCTTCCGCCAAGCCGACGAAGATCAGCAAACGCCCCAAAAGCTCAGGTTTTTCGGCCAGCGCGCCGACGGCGGCGCTGCCGACGATCGCGACCGCGTAACCAGCGCCAAGGGTGCCCAGTCCCGCCGAAATGGCCGCCGCGACAAACGCCCACTGGCGCACTGCCGGATCGCTGGCCACCAGGGTGGCTGCGTCTTGGGCGGCGAACACCTCAGGCGTGAACAGCACCAAGCTCAACGGCACGATTAATAAGACGCCGAGAACGAGCGAGGCGATGAGAAAAATTCTGTCTGCGCTCATGTCGTTTTTCCTTCAAATTTCAAAGACCAAGCGGCCGGTGTTTGCAGTATGCGCATGGGGCGTCCCTCTGCGCGCAAAAAGCGGATAAAAAATTCAAACAGCACCAAACGGGTGGTTTGGATTCCTGCGACCAAACCTTCCAGCGCAATGATGAAGACATTACCCACGATCATAACAATCCAAAAGCCCACAGTGCCGCCAGCGATGTCTGCCAGCACCATCAAAGCCGACGACAAACCGGCGTGCGCGATTGCGAACGCACCGACACGCACGAATGACAAGGTGTTGATGAGCAACTGGAACAGCTGTTCAATCAAGGCCCCGATGGCTTTTCCTAAGTCGGAACCGATTCCGGCAATATTCGAGGCGCTGCCGAGCATGACCGTGCCCATCAAAAACCACACGGCCCCAATTGCGATCATCGCCTGCCCCCAAGACGGATCGGCGAAACTGAACAACACCCCCAGATACGCGACCACCAATCCCGCTTGCGTCGCCCACCAGGCGCGCCCCCGGCCTTGCCAGTGCGCCCCGGCGCTGCCCAGCATTATGCCTGTCATTAAGATCACCACGCCCGTGCCGAGCGCCACGCTCAGAACCTCAATCGGTTGCGTCAACGGGTGTAACCACAGGGCGCCGATCACGTCTTCGCGGGCGAAGATCGTGCCAAAAGCAAATCCAAACGCCATGGCGAACAAACCGCCTGGGACCAAGATCGCCGCCGCCGGCCACCTTTTGCGCAGCACAAGCCCGGCCATCAACAACACAAAACCCTGTCCGACATCGCCGAACATATAACCAAACAACAGCGGTGCGATCACCGCAACCAAAGGGCTGGGGTCCGCCTCTGCGCGCGCGGGCATGCCCAAAAGGCGAACGAACGTCTCGAACGGTTTCACCCACAGGGGATTGTTGAACAGCAACGGCGGGCTCATGCCATCGGGTGGTTGCCCGACCATCACGGCATAACCCGGGCCCATTGTATTGAGCGTGCGTTCCAAATCGCCTTGCGAAAGCGCGGTCCAACCGGTGATGCGGGCGAAGTATGTGGTGTAGTGCGTCGTGTTCACGTGATCGGTCAACCAGCGCAAACGTTCGATATTGGCCCGTGCGCGGGCCAATTGATGATATTGCGACAATTTGGTGAGGGCCTTTTGAGCATGCCTTTCCCGGGTGCGTTGAGCCGTAACATAAGCGTTGATGGTGCCCAGCAAATTCTCATCCAAGTTATGGGATAAATCTTTCATTTCATTGCTGGCGATGGCGTCGAGAATTTCGGATACATCGATTTCACGGGCTTTGGACGCACCCAATTCAACCGCCAAAGCCGCTATCGACGGTTTCTCACCGATCGCCACGAAATACACCCCCGCAGGCGTTTCAAAGGTGCGTGCATAAACATCGCCCAAAAACCGTTGCGGCAGTTTGTCGTCTTCAAGCAGGTAAACGGCAATATCGAACAGACTGCTGCGCCTTCTCGTCAGCAATCCACGAGGGAAGTCCTCACCGGCTGCGACAGCCAATTCATGCAGGTGGAGCAAGTTAGCTTGCTGGCGCACCGCGCATTGCAAGATGCCGATATAAGGTGCGGCTTGTGCCGCCCACTTTTGAAAACATGCCAAACTGTCGTCCAGCACTTCTGACAATGCATTGGTCGGCAAGGCCGCATTGCGATCCGCCGCGGGCCAATAGGCCCGGTAGCGCCGCGCCAATTCACCATAAGCTTCAAGCCCGGCGCGCAAGTCGGACATATCCACGGTTTCGTGTGGCGAACTGGCATCGGCCTCCAGCTCAATGGCGTTCAGCTGCGCCAAACCTTCAAGCGTCGAGGCGAGCCCGCTTTGCGGCACCATGATATCGAACCAGTTTGCGCTTTGCGGATGAAACATGATCGGCCCTAACGGTTATCAAGCGTTTCGGGAAACAGGCACCTATGAACAAGGTGGGCGCGCAAGTGCTCCAAGTCCATCGCCACCATGGCCAAAAAGGCAAACGCAGCGACCGGCTGTTGGGTGTGACGACGAAACAATCGCTCCACACGCGAAATCAATTGATAGCGTAATTCAACGCCTTCAAGGGTGTTGGCTGGATGGTCGGCACTGTGATCGCGGCGCAAGACGCCAATCAGACTTTCCATTTCGGCCCTATCGTCGGTGGCGGGCAATAAAGTCCGAAAATGGTCGAGCCACACCGCCATAGGCGTTTTCTGCGCTGCCCAATCACGGTCATTTTTTCGGGATAAGGCGGTCACGTGTCGCTCGCCGCTGGCCCAGTCGGGAACCGCCCGACCGCGCGCCAGATGAACCGTCAGAGGCAAATCGACAAGTCCGCCCGTCCACTGCAGAGCCGGACGCCAAGGGGCTGGAAACCATTTGGAAATCGCCCCAATATAGACTCGCCAATCACGCCGCAAGGCCTCTTCGATCCCGTGCGCATTGGTGGTCGCCGACAATTGGCTCACCCAACGTTTAAGGCCGGTTTGACGTGCGCTATCGAGATAATGGCCGAGGCTTTTGCTTGAGTTGAGGTGCTGCCACGTGGCCTTCGTTGGGCGACAGCCGTGGTGCGCCTGCAGACGAGCTTGGGCATAAGCAAAGGACGCCCGGTCAGCCATCGCGTCCTCCCGTTAGCTTCGATGCAACACGTTTTGCAACAATGTCGATGTGTTCAGCCGTGGCGAGATTATCGATGATGGTTTTGGGCGCGCTGTCGAAAGCGTTCCACATTTCTTCACAAGTTGCTTTGACCGAGGCCGTGCAATGGGTGCGTATGTTTGAAATACGACGATGCGCGCGTTCCGATATCACCCGTGCGTCCTGCATGGCTTGATTAATGGTTTTACGCGCATCTTCACGATGATGGTCGGTTTCGATTTCGGCTTTTTGTTCTGCTTGCAGAACCGAATCGATTGGATTTTGCAATACATTGCCCCTTAGGCCTGGTGCGCAATTTCGCGCACATCACCATCGTAACCAACCCTTTGGCATTATAACAGCAATCCTCCGATTTTGTTTGCGCATCGTCAAGGCTCATGAACCATTATGTACCCCCGTCAAATCATTAATGGTCCCTGAAACCCAAGCGCTCCATATACGTTGACGTCCGGCCAAACACCTCACTTCGTCTTTAAGTAGGCTCGCTGATATTCCAGATATGGCGCTGCAAGGCTAAAACCCTGGACGTCGAGGGCGCCTGTCGCCACAGAACTGAGGGCGTAACCGTCGAGATAATCGAAACCGGCACAGATTGCCGCCGTCAAAAGGCTGATCGAACGGATGCCGTGAGCATACGTGCGCAGTTGGTTTTCCTTTGCGTTCAAGACAAAGGTTTCCATGTCCTTGATCAGTGCCCTTTCGTTCTTGGTCGGCGCCGACTCGTTCTTGGTCAAGGTGAATACATCAACGCCGACGGCGTGCAAACCGGCTGTGCGGTAAGCCGGAAAGTTACCGTGATCGTGGGAAAAGCGGGCGATGATCGCGCGCGAGTAGCGCCGGAGTGCCGAGGTTAATTCCAAGATGCGTTGTTGGGGAATATTCTCTGGCAAACCGACCATTTCAAACACGATCCGGTCGGTGTTGGTTTGCATGATCAATTCGATATTTGATAAGTACTTCATGCGCCGTTGGACGTTGGCCAGCGTTTCGAAGTGAACCGGCAGTGCGATCAGAGAACGCGCGCGGTTCTTGATCAATTTTTCCAGTTCCTCCGCCGCGACATGCAGCGTCAAGTGGTCCAACTCAAAAAATTCTTGCGGTGACGGCGCATTCCCCAACACCCCATATCCCGACAAAGATTGCCCCAGATGATCTTTGAGCACAGGAATGCAGACATAGGTCGACACCACCCGGGTACGCGTCACCAGCATCGGCCGATAGATGAATTCAACGCCATCCAAGGTGAGGGACGTCTCATGCTTTAACGGTGCCACGGTCGGGGCCCGGTCTTGGTCAGCTTTATCGACCAGTTCTGAAATAAGCTGGTTCTTGTCGGGTGCTGGGGTAATAAGCACCTCACCTTTCGCATCGATGGCGACATCCATCACGCAGGTGAGATTTCCAGCGTCCTTAACGCCAACCAACGCGCGGGCGATTTCTTCGTTAAGCATGTTGGCTTTAAGGTGGCCCTGTAAATGCGGCAGAGCGTCAAACACCACCAGGTAACTGACCTCATCGCGACGAATGAAAAGGTCGCGCGCCGACAGATGCGCTTGAATGATACTGTCGGTCTTAATGTGAATTTTATCGCAAGCCTGATCCCACTTTGCGCCGAGATGCTCTTTGATCTTGCTCAGATCAAGCAAGTAGACCTGATCTTTGAGTTCCTCGCCTCTATGGGATTTTAGGATGGAATTAAGCCGAACTTCGAATTCAGTCAGCTCCTTGGGGTTGTGCGTGTCATTTTGGGCGGCATTTTGTTTCGCCGTTTTATGACCGGGCCACAACGTTGTGAGCAATCGTTCCATTACGGTTTGTGGCTGGCCAGACATTGAGGAGCCCCCATTCGTTTCACTTAGATCGCAAGAACGTCATTCACAGCTTCGAGCAATTGTCCTTCGGTAAATGGCTTGGCCAGAATTTTTGCAGCGCCAAACCGTTCAGAAAGTTTCAGAAAGTCTAAGTTGCGCGTTCGCCCACCGCCGGATATGGCGATGATTTTTAAATCCGGGAATTCCTGCTTGAGGTCGATGATGGTTTCGACGCCTTCTTTTTCCGGCATGATGATGTCGGTGATGATCAGATCGAAGGGTGTGGCTTTTTGCTTGTCGATGCCAACACGTCCATTTTCGGCTTCATCGACTTCAAAGTCAGCGGTTTCAAGAATTTCGCGAATGGTAAAACGCGCCAATTCCTCGTCGTCGATTACCAATATACGTGTCATCAATCGCCCTCCCATTCAGCGCAATTTCAACAGAATGATACCATCATAAAATAATATGTTAAACAGAGCCTCCCCCCTCAGCCTTTCAGCATGGCCTTGAGAACATCCGATGGCTGAGCCATCTCTTCGGGTTGAGACGCATCCAGAGGCTGTGCGATGGCCACGGAACTGATGTAGTCGTAGCCCAAATTCACAGCGGTGATACAGGTATCCATATCCTCCAACCCATGGGCGTGACGCGCGATGCCTAGGTCGTTCGTGTCCCCGGCAAACGCCTCCAACGAAGACAACCGCTCCTCGCAAGGGCGCAGGTCATACTGGAAACCCAATCCGACGGATGTGACCATGTCGGCGGGAACGGCGTTGAAATTCGAAAAGCCATGCTCTAGGCGCAGCCATACCCCTCTGCCAAAAGGCGTCAGCCTGTCGATGGCCCGAAACAAAGTGTCGCCATCCATATCGGCGGGGACTTTGGTGATTTCGAAATAGACGTTGTCGTGAACGCTCCAAACACCTTCGTTACACGCTTCCATATATGCATCGGCGTACTCCGGCGTCGCCATAATGCTGTAGTGAACCGGGATCACGATGTTGGTGAACATGTAGCGATCCAAAAAGGACTGAGTTTGGCTAACCGCATTGTGTAAGGCTTCTTTGTCCAAGGCGTAAACGTACCCATATTTGGCAAAGAAAGCGTCCAGGGCTTCTTCGGAAATGTATGAGCCTTCTCCGGTATTCCATACATTTTCGCAGGTGTAGCCGAAAATTTCGCTGGCCTGCACGTCCCACATGGGGAAATAGCTGAACTCAGCATCGGTCAACACAATATCGGTTTTAGGATGGGAGGCTGCGTCTTCGGGTGGGTTGTGTTCGATCTCATCAACATCCAACGGAGCAAACTCCAGACCACTATCACGAATGTCGATAGCCTGCCAAAGCCGCAGTTGCTCGCTGGTTACGTCCAAGACACGCTCGGCCGCCATCAACAATTCGAAGTCCGTTACGCCGGGCTCAACCAGCAACAGACTGGACGTATCGTAGCGCACGCAGGCAACGTCGGGGGTCAGGGCTTGTTCCATGAGACGACAATGATCTTGCGTCATCGGTCCCGCACCAACGGCGTGGAGAAGGCGCAATGTGTTGAGGTCCGCGCCAGCTTCAAGCGAGCTGTGCAACACTCGCCACCATGGACCAACATCAGCGTTCAAACCGCCTGCGGGAAAAAACGTGCTCATCGGTTACTCCCCCCACGTTTCGATATAGACTTTGGCTTGATGGGTGACATCTTCAAGGGAAAATACAAATCGATACGGGCCCCCTCCCCCTCAGAACTTCTAACATCGACGACGCCGCCGTGCTTGGCGACAATGCCGTGGATCATAGACATACCAAGTCCAGTTCCTTTGCCCGGTTCTTTGGTCGTGAAAAAAGGATCGAAGATTCTTTCCAGAACTTCAGAGGGCATACCGCAACCATCATCAATCACGCTGATTTTGGCATAAGGAATTGAGCGCAGAGCCGGATTGCGGATCATCAAGCTTTGACTTGGTTTGGCCTCTTTCAAGTTGATCGCTATATGGCCATTGCTCCCGCCGATGGCATCGACCGCATTGGAGACCAAGTTGATCAGCGCGGCGTTGATCTGCTTTTCGTCGGCATAGACCGTGTCTTTGAAATGGCCAATCGAGGTCTTCACCTCAATCGAGGACGGCGTTGTCAAATGGATCAAGGGCAATGCCTTTTCCAAGATAATGTGCATGTCTTGATCCCTGAAGTCCGGATCATCTTGGCGCGAAAATTCCAAAACCCGCTTAACCAGTTCCTGTACCCGCTTGGCCGCCTGCAACACCATGCCTAATTTTATATCTTCGCTGCTCTTGGCACCAAGCGTACGCTTGACCATCGCGGTGAGGTTTAGGATCGGCAGCAACATGTTGTTGATGTCGTGCGCCATGCCGCCCGCTAAATTACCTAGGCTTTCCATGTTCTGGGCTTGACGGCGCTGGCGCTCGGCTTCCTCGCGGTCACTGACGTCACGGATAATCGCCGTGCATAAATCGGTCGTGTTACGCGGCATCGGCGACAAGGTCAGTTCGATCGGAAACTCAAGCCCATTGGAGCGCAGACCGGTTAGAGATAGATTTTTTCCAAAAATATGGCCCTTGTGAGTCTTAGCGAATTGGCGCACGGCACTGGTGTGCTGAGAGCGAAGGTGTTCAGGGATAATGATCTCTACGTCAACACCAAGCGCTTCACGCAGCGTATATCCAAACATAACCTGGGCCGCAGGGTTGAATTGGGTGATATGGCCAATTTCATTGATGGCGATGATCGCATCATGAGCGCTTTCCACGATGGCGAGGCTTCGTTCTTCGCTTTCGGCAAGTTTATCCATCGCGTAGATGCGTTCGCGCTCCATACGCAAAGCCTGAATGCCATAGGCCAAATCTTTCGCCAGCTCGTCAAGCAAGCACAACTCGGCCTCAGTGACCACCTTGGAAGCACCGCGGGCGATGAACAATGCACCGAACGTTTCCCCCGCATCTTTAAGAGGCAGCACGTAAATAGATGAAATGTTATTCTGCACGCATATTGTATGACAGTTGGGCTGATTGGCCGGACCGTCCTCAATTGAATAATGCACTGACTTCATGGCTGCGGTTTCGTCTAATTCATTGATATCAGCGATGACCGCATCGACAACGTCCTTATTCGGACCGTAAATAGCCGTCGGAACCATGTGTTTGCCACCGTTGTATCTAATGAACCCGGTCCAGGCCATTTGGTAGCCGCCTTCTTCAACGATAGACCTACAGATGTCGTTGAGAAGTTGATCTTCGTTGGTGGCGCGAACAAGGGCTTCATTGCAATGAGAGACCGTGCGTAGCGCTCGATTGCTCTGTTCCAGCTCCACCTGGGCCTGGCGCTCGACGGTGATGTCTATGCCCGATGACAAGATGGTGCTCTCAACGCCGCTGGCATCGTACAAGCAGGCGTTGCTCCACGAAATCAACCGCCGTTCGCCGGAATGCGTGAGCACCTCATTTTCAATGTGCCTGTGTTGATCGATATGACCGTTGAAAATTTTATCCGCCACATTGCGCAACTCGTCGCGACTAACCGGGGGAATGGCCGACTCAAACCAATTGCACCCGATCAGGGCATCCGCGTCGTAGCCCAGCAGATCACTGGCGAATTTATTGATCAGGACAACATTGCCATCACGATCAAGGGCGACCACCAGTGTGCCCGCCAGATTGAGGTAACTTCTCAACTGATCGCGTTGGTGCGTAATTTGGTTGCCCGCCGCGACGCGTGCGGAAATGTCTTGGATGTAACCGTGCCAAATGATGCTGCCGTCATCCTCTTTACTGGGACTTGAGTGACCTTCAACCCATTTTTCTGCACCATTGGGAAGGATGACCCGGTACTCACTGCTCCAGGACTGCAGGGTCTCGGCCGACTCTCGGATGGTTTCACTGACCCGTAGAAAATCATCGGGATGAAGAACCGCGAACAACGGGCTGGCGTCATCGACAACGTCTTGTGGCGTCACACCAAACACATTCCGGATTCCCTTACTGGCATAGGGAAAATGATAACTTCCGTCAGGCCTCATGCGAAACTGGTAGATGAAACCCGGCAGATGTTTACTCAATTTTTGCAAGCGTTGCATAAATTCGTGGGCCGAAGCCTCCGCCTCGACCCGTGCGCTGATGTCTTCAACTGTGGACCAAATACATGCTTCGCCATGATGTTGGATGAGAATCCCAGAAAGCTGCACAGGAACTAAATGGCCGTCACTATGAATGTATTCTTTGATGTAAGGGCCGTATCGTCCGGTGTTTTGCAAACTATCAAGTTGCGCCTGCTCGTCGATGGCGTATTTTTCCGGTGTAACGTTCCAGTATGTCAGGCTCAATGTATCTTCGACGCTGCGGCCGATGATGTCTGCGTACGCTGGGTTGGCGTCAATCAAGGTGCCGTCCATTTTCATCAACACAAGACCAATGGATGACGATACGAATAAATTTCGATTATAGTCTCGGCTTTTGGCCAGTTCTTCGTACGGACTGGTTAAGCTGGTCACGACGACCGCCTGATAAATCATCCAGTACGAAGCCATTTTAAAGAGGTGCCCCGCAAAGTTGAAGGCCCCGTAAGTATCCACATACAGCGTAAACATGAGCTCGGCGAGAATAGTCAGGACAATTCCCGCACCAATCAAATCGGTTTCAGTGCGTCCCAAATCAAACCGCCGCTGGTACAGCACAATGAGGGATAGGACCAAAACGGCGATGATGATGTATTCGCTAACCACCTTGAAATCAGTGAGGCCAACGCCCTCGACAAACGTTGTGGGGAAAATGCCCGACATGACAGCGTAAAACAGCGCTGTGGAGATCACGCCAAACACACCAAACGCATATAATTTATTGATATTCATCCGGGCGGCGAGTGGCGCAAAAACGAGCAGTCCCGCCTCAACGTAGCGGGTGCCGATCCAAAATTGGCTTGCAAGGTTGCCGCTGCCGACACCCACAGCACTCATGCCCTTGTAAAACAAGGTATGAGCTATATCGAGGCCGCCGATCCAAAAATATCCGCACGCTAGGACGATCAAAAACGCGTTTTTCCGATATCGGTCCGTACTCCACGTCAGTGCGAATAGAACGAAGGAAACAATGATCGAAAAGAATTCGGCAAGGGTGTGAAAGGCAAGGTAACTGTATTGCGAGACAGCAACCAGGAAAAGCCCCGCCACGGCGGGGACGAACCACAGTGAGGGGCTTCTTAAGGACAGAAGCTTACTTTCCGCCAAAAATGGGCCCCGTAGGCTCATGCTCCACCTTTCGTGCTGTCAGACCGAAGGCTTAACCGACTATGCTCGAACGCCACGACCAATTCCCCTGCACAGCATGATGCCGTGCTATTGAGCAGGCCTAGTTTGCCGATCTCTACTTTAGCGAGATATAGTAACTTATTTATTCGACCATGAGCAGGTATTAATAACATAATATGACCCTGCAATCAGAAAATCGGCGAAATCGGGCAATGACAGATGATCTCTTAAGCCAGTGGCGGCACGATCCCAGCTATCGCTTACTTCAGGCGGAAATCTCAGCGTTGGATGAGCGTCTGGGTGGAAAGGGAGAGTTTGGCCGTGCGATCCGCGACTTGTGGAGCCAACAACAAAATGCCACATCGCCTGAAGATGAAGAACACCTCGCGTTTTACCGAAAAATCTTGACGCAAATGATGATGGGCAAGTTCGAGCGCATCGTCACGCCCGATCCGGTCAACGATGTCGAAAGCTTTGGCGCCAGCTTGGTGCATCTGAACATGACGCTGGACAGAAAGTTCGCCGAGGTACGCGCCCTTTCCGAGGTCACGCATCAGCTCAATGAAGGCCTGTTTATCGCCGATGTTCTCAATCATGTCTTCGATACCTTTCGCGCCATCATCCCCTATGATCGTATCCGCTTCGCTGTCGTGGAGACGACTTCCAAAGGTGTCAAAGTTGCGCGCACACACTGGTCGCGTTCTGATTTCGGCACATGCCATATCACCCCCGGCTATATCCAGCTCTTGGTAACCGGCAGCCTGGCCGCGATTGCCGCCGACGGACAGCCGCGCTTCGTCAATGACCTTGCAATCAGTCTGCAAGAGCACCCGGATTCCTTGGTGACGGGCTTGATGATCAAAGAAGGGGCGCTCGCCAACCTGACCTATCCACTTGCCGTCAAAAGCGAATTGATCGGCTTTTTATTTTTTTCCAGCCGCATAAAAGGCGTCTACCAACAAGAACACATCAATATGTTTGCGAGCGTCGGGGCCAGCTTGGCGCTGACGCTGGAAAAAAGCCTGTTGTACGAAGGCCTCACCGTGCGCAACGCATTCATCCGCTCCGTTTTCGGGCGCTATATTTCAGACGAAATCGCGGACGCGCTGTTGAAAGATCCGGAAGCGCTGAACATGGGCGGTCGCACGTGCAAAGTCACCGTCCTGCTCAGCGATATCCGAGGTTTCACCTCCATGTCCGAACACATGGAACCCGAACAAGTGGTCGCCTCGCTCAACAACTGCTTCACCGTCATGGTCGATGTCATCCACAAACATAACGGCACCATCGACAACATCATTGGCGATGCGCTGATGGTGTTGTTTGGCGCGCCCATTTCGCGTGATGACGATGCACACCGCGCGATTGCCTGCGCACTGGACATGCAAGGCGCCATGACCGAAGTCAATCGCCGCAATCTGGAACGGGGTCTGCCGGAACTCGCCATCGGCATCGGCATCAACACCGGCGACGTGGTTGCGGGCAACATCGGATCGGAAGCGCATGCTAAGTACAGCGTCATCGGTGCGCCGGTCAACATGGCTGCGCGTTTGGAATCAAAAGCCGCGCGTGGAGAGGTTTTGATCTCACAGACCAGCTATGACGCTGTGCAAGATGCGGTGCATATTGTTGAAACGCGGAAAATCCAGGTTAAAGGCTTCTCCGATCCGGTCTGCGCATACAGCGTTGCCGCACTTTAATCTTCAACACTTGACCTCCCCCACCTACCATTAAAAAGTCGAATACGAGCCTACCGTCTACTCCCGATATAACGACCACAACGCTGCCAGCTGTTGTGTGGTCAGCGGGTTGGCGAACAGCAGGGTATCATCCCCCTTAACACCGTTGATCAAACGAGCAAGGAAGGTCTCTGGTGATGCTGTGCGCGCCATGGCAAATAAATCGCGTGCGGGCAGTGCGGTGTCTGCATCTCCGTCACCCGTATCATCATGACAGCCCGCGCAATAGGTGTCGTG
>Ga0209345_10002050_pt1 | contig 23050 bp, 22 predicted proteins | sample Cruoilmetagenom7_FD_187294 | JGI IMG/M metagenome (GOLD analysis project Ga0209345, IMG submission 187294) | Oil polluted marine microbial communities from Coal Oil Point, Santa Barbara, California, USA - Sample 7 (SPAdes) (version 2) | ecosystem: Environmental > Aquatic > Marine > Oil seeps ...
TTCTACTCTATTATTACTTTTAGTTCTATCAACTGGAGTTCCTCCTAACCATCTAAAAATAAAGCCAAAAGGAGGTTTAAATAAGGAAGCTTTTCCAATGTAATTTATAGGAGCTGCTTCTGCCCATTTAACTGCAATTCCTAAAGGAAAATCTAACCAATGTGTATGTGGAGCAGCTATAATCAAATATTTTTTTAATTCCTTCGGAAAACTACCCTTCACTTTCCAACCCAAAATGGTGTATAAAATAAATCGTGCAAATAATTTCATGTAGTTGTTAATAACTCAGATTTAATTTTAAATGTCTGGCTATGGCAACAAATATAAAAATCTTAATTTTAAAAATTGAATTTAAAATAAATTTCAGTTATGAAAAATTTTTCAGTTTTAATTTTACTTTTAAGCTTTTCAATATTAAGTGCTCAAAAAATTGAAGTAAAAAAAGGTCCAATATTAGAAGAATTTGGGAAAGTATATCAAGTTGAAAACCTTGATTTACAATTAGATAAAGATACTGAGTATAAGGTTATTTTTGATATTTTTACTGATAAATCAAAAGATAATAAAGTGAATCCACTACTAAACGCTGTTGCTCGTTATTTGAATATGCATGCCCAGCAGGGAATTTCATTAGAAAATATGAAAACAGTAGTTATTATACATGGCGCTGCAACTAAGAGCACCATAAACAATGATGCTTATCAAAATAAATATCAAACAATCAACCCAAACAAAGATATTATTGAAGCTTTAAAGAAAGCTAATGTAGAAATATATGTTTGTGGACAATCTTATGTTGCAAGTGGGTTTAAGATAAACGAAAAATCTTCAAATGTAAAATTAGCTTTATCGGCTTTAACAGCTTTGGTTGAATATCAAACTAATGGCTATCAAATTATAAATTTTAATTAATAATGGAAGTACTTTTTATATACATATTTATTTTTATTTTAGCTTTATTAGTTGGTGTATTTATTGGTAAATTAATTGCTAAAAACACTTCAGAAAAAGTAATTTCTGAACTTGAATTTAGCAATAAACATTTACTTGAGGAAGTTGAAGCCAATAAACTATCTATCAGTAATTTAAATTCTGATAAAATTATTATTTCAGAAGAGAAACACGCAATAGATTTAAAGCTTGCAGATAAAGTTTCTGAAATAAAATATTTAGAAATAAAACTAAATGAAAACAAAGCTGAAGTTGAAAAATTACAAAAAAAATTTACTAAAGATTTTGAAATTCTAGCCAATAAAATATTAGAAGAAAAGTCAACCACTTTTACAAAACAAAATAAAGAAAACCTAAAAAACATCTTAGAGCCGCTTCAAGAAAAAATTCAAACTTTTGAGAAAAAAGTTGAGGACACTCAAAAGGAAAGTATTGGGATGCACTCTGCTTTAAAGGAGCAATTATCCAATTTAAAAGATTTAAATTTACAGATGAGCAAAGAAACTATTAACCTTACAAAAGCATTAAAAGGTGATAGTAAAGCACAAGGTAACTGGGGAGAATTAGTCTTAGAGCGTGTTTTAGAAAAATCTGGGCTTGAAAAAGATAGGGAATACTTTGTGCAACAAAGTTTTACTAATGATGAAGGAAAAAGAATTTTACCCGATGTTGTAATTCATTTACCAGATGCTAAAAAAATGGTTATTGATTCAAAAGTGTCTTTAACAGCTTATGAACAATATGTAAATGCTATTGACGAGATTGAAAAAGAACAGTTTATAAAAGAACATGTAAACTCCTTAAAACGCCATATTGAGCAATTAAGTGAGAAAAAATATCAAGACATTTATGAGATTGAATCTCCAGATTTTGTACTCCTATTTATTCCTATTGAGCCTGCATTTGCAGCTGCTTTAAATTCTGATAATCAATTGTATAACAAAGCGTTTGAAAAAAATATTGTAATTGTTACACCTACTACCCTTTTGGCAACATTGCGTACTATTGATAGTATGTGGAATAGTGAAAAGCAACAACGTAACGCTCTAGAAATTGCTATACAAGCTGGTAGATTGTATGATCAATTTGTGAATTTAACTAATGATTTAATTAAGGTTGGAAATCAATTAAAAACTGTTCAAGGAACTTATGATAGTTCAATGGTTAAACTTACCGGTAAAGGAAATTTGATTAAAAAAGTTGAAAGTATAAAAAAATTGGGTGTAAAATCAAGTAAAACTTTTAATGATAAGCTATTAGAAAGAGCACAAGAAGATATTGAATAAAAAAATCCCGCATCTTATTGCGGGATTTTTATTTAGTTTACTTTTTAAGTACTTTATCTAAAACTTCTTCTTTACTAATTTTCTTAGTACAGAAATACCATTCTTTGCAATCCATATCTTCCTTGCCTTCCATTCTGTTTTCCGCAGTACCACAAGAACCAGCAGGTCCAATAATTACATCATCTCCTGGTCTCCAATCGGCTGGTGTAGCAACATCAAACGCATCAGCAGCTTGCAATGCCACAACTACACGATACAATTCATCAAAATTTCTACCTAAACTTAATGGGTAATAAATGATGGCTCTAATAATTCCTTTTGGGTCAATAAAAAATACAGCTCTAACTGCTTTAGTACTATCTTCATTTGGTTGAACCATGCCGTATTTATTAGCCACATTCATAGTTATGTCTTCTATCAAAGGAAACTTAACCTCCATATTTTTCATTCCTTTGTATTCAATTTTTTCTTTAATTGAGCGTAACCAAGCGATATGACTATAAAGCCCATCAATAGATAAACCTACTAGCTTACAGTTGGCTTCTGCAAATTTATTTTCCATTGAAGCAAACGTCATAAATTCTGAAGTACAAACTGGTGTAAAATCTGCAGGATGGCTAAATAAAATTACCCAATCTCCTTTATAATCTGCTGGGAAATTAATATCTCCTTGTGTAGTAACCGCTTTAAATTCAGGAGCTTTATCTCCAATTCTTGGCATTGATGTAAATTCTTGTTGTGTTTCCATACTTTAATATTTATTCATTTAAATAATTTATTTAGCGAAAGTATAATTTACAAATTCACGTACTTAATAAGTTTAATTGATATTAACAATAATAAAATAAAAATTATTTATAAACTTGTAAGTCGTTGATTTTCAATGAATAAATATACAAAATCTTATCTTAGAATATTGTAACCATAGGCACAATAGAAATGATAAATTTTAGGCATAAAAAAATCCCGCAAGTTGCGGGATTTTTAAATTTTTAATAATTTTATTTGTTACCAAGTAAATAATGGTCTGTGCGACATCATTTTATTTGCCTTTTCAGCAACACTCTCTAAAATTTCATCATTTTTATGATTATTAATAACTTCATCAATTAAATTAACAATAGCTATCATATCATCTTCTTTTAAGCCTCTAGTTGTAACTGCAGCTGATCCAACTCTTATACCTGAAGTTACAAAAGGTGATTTATCATCAAAAGGAACCATGTTTTTATTTACAGTAATATCAGCTTTCACCAATGCATTTTCAGCATCTTTACCACTTATATCTTTATTTCGTAAATCAATTAGCATACTGTGATTATCAGTTCCTCCAGAAATAATTTTATAACCTTTACCAACTAAAGCATCAGCCATTGCTGCTGCATTTTTTTTCACTTGTATTTGATAATGTAAAAACTCATCAGTTAATGCTTCTCCAAATGCAATTGCTTTACCTGCAATCACGTGTTCTAGCGGCCCTCCTTGATTCCCTGGGAATACTGCAGAATTTATTAAAGTAGACATTTTTTTAAGATTGCCATTTTTTAATTTTAATCCAAATGGATTGTCAAAATCTGTTCCAATCATTATAATTCCACCGCGTGGACCTCTTAATGTTTTATGAGTTGTAGTAGTTACAAAATGACAATGAGGAATTGGATCATTTAAAATTCCTTTCGCAATTAAACCAGCTGGGTGTGAAATATCAGCCATTAAAAGTGCACCAACAGAATCAGCTATAATTCTGAAACGTTTAAAATCTATATCTCTTGAATATGCAGAAGCACCAGCAATTATTAATTGAGGTTTTTCTTTTTCAGCAGTTTCTTGAATTTTATCGTAATTTAAAACGCCTGTTTCTTCTTCAACACCATAAAATGAAGTTTTATATAATTTTCCTGAAAAATTTACTGGAGAACCGTGTGTTAAATGACCACCGTGAGATAAATCAAAACCTAGAATTTTATCACCTGGCTTTAAAACAGCTTGATAAACTGCTGCATTTGCTTGAGAACCAGAATGTGGTTGAACGTTTACATATTCAGCTCCAAAAAGCTCCTTTGCTCTATCAATAGCAATTTGCTCAATAACATCAACAACTTCACAACCGCCGTAATATCTTTTTCCTGGATAACCTTCAGCGTATTTATTAGTTAGTACAGAACCTGTAGCTTCCATTACTTGCTCACTCACAAAATTTTCAGAAGCAATTAATTCTATTCCATTAGTTTGTCTTTCTTTTTCATCTTGAATTAAATCAAAAATTAGTTGGTCGCGTTGCATTTATTGTTGTTTTAAAAAAATTAAGTGCAAAAATACTAATTTCATCTTTCAATTAACAATTATCTCATATATTTGATAAGAATATTTAATAATTGAACAAAATAATTTATATATGTTAATAACGGCTAATAATCCAGAAAGAAAGTCTTGGTTGAAAGTTGAAAAAGGGTGTGACTTCCCAATTCAAAATATTCCATTTGGGGTATTTATAACCAAAGATGACATAATTACTATTGGAACTAGAATTGGAGAGTATGCAATTGATCTTGGGGGTTTTCATCAATTAGGTTATTTTGATGGAATACCTCTTACTGATGATATGTTTATGCAAGATTCATTAAACGATTTTATTTCTGACGGAAGAAAAACTTGGCGATTGGTTAGAAATAGAATTGCAGATGTTTTTGATGCAGAGAATCCGACATTAAGAGACAATACAAAGCATAAGGAAGTTATAATTTTTGATGTAAATGAAGTTGAAATGTTATTACCAATAAATGTTGGTGATTATACTGATTTTTATTCAAGTAAAGAACACGCTACTAATGTTGGTGTAATGTTTAGAGGAAAGGATAATGCGCTAATGCCTAATTGGTTACATATGCCAATTGGTTATCACGGTCGTTCTTCATCAGTAGTCGTATCAGGAACACCAATACGTAGACCTTACGGGCAATCTTTACCTAAAAATGAATCTTCTCCTGTTTTTGGCCCCTCAAGAAGTTTAGACATGGAATTAGAAACTGCATTTATTACTACTGATGCAAATCATTTAGGAGAACCAATTTCTATTGATGAAGCTGCTGAATATATTTTTGGAATGGTTTTGTTAAACGATTGGAGTGCTAGAGATATTCAAAAGTGGGAATATGCACCATTAGGTCCATTTTTAGGGAAAAACTTTGCATCAACAATCTCACCATGGATTGTAACTATGGATGCTTTAGAACCTTTTAGATGTGAGAGTCCAAAACAAGATATTTCTCCACTTCCATATTTAAAACAAAAAAAGAGTAATAATAGCTTTGATATTAAGCTAAGAGCAGCTGTAGAGACCGAAAACGGAGATTTAAACGAGTTATGTAAAACAAATTTTAAGCATTTATATTGGTCTATGGAACAACAATTAGCACATCATTCTGTAAATGGTTGTAATGTGCGTTCTGGAGATATGATGGGTAGCGGAACAATTTCTGGACCAACAAAAAATAGCTACGGATCAATGTTAGAGCTTTCTTGGGGCGGTAAAGAACCAATAACTTTAAAAGATGGTACAACTCGTGTGTTTTTTAATGATGGTGATAATGTTATTATGAGAGGTTATTGCAAAAATGATGAAGTAAGTATTGGTTTTGGTAAATGTACAGGTAAAATTTTACCAGCTGTAAAATTAAAAGAATAAAACGTTAAATTATACATCAAATTAAACCCTAAAATTAATTTTTTAGGGTTTTTTAATTATTTTTGGCATTGATATTGTAATCCCATCAATTAAAATATATAACTATCTCATGATAAAAAAAATAGCCCTTATATTAAGTATAACATTCACCTTTATTAATTGCAGCAGTGTTAAAAAAACACAAGAAGCTATTAATTATGGTAATTATGATGAAGCAATTAAAATTGCTGTGAAACATTTGCGTACTAATAAAACTAAAAAAGGAAATCAATCATACATATTTTTACTTCAAGATGCTTTTAAAAAAGCTTCAAAAAGAGATAATGAGCATGTTAATTTTCTTAAAAAAGATGGAAATCCTGCAAATTTAGAAGCAATTTATACAACATATATTATCTTAAATAACAGGCAAGAACTAATAAAACCTTTGCTCCCATTACCAATACTTAATAAAGGAAAAAATGCTGAATTTCAATTTATTAACTATTATAATGAAATTTTATATTCAAAAGAAAAACTTTCTGAATATTTATATCTAAATACAAAGAAATCATTAAAAACTGCTCAAGACAAATACCAATTTAGAGAAATTTATACTGATTTAAAATATTTAGAAGATATAAATCCAGATTATAAAAATACTCGTAATTTATTGGAGGAAACTCATTATAAAGGAACCGATTTTGTATTTGTATCTATGCAAAACAAGACAAATATGGTTATTCCTATGCGCTTAGAAGATGATTTATTAAACTTTGAAACGTATAAATTAAATGATTTTTGGACTGTTTACCACAACACCAAACAGCCACAACAATATGATTTTGAATTAGAAATTAATTTACGTGAAATTAATATTTCTCCAGAACAACTTCGAGAAAAAATAATTGTTCAAGAAAAGCAAGTAAAAGATGGTTGGAAATATTTGATTGATGCTGATGGAAATGCTGTAAAAGACAGCTTAGGAAATACAATTAAAGTTGATAAGTTTAAAACTATTAAAAGTAAAGTAAATAAGTTCACACAATTTAAATCTGTTCAAGTTGTTGGACAAGTCAACTATTATAATTTAATAAACAATCAACTTGTTCAATCTTTTCCAATAAGTAGCGAGTTTATTTTTGAACATCATTACGCAACATATTCGGGAAATAAAAAAGCTATTAATAAAGAGAATTTAGGTTTCTTAAGATACAAGCATGTGCCATTTCCAAGCAATGAACAGATGATTTATGATAGCGGTGAAGATTTAAAAAAGAAAATTAAAGCAATTATTTCAAACAATAGTTTTAGGTAAATTTTAAAACTATTGTTTAATTATTTTCTCAATTGAATTTACATCAATTGAATAATGTGAATCGTGATAAATAACTTGCTTATTTTTAAACACTATAACTTGTGGTGATTGGTGAGAAATACATGATTTTTCAGAAATTTCGTTTGAAAGTGCTCTATAATTTAATAAATCTAAAAAGTATAAATCAATTTCAAAAGCATTTGATTGATATGCTTTTTCAAAACTTTTAAGAGCCATTCTACTAATTCCACATCGTGTACTATGCTTAAATATTAAAAATGGCTTTTCTTCAGATTGTGAAATTGCTACATTAAATTGACTACTTTCAGCTAAAGGTTTCCAGTTAATTTTCATTGCATTATCTCCCTCGTTATTTCCGCTAAACAAACCATTAAACAAACCCATTATATATTTTTATGATGTCTTAATTATTAATACTCAAAGACAAAATGGCGCTAAACCTCTGATATACAAGACAAAATGACCTTTTTCAGTGTTTTTACACATTGGAATGCTCTTTGAGAATGCAAATATAAACACAAAAAACAAAACGTTATGAATTTTAATAACTTTACAATAAAATCACAAGAAGCCATACAACAAGCGCAACAAATTGCTCAAAGTTTTGAGCATCAGCAAATTGAAAATTCTCATATTTTAAAAGGAATTTTTGAAGTTGATGAAAACGTAATCCCATTTATATTTAAAAAACTAGGATTAAATGTTGAACTACTAAAAAGCTTGATAGATAAAACAATTAAAAGTTACGCCAAAGTTTCAGGTGGTAGTAATATTGCGCTTTCAAATAACGCTTCAAAAATGCTAAATAAAGCAACATCAGAAGCAAAAAAAATGAATGATGAATATGTTTCTATCGAACACTTACTAATCGCTATTTTAATTTCAAAAGATACTACTTCACAAATATTAAAAGATCAAGGAATCACAGAAAAAGATTTAAAATCAGCTATTTATGAGTTAAGAAAAGGTAGCAATGTAACTTCACAAAGTGCTGAAGACACCTACAATTCATTGAACAAATTTGCTCGTAATTTAAATCAACTTGCAAAAGATGGGAAATTAGATCCCGTAATTGGTCGTGATGAAGAAATCAGAAGAATTCTTCAAATTTTATCACGTAGAACAAAAAACAATCCAATGTTAGTTGGTGAACCTGGCACAGGTAAAACTGCAATTGCAGAAGGTTTAGCACATAGAATTATAAAAGGAGATATTCCTGAGAATTTAAAAGACAAACAAATCTACTCCTTAGATATGGGAGCACTTATTGCTGGTGCAAAATATAAAGGTGAATTTGAAGAACGCTTAAAATCGGTAATTAAAGAAGTAACATCCTCTAATGGTGAAGTTGTATTGTTTATTGATGAAATACATACATTGGTCGGTGCCGGTGGTGGCCAAGGCGCTATGGATGCAGCAAATATTTTAAAGCCAGCATTGGCGCGTGGTGAATTAAGAGCAATTGGAGCAACTACATTAGATGAATATCAAAAATATTTTGAAAAAGATAAAGCTTTGGAACGTAGATTTCAAAAAGTAATGGTTGATGAACCTGATACCGAAAGTGCTATTTCAATTTTAAGAGGAATTAAAGAAAAATATGAAACCCATCATAAAGTTCAAATTAAAGATGCTGCTATTATTGCTGCTGTAGAGCTTTCACAGCGTTATATATCAAACAGATTTTTGCCAGATAAAGCAATTGATTTAATGGATGAAGCTGCTGCCAAGTTACGAATGGAAATTAATTCAAAACCCGAAGAACTAGACGTTTTGGATCGTAAAATAATGCAGTTAGAAATTGAAATTGAAGCAATTAAACGTGAAAAAGATGAAAAAAAATTAGCTTCATTAAAAAAAGAAGTAGCCAATATAAAAGAAGAGCGTAATGAAATTAATGCAAAATGGGTTAGCGAAAAGGAATTGGTTGACAATGTGCAAACTAGTAAAATAGCCATTGAAGATTATAAATTAGAAGCTGAGCAAGCTGAACGTGAAGGAGATTATGGTAGAGTTGCAGAAATTAGATATGGAAAAATAAAAGATGAGCAAGAAAAACTTGAAACACTTCAAAAAGAATTAGCTAAAAATCAGGATTCTGCATTGATAAAAGAAGAAGTTACACGAGACGATATTGCTGAAGTTGTTGCAAAATGGACAGGAATTCCTGTAACTAAAATGTTACAAAGCGAACGTGAAAAATTACTGTATTTAGAGGATGAATTACACAACAGAGTAATTGGTCAAGACGAAGCAATTACAGCTGTCTCTGATGCTGTGAGAAGATCAAGAGCAGGATTGCAAGATGAAAAAAAACCAATGGGAACTTTTTTATTTTTAGGTACAACTGGTGTTGGTAAAACAGAATTAGCTAAAGCTTTAGCTGAGTATTTATTTGATTATGAGAACTCAATGACACGCATTGATATGAGTGAATACCAAGAACGCCATTCAGTTAGTAGGTTAATTGGCGCACCTCCAGGATATGTTGGTTATGATGAAGGCGGACAATTAACAGAAGCTGTTAGAAGAAAACCTTATTCAGTAATTTTACTGGATGAAATTGAAAAAGCACATCCAGATACATTTAATATCTTACTACAAGTTTTAGATGAAGGTAGATTAACAGATAATAAAGGAAGAGTTGCAGATTTTAGAAATACCATCATAATTATGACATCTAATATGGGTGCTCATATTATTCAGGAGAAGTTTGAAAAAATGGATATGACTAAGCGTGATGAAGTTACAGAAGCTACTAAAGTTGAAGTAATAGGATTATTAAGACAAACTATTAGACCTGAGTTTTTGAATCGTATTGATGAGATTATTATGTTTACACCTTTAAATAAAGCTGAAATTCAGCAAATTGTAAAGCTGCAATTAAATAGTTTAACCAACATGTTGAAAGACAAAGATATTCAAATTGAATATACTGAAGACTTAGTTGAAACACTTGCAAACAAAGGTTTTGATCCTCAATTTGGAGCAAGACCTGTAAAAAGAGTTATTCAAAAAGAAATATTAAATGAATTATCAAAAGAAATATTATCAAGTAAAATAATAGCTGAAAGTCATATTTTATTGGATGCTTTTGATGATAAGATTGTATTTAGAAATAAATAAGCGACAAGCTTAAAACCTTAAACTCCTTATAATTTATAAGGAGTTTTTTTATGTATATTCGTTAAAATATTTTAACAAACTATTTATGAAAAATTCTCTTTTTTTACTACTTATTATAGTAAGCTCATTAAATATTAAAGCTCAAGAAAGTGATGTTACTACCTTTTATTTTATTAGACATGCTGAAAAAGTACGTACAGATAAAACAACTAAAAACCCAAATTTAACTCAGAAAGGATTAGAAAGAGCTGAAAACTGGAGTGTAGTTTTTAAAAGTGTTAATTTTGACCTAGTTTACTCAACTAACTATAATAGAACTATTCAAACAGCTACTCCAACTGCAAAAAGTAAAAATTTAAAAATTCAATTTTACAATCCGAGAGAATTGTATAATGAAGATTTTAAATTAGAAACTAAGGGTAAAACCGTTTTAATAGTCGGTCATAGCAATACTACTCCAATATTTGTAAATAAGGTTTTAGGAATTGAAAAATATGCTGATATTGATGACAGAAATAATTCAAACTTATATATTGTTACTACTTCAAGTACTTTAATTACTGATACTTTATTAAAGATTGAACATTAACTAATAAAATTCAATCTTTTGATTTCTAGGTAGTTATAAATTTAATAATCTGAAAAAGCACTATTTTACATAGTGCTTTTAATAAAGAAAACTCCATACCCCAAAGAGTAACCTCTATATATTTTTAAGGAAATAAAACCATACCAACAACGGTAAGTGAACAACCTGAGATTAAAAGAATAAGCAATGATAAAAGTGTAGCTTTTAATAGTTTCATAGTAGCAATTAATTTTTAGTAAATTTAAAATTAATTTTTGGAAAAAAAAATACTGTTTAGTTTATGTAAAAGAATTATTTACAAACGTTTATAAAAACTTATTAAGCGTAGTAGATTTTAATTTGAAAAGTCTTAAGTAAATAATTTTTAATTCATTTTTTTTATAATCGCTTCAACACATCGTTCACCATCCATTGCTGCTGAAATAATCCCGCCAGCATATCCACCACCTTCTCCACAAGGAAAAAGACCTTCAATTTCAGGATGTTCTAATTCATTCGTTCTAGGTATTTTTACAGGTGAAGAAGTTCTAGATTCAACACCAATTACATTTGCTTCAGCAGTATAAAACCCTCTCATTTTTTTTCCGAAAGCATCAAAACCAGTTCTCAATCTACTACCAATTATATTAGGCAATAAGTTATGCAAAGGCGCTGATTTAAGTCCGGGTTGATAAGATGTAGGGTTTAAACTGTTTGATAATTTTCCCTTCACAAAATCTGTTAATCGTTGTGCTGGTGCAGCTTGTGTATTTCCACCAGCTTCAAAAGCCATTTTTTCTAAATCTTTCTGAAACTCTAATCCTTTAAGTTCTCCAAAATGATTGTATTTTTCTATATCTTTTTCAACATTTATTTCAACTACAATTCCAGAATTAGCAAACTGACTGTTTCTTTTTGATGGTGACATTCCATTAACAACAACTTCTCCGTTTGCTGTTGCTGCAGGAACTATAAATCCGCCAGGACACATACAAAACGAGTATACACCTCTGTTTTTTACTTGCTGAACTAAACTATAGGAAGCTGCTGGTAACAACTCATGACGTTCACTTTTACAATGATATTGTATAGAGTCAATAATTTGCTGAGGATGTTCAACTCTTACACCCATTGCAAAAGATTTAGCTTCAATTTTTATATTTTTTCTTTGCAATAAATAATAAATATCTCTTGCTGAATGCCCTGTTGCTAAAATAACATTTTCAGCAGGCATTTCTTCATTATTTTGTAATTGTATAGCTTGTATTTTATTTTCCTTTATAGTAAAATCTACAACTCTACTTTCAAAATGAATTTCCCCACCATATTTTAAAATGGTTTCTCTAATATTTTCTACAACTTTGGGCAATTTATTTGTGCCAATATGTGGATGAGCATCAACCAAAATTTGTTCAGTTGCTCCATGAAACACTAAGTTTTCAAATACCCTTCGAACATCTCCACGCTTTAAACTACGAGTATATAATTTCCCATCAGAGTACGTTCCTGCACCACCTTCTCCAAAACAATAGTTAGAATCTTCATTCACTATATGAAATTGATTGATGGCTCTTAAATCTCTCCTTCTATCCTTTACATTTTTACCACGTTCTAGAACTATAGGCTTAAACCCTAATTCTATACATCTTAAAGCGGCAAACATACCTGCAGGTCCAAAACCAATAATATGAATTTCTTTTGCCGAAGAAACATTTTTATATTCAAAAGTATATTTTGAAGATTCAGGAAGGGTTTCCTGAATATAAACTGCAATTTTATAATTGAAAATAATTTGAGCTTTACGAGCATCAATAGATTTTCTTAATACTTTTACAGCGTTAATTTCATTTACACTAATATCTAAAAACTGAGCAGATTTTATAACTAAAATATCCTTTTGAGTTGCATCTTGAATTTTTATGCGCAACTGAATTTCTTTCACCATATTGGCAAAAATAAGGAATTTTTTAGTTGTAAAATTAAGATCTATGTTTATTACTTAATTACTAAAAGTTAGCTTGAGTAAAACTCATGTATTGAAATGATTTTAGAACCTGCATATTGCATTTTAATTTTCAATCTCGCATCTTCTTCTGACAAGGCAGAAAAAATAATTTCAAAAGGGTCTTTTTCTTCATAAATTATAGTTACACAATAAATTTCCATAGCTCTTTAATTTTCAAATAAATATATAAATAAATTTAATTAATGCTTTAGGTTTTTTTTAAACGTATTAATTGTATCAATTAACGTAAGTAAATATTAAATTTTAGTTTCATATTTATTTAAATTAGTTAAAATTTAAACAAAAAAGAAGCCACTTTTAAAAGTGGCTTCTTTTTTAATATTTAGGTGTATTTTAAAACTTCATACCTACACCAAACCCAATAACTAAAGGATTAATATCTACATCTGCACCTACAACGGCAGCGCCAGCATCAACTTTAACATCAGTTGAAAGTAAAATTTGTTTTACATCAAAGTTTAAAAACCATTTATCATTTAAGTCATAATCAAACCCACCTTGAAAAGCAAAACCTACAGCATTATCGTATTCTACATCAACAACAGCTCCTTCGTCAACTCCATAAAATATAGTATAATTTAATCCAGCACCTAAATAAGGTCTAAATCCTTCAGTAGCAAAATGATATTGCAATGTAAGTGTTGGAGGTAATAACCAAACACTTCCTAAATCAACATCTGCATCGGCTGCTCCACCAATTACTGTTAAGTCTGAAGATTTTGTGTTAACATCATGCTTAGTTGTTCCTAAAATTAATTCAGCAGACCAATTGTCATTAAAAAAGTAGGTAAAATCTAATTCTGGCACATAAGCTGTTGAAATTTCAACATCACCACCAATTGCTTCAATAGTAGCGCTTTCATTTGGAATTACTGAAATTACTCTAAAACGAGCTTGCCATTTTTTTACTTCTTCTGTTTTTTCTTGAGCTGTTATACTCACTGATAGTATAGCTATTGTTACTATACTTAGTACTAGTTTTTTCATAATTATATTGTTAATTTGATTTAAGTTGAAGCAAAAGTAATAATTCAACCCTAAAAAAATGATGATAATTATCACATTAGAAGATAATTTTATCCTTTATTAAATATTTAATTTATACTACATTTGCATTTATATGCAGAAGAAAATTAACATACAAAATAAAAAAGCTCGTTTTGAGTACGAAATATTAGATAAATATACTGCTGGTATTCAATTAACTGGAACTGAAATTAAATCAATTAGAGAAAGCAAAGCTAGAATAACTGAAAGTTTCTGTGAATTCAACGAACAAGGTGAATTATTTGCAATAAATATGTTTATTGAAGAGTATTTGTATGGAAATTCATACAATCACAAACCAAAAAGTGAACGAAAATTATTATTAAATAAAGGGGAATTAAAAAAATTATATAAAGAGGTTCAAAATGTTGGATTAACCATAATTCCTTTAAAACTTTTTTTAACTGATAAAGGTTGGGCCAAACTAGATATTGCGTTGTGTAAAGGTAAAAAGATTTATGATAAGCGTGAAGTAATGAAAGATAGAGATAATAAAAGAGATTTAGCTAGAATAAAGAAAGACTTCAATTAACAATTCATTATAAAAAGTGAATGTTTTCACTAAACAATTTTCAATGCTTTCAGAAAAATTAAAAGATAAAAACATTATACTTGCTTCAGGTTCTCCAAGACGTCAAGAGTTATTTAAAGAACTGGGTTTACAATTCACCATTCAGGTAAAACCTATTGAAGAAAATTATTCTTCAACTCTAAAAGAAGAAGGAATTACCAATTATTTAGCTGATTTAAAAACCAAACCTTTTGATAGTGAATTAACAGAAAAAGACATTTTAATTACATCAGACACTATTGTTTGGCTTAAAAACAAAGCTTTAGAGAAGCCCAAAAACGCTCAAGAAGCTATTGCAATGTTAAATGAACTTTCAGGGACTAAACATAAAGTAATTACTTCAATTTGTATCAAAACATTAAAAACCCAAAAAGTGTTTTTTGATACTACTATTGTCCATTTTAAAAATTTAACTTCAAATGAGATAAATTTTTATGTTAAAAATTACAATCCATATGATAAAGCTGGTGGCTACGGAATACAAGAATGGATAGGTTTTATAGGTGTTACAAAGCTTGAAGGTAGTTATTATAACGTTATGGGATTACCTGTGCATAAATTATATGAAGAATTGCTAAAATTGTAGTTTAGTATCGTTAAATATCCTTATTTTTGAACGATTTTTAATAAATAATAAAATGAAAAAATACACATTTACAGAAAAGAAAGATACCAGATCTGGTTTTGGTGCAGGTTTAGCTGAATTAGGAGATACTAACGAAAATGTAGTTGCACTTTGTGCTGATTTAGTTGGGTCGTTAAAAATGGAGAAATTTATTGAAAATCATCCTGATCGTTTTTTTCAAATTGGAATTGCAGAAGCAAATATGATGGGAATTGCTGCTGGATTAACTATTGGTGGAAAAATACCTTTTACAGGTACTTTTGCTAATTTTTCAACAGCTAGAGTTTACGATCAAATTCGTCAAGCCATAGCTTATTCAGATAAAAATGTTAAAATATGTGCTTCACATGCAGGTTTAACTTTGGGTGAAGATGGTGCAACACACCAAACACTTGAAGATATTGGTTTAATGAAAATGTTACCAGGAATGGTTGTTATAAATCCTTGTGATTATAACCAAACTAAAGCAGCTACCATTGCAATTGCTGATTATGTTGGACCTGTTTATTTACGTTTTGGTCGTCCTGCTGTACCAATTTTTATGCCAGAAGATCAAGAATTTATTATAGGAAAAGCTATTCAATTAACTGAAGGAACAGATGTTACTATTGTTGCAACTGGTCATTTAGTTTGGGAAGCTTTACAAGCTTCAGAAAAATTAGAAGCTATGGGTATTAGTGCTGAAGTAATAAATATTCATACAATTAAGCCTTTAGATAATGAAGCTATTTTAAAATCTGTTGCTAAAACAGGTTGTTTGGTTTCAGCTGAAGAACATAATATTATTGGTGGTTTAGGAGAAAGTGTTGCTCGTGTTTTAATTCAAAACAATCCTGTTCCTCAAGAATTTGTTGCAGTTAATGATAGTTTTGGTGAATCTGCTACACCTGCACAGCTTATGGAAAAGTATGGACTAACTGATAAAGATATTGTTGAAGCAGCTAAAAAAGCCATTTCAAGAAAATAACGGTATAATTATTGCGTTTTAGGTATTATAAAAATTCTAAACAATAAATTAATGAAAAAAAGAATAGCATTATTATCGTACACATTATTCGCTACAATTTTACTTTCAAATGCTCAAAGTGGTTTTGGTATTAAAGGTGGTTTAAGCTATAATACAAATGGAGAATTAAAAGAGTTAATTGGTGAAACCGAATCTATTATTGATAAAAAAGGTAGCGGTAAATCTGGTTTTAATATTGGTTTTTACGGTAAATTAGATTTAGGACCTATTTACTTACGTCCTGAATTAGTGTATACCAAAACAACTAGTGAGTATGTATTGAATTCAGAAAATATTGACTATAAAATTTCAAAAATTGACATACCTGTTTTAGTAGGATTTAAATTATTTGGACCAATTGATGTTTTTGTAGGTCCTGCATTTCAATACTACTTAGATAATGATTTAAAAGGCTTAAATTTTGAAGCTATTGAAAATGATTTTTCAGTAGGAATGAATCTTGGAGCATCTATAGAATTAGGTAGAATTGGTGTTGATGTTAGATATGAAAGAGGTTTAAGTAAAAACGAAGCAAATTGGACTGATGCTGGTCAGGTTTTTACACTGGATTCAAGACCAGAACAATTAATTTTTAGTGTATCATATAGGCTATCTAAGAAAAAAGAATAAAACATTTTAAAATAAAAAAAGCTAAACGAAAGTTTAGCTTTTTTTTTTGAGCGAGAGACCGGGCTCGAACCGGCGACAGTCAGCTTGGAAGGCTGAAGCTCTACCAACTGAGCTACTCTCGCAATCGTTTGGCAAATATACAACCCTTTTAGACTTACACAAGCATTTTTTAAAGAATTTTAAAACTTTTTTAAGTAGTGAAAACCTAGCTTTTTATATCCTTCATTTTCATAAAATCTATGTGATTTTTCGTTCTTAATATACGTATTTAACTCAGTAGCTTCATAACCAATACTTTGAGCATAATTATAAATCCATTCAAACAATATTTTACCCAAACCCTTATTTCTGTACTTAGAATTGATAACAACATGGTCTGGTTCAATAGTTCTTCCACAATAATGTCTTGTCAAAAACCACAGCCCAGAAATACCAATTAATTCATCATTTAAATAAACTCCAACACACTTATAATTTTGTGTACTCATTTCTAGTAAACGCTGCTTTAAAATATCTTCAGAAGTTATTTTATTTATCTCTCTTAATAATGGTAAAATACTAAGTATATTTTCAGGTTTAATTAGTTTAATTTCAATGTTTTGCATATAAAATGTATTTTAGCGATTCTATTAAAAAAACAATAGATAAGTTGTAACAAATTTAAAAAGCTAAATTCATAATTAATACTGAACAACCTATTTTACTTTAAAAAATAAAGTTTAAACTTATGAAAATTATTTTAGAAACTGAACGTTTATACTTAAGAGAATTTACAGCCTCTGATGGAGTTCATTTTTATCATTTAAATAATGATGAAGAAGTTATAAAACATACTGGAAATAAACCTTTTAAGTCTCTTAAAGAAGCCATGAGTTTTATTGAGAATTATTCAGATTATAAACAAAATGGTTTTGGAAGATGGGCTGTTTGCTTAAAAAATACTAATGAATTTTTAGGTTGGTGCGGTTTAAAACTTGATAATAATGAAATAGATTTAGGATTTAGGTTTTACAAAAAACAGTGGGGAAAAGGATATGCTACTGAAGCCGCTTTAGGATGCGTTAATTATGGCTTTTCAACACTAAAATTAAAAAAAATTATAGGTAGGTCATATATTGAAAATACAGCCTCAATTTGTGTTCTAAAAAAATGTAACTTTCAATTCCAAAAAAAATATGTTTATGATAATCAACCGGCAGTTTTATTCACATTAATAAATGATATTAATTAAAAAAATACACGTCACAGATACTTACCCAATTCGTTTGGAAGTTTTACGCAAAAACATTCCCCTACCCTATAAGTTTGAAGGTGATTTTGATAATGATACTTTTCATTTAGGCGCTTTTAAAAATGGAAATTTAATTGCAGTTTCAAGTTATATGAAAACACTTAATGCCAATTTAAAAGGTACAAATTATCAATTAAGAGGAATGGCAACATCAACTAAGCATCAAGGTAATGGAGTTGGGAAATTAATGATGGATGAAGCTTTTAAGATATTAAAATCTTTAAAAATTAATTATATATGGTGTAATGCAAGATTAATTGCTGTAAATTTTTACAAAAAGCAAGGTTTTAGAATTATTGGTGAAAATTTTGATGTAAAATATATTGGAGAACATTATATGATGTCTAAAAAATTACCTTCTGAATAAAATTACTTTCTCATATAGCCATCACATTATTTTAATATTGCTTATATTAAATAACCTTCATTCTTATTCACAAACTAATTATTCAAAATCTTCATTAACAGGTAAAGGAGATTTAAATTTAGTTGGTAAACATTTTAAACTTCAGAAAGAAGCTTTTATAGCATTCAAAAAAATGCAAAAAGAAGCTCTTAAAGAAAGAATTTCAATTCAAATCGTTTCAGCTTATAGAAGTTTTAACCATCAGGAGGAAATTTGGAATAGAAAATATAAACAATACATTTTAGAAGGGTTATCAGAACAGGAAACTATTACTAAAATAATTGAATATTCTAGTATTCCTGGAGCATCTCGGCACCATTGGGGTACAGATATTGATATTATTGATAATACTTTAAAAAGACCTAAAAAGTTACTAATTGAAAGTAATTACGCTAAAGATGAAATATATTCTACACTAAAAATGTGGATGGATAAAAATGCAGCCAGTTATGGTTTTTATTTAGTTTATAACAATAGCCCTGTTAGAAAAGGGTATAAATATGAACCCTGGCATTATACATACAAACCTTTATCTAAGAAAATACTTGAAAAGTATTTAGAAATTAATTTAATACATTTTTTTAAAGAAAGTAATATAAAAGGCAGTCATTTATTTTCAGATAGCCTTTTAAAGCAGTATATTTCAGAACATATTTTAGGTGTTAATTTAGAAATTTTAAATTGAACCAACTTACATATTTAATTGCAAATGGTCTGTTTTTACAAACAAATGGTGTATTTTACAATATAAATGGTATATTTGATAGCTTAAATGGATTTTAGGTTGTTTAAAATGAATAATCACTTAAATAAAATGAAAAAAAACATATTCGTTTTTTTATTAATGTTTAATCTACTTTGCTTTGGTCAAACAGAGCAAAATACGACAGATTTAAAAAGAGAATTGGTGAAAAATTTAACCGATTCAACAAAAGTAACTCTTCATTTAAAAATTGCAAACTTATACGCTGATAATAGCGTAAATGATTCTGCAAGCAATTATTATAACAAAGCGCTAAATTTAGCTAAAGATATAGATTGCAAACCGCTAATTGCTAGAATACTATATAATAAGGGTGCTTTTTATGAAGACATTAATAATTATGAAAAAGCAATAAAAAATTATATAGACGCAACTATACATTATGAAGAAATTGATAATTTAACTAAAGTTGCACAAATATATAATTACGTAGCATATTGTTACACATTGTTATATGTTGATGATAGCGCAATTAATTACTATTTAAAATCTTTATCCATTCATAAAAAACTGAATGATGAAGCTGGTATAGCTATGAATTATTTAGGTTTTGGAGATTTATTTTATACCAAAGAAAATTACAGCCATGCAAAGAAATATTTTGAGGATGCAGCAAGTATTTATGAAAAAATTGGAGATATTGATGGTGTTTCAATTTGTTACACAAATTTTGGAAATGCAACTGCTGAAAATGGAAATAACATTGAAGGTTTAGAATATTATAGAAAATCAATTGAAATTCAAGAAAAGTTAGACGATCAATACGGCATTGGTGTTAATTACAATAACATTGGCGATTCATATATTAAACTAAAAGAATATAATAAGGCGATAGAATATTTTTTAAAAGCTTTAGAAATAGCTAAAAAACTTGATGAGAAACCTCTTATATCTATTATTTTAATGAATATTTCAGATGTTAAAATTAGAGAATCAAAATATAGCAATGCTATAGATTATGCTAAAAGCAGTTTAAAAATTGCAGAAGAAATTGGAGATTTAGAATATCAAGCAAGTAATTTAATGCATCTTTCAAATGCGTATGAAGGATTAGGAAATCCTTATAGTGCTAATAAATACAATAAATTATATATTAAAATAAAAGATAGTTTAATTGCTATTGATAAAACTAATAAAGTAAAATTGTTTCAAGCGTTAAATGATTTAGATAAATCTCAATACACAATAAATGATTTATCTACTAGAAACGAAATTACTACATTAAAATATGAAGCTGGAAGAAAATACACTTATTTCTTAGTTGGTTCTATGGTTTTATTTGGGTTATTTGTTATTATTTTAATTCAACAACAGGCATCTAAAAAAAGAGCCTATGATTTATTAGCTTACAAAAATCATCAAATGACTAAAATGAGTAATGAAATAGAGACTCAAAGAGATTATTTGAAACAGTTAAATAAAACAAAAGATAAATTTTTCTCAATTATTGCACATGATTTAAAAAACCCTTTTAACTCAATTAAAGGTTTTACAGAATTAATGATTGAAAATAGCCATGAATATGATGAAGAAAAAAGATTGAAGTTTTTAAAAATCATAAAAGGTTCAACCTCAAAAGCTTCAAGCCTATTAAACAACTTATTAATTTGGGCAAATTCTCAATCAGATAATCTTGTATTTAATCCTCAAGAAATTGAACTTATTCAAAAAGTTTCTAATGTTATTTCATTACTAGAAATACAAGCTATTAATAAGGAAATAACAATAACAAACAATGTTACAAAAGATATTTTTGTAAATGCTGATAAAAATATGTTGGCAACAATTTTAAGGAATTTAATTTCAAATGCTATAAAGTTTACTGAAACTAAAGGAATAGTTCAAGTTTCATCATTCATGAATTCTGAATTTGTTGAAATTTCAGTTAAAGACAACGGAATAGGTATTAATAAAGAAGATTTACAAAACTTATTTAGTATTGAAGTAAAAAATTCAAGTGTTGGTACCGCAAACGAACAAGGCTCAGGGTTAGGACTAATTTTATGTAAAGAATTTGTTGAAAAACATGGTGGTAAACTATGGGTGGAAAGTTCTGTAAATAATGGCACTGAATTTAAATTCACAATGCCAATAGCAGTTTAATAAACTTCAAAAAAAAATATATTCAAACTAATTTTAATTTACAAAGACTTTAACTTATTCCCAAACAGTAGTAATAATACTATTGGTACGCCTAATAAAAGAACAGTTGTAGTACTTGTTAAAAATATAGTAGGATTCACCATTAACATTAATGCGTAACCTCCAATGGCGCCACCCAAATGTGCAGAATGCCCAATATTTCCTATTTGTTTTTTCATCCCGTAAATTGAGTACAATAAATAACCTAAGCCAAAAATATAACCTGGAATAGGAATTGGCAAAGGAAACATCATTAAACGCATTTCTGGATTTAATAAAATAGCTGCATAAATAATTCCTGCAACAGCGCCCGATGCACCAACAGCACTATAGTATAATTCATTTTTATGGTAGCTTAACGTTAACAAATTTCCTGCAAGTAAGCTTCCAACATATAAAATAAAAAACTTTATAACGCCTAATTTTATAATAATAATTGGTGCAAAAATGTATAAAACATACATGTTTAAAAATAAATGGATATAGTCTACATGTAAAAAAGCCGATGTTAACATTCTAATTTGATCTCCACGATTTATAGCTCCTATTTGAAATTTATATTTATCAAAGAAAAGACGATCACTAAACCCTTTTATTGAAAATGCAACATTTACAATTATCAGTATTAAAAGCACTTTATTTATACCCATCATTAATTAATTTTTTGCTTAGCGAAAATATAAAAAATTGCTGATATTGGTTAATAGCATTCGCAAGTTTTAAAATTTAAATACGATATTTGTACTTATAATTATGAATTTACTTATTTACATTTTAGTTTACCCAATAATTTGGTGTATTTCAATATTGCCATTTCGTGTTCTATATATAATATCAGATTTCTTTTTTTTTATAGTCTACCACATTATTGGATATAGAAAGAAAGTAGTATACGATAATTTAAAATTGGTTTTCCCTGAAAAAACTTCAGAAGAAATAATTTCAATAAGCAAAAAATCAATTCATCATTTTATTGATATTTTTATTGAAATGATTAAATCTTTTACTATTTCTAAAAAGGAAATTGATAAAAGATATGTTTATAAAAATATTGATTTAGTAAATAATATATATAAAGACGGGAAGAGCACTATTTTAACAGGTGCTCATTACGCAAATTGGGAATGGATATTAAGCATTCCTTCATTTGTAAAATATAAAGGTTACGCCGCATATACTAAAGTTAATAACCCTTATTTTGATAATGCCATTTTAAAATCTAGAGGGCGTTTTGGCGTTAATTTAAAGCAAACTTCAAAAATAATTAGCGAAATACAGTACAATAATGAAAATAATATTCAATCAATTTACGGATTACTCAGTGATCAATCTCCTTTATTAAGTAAAACCCATTATTGGAGAGAGTTTTTTGGGGTTAAAGTTCCAATTCATACAGGCACAGAAATGCTAGCTAAAAAATACGATTTAAACGTAATTTTTATGGATGTTAAAAAAATAAAAAGAGGTTATTATGAGACTACGTTTAGTTTAATTACTAATGAAGCTTCAAAATACCTTGATTATGAGTTAACAGATATTTTTATTGATAAAGTTGAAAAACAAGTTCGCAATCAACCTGAATATTATTTTTGGACTCATAAACGCTTTA
>Ga0209345_10002051_pt1 | contig 23043 bp, 23 predicted proteins | sample Cruoilmetagenom7_FD_187294 | JGI IMG/M metagenome (GOLD analysis project Ga0209345, IMG submission 187294) | Oil polluted marine microbial communities from Coal Oil Point, Santa Barbara, California, USA - Sample 7 (SPAdes) (version 2) | ecosystem: Environmental > Aquatic > Marine > Oil seeps ...
CGCGGGGTGGAGCAGCCCGGTAGCTCGTCAGGCTCATAACCTGAAGGTCGCAGGTTCAAATCCTGCCCCCGCAACCAAAATCCAAATGATATGCAATACATCAACAGCGCCCCCACGGGCGCTGCTTGCGTTTGGAGAGACCGCTATGGGGGCGGCCTGACTGCCGCAGCGGCAATGGACGGGCCGTTCGTTATTGCGAAATGACCTTGAGATTTCATACCGCATCGGTCCTGGTCCAGGCCTCAGTTCGTCGTCACAACCTTGATCTCTCCCTTGCGTTCAAGAACATCGACGACGACCTTTGATCGGGTTCCGCGCAGGGCGATATCAGCGGATGCCGAACCCAGCCGCAGGTTCCTCAGGACAACTTCATCGGTGATGGATGGAAGCACCGGCTGATTGAGTGACAATTGGCCCGAGCGCGGATCAAAACCGAGGCCGATCACGGTTGCCAGCAGGAACAGGGGCGCTGCGGCGGCCCAGGCCTGCGGAATGCACGAGACGGGATAGAAGGTCGGGCCCTTGCCGCGCTGGCGGACGAAACCGCAATAGAGTTCGGGCAATCGCCTGAGGTCGATATAGGTCGATGTCGCGAACAGTGCCTCGAAGATGCGCGCGGCCTCGGCCCGGTATCCGTAACGCACGAAACCGGCGGCAATCAGCGCATTGTCATGGGGCCAGACCGATCCATTGTGATAGCTCATCGGATTGTAGCGCGCCTCGGACGCGGCGATGGTGCGCACGCCCCAGCCACAGAATGATGACTGCGCCATCAGGGTGTCGACGACCGCGCCTGCGCGTTCCGGAAAGGCAATTCCGGTAAACAATGCATGCCCGGCATTAGATGAACGAACGCGGCAAGGCTTATTCTCGCCGTCGAGCGCCAGGATGTAGGTCTGCAACTCTTCGTCGAAGAACGCCTTGTCGAACTGGATGCGCAATGTCTCGGCCATATGGTCGAAGTTCGAGGCCTCGTCATCCTTGTCGAGCTGGCGGGCAATGGCCGCGGCCGCCCGCCATGCGCCATAGACATAGGCCTGGACTTCGACCAGGGCGATTGGCCCTTTCGCAAGCCTGCCGTCCTTGTGGAACACGGCGTCGTGGCTGTCCTTCCAGCCCTGATTGGCCAGTCCCTTGTCGGTTCGGGCGCCATACTCGACGAAACCGTCACCGTCGCGGTCACCGAAACAGGTTATCCAGTCCAGCGCCGCGGAGATATGGGGCCAGAGGCCGCGCAGGGTTTCGATGTCGCCAGTCCGTTGCAGATAGGCGCCCGCCAGCATGACGAAAAGCGGCGTCGAATCGATACTGCCGTAATATCGCCGGAAGGGAACCTCGCCGAGTTCGGCCATCTCTCCGTAGCGCATCTCGTGCAGGATCTTGCCGGGTTCGGCGTCGGCTTCGGGGGCGAGGTCCACGGCCTGGTTGGCCGCCAGATGCTTCAGGACGCCGCACGCGATCGCCGGGTCGAGCCAGAGTGTTTCAAGCGCCGTTATCAGCGCGTCACGGCCGAAGACCGTACTGAACCAGGGGATGCCGGCGTAGGGGTATGGCCCTTCCGGCGTGTCGGTCATGAGCATATAGAGATCGGCGACGCTGCGGCGGGCGGCCTCATTGAAAATGTCATTGGAGGTCTCGATCGAGGCCGCACGGGCGGAGGCGTGCCGCAGCGCACGGTGGGCGCGTCGCAGGGCGGAGAAATAGGCTTTTCTTGGCGGCGTTCTTTCATCGCTTCGCTCGTCGCAGATAATCTCGATGAAGAAGGACCGGGCTTCGCGTGGCGCAAGGGTGACGTGGTAGCGGGCACGATCTCCCGCAATGGTTTCGGGCTCGGGATCGAAACGCAGAATCGTTGCGCGTGTGCGCCCGTCGAGACCGAGATAGGACAGGGATACGCGATCGGCTTCGACCTCGGGTTCGGCCAGCTGCCCGCGCCTGGTGCGTTGCTGGCCGCGGATTTCGAACAGGTCGGCAAAGTCGGCGGCAAATGCGATATCGAGATGAACCGTGCGTTCCCTGTCATCGAAGTTGCGGAGCAGGAGCCTCTCGTAGCAGACACCATTCAGCAGAAACCGTGTCTTCCTTATGTGCAGCAAATCGTGACAGAGCGTGTCACCGCCGGGTTCGATGATGATGTCGGGGTTGGTGAGGTCGCAGTTCAGCGTGGCGTTGTCGTCACCCAGGGTCGAGGACAGCAGCAACGGATGAAGACCGTTGATCGTCAGGCTGAGGTGGGACAGGTGCCGCGTATCCCGATGGAATATGCCTTCCGGGTTGCCAGGCCAGGACACGGCATCGCCATGTTCGTCGAACACGGCGAACGTGTCGCCGTGTTTAAGTGTTCGCGAGCCGCGTTCATAGCGGATCGCGGCTTCGGGTACGCCGCCTGGCGGCGTGGTGGTGGAGCCGGCAGGGGCCGGCTCCTTTCTGTCGGTCAATGCGAGCGCGGGATCCACGGCAGACTTTCCTTGATCAGACGGGGTCAGGCCGTGTCGCCGATGGCAAAGGGGGCCGCGTTTCCATTGGCAGCATGAAGCGGCAATTGTCCGATGTTGCCGTACTCGCTGACAAGTGAACGGTAGATTTCGACATAGTCATTGGCCATCCTCGCTGCGGTGAAGCGCTTGTCGAACGTGCCGCGGACGGTTCTGCGGTCGAGCTGGTCCAGTTTGCCGACGGCATCCACAGCCTCGTCAATATCGTGGACAATGAAGCCGGACACATTGTCGTCGATGACTTCAGGGACGGAACCGCATTCGAAGGCGATGACCGGCGTGCCGCATGCCATGGCCTCGATCATTACCAGGCCGAAAGGTTCGGGCCAGTCTATGGGGAACAGCAGCGCTTTCGCATTGCCGAGGAAATCGGCTTTCTGCGTCTCGTTGATTTCGCCGACATATTCGACATTGTCGTGTTTCGAGACCAGGGGGGCAATTTCGTTTTGCCAGTAGGCCTCGTCGGCCTTGTCTACCTTGGCGGCGATCTTCAGCTTCATGCCGGCGCGCGCGGCAATCCCGATCGCACGGTCGGGACGTTTTTCCGGTGAAATGCGTCCGAGGAAAGCGAGATATCCGCCCCCGGGTGTTCCCGTGAACGGCAGGACGTCTGAAGTCAGCCCGTGGTAGACGGTGCCAGCCCAGTTGACCGGCGGCATCGGACGGCGCTGGTCGTTGGAAATCGAGACCAGCGGGATATTTGGAAAGGCCGCGTAGAGAGGTTTGAGATCAGGCAAGTCCAGCCGTCCATGCAGCGTGGTGACGGTCTTGCCAGCGAACGCGCTGATCAGCGGGAAGTGCAGGAGATCGATGTGAAAATGCAGGATGTCGAAGTCGTCGGCGCGCTTGCGCACTTCCTCCAGCATCATGACGTGATAGGGCGTGGGGTCCTGAATGGCGGGATTGAGCCGCAGCGCCATATCCGAACACCGCACGAGTTTGGCGGATGTCACGGAATCACCGCTGGCGAACAGGGTGACATCATGGCCCTGGCGGACGAGTTCTTCCGTCAAATAGGAGACGATGCGTTCCGTGCCGCCATAGAGCTTTGGCGGAACCCGTTCGGCAAGTGGTGCGATTTGTGCGATTTTCATCAAAACCTCCTTTAAGAAGCGAAGTTCGGACAATGAACAAGCGAAGATTGCTTTCGCCATCTCCGGTCCGGGGCACCTTTGAGGCCACCCGCGTCATCCTCTTCTGGAGATTTTGCGTGTTGCCCAGCCGGGCCATCGCACCCGCACTGTCGCTCCGCCATCGAGAACACGCCAACAAGGTTCAGGCGGATACGGTCTCGCAAACGCTCCTTCCGATCAATGACAACCATGTTTTGAACACTCCGCATATTGCGGAGCCAATTTGGATTTAGGAAGCGGGAGGTTCGCTTCAATAGGACTTTCTGGTTTTTTCAGCACCCCGGTGAGAGGGGTGCCGGCGCGGCATCGCACGCGGGAAAAGTTGCCTGCACCTGTCGAGCTGAGCTGTGTCGTTCGGCGGCAACACCCGGGCGCAAATTTTTCGAAGCTGCTGCCGGATGCCTCTTGAAGCGGCAAGGTGCCGAATTAAATCAGTATTGCCTGATCGCCCAAATGGGGGTCGGCAAGTCCAGGAGGCGCCTGTGCTCTTGGCGCCCCCTTGTATCCATGTTGCTTATAAGGAGGATATGGCTATGAGGACAAACCTCGATTTTTCTCCCCTTTTCCGGTCGAGCATCGGCTTTGACCGAATGCTGGACGCGCTCGAAGCTGCAAGCCGGGTCGAGTCGATCGACAACTGGCCGCCCTACGACATTATCAAGACCGGTGAGGACGATTACCGCATTGCCATGGCAGTGGCGGGCTTCTCGCAGGATGAACTGACGATCACGCAGGAGCAGAACATGCTCGTTGTTGCGGGGCAGAAGGAAGATACCCGGGAAGAGCAATATCTGCATCGCGGCATCGCCGACCGGACGTTCCAGCGCCGGTTTGAACTCGCAGACCACGTCAAGGTCGTGGGGGCGGGACTTGTCAACGGCCTGCTGACCATCGATCTCAAGCGGGAAATCCCTGAAGAGATGAAACCTCGCAAGATCGAGATTTCGACCGAGATGGCTCTGCCGAAGGTCGATACGAAACAGATCGAGGCCGAGAAGCAGGCGGCCTGACACCCGAAACAACGCGGTATGCAACCAAGGCGCAGGGCATGGCCCCGCGCCACGGACAGACTTTGCCAAATCAACCAGTAGAGAGGAGAAAAACCATGAGTGTTCGTGATCTGATCCCCTGGGGCCGCAACAATGGCAACCAGGTTCCGAGTCTCCTGCGCGATGACGACCGCGATCCCTTCCTGTCATTGCATCGCGAAGTGAACCGGCTGTTTGACGACGCCTTCCGCCGCTTTGGCTCCGGCCTGCCGGCCTTCGGCAACGGCTTCGGCTTCAGCGGCGGCTGGCCGAGCGTCGAGATCTCCGACACCGACAAGCAGATCACGGTGACGGCGGAAGTGCCCGGCCTTGAGGAAAAGGACATTGAGGTGCTCCTCAATGATGGCGTGCTGACGCTGAAGGGCGAAAAGCATTCCGAGAACGAGGACAAGGACCGCCGGTTCTCCGAGCGTTATTACGGCCGTTTCGAGCGCCGCATTCCGCTCGGCGCCGAGATCAAGGAGGACCAGGTCGATGCCCGCTTCAAGAACGGCGTGCTGACGGTCGTCTTGCCGAAGACCGAAGAGGCCCAGTCGCAGATCAAGCGCATCGCTATCAAGAGTTGACCGGTTCAACCCATATTGGCGGCCGGCCCAGTGGCGGCCGCCAATATCCTTCGCCAACCGGGAGGGATCAATGATGGAGACTGCAAGAGAGACAAAACCAGAAATCGAAACGATGGCAGCCGGTTTCCGTGCGTTAAACGACAACCGGCGAAGTTTCCTTGCCTCAGGAAGCTCTGTGTTTCCCAAGGACGCGCGTGCGCTAATCTTCAAGCCGTCACGCCCGGTAACCACGTCGGGGACAGCGCGTACGAAGGGCTGGCGGCTCGTCTTCGAGCGTCGCAGCGCGCCGTTCGTGGAGCCCTTGATGGGCTATACCGGCGGCGGAGACACGCTCACGCAAGTTGAACTCACCTTCCCCACCCTTCAATCCGCCATCCGCTATGCAGAGCGGCAGGGGCTGGCTTATGTCGTGAGACAGCCGGTCGACAAGGCGGTTGCCTCGGCCAAGGAGAAAACCGTCCGGCGACCGGACCGGCCGTCACACGCTTTCGCTGATGCGGTACTGGAGCGGCTCGGTCTTGCTGCACTGCAGGAGAGCTACGGGCGGGCCATGGATGGAGCGGCAATCCGCGATGATGCCTCCGGCCCGGCCACCTGGCCGAACCCGATGGACGTCACGCGCGACCCGGCGCTGTCACTTGAGGCAAAGCGCTCGATCCTGATGAATTGGGCCTGGACGGAATACCTCGCAGACCAGGCCACCAACGAGGGCATGCCTGAGAATGGGCGTCCGTCGCGCCTATGCGACGTCGAGCAGGCGTTGCTCGCGCTCGAGCGGGAGGTCAAGCGCGCGCAGGCCCATCCTGTGGCCGGGCGCAAAGCCGCATGAGGTGACCCATGGATCCGCTTGTTGTTTTTGACTGCGAGAAGGTTCTTCCCAACAGGTTTGCACTGGTGCTGGCTGCAGCCGCGCGCTCCCGTGCACTGAACCGTGGGGCAGAGCCGAGACTTGATGTGCAGGGTCTGAACGCGAGCGATCTCGCATTGCAGGAGATCGCCCGGGGTGCGTTCAGCAAGGATGAACTGGCACCGTTCCTGTTTGCATCGACGGCGCTCACGCGTCTTCCTGCACCCAACTCCACAACACCCGAGCTTCGCGGTGACGGCTGTTCGGATGCCGCCGCCGCCCCCGCCGCCTCCTCCCGGGAGGCGGCCCATTGATGATGCAACCAACCGATGAGGAGAAAGAACGATGCTGAAGTCCCTGTCTTTGAACAACCGGACGGCTTTCGATATCGTCAATGTCGTTGCCGGTCTTGGTCTTCTGGTTTCACCCTGGCTGCTCGGCTTCACCGCCGAGACCTACGCCGCCTGGAATGGCTGGATCGTGGGCGCGGCCATCGCCCTGATTGCCGTCGCTGCGCTTTATGCCTTCTATGAGGTGGAGGAGTGGATCAACCTCGCGCTTGGTGTATGGGCGCTGGCCGCTCCCTGGGTGCTCGGCTTCTCAGCCGTGACTGCCGCCATGTGGGCGCATGTGATTGCCGGTATTGTTGTCGCGGCATTGGCCGCCGGCAGCATCTGGTTCAGCCACAACCGTCCGTGGTCGACTGCATGAGTCAATTGAACGGGTCCGGGGCCTTCGGGCCCGTTCTTTTTTATGTCTTTGGTACCTCCGACCTTAAACAGTTTGAACAATTGTCGTCCGGATCCCGCCCTTCCCGGGTATCGGAAATGCATCCTTTCTGTATATAATTTTGCCATCCGGGGATGAGGGGTGACATGGAAACCAAATTGCTTGCTTTCGTTGGCTGTCTCAATCGTGAGGCACCCTATTTCCAAGGCGCCCGGGGAAAAGGCCTTGTGGTCTATTGCTTTGATGAACAAACACTCGAAGCAGAGCTGATTTGCGAAACCGAGGGCGTCGACAATCCGACTTTCCTGTCTGTCAGCAAGGATGGACGCCGGGTCTATGCGAATTCCGAGGTTTTCGTCTGGGGCGAGGGGCTTGTCACCGCATTTGCCTTCGACCGTGAGCGCGCGGAATTGCAACACATCAACATGCGCCCTTCAATGGGCAGCATCACGGCGCACAACATGGTGACGCGCGATGGCAGCAAGCTTCTGGTTGCCAATTATGCAATGGGGGATGGCGGGCCGGATCAATCGCTGGTGGTCTACGGCATCCGCGAGGACGGCGGCCTCACCGAGCCTCTTGCAAGCGTGATGCATCATGGAAGCGGTCCGAACAAGGAGCGCCAGGAGCGCAGCCATGCGCACAGTTTCACGGAGATGGTTCAGGGCAATATCGCGATAGCCTGTGATCTCGGACTCGATCAGCTGATCAGCTACCGGATCGGCGATGATGGCGGACTGGAACGTCTGTCCGAAGTGGCGATGCCGCAGGGATCGGGCCCCCGGCACCTTGCTCTCGACCCGAAGGGGCGGTTCGGATTCGTCACCAACGAGCTCGATTCCACGATCTCTTCATTGCGGCTGGATGCCACGAACGGGCAGATGGAATTGCTCGACACCCAGCCGGCGGTTCCTGCCGATGCGCGGGCGGACAATCATTGCGCCGATATACAGATCTCGCCGGACGGCCGTTTCGTCTATGCCTCGAACAGGGGGCATGACAGCATTGTCATTCATGCCGTCGATCAGGACAGCGGCATGCTGTCGCTTGTCGGCCATGTGCCGTGCGGCGGGGCGACGCCGCGCAAGATCACGCTGACACCATCGGGCAACACGCTGTTGTCCGCGAACCAGAACGGCGACTGTATCGCGATCTTCCGGCGCGATGCAGAGAGTGGAATGCTGAGAGATACCGGGCGCACAATAGAGATCGGTACGCCGATGTGCATCAAGTTTGCCGTGTGCCCTGCCTGATAAAGTCCTAAAGCGGCTTGTAGGCTACGGCTTCAATCTCGACTTTGATGTCGAGCATCAGCCGGCTTTCGACGGTTGAACGCGCAGGCGGATCCTTCGGGAAATAGCTGCCGTAGGCGGCATTGAATCCGCTGAAATCACGGGCGTCTGCGATCCATGCGGTCGTCTTGACGACATCGTCCATCGTGCAACCTGCAAGTTTGAGTACCGCTTTCACGTTTTCGAGAACCTGTTCGGTCTGCTCCGCGATACCGCCGGAAACGAAGGTGCCGTCATCCCTCACGGGAACCTGCCCCGAAACATAGACGAAGTCGCCCGCACGAACGGCAGGCGACAGCGGCACTTTCGCGCTTCCAAAACACTGCTTTACCATGATGTCCTCCGCTTGTTTTCGATCCACCGCTCCCGGGATCGGTTTGAATTCTGGTGTTACGATTTTAGGCCGGAAAGATCGGGTTGCGGCAGATGGCCACCCATCTCCTCCGACAGAGACGCTGCGCATTCATAGAGCTGTTGTGCGGCGTCCTTGAGCTGGACGTTGTTTTCGACCCACACCAGGTAAGGCATGGTCAGGGCGGCCATCGCCACTCCGTTTGCATCCAGCACCGGGTAGCTGATGTCGGTAATGCCGCCCAGGGTTTCGCCGCTGACAAATTCATATCCGCGCTTCCGAATCTCTTCGACGGCGGCAATGTACCTGTTTGCTTGCTTGTCGTTCTCGCTGCTCGCCTCGGCCAGTTCGCGGACGAGCTTTTGGCGATACGATTCGGGCTGAAAGGCCAGCAGCACCCTTCCGGATGCGGTTTTGAAGACAGGGCGCTGGGTCCCGACGCGCACCCTGAAACCGATAGGTGCGGGATTGTCGGCGACCATGACAACGCGGGTTTCCTGGCCTTCGATGATCGAGATGACGACAACCTGCTCCACCCTCGTCGCCAGACGGTCAAGCAGGGGAAGTGCTGATTGCAGCAGGCGTTTGACAGGCAAATGGTTCGAGGCAAGGTCGAAAAGCTTCATCGACAGCTGGAACGAGTCGTCTTCGTCCCGCCGGACATAGCCCCGCCGCTCCAGTGACAGGACAACCCGGTAAACCTCCTGAACCGACCTCGCCAGCCGCTGTGCGATCTGGCTGAGGGTCAGGCCCTCGGCCTGGCTGGCCAGCAACTCGAGAATGTCCAAACCCTTCTCGAGAGCCGGCGCGCGGTAGGCGGAAGCGACCGGTTCCTTGTCGGGGGTTCTGCCCCTTCGTTTCGTCTCAACCTTGGCCATTTGAGCCCCCTGTTGTCCGCTGACCTATTAGCACCAAGCATTGACAGATGCTAGTATCACGGGTAAACAAATGTTTTTATATAGAAAAATAGATGGTGGATGTTTGCCCTGCATCTGCCCCACGAGGGACACCCTTTCAGGCACCCAAAGCATGAACTGGAATGAACGTGACACAGCAGGCGTGGCAAACAGACATCGACTTTGACAAGGCCGGAAAACAGACCGGTTTCATCCGCCTGCCCTATTCGGGGCATGATGATGCATGGGGTGTTCTGCCGGTGCCGATCGCGGTCATCAGCAACGGCGAGGGGCCGACCGTCATTCTCCAGGGCGGCAATCACGGCGACGAATATGAAGGGCCGATTGTTCTGGGCGAAGTCATTCGCGAACTCGACCCGGCCAGCCTCAATGGAAGGCTTGTCATCGTTCCGGCGATCAACCTTCCCGCGGTCAATGCGGGCCAGCGTGTTTCCCCCATCGACGGGCTGAACTTCAACCGGACCTTTCCCGGCGACCCGTTCGGATCTCCGACAATGCAGCTGTCGTCGCTGGTAAACGACTTCCTGTTCCCGATCGCCGATGCCTTCGTCGATCTGCATTCGGGCGGATCGTCCCTCTCCATCATTCCAAGCGCGATCATCGATCCCTCCGATGACCCGGCGCTGACTGACAAGATCCGAAGCGCGGTTGCCGCTTTTGAAGCGCCGATGACCGTTGTCATCTCCAATCGCGGCGACCCGCGAACCTCGACAGCCAGTGCCGTGCGTGCCGGACTTGTCACCGTGGGCACGGAACTTGGCGGTGCCGGCACGGTGTCGCCTGATGCGATCAAGGTCTGCCGGAACGGCATTCAAAACCTGCTGCGCCATTTCGGCATGATTGAAGGCAAATCCGCACCGGCCGAAGGCCGAACCCCGAACATCGTCCATGAACTGACACCCAAGGCGCATCACCTGTCGGAAGATGATGGCGTTTTTGAACCGCTTCACACATTGGGGACGGAAGTGCGCGCCGGACAGCTGGCGGGCAGGGTCCACTTCCTGTCCGATCCGAGACGCAAGCCGGCGGAGCTGATCTACGCGACTGACGGCGTGCTTTACGGTCTGCGCCATCCAGGCCGCGTCCGCCCGGGCAATTGCTGCGCCGTCGTTGCATCGCGGTGCCCGGTACAATGAAGCTTGGCCTCGACGACATCAGCGCAGCGCGGGCGCGTATTGCCCCCTCCATCCGCAAAACACCGCTGATGGAAGCGGCAGCACTGAGCGCGCCTCTCACCGATGCGACGCTTCGGCTCAAGCTCGAGTGCTTGCAGGTCAGCGGTTCATTCAAGGCGCGGGGGGCAACCAACAAGCTGCTGTGCACTCCCCGTGACGCACTTGCGCAGGGGGTCGTTACGGCCTCGGGCGGCAATCATGCCCTGGCGACGGTGCGTGCAGCCAATTCCGCTGGTGTGAAATCCACGATCTTCGTGCCTGACACGATTGCTCCATACAAGCTGGAGCGGTTGCGCTCGATGGGCGCCACCGTCAACGTCACCGGTTCGGTGTGGAACCAGACTAACGAGCATGCACTGGAATTCGCCAGGCTTTCCGGCGCGGCCTATTTTCACCCCTTTGCCGATCCGGCCGTGATGGCGGGGCAGGGAACACTGGCGCTCGAGATACTGGACGAAATGCCGGATCTCGATGCAATTCTCATCGCCATTGGTGGCGGTGGGCTGATAACCGGCATGGCTGTGGCGTTGAAGACGCTCAAGCCCTCGATCCGCATCATCGGCATCGAACCTCGCGGCTGCCCGACTTTCCACGCTTCCATTGTCGCCGGAAAGGTGGTCACCGTGCCCGAAGTGACCACGCGCGTGGCCACCATGGCCTGTGCCCGCACGGACCCTGGTGTCTTCGAGATATCGCGCAACCTGATCGATGACATTGTGCTTCTGGACGATTCCGAGATGGAGGACGCCGCGCGCTGGCTCTGGTCCGAGCTTGGCCTTGCCGCCGATCTCAGCGGTGCCGCAGCCGTTGCGGCCTTGCGCGGCGGCCATGTTTCGTTTGCCGCGGGACAGCAGGTTTGCGCACTTGTCTGTGGTACGGGAACGGAAGGTATTCCTGATTGAGGATCAGCCATGAGCAACACGATCTACCAAGGACCGATCATCGATGCCCACCACCACTTGTGGGACCTGAGCCTGAACCGCCATCACTGGCTGGCGGCCACCGGCCGCGGTGACGGGTTGGCGCCGTTGCGGCGCAACTTCCTGGTCGAGGACTACCTGCAACAATCCGCATGCGCCAATATTGTCGCCACGGTTCATGCCGAGGCCAATTGGGATCCCGCCGATCCCCTGGGTGAAGTGGAATGGCTCGACACCCTGGCACGGCCGGATGGTCTTGCTGCGCGTTATGTCGCTTACGCGGCGCTGGCGAGAGCCGACGTCGAAGCAACGCTCGAGCGGCTTGCTGCCCATTCACGCGTTGCCGGCATCAGGGAAATCCTGACGTGGCATCCGGACCCGGCAAAGGCGCGCACGGCGGATGCCGGGATCATGAAAAGTCCGGCGTGGCTGAAGGGCCTTGCTGCGCTTCATCGCCACGGACTGAGTTTTGATTTGCTGATCTCGCCATGGCAGCTGGCCGATACGTTGCAGCTCGCGACCGATCATCCCGAAATCCGATTTGCCGTCAATCACTGCGGCAGTCCGATGGACCGCGACGCGGCAGGGTTTGCCCGCTGGCGCGAAGGCCTTCGTGCGCTGGCGGCGGCTGACAACGTCGTCCTGAAAATTTCCGATCCTGTTGCCTATGATCCGCAATGGACGGTCGAAAGCCTGGCGGCGGTTGTCAATCATTGCATAGATTGCTTCACGCCCAGCCGCTGCATGTTCGCCAGCGATTACCCGGTATCAGCCTTGCATATCTCGTTCGAGGAATGGCTGTCGGTGTTCAGCGGGATCGTCGGCAGTCTTTCGGACGCAGAGAAGCGCTCGATCTTTCATGATTGCGCGCGCGATTTCTACCAGGTCGCCGTCTAGCCTCTCGCCTGCCGATCAGATCCTGGTGCGGACATGCGGGTCCCGTGCATAGAGTGAGACCAGCAGGATAATGACCAGGCCAAGAGCCGCTTGCACAACCGATGGCTTCAGGCCAAAGCCGATCAGCAAGGTGTTGAGTTCGGTCAGGACGAGGGCGCCGGCGACGGTGCCCAGAAACGAGCCGCGGCCGCCGACAAGCGCCGTTCCACCGATCACGACGGCGGCGATGGTCTGGAAGAGATACGGCTGCCCCACCTCCGCATATGCGCTGCCGGTGAAACCCAGCAGCAGGATCCCGGTCACCGCCGCAAAGAAGGCGCTGATGGCGAAAGTGAGGGTCCACATGCCGAGCGGGCTGATGAGTGCGAGAACCGCGGCGCGCTGGTTGCTGCCAACGGCATAAACGCGGCGTCCGTACGGGGTGCGTGCAAGCAGCAGCGTAATGGCGATGGCAACAACCACCAGACTGGGAACTATCCCGGGAACAGGGAGCCCCATTGCGCTGCCACCGATGGACACGAAATCCGAAATGGCAGGTGGAGCGGACCCGGAGGGAAAGCCTGCCGTCCACAGCAGCACTGCACCCTGGATGATGGTGCCTATGCCCAGGGTTACGATGAGGGGATGGATGCCAAGGCCGCCGGAGATGGTGCCGTTCAGCGCTCCGATCAGGGTGGCGAGTGACAGCACGATCAGGCAAACGAGCCAAAAGCTCATGCCGTCGCCGTAAAGCTGTGCGGCGATGACATTGGCAAAGCCGATCACGAACGGGATGGACATGTCGATGCCGCCGAGGATGATCACCAGGGTTTGGCCCACGGAAGCCAGCGCGAGCAACGATGCCAGTACGAGCATGGCACGCAGTGAAAAGGCCGAACCGTATCCCTCGATCATCACGGTGCCGAAAAGATGCAGTGCCAGGGCGATAAGCAGGGCGCCAAGCGCGCGCTGCTGGTCTGTCGTTAGCCGGTTCATTTTGAAGCTCCCGCCCGCCCGCTGCCGATCAGCCGTTCCTGAACGGCTGTCAGCATGATCGCGATCACCAGAATAGCGCCGTAGCTGATCTGGAGGATGAAAGTCGAAACGTTGAGATAGGTCAGTGCGCTCTGCAGCAGGAAGATATCGATGGCGCCGATGGCCGCGCCGATCACGCCGCCGCGTCCGCCAGCGAGGCTGACGCCCCCGAGCGCAACCGCCGAGATTGCAATCAGGGTATAGGTGGGCCCCACGGCAGGGTCGGCCGATCCGATCAGTGCGGTGAGCATCAGGCCCGCGGCGCCCGCGAAGACACCGGTGATGGCAAATGACAGGAAGCGCACCTTCGTGACCGGAATTCCCGCGGTGTAGGCCGCGCGGTCGTCACTCCCGACCGCCATGAGCTGGCCGTGATAGGGCAGGCGGCAGATCAGCCACCATGCCAGAAGGACGCCGCCCAGCGGCAGAATTGCCCATGTGCCGGCCAGTTGCGTCAACCAAGGCGGCACGGTGCCGGATGGCGAGGGCAGGATTGTCAGCGTCACGCCGAGCAAGACAAGATAGGTTCCCAGCGTCGCCACGATCGGCTGGATGCGGAGCACCGCGGCAAGGAAGCCATTCACGACCCCGCCGGCAAGGCCGGTCAGAAGTGCCGCAGGCACGATGATGAAGGGGGAAGTGATGCCAAGCATCTGTATGAACACCAGCACGACCACGGCGTTGACGAACCCCATCAACGGCCCAACCGAAATGTCGATGCCACCACGCCCGCCGAGAATGGCCGGGGTCGACGCAATCGCAGCGCCAATCAACGGAGCTGCGAGGCCGATCAGTGTTCCCCATGCGGCGGGCGAAAAGCGCGCCGGGTTGAGGTAGATATTGATCACCAGAAGAATGACGAACAACAGGGGGGCGAAGCCGGCATACAGCAGAAAACCAGTGCCCAGACGCTTGCCGGATTTGGCGTTGCTTGTTGTGGTGCCACTCATTGTTCACGCCCAAACATTGTTGCAATGATGCGGTCGGCAGTCATCTGGGTTTCGGCAAGACGGTTGGCGATCGCGTAGTCGCGGAACACCAGGACCCTGTCGCACAGGTGCAGCGTTTCTTCGATCTCGGTCGAAAGGACGACAAGGGCCATGCCCTCCGCAGCCAGTTCCCTGAAGACGTCGTAGAGGACCCTTCGGGTGGCGATGTCGACACCGCGGGTGGGGTCATTGAGCAACAGCACACGCGGTTCGAGCGCAAGTGCCCGGGCCAGGAGAACCTTTTGCTGGTTGCCTCCCGACAGCGAGGTGATCAGGTTGGACGGGTGAGGGGCCACGATGGACAGCCGCTCGCGGTAATGCTCGTAGCGTTCGCGCCGCCGCCGCTTGCTGATGAGCCCCATCCGGCTGTCGTTCCAGACCGAAGAAATCGCGAAATTGTCGAGGATGGACATGGTTGGAAAGATGCCGCTGGCGCGCCGGTCGCGTGGCAGGTAGACGATGCCGTTCGATACGGCATGGCGCAGGTTGCGCAATCTTTGATTTGGCGTTTCACCGTCGCCGTGAAAAACCGCGCCGCCGGATGGCGCGCGGAATCCGGCCAGGGCTTCGAGAAATGCTTCCTGCCCGTTGCCGTCCAGCCCGGCCAGTCCGATGACCTCTCCTTCGTGGATCTGCTCGTCAAAGGAGGGCCGCTCCGGACGGAGGGACATGTCTTTCACGGTCAGTCTTGCCGTTGAAGCGCTCAATGTCCGGCCCCCACCATTTCCGGTGCCATCAGCGCCAGCAGTTCGTCGGGGTCGAGTGCAGACCGCGGCAGGGTGGTGACAACCTTGCCGCTCCGCAGCACGGTCACACGATCCGACAGCGACATGACCTCGTCCATGCGGTGCGTGATGAAGATCACCAGGCAGCCGTCGGCGGCAAGTTTTCGGATCAGCCTGAAAACGGATTCACGGTCGGCGAAGTCCAGCGCCGCTGTCGCTTCGTCGAGAATGAGGATGCGCGGCTTGCGGACAAGCGCGCGGGCGATCACAACGAGTTGCTGGGCGGCCAGTGGCAGATGACCGGCAGGTTCGTCCAGATCGATCTGTGTGACGGCGAATTCCGAGAGTATCCGGCCGGCGACAGTTTCGCGTTGATTGCGTGGTATCCGGCGCTTTATCAAGCCATCGAGTCCAAGCAGGATGTTGTCCACGACACTGCGGTCGGGCGCCACCAGCACCTCTTGGAAAACGGTCGCGAAGCCGCGCGCCTGAAAGGCCGATGGCGTGGCTTCGGTCATGGCGGTTCCTGCCAGCAAGATCTCGCCGTCGTCGGGCGCAATAACGCCCGAGAGCAATTTTACCAGTGTGCTTTTGCCGGATCCGTTCTCGCCGAGGATCGTGTGAATTTCGCCTGCCTGAAGAGAAATTGTCGCGCGGTCCATCGCGACTGTTTCGCCGTAGCGCTTGGAAACGTTGTTGACCTGAAGTATCGACATCGCCGTTCCTTGTCGATTTCTGCCACCGCCGTGGCCGGTATATGGAGCCGCCCCGGCACACCGTCGTGATGCACCGGGGCGGATTGTAGCGGCTTTTACTGCCCTTCACACGGGTCGGGTGTCTTGGAATAGTCAAACAAGGCAACCGGCGCCGGGTTGTTGAAGTAGGCATCCATCATTTCCGCCGGCAGCGGATCGGCCGGAGCCACGGGGAAGATCGACGAGGATGACGGTGTCATGCACGAGCTGTACCATTCCCCGAGCTTGTCGGATTCCACGGCAGGGACAGGAACGATCACCATGTTGAGCTTGGGTTCCTGACCTTCGAGAACCCGCACGCCGACACGGAACATCGTCTGTGCGGTCCATGTTGGCATGAGTGCCCCGCCGGCGAACTTGAACTCGTCCTGGTTCTCGTTCCAGTATCCCAGTGCATCGCCGGAGATGCTGCCTGTGATGAGTGGTACCGGACGGCCAGCCTGCTTGAAGGCTTCGGCGATGATCCGGGCTTCGCTGCCCGAAGTCCACACGGCATCAATGGGCTGAGGGTTGGTCGCAAGCGTCTGCAGGACCACCGTCTTGGTGACGTTGCCCGACCAGTTGCCATTGACGTCGCGAACCACCTTGACGCCTTCAGCCGCGTCAAAAGCCTTGTCGGCGCCTTCCTTCTGCTGTGCCACCAGCGGGCTGCCGGCAATGCCTTCAACGCGCAATACGTTGCCCTTGCCGCCGAGGTCGTCGACAATTGCCTTGGCCAGATCGTAGCCGAATTTCACGTAGTTGGAATCGACGTTGATCGCATAGGGGCTTGTTACGGCCCCGGCGCCGGTCACGAACGGGATGCCGGCGTCAAAGCTGGCCTTGATCGCTTCGTTGAGTGCGGTCGATGAACCGGCGAATGAGGTGATGATGCTGCAGTCCTTGTCGATGAAACTGCGGATCTGGGAAATCTGCGCGCTCACGTCGCCATTTGAATCCGACATTTCGAAATCGGATACCCAGCCCTTGGCGACATACTCGTCTACGAGGCGCTTGAGTTCGTTGGTCACCGAAACGCGCCACGGATTGCCCTGGTAGGATTCCGAGTGGCACCATTTCCACGGTTTTTCCGGGATCTTGAAGCCGTCATAGGCCGAGGGCTGAACCGTGCTCTCGATGCCGCCGAACAGCGCCTGCACATCGCCCGGCAGCGTGCCGAACGCCTCCGGCATGTCTGCTGCCATAGCCGAGCCGCCTGCCGTAAGCGCGCCGGCGACAGCCAGCACACTGGTGAATTGAATTGCCTTGCGTTGGTAATTGAGCATCTCGCGTGTTCCTCCGTAAGCTGATGCGACCCTCTCCGCGGGGTTTGTACCCCGTCTCATTTTTTATTTGATAACCATTGTTCATATACAATAAAGGATCATTGTCAAGTTTCAGCAAGGTCTTTGACTCGTGCTTTGCCTGGGGCCGCAACGGACTGTTGCCTTGCCCGGCAGAGCGAATGACCGATGGAATCGTGATTTCGTATTTCCTGCATTTGCGCGCATGCGCCGGTTGAATGTTCCGGCCGTCGTCGATGGCTTCATCGCTCCCGGCCCAGCCCTGCGGGCGGAACTTCATTCTCCTGCCGGGCAGGGGGTGGAAAATGGTTTCGTTCAATCCCCTCAATGGCCTGATGCACTGGGTCTGCAAACCCCGTCACAACTGGCATGCGGCGATGCAAATCCGGCCATGTCGCGGCGTGAACAGAATCTTGACATGAATATTGATTCATGTTTCATGTTTTCAACGTTGTTCGCTCATGGGAGGAGACCCGAAATGAAGATGAAAACGATACTGGCAACCGGTGTGGCAGCTGCAATGCTGACGGTACCGGCGCTCGCCGACATCAAGATTGCACATGTTTACGGAAAGACCGGAGCACTCGAGGCCTATGCGGCGCAGTCGCATAACGGGTTGATGCTCGGCCTCGAATACGCCACCGGTGGCACCATGGAAATCAACGGCGAAAAGCTCGTCGTCATCGAAAAGGACACCCAGATCAAGCCGGATGTCGGCAAGGCGATGCTGGCAGAAGCCTTTGGTGACGACGAGGCCGATATCGCGGTCGGACCGGTCAGCTCCGGCGTCGCGCTGGCCATGCTTCCCGTTGCAGAGGAATACGAGAAGATCCTCATCGTCGAGCCGGCGGTGGCTGACTCGATCACCGGCGAGAACTGGAACCGGTTCATTTTCCGCACCGGCCGCAACTCGTCGCAGGACGCCATCTCCAATGCCGTGGCGCTGGGTGGCGAGGGCGTGACGATCGCCACGCTGGCACAGGACTACGCATTCGGGCGCGATGGCGTCGCAGCCTTCCGCGAGGCGCTGGAAAGCTCGGGCGCCAAGATCGCGCATGAGGAATATGTGCCGACCGACACCACGGACTTCACCGCGGCAGCGGAGCGCATCTTCAATGCCATGGAAGGCGTCGAAGGCAAGAAGAAGCTGTTCATCATCTGGGCCGGCGGCGGCAATCCGATGGGCAAGATCAACGCCATGGATCCCTCGCGCTTCGGCATCGAGATCGCCACCGGCGGCAACATCCTGGCGGCGCTGAAGGCCTACAAGGAACTGCCGGGCATGGAAGGTGCGACCTATTACTACTACGAGATCCCGAAAAACCCGGTCAATGACTGGCTGGTCAAGGAGCACATGGACCGCTTCGGCTCGCCCCCGGATTTCTTCACTGCCGGCGGAATGGCAGCGGGAATTGCAGTCGTCGAGGCCATCAAGAAGGCCGGTTCGACCGACACCGAAGCGCTGATCTCGGCCATGGAAGGCATGGAATGGGAGACGCCGAAGGGCACCATGCGCTTCCGCAAGGAAGATCACCAGGCGCTGCAGTCGATGTATCATTTCCGCACCGAGGTCCAGGACGGCAAGGACTACGGCGTTCCGGTCCTGGTCCGCGAGATCGGCATTGACGAAATGGACATTCCTGTCCGCAACTAGGCCTTCCTGCCGCGGGCGCCCGCCTTGTGGCGCCCGCGGCATTCTCCACTTTTCTTCCATAGGTGCGCCATGACACAGATGCTTCTGGAAACGGATGGCCTGACCGTCCGCTTTGGCGGCCATGTGGCGGTCGATGCGGTCAGCTGCGGCTTCCGGGCCGGTGAACTTACCGCGATCGTCGGGCCCAATGGTGCCGGCAAGACCACCTATTTCAATCTCATCTCGGGACAGATCACTGCCTCCGCCGGAACGGTGCGGTTGATGGGCGAGGACGTGACGCGCGACCCGGTGGCCCAGCGCTGCCGCAAGGGGCTGGGCCGCGCCTTCCAGCTGACCAATCTGTTTCCCAATCTCACGGTGCTGGAAAATGTCCGGCTCGTGATCCAGGCCCGGCGCCGGATGGGTTTCAACCTGTTCAGCATGGCGAGTTCCCACACCGAACTTACGGTCGCTGCAATGGCCATCCTGGAACGGGTCCGGCTGCATCCGCTGAGCGAGCAGAAGGTCGGCGGGCTCAGCCACGGAAACCAGCGCAAGCTCGAGGTCGCCATCCTGATCGCGCTCGACCCGGTGGTTTACATGTTCGACGAACCGACCGCCGGCATGAGCGTCGACGAGGCCCCGGTGGTGCTCGACCTGATTGCCGAACTCAAGGCCGAGAAGGACCGGACCATCCTGCTGGTCGAACACAAGATGGATGTCATCCGCTCGCTCGCCGACAGGATCATCGTGCTGCACAACGGCGCACTCGCCGCCGACGGCGACCCTGCCACGGTGATGGCCTCGGATGTCGTTCAGGAAGCCTATATGGGACGGGACCTAGCCGATGTCTGATCCGATCCTCGAACTTTCCGGTGTCTACACGGACATCGCCCAGTATCACATCCTGCAGGGCGTCGACCTGGCGGTGCCGCGCGGAGGCGTGACCATGCTTCTGGGGCGCAATGGCGTCGGCAAGACGACGACGCTGCGCACCATCATCGGCCACTGGCAGGCAAAATCCGGCAACCTGCGCTTCAACGGCACCGATATCACCAATATGCCCACCCCTGCCAGGGCCCGTGCCGGAATCGGCTTCGTGCCGGAAGACATGGGCATTTTTTCCGACCTGACGGTGGAGGAAAACATGATCCTTGCAGCCGCCTCCGGTCCGCTCGATCCGTCGCGGCTGGAATGGATCTTTGCGGCATTTCCGCCGCTCAGGACATTCTGGCGTTCGGAAGCCGGCAATCTGTCGGGCGGACAGAAGCAGATGCTGTCGATCGCGCGGGCCATGGCCGAGGAACGCCAGCTCTACCTGATCGACGAACCGACCAAGGGGCTGGCGCCGGCGATCGTGTCGACCATGGCCGGGGCGCTCCGCGATCTGAAGAAGAAGGGGGCATCCATCCTGCTGGTCGAACAGAATTTTGCCGTCGCCAAGGCGCTCGGCGATACCGCCGCAGTGATGGATGACGGGCGGATTGTCTGGGCCGGCGAGATGGCCGAACTGGCCGGCGACGCCGCGTTGCAGGAACGGCTGATGGGCCTGAGCATGGAGGCGCACTGATCATGGCTGCTGCACCCGACCACGCACCGAAATATGCCAGCCTTTCGCTGACCGACAGAATCGGAAAGGCGATGCCGTTGCTGCTCGTGCCGGTGCTGGTGGTTCTTGGCTTCGTGCTGATCGGCTCGACATCGAGCTGGCTGACGCTGACGGTTTCCGGCCTGGCGATGGGGATGATGATCTTCATCATGGCCTCGGGCCTGACGCTGGTCTTCGGGCTGATGGATGTGATCAATTTCGGTCATGGCGCGTTCATCTCGGTGGGCGCCTATGTCGGCATCTCCGCCCTGCTGGCGCTTGAGAGCTGGACGGGCGTGCCGTCGCTGGTGCTCAACGTGGCTGCCGTGCTGGCCGCGGTGATCGCCGCCATGTGCGTCACCGGCGCGCTGGGCTGGGGCTTCGAGCGGGTGATCGTGCGGCCGGTCTACGGCGCGCATCTCAAGCAGATCCTGGTTACCGTCGGCGGTCTTATCGTCATCGAACAGATGATCCAGGTGATCTGGGGCCCTGACGAGATCTATCTCACCCGGCCGGAAATGCTGAAGGGCGCCGTCACCTTCGCGGGCGCTGCAATCGAGAAATACCGGTTGCTCGCCGTGGTGTTCGGACTGGTGCTGTTCGTAACGATGCGGCTGGTGCTCAAGCGCACCAAGATCGGGCTGATCGTCCGCGCCGGCGTGCAGAACGGCGAAATGGTGCAGGCGCTGGGCTACCGCCTACGGCTCGTGTTCATCGGCGTGTTTGTCGCCGGCTCGGCGCTCGCCGGCCTGGGGGGCGTGATGTGGGGCCTCTACCAGGAGGTCATCACTGCCGGCATGGGCGAAGAGATGATGATCCTGGTGTTCATCGTCGTCATCATCGGCGGCCTCGGCTCGGTCGAGGGCGCATTCATCGGTGCGCTGATGGTCGGGCTGTTGCAAAACTACGTGGCGTTTCTCGAACCCAAGCTGGCGCTGATTTCGAACATTGCCCTGATGACGGCCATTCTGATGTGGCGGCCGCAGGGCATGATGCCCGTTGTGAAGGCGAAGTAAGATGCTGACGAACCTTATCTCCGGCGACCGTCCCCGTTCCCTGGTCCTGACCGTCCTGCTGCTTGCCATTCTGGCAGCACTGGCCCTGGCCCCGTTTCTGTTTCCGGGCGTCAGGTCGCTCGAAACGGCGGCCCGGATCTGTATCTTCATCGTGCTGGTGGCGAGCTATGATCTTCTGCTCGGGTACTCCGGCATTGTCAGCTTCGCCCACACAATGTTCTTCGGGCTTGGCGCCTATGGCGTTGCGCTGGCCTCCACCCATATGGGCCGCGGTTACGATGCGCTGATCGTCGGCACCATCTCCGGCGCAGTCGCCGCTGCCGTGCTGGCGTTGTTGATCGGGCTGTTTTCACTGAGGGTGCGGGCCATATTCTTTGCCATGATCACCCTTGCGGTTGCCTCGGCCGTGGCCGTGCTTGTCAGCCAGCTTTCCGGCCTGACCGGTGGCGAGGACGGGCTCAACTATTCAATTCCGCGCGAACTCACTCCGGCATTCAGGCTGGGCAAGCTGTTCGGCATCAGCATCACCGGCAAGATCCTGAATTACTACCTGGTGTTTTCCGCCTCGCTTGTGCTGTTCCTGCTGTTGCTCAGGATCGTCAACTCCCCGTTCGGACAGGTGCTGAAGGCAATCCGCGAAAACGATTTCCGCGCCGAAGCGATCGGTTACCGGGTCGTCCTCTACCGCACCCTGGCGACCTGCCTGTCGGCTGCAGTCGCGGCTCTCGCCGGAAGCCTGTTTGCGATCTGGCTGCGTTATGTCGGTCCGGCGACGACGCTGTCCTTCGAGATCATGCTGGATATTCTGCTGATGGTGGTGATCGGCGGCATGGGCACGATGTATGGCGCGGTGATCGGAGCCACCATTTTCGTGCTGGCACAGAACTATCTGCAAAACCTGATGGGCGTTGCAGCAAGCGCAACCGAGGGGCTGCCGCTGATTCCGCAATTGCTTGATCCCGACCGCTGGCTGTTGTGGCTCGGCGTGCTCTTCATTCTCAGTGTCTATTTCTTTCCCACGGGGATTGTCGGACGGCTAAGGGCAGAAGACTGATGGCGGATCGGACCATGCACCGGCAACGGCCGGTGGTGCTGTTGCATGGCTGGACCATGCGCGGATCGATCTTCGACGATCTTATCGCCAGATTGCCGGACGGGTTTGACTGCCATGCGCCTGACCTGCCCGGGCATGGCGACCGGGCCATGGTTGAGCCCTCGCTAGAGGCGGCGGCGCACACGCTGGCCGATCTGCTGGAAGCGCACAATCTCACTGAGGCTGTTCTGGTCGGATGGTCGATGGGCGCGGCGGTCGCGTGGCAATTCGTCGAGCAATTCGGCGCTGACCGGATCGCAGGCCTGATGACGGTGGACATGAGTCCGAAGCTTGGCTGCACCGCGGATTGGCCGCACGGTCTGATCGATCAGGGCGAGAGCGATCTCGCCACCACCACCGGGCGGATGAAAGCGGACTGGCGCGGCATGGCTGAAGCGATCGCGACAACCATGTTCGGCCAGCGCACCGGTGCGGCAATCTACAGCCGGCAGGATGCCCTCACCCAGATCCTGACCAACGACCCGGCGAAAATGGTCGCCATGTGGGAAGCGCTGGTCGGCATGGACAAGAGAGAGTTGATCGGGACGCTGCCGTTCCCGCTTCTGGCAACCTGC
>Ga0209345_10002052_pt1 | contig 23040 bp, 17 predicted proteins | sample Cruoilmetagenom7_FD_187294 | JGI IMG/M metagenome (GOLD analysis project Ga0209345, IMG submission 187294) | Oil polluted marine microbial communities from Coal Oil Point, Santa Barbara, California, USA - Sample 7 (SPAdes) (version 2) | ecosystem: Environmental > Aquatic > Marine > Oil seeps ...
AAGCTGAAACTAATTGATCTCTTGGCCCTTCTGAATGAGGCTTACGACAGGAGGCCTGAAGAAAACTTGTATGCTTTACCGGGATAGGAATACTTGGCAAAGTCTCATTTTTATAACATACAATACTCTGCAAACCGTTTTCAGCAATGCCTTTTCCGTTTATCAGAATATCATAAGCTACATGTTCACAATGTAATATCAGTTTTTGGTCGAGAGTATTTGTAAACATATAAATAACACAGCCATCACTCACGGCAATTTTTTTTGAAGATGATTTTTTGCTGACTTGTTTTCCAGGGTGATGATAATCATATACTTCGATTTTATAGTCGTCTGTTGAATTATTAGACACAAACCAGATATTAATGACATCTCGGTTAGTATGACGAACAATCGGACCGCAAATGATATTTGACATGAATTTCAAAATCCTCTTTGTAGAATGGTTTAACGCGAAGCATTGTAATATGTTTTTAATAAATAGGGCGGGCACTACCTAGGAATTTAACACTTTTTTAAACCAAATAGATATGCTCCTAACGATTCAATAAATACCCAGTCATGCGGTACTTAAAATTTTATAAAACTATGGCTAAAGAGGATTAACAAACATAATCTTGAACAAAATAGTATAGTTTTTATCTTGCCAGAGAACTAAAATTTGTATTTTTTTTTCAAAGGGCGTATAAATATCCAATTTATCGCAAACTAAAAGTCAGGTTAGGGTAAAGAGTCAAGGAGCAGACCATGTAAGTTTAAGCTGATTTTTTTGCCTGTATCTCCACTTTTCTTAGGCAATCGGATTCATTCGATAACCAGTAAGCCTGGATAAAAATTCAAATTTTCACAGCTTGCAAATATTATTCAGGCTGAGAAGAAGAGAGATATTAATCTTGCCGGAAAATATTCTGTGAAAAAGCCTGCCCACATTCCGATTTAATCTTCATGTTGTTAATGATGATTTACTTGTTTTAGTTTTTCTGGGTGTTACCAGGTTAGTAGATCAGGTTTTATCAGGAGACAAATATGACGACCAAAAATGTAACGAAAAAAAAATTCAACACTCGTGCTTTTGTTTTGAATTGTGTCCCATCACTTTCCACAGAAGAAGACTGGACATTTAGTGATGCTGCAAGTGCAGGTATTGTTGATGCAGATCGAAGTGTCCCTCGCGCTAAAGATTTACGCGAAAGCTGGTGGAAGATAGATAATCAGGGGAATACCGGCGCCTGTGTTGGTTACTCCACTGCTTACGGTGTATTAAGATGGCACTATGTTAAAGAAAACTTAATGGAGAAAAACATCCGTCCTTCGGCAAGATTTATCTGGATGGCTAATAAAGAAACCGATGATATAACAAGTTATCCAACAACATTCCTGGACTCAGATGGAACTCAAACAAAACTGGCATTGCGAGTGGCTCAGAAATACGGCTGTGTACCGGACAGGATTTTACCTATGGATGGTGCGTTATCTTCGATGAGTAGAGCAAAATTTTACGCAATTGCTTCAAAATACAGGCTTTCCAGCTACCATAATCTTGGTAATAATCTCGATGATTGGAGACATTGGTTAGCGTTCAATGGCCCGATATTAACGCGGCTTGGGGTAGATAGAACCTGGGACAAAGCCACAGACAATAAAGGAAAACTCAATCAGTATATCTCAAATACAGTAAGAGGTGGTCATGCTGTCTGTATTGTCGGATACACGCAAGATCATTTCATTGTCCGTAATAGCTGGGGAACGCAATGGGGAGATAAAGGATTTGCCTATGCTTCAAACGACTATGCACAAGAGGCTTTCACAGAGGCTTATGGTGCAGTAATTTAATCACGTCTTTTTGGAAAGGTAATAAATATCATACGTAAATTATCTTCTGTTAATAACAAGCAGGGTCTTTTAGAAATATTCTGGCACACTAGCAGGAGAAAAAGGTGAACGGACAATCATAACATGCAGGAATTACAAAACAGAAAATTGAAAAACCGATATATAAGTTCCTAATTGGGTTCATCGATGGATTTTGAGCAGCCATTTTCCCTCGTTTAATGGCGGCCTGGCTTTGTTTGAAGGTAATGATGTTATATTACTGAGCATGGGTTATTTATACATCGCCGTACTTTTTGCCCTCTTGATAGGGGCTGTTGTTATGATCATGGAATGGGGAGTACCCAAGGGACCCAGTGCAACATTTATGACAGCACTGGGACTGCCTGCTCTCCTTGCCGGAGCGTTAAATACTTCTAATGGTGCTTATGTGCTGGATGCTAAATCAAAGACAAATTTGGAACTGACAGAAGTTGTTCGGAGTCTATCTCAAATACCAGAGATAAGTGCTGATGAAATAATCCATCTTAGTAGTACTACAGATACAATCAATTCTTCAAACCTAATTCGTATGAATATTATTGGTGAGGCTTACGCAGACAGCAATAGCTCAAAACAACAATCTTTTAATTTCAATCCATCCATGAAAATACAGCAACAACAGTATTACATTATACTAAAAAAAGTTGCGAGTAAGTCTAAAGCGAATCAACGAACTCTTGAAATTATACCGAATGTACAGAATGCTCAATCAGTGCAAATTGACGACAACTATTTTGTGATTGATTCTAAAACCAGGTCAAAATCAGATGCTGTGCTTGAGAGTATTCGATTGAAAGATAAGGGGTTCAATCCCGTGTTGCTTAAAAAAAATTAAGGTACTCTTTTAAGATAGGGGGCGTCAAAAAAACTATTTACACATTTTATGCCGAGTAAATAGCACCTATCATTTTTAACTGCTTTCTGATAATCCGATTATTTTTTATCAATATGCTGAAAGCAAAGTTAATAGTTGGTATAAGAAAATAGTCGCGAATATATCAGAGTAAATTAAACGGCATTTTTGAGGAATAGGGAATCATATTTACATATCGTATTTTTTCTACGCCCTTGTATGGACTATATCTACCGAAATTGGGTAAAGTGAGCCCCTGGTTTTTGCAGCAACTAAAACGCATTTCTATTGCAGTTCGTCTACAACCTGGATACTTAGCAGACAGACCGACAGGACATTTTGAATTATATCTCTATGCTTTATAATTCCAAAGCTGCATTCAACTTTGGAAAATGTCAGTCCGAATGATTATGGAAAATAACTAACTGAAATAAAAGAAGCAGCTTAACTGGGTTGTCATAAAAAAATTGACCACTTCACGTTAGCAAGCGGCAAGCCTGCTGCAAACTGTCTTTGCGTAAAAGCAACAACTCCAGCAATCATGCCGGCTATAAGGTGAATTGCAGTGTATTCTTGAAATATCCGGGCTAGTGCTCTCGTGTTGCCCTGAATTCTATTTCAGGCCAACGCTCTTCCATTAAACTCAAATTAACTCGACTAGGTGCCAAATAAGTAAGGTGCCCACCGCCATCAACTGACAATTGATCCCGGGCTTTTTTCTTGAACTCTTCCAGTTTTTTATCATCTTCACAATAAATCCAGCGAGCTGTAGACACGCTGATACTTTCGTAAACACAATCAACCTTGTATTCTTCTTTTAAGCGGTATGCCACTACATCAAACTGCAATACACCCACAGCACCCACGATTAAATCATTGTTGCGCTTAGGCATAAAAACCTGGGTAGCCCCTTCTTCCGATAATTCTTTCAGGCCTTTTTGTAATTGCTTACTTTTAAGAGGATCTTTTAGTCTTACCAGTCTGAACATCTCTGGAGCGAAATGCGGAATGCCCGTAAAATGCAACGCCTCACCTTCGGTAAAGGTGTCACCGATCTGGATCGTGCCATGATTATGCAATCCAATAATATCCCCGGGCCAGGCTTCTTCTAAATGAGCACGCTCACCCGCCAAAAAAGTCAGGGCATCAGCAATTTTTACTTCCTTATTAATTCGCACATGTTTCATCTTCATGTTTTTTTGATAATGGCCTGAACACACTCTTAAAAACGCAATACGATCTCGGTGTTTAGGATCCATATTTGCCTGAATCTTGAATACAAATCCTGAAAATTTTTCTTCCGCAGGTTGAACTGTTCTTTCAATAGAATCACGCGCTAAAGGACAAGGTGCCCAATCAACCAGTCCATCCAGAACATGATCAACACCAAAGTTACCCAATGCCGTACCAAAAAATACCGGGCTTAGTTCCCCGGCCAAAAAAGCCTCCAGATCAAATTCGTGACTGGCGCCTCTAACTAATTCCAGCTCTTCTCGTAATTCATCGGCATATTCACCAATAATCTCATCCAGTTCAGGATTATCCAGGCCCTGAATGGTTTTCTCTTCAGCTATCATATGGCCCTGGCCACCAACATAAAGATAAAAACGATCTTGATACAAATGGTAAACCCCTTTGAATTGCTTACCCATACCCACAGGCCAGGTTATAGGAGCACATTGAATTTTTAGTACCCCTTCAACTTCATCGAGCAGATCTATGGGTTCACGAATATCCCGATCCATTTTATTTACAAAAGAAAGAATGGGCGTATCCCTGAGCCGGCATACATCCATTAGCTTTATGGTTCTTTCCTCAACCCCTTTACCACCATCAATTACCATCAATGCTGAATCCACAGCCGTCAAAGTACGATAGGTATCTTCAGAAAAATCCGCATGGCCAGGCGTATCAAGAAGGTTAATGGTGACGTCTTTATAAGGAAACTGCATGACCGAGGTAGTAACGGAAATCCCCCGCTCTTTTTCCATTTCCATCCAGTCTGAGGTGGCATGACGATCCGATTTACGTCCCTTAACCGTGCCCGCTTTTTGAATAGCTTGCCCGTACAAAAGCAGTTTTTCGGTAATGGTGGTTTTACCTGCATCCGGGTGAGAGATGATAGCAAACGTGCGTCTCTTGTTGATTTCATTGATAAAATTACTGTCTGACAAACTCTTAACCTCAAATATGTACGCAGTTATGTACGCACTTGTAAATCTATCATCTAAACATTGAACCTGAATGGATCGCAGTATAACCTAAAAATAGCTTGACACGAAACCCTAAATATAACAATACTTAATAACCTAAAAGGAACTACACAGAAAAACCTAACACCAGAGAGCACCATGGCCGCACCATCAGAAAAACTAGCCCAATCACTGGATGCCCTGAAGAAATTACAGGATCAGGGAATTGTTGCAATACGCACAAGTAACATAACGCGAACTCACCGTGAACGATTGCTAAAAAACGGTTTTATTCAAGAAGTAATGAAAGGCTGGTATATCCCGACCCGCCCAGACGAACCAGCAGGTGAAAGCACGGCTTGGTATGCCTCATTCTGGGATTTTACGGTCAATTACCTTAACTCACGATTTGATGATCAATGGTGTCTTGCCCCAGAGCAATCCATCAAACTTCACATTGGTGACCGCACGGTTCCACGCCAGCTATTAGTTCGCTCACCCAAAGGCGGCAATAAACCCATTGGGCTTCTGCACGATACTTCTATCTTTGATCTACGATTAGAGGTATCCGACAAAGCAGAAGACATTGTAACGATGGAAGGTTTACGGATTATGAGTCTGCCGACCGCTTTAATCACCTGCTCGCCCAATCAGTATACAAACCACCCCATTGAAATGCGCGCAGCACTTTCAAGTATTTCGGATGCTTCGGATATTTTACGCAAACTACTAGCAGGCAATCACAGCACAGTGGCTGGACGACTGGCAGGAGCGTTTCGTAACATTGGCAGGGAGGCAATTGCCGACACCATTACCGAGACAATGAGAAGCGCCGGATACACCGTCAACGAAACAGACCCTTTTGAAGATAAATCGGTGATAAATTTCAACAGCCGCGAGGTTTCACCCTACGTAAACCGGCTGAAAATAATCTGGGGCACATTCAGAGAACCAATCATAGAACACTTCCCACCTGCTCCCAGCCTTACAGGAAACAAGCTGGCAACCAACAAACAAGCCTACCTCCAGGAACTGGATGATATTTTTGTCACAGATGCCTATCACTCTTTATCTATTGAAGGTTACCGCGTTAGCGAAGAACTTATAGAGCGTGTACGCAAGGGCAACTGGAACCCTGATGGAACAGAAGATCGTGAACACCAAAACGCGATGGCTGCACGAGGCTACTGGCAAGCGTTTCAAGCCGTTAGAAATAGCATCGAAAAGATACTGAATGGAGACAATGCTGGCGAGATTGCCAATAAGGATCATGGCACATGGTATCGTGAACTATTCAGCCCAAGTGTTGTAGCAGGTATTATCGAAGCTGCCGACCTCGCTGGTTATCGTAACCGCCCCGTTTATATCCGTAAATCCATGCACACACCGCCAAACTGGGAAGCTATTCGTGAACTTATACCGGCATTCTTTGAACTATTAGAAAACGAAAACAACCCGGCAGTACGTGTTGTACTCGGTCACTTTATCTTTGTTTATATCCACCCTTATGTGGATGGCAATGGTCGAATGGGACGCTTCCTTATGAATGCTATGGCAGCGTCCGGCGGATATTCATGGCTAGTCGTACCAGTAGAAAAGCGCGATGAGTACATGTTCGCGCTCGAAGCAGCAAGCGTTGATCAGGACATTGTTCCCTTTACTCAATTTCTAGCCAAACTTATAAACAACTCGAAAATCAAAGAGTAACCTGGTAGCTCATAGGCGCTTTGTGCTACCTCGCTAATAGACAATATATTTACAGACAAAATGCCCCGGCCATTTCTTCAAAGCCTTTTGGCAGGATACACTCATTACGCTTGATCTGTCGAGATTAATACACTTTAGCGACCTCTGGCAACACATCCAAGAGCAACTTCACCTGTTTTGTGTAGGCGCCATTCATGCCACTGCTCCCCCATTCATTGAATCGAGAGCCTTGGGAACGGTTATCTGGTATTTGGAGACATAAACCCCATCGCTCACGACAGCGCGTTTACCTGAACCCAAATCCACCTTATTCAGATTGATATAGCTGAGCCATTCATGACCTGCCTTATCTGCCATATATAAAAAGAGGCGTTTCACTTTTATAGAGGTGCATGCTTCCAATAATTTTTGCACGGTTACAGGCCGTAAATTATTCAAGCCCTCCATAAGCTCAAACACTTCCATAAGCGGTTGAGACTTTGGCGCTAAATATAAGCATTCCATCACCGCGCGCGCGGGGCTGGATATCTTTACTTTGAAACTCTTATGGTCGATCTCGACCAAGCCAAGTTGAGGCGGTAAAAAGCTCGTCATCTTGCTCTCTACACTTAAACTCCAATCCCGCTTTTTAAACCAAAGCGGCAAACTCTCATCTTTACCACCGAAAAGCTGTGCTTTCTTGGTAGAAAGCTCCAAATAATGGGCTTTTCCCTTCAATGCCAGTGCGGTTTTGGCCGCTGGATGCACAAAGAGACCTAACTGAGACTGCAACGCATAGATACCGCCCAAATAGTCCACTTGATCGCCGTGGCGTATTAAGGCACCCGTACCGATAGAATCAAACCACTGGCTCTTCTTGTACTGCTTTTGCAAATCAAGGCTATAGCCCTGCTCAACCAACCATGCAGAAGAGAGCACTATGCCTGAAGGCTGAGTGCTGAGCAGAGTGTTTAATTTTGACTCTCTCTCGGTATTCATACTACCAATATACCTATTTTTATAAACCAGATCAATCAAAAGGTTTATATAATCTATGATTTAGGTATCTAAAATACCTAAATATACTATTTTTTAAACAAAAAAGAGACACTTATGTCAACATTGCTTTAGCCCTTGTGAATGGCTAGGCGCAAGGGCTACTTTTGAGGCTCAGTTTGGCTCGACAAGAGACAATATAAGCGAAGTATGAGCGAATAAGCCCATAGGCCGCTGAGCCCCAAAAGCGTGGCAGATTAAAGCCCCCACCTTGGCAGGGGCTTCATCTATTTAGTGACTCCAAAATACGTGTACTTCTTGGTATCGGTAATTTTCAAGCTAGTTGTCGCGTTCATCTACCCAGCTTCTGTTAATAACTTTTGTTCTTTTTTCGGGTTCAGGTATACCGCACTCGGCACTCGGCAATTCCCAATTACGAATGTTTCCACTCCATCTCTCTGGATGTTTTGCATTGGCAGCAGCATAAACCGTTTTCCGTTGATGCATAATTTCATCGCCCATTCCCGCATGGCATTGAGCTGGCGACATAAACTTTATGCCTCAGTGTTTGTGTATATGGTTATACCAGTGCACAAACTGTAATACCCATTGCTTTGCTTCTGTGATGCTTGCAAATCCCTTGTGAGGGTAATCAGGGCGATACTTGCACGTGCAGAAGATTGATTCCGCATAGGCATTATCATTACTTACCCGAGAGCAACTATACGAACTGGCAACATTCAACTTATACAGCGTTATCAGTAACGAGGCGCCTTTCATTGGACTACCATTTGTTGAAACATTTCCAATCCATGCTGTTTAATTAGTTCTGAAATTTCTTCAAACGTGTTTGCATGAAATTCTTTTTCGCAAGCTCCACCAAGTAGTTTACAGTCCATTGTTTTCATATTGATCGCCTTTGTTTTAATTAAGAACGCCTTCCAATGGATTTAATGGACGTGTTCATATAATAAATTCACCGTACAATAAAATTTTTAAAATATCACATTATACTTTTCGTTTTAATAGCAATTGTTCCAGTTTTTCATCTTCAGTATCAATATTTAACTGTATCCATAATGGGAAATGGTCTGATAATTGATATGTGAATTTTGTCTTGGTTAACTCTTTGTATGGCAATAATACTTCATGACTGCCTTTGTAAAAGTCCAGAACGCCACCATACTCTGAGAACACCGAACCTGTCACAACGGGGTGATGCAATATCTGGTCATAACGTTTATTTTTGGCAAGATTAGAACCGAATTCAGACTGAATAATTGCATCAGGTGCACTTAAACCATATTTCGAGATTGCTTTGTACAAGTCAGAATCAAAACTATCAATATTAAAATCACCCATCAGGATGATATCTCGATCCATGCAATATTCATCTTTCATGTAATCTTTTGTCCACTTGGCTAATTGTTCAAGTTCCTTCTTTCTGCCCTCTGTTGTTCCCCATTGCATATGAACGGAGAGCGCAACAAAGTCAAAATCTCCAGATTTGAATGAGGCCATGTATGGCTTTCGCCACCATGAAAATAGTGGCTCATATACTCCCGTTGTTTTATTCTTCTTTCTCTTACCATCGGTTTCTGCGGCCATTCCAGTAAACTGAACTGAGCGTGTATCATAAATATAGGCGATCCGTTCTCTATTCCCACCCGCATCGGCAATATAGTCGGAAAATACAACTTTCCAATATTCCCCAAGCAGATCAATTACGTATTTCATTTCTGAAACATTCCGTTTTAATTCCACTACTGATATCAAATCAAACTGATTCATAATTTCAGCAATGTAATGCAGTGAACATTTTTTTCTTTTCTTTTGTCCCCAGTGACGAATATTCCAAGTTGCTATATTGATAGTTTTATCAAGTTCCGAAGGAGGGATATTCGCAGACTTTATTCTTGTCCTTAACAATTTTAAAGCGCGTAGCTCATCCGTTTTTAATGAAGAATGATCCATAACTTTCTCTCCTTGGTTATTATTTTAATGTATATCCAGTTATTTTCAGAAACCTTAAAAAGTAAGTATTTGGGAAGCGACTTTACTAAAATTGCAACATTTAAAATGGATACTAGTCAATCACTAGTCCGAATATTTCATGAATGCGCTACAATTCACCTTGTAGCCGGCATGACTGTTGGTATTGTATACGCGAAAAGACAGTTTGTACCGGGTTCACCACTTGCCAAAACCTTAACCCTTTTTACCCCTAACGGCGTCTCATCCATACGAGGATTCCGCAAACGATAATAATGAGTGGTATAAGAAAAAGAATGACGGCAATTATTCGCTTTTGTTTACTGGCTAAATCCAAGGTTTCAACTTTAATTTCTTTTTGATCAAGAAAAACAATATCATCCAGCTCCGACAACCAGTTAACCAGATTAAGCCCCATTGCAGCATTACTATATTGATTAACAAAAACATTGGTAAGAAAATCGGCGTCTGTAAAAACTATAATCCGTGTATCGGATTTATCGCCTTCTTCTTTAGGTTCCCAAATAACATTTGAGAAAGTAACCGGTCCAGGCGTATCGACCCCTTCATCAAATTGTATAAGCAAGGTTCTGTTGGTTTCAGCCCAGCTGCTTTCTTTTGTTGCGGTCACTGCAATGGGGGCAATTTTTATTGAGGGGCGGCGTTTTTCGAGCACCGTTATCGATCGGGGACGAACATAAAAGGTATAATCCAGACCAGCGGTTATACCTTTGTGGGGTAGATAGCTCCGGGTGGCAGGGCTGCCGACATCCTTTCCTATGTGACTGGTTAAATCCACCACGATATCATTTTCAACATTCACCCCCCAATGATTAAGAATGCTGTTTAATGAAGGATTGCTACGCTCCTGCTCAGCCGTTAAGGGTTTATCGGGGGTAGTAACAACAAGGTGTTCAATAAGAAACAAGGCATCCCCGCCCTTGACCAGGTATTCTTGAACCAGGGTTTGTTCTTTTTCTGTTAAATCCTTGCGGGGCCCGGCAATAATGAGTACATCACAATCTTCAGGAATGCTTTCTTCAATACCTAACATCAGGCTTTTACTGATAATGTTATTTGAGTCTAATAGCGTTACAAACTTATTAAGCCCCGTATTATCCTCGTTTGATATTGAATACTCGCCATGCCCCTGTAGAAAATAAACATGCCTGGGCTTCCGCGTTACTTTTACAAGGGCATTGATTAACTGCCCCTCGGTTAAGGGTAATTCAGAAAAATCTATATCCTGCCTTTCATCTCCGGAAAGAAGAATCAGCTTACTTTTCTTGCCACTTATAACATTGCCAAATTTTACAGCACTGCCAATGTCATCTATCGGGTCAATAATTTCGGAGGTGATTTTTCCATTTGAAACTCTTTCAAATTCTTTTAACAAATCTTTCAAATATTTTGGTGGCGGACCAACATAAAGAGCGTTTAATTCAACTTTCTGGTTTATCTCAGCCACATAGTTAATCGTATTTTCTGAAAGCGTATGTTGTTTGGTGGCAGTGAGATCCCATCGATAAGGTAATGAAGTGCTAAAATAATTAAGGCCGACAGTAAATACAAAAGCCACTATGGCAATAAGCATAACAATGCCCATCTTTCTCCATTGTGTAACTTGCCGTTGTTGAAATGAATTCCCCTGGTTTGGACGGTCTTTGCTTTGATCTTTAACAATAAAACTCATCATGAGTAATACAAGGCCAATGACCGAAAAGGCAATGGGTAAAATATCTACACGATGTTCTATATATATAGAAACGCCACCCCAGGTGAGGCCGCACATACCTAATGCAAATAAAATTGATGGCTTATTACTGCCAGAGCTTAATGTCATTTCAGTACAGTCTGTTCTCAATGCTTAAGCGGGTTAATACAACACAAACAAATATTCCACTTAAATAATAGGTGATATCGCCGATAGTAATAATACCCGCCACCAGGTTTTCCAGATGATTGGTGGTGCTTAAATGTTGAAAAAAACGTGCTACCGAGCCTTCAAAATATCGAGTTAAATTTGTAGAAAAATAAAGTGAAAATATAAACATGTAAGATGTCATGGCTGCAACAATTTGATTTCGTGTCCAGGAGGATGCCATCATGCCGATGGCAAGAAAAAATGCGCCTTCTAACCAGATGCCAACATAACCTGATACAGTGGCTATTAAATCAGGATTTCCAAAATACTCAATAATACCGTAATACACAAAGGTCAAACTGACCATAATTGTAAAAAAAACCAGTACCCCTGCATATTTTCCTAGTACTATTGCAGTATTACTTACCGGCGCAGTCATAAGAAATTCCATGGTTCCAGTTAATTTTTCTTCAGAAAACACTCTCATGGTTAATAGAGGTGCAAAAAAAACAAAGATAAATTCCATAACCCGAAAAACATCCCTCAGGGATGCTTCTCGATTATGGTCTATAATTATAAAGAAGAAGAAATTAAATATTGAAATCGCAAGTACGAGGATAATATACGCAACGGGTGATTTGAAATATGCTGCCAATTCTTTTTTTGCAATGAAAAATATTTTATCCAAATTGTTTCACCGACAGATCATCGTGTAAATTTATAAATACTTCCTCCAGGCTTAATGTTCCGGATTGCTCTGGAGCTCCTGATTTAGCTGAGACTCCACTATTCAATAGGGTTTCCAATGATTCATCCACTATGATTTGCCCTGCCCTGATTATTAATACCCGCTGGGCAATTTGTTCAATTTCAGAAAGTATATGTGTACTTATAATTACGGTTCTTTGGTCTTTCAGGTTTGTGATCAAATTGCGTAATTGCAGGTTCTGAATCGGATCAAGGCCGCTGGTAGGTTCATCAAGAATAAGAATTTTTGGCTGATGAATAATGGCCTGGGCAATACCTGTGCGTTGTTTATAACCCTTCGACAATGTAGCAATGGATTTATGGCTAACATCCCCCAGCTGACATTCCTCAATTACCTTATTTAACTGACTCTTCCGCTGGTTGGCGGGAATGCCTTTTATTTCTGCCGCAAACTTTAAATAATCTCTAACCGACATATTGGAATAGAGCGGCGGAGTTTCAGGCAGGTATCCTATTTTTTGTCGAATGGCTAAAGAATTCTCAACTATGTCTTCACCATCTATCAAAACCAGACCGGATGAAGCGGGAAGATAAGAGGTAAGAATACGCATCAAGGTGGTTTTGCCTGCACCATTTAGACCCAAAAAACCTACAATTTCTCCAGGGTTAATTTTAAATGACACATCATGTAAGGCCTGGAATGAACCGAAATTCTTTGAAATATTTTTAGTTGTAATCATTGTTTATACAGTATGTTTATCTCAGGGTCGGTTCAAATCTTACGGGTTTATTATCTCGAATAGGCTGCGCCAACTTACTTCACTTGAGATTCCCGAATTACTTTTTCTTTGATGCCCAAATAGCCAACTTGTGCTGCATTACTTTTTGAGAAACTTGATCCTCGGGAACCGGCTGAATTACTTTATCGTGGACCAGTAGCCGGTATATATACTCAACTTTTTCACTAGCCGAATCCGTGGCTTCAAATTCAACTACACCCCGACCTTCACCGTATTTCATACCTTCTTCAATAGCCTTTTTAAGCAGTTCTTTTTCATTTTTCAACTTCTTCATAAAGACCTCAAAAAAAGCGTTTAACAAACTGGATTATTACAACCATTTGATAATTAATAAATATAATATACCAACAAATACGAACCGAGTCTTGATCTTATAAGGTTATACCGAAGCCCAGCGATATAAATCCACTTTATTTATAAAATTCAAAAATAATCGAATAAATATGTCATCTTCACCCTGCAAAGTGATCAGTTATCAAACAAAAAACTCGACACCGGGTCCACAAAGCCCTATAGTGCCCACCCTTTAATACCACCCTTAAATCCCCATTTTACCAGGCCAGGAATATAAGCCATTGATCTCTACCGCAAACATTACCATGCAGTTTGGTGCCAAACCTTTATTTGAAAATATTTCTGCAAAATTCGGCAACGGCAATAGCTATGGTCTTATTGGAGCCAATGGCTGTGGCAAGTCCACTTTCATGAAGATTCTGGATGGCAGCCTCGCCCCTACTGCCGGCAATATTTCCATCACCCCCGGTGAACGACTGGGTACTCTACACCAGAACCAGTTTGCCTTTGAAGAATATTCCGTAATCGACACGGTTATTATGGGCTACAAGGAGTTATGGGAAATAAAGCAGGAACGGGATCGTATTTACAACTTACCTGAAATGTCTGAAGAAGAAGGAATGAAGGTTGCTGAACTGGAAAATGAGTTCGCCGAAATGGATGGTTACAGCGCTGAAAGCCGTGCCGGTGAGATACTGCTGGGTGCGGGTATTGAACTTGAATTTCATTACGGCCCAATGAGCGAAGTGGCACCCGGGTGGAAAATGCGGGTACTGTTAGCCCAGGCTCTTTTTTCAGAGCCCGATATTTTATTGCTGGACGAACCAACCAATAACCTGGACATTAACACCATTCGCTGGCTTGAAACCCTGCTTAACGAATGCAAAAGCACCATGATCATCATTTCTCATGATCGCCATTTTTTAAATTCAGTGTGTACTCATATTGCCGATATCGACTACGGTGAACTACGTATCTACCCCGGCAACTACGATGACTTCATGATAGCCTCAACACAGGCACGGGAAACACTTCAGTCAGAAAATGCCAAAAAGAAAGTGCAGATTGCTGAGCTGCAACAGTTTGTAAGCCGCTTCTCGGCTAATGCATCAAAAGCCAAGCAAGCGACCTCCCGCGCTAAACAAATTGAAAAAATCCAGCTGGCTGATATTAAGCCCAGCAGTCGGGTTAGCCCTTTTATTCGTTTTACCCAGGAGAAAAAATTACACCGTCAGGCGGTGACTCTGGAAAAACTGGGACATGGCTTTAATGAAGGCCCTTTATTTGAAAATGTTAACATGATAATTGAAGCTGGGTCTCGCCTGGCGATTATTGGTGAAAACGGTGCAGGTAAAACCACCTTTCTTCGTTGTTTAATGAATGAGATCACCCCCAAAAACGGCACCATAAAGTGGGCAGAAAATGCAACCCTGGGTTACTGTCCACAGGACAGTAGCGCTGACTTTGATTACGACCTGACTTTGTATGACTGGATGTGCCAGTGGCGTAAACCCAAACACGATGATCAAATGGTTCGTGCCACGTTAGGCCGTCAATTGTTCTCAACTGAAGATTTTACAAAAAAAGTTAGGGTCTGTTCAGGCGGAGAAAAAAACCGACTGCTATTTGGCAAATTAATCATGTTGGAAACCAACGTATTACTCATGGACGAACCCACCAACCACCTGGACATGGAATCTATCGAAGCCTTAAACCTGGCACTTGAAAATTACGATGGTACATTGTTTTTTGTAAGCCATGATCGTGAGTTTGTTTCTTCACTCGCAACCCGGATTATTGAGTTCAAGGATAATACAATGGTGGACTATCCTGGTACTTATGAGGAATATCTTTTGAGTCAGGAGTAGGCGAGATTGATGTTAAACCTCTTTTTTGCTAGTTCGCACATCCTTTATCAACTCAAGGGTTTTTTTAGTTTAAATGTATCTCCGAACTAAGCCTTCTTGCCAGTATAAGGGGTATTTTAAATTTCAAGATTAGCTGGTACATCAACTTTTAACGATATCGAATTTTCATATGCTGTTGAATTATTAGACCCAATGAAAAATGTAAAACTATATAACAGCATAAATAAAATATTGAGTAGAGTTTTAACATGTTTTTCTTCATTCGTTTCGTTATAAACTTCTGGAATTAGACTACGATTAAAAGGATCAGAGCACCAGGCCTTCGACTACATATCGCCAGCAACTACGCCAGCACCAAGGGAGTTTATTCTGATGTCTGTTGTTATGCTTTCTCTTATTCAGCTAATACACAACAGTTTTAAACTATGATACTACTTATTATAAATATATTTTTTCATCGCTCGAAATAGTAGTCTCTAGATGATTATCTGGTGTAATATTTACCGTAACAAAAAGATCTTTGTCCGGTTCAATCTCAATAGCATCCGATAGACCTTTTTCAGGCAAATTAAAGATCAACCTGGCTTTTCGATGTTGCGCATCTAGTTCTATTGAGCGAGCAAGTCCATCAGAAAAATCAGTACTTAAACTTGTAAAAATATATTTTTTTGCTGCCCATTGTACAAAAACTGTATCCTGATCGAAACCAGCTTCAAAGTTTACAAATATTCTCATCACAATAATTCACCATATAGTCGATTGCGTATATTTTATATTCACAAAAAAAATCAAATATAACTAAAGAGTAAAAACCTATTCTATTCAATTTTGAATACTCAGAAGCCAGCCTTACTCAGTTAAAACAAGCGTAAGGCCAACACCTGGTATTCAAAGATATTTTCCACTTCCGAAAAATATTCCTATTTTCTAATGGGTACAAGCATTTTAAACTATGCTTTTGCTATTACCTTTTTCTTAATTGGTTTTATATTTATTTCATTTCCATATTTCATCCCCGCCAGGCATCGTTTTGCATTATGAACATTTTGCGGAGTCAAACCAAATTTTCCATCTGGATTGATAATTAATGAAGACAATAATTTCACTGATTTGCTTTCATCCATTTTAACCAGGTAGGAATTATTCCTGTCATCTAATTTCAGGAAATCACGCGAAGCTTTCAGGCCCTCCACTAGAGCAACTTGTGCAGTTAATGGATTTTCTGGAAAACGACTCAAAATTTCCTGAAATGCGTCGTTTCCTTTTCTCAGTGAATCGGAATACGAACCACCCAGGAAGAACAACATTCCCTGATCATCGCCAAGCAATAACTCAGCCAGATCTTCGGAGTCTTGATCAATTGGAGCGTTAACTCTGATCTGACTCAGTTCAGAACGAATTGCATCACCCCCTGGCGTATAGTAAGTAGCTATTAATTGGTATGTTCCGGGCATATCAAACAACTGCTTCTCCTGTGCATCGAAACCAATATAAGCGCTTTCATTTATAGACTGACCCGACTCCAGATTTATAAGATCAGGATTTATACATTGACGTATAGGCGGATGATAAGTAATAATTTTACCATTTGGTTTTTGTAGAGTAATTTGCGTCAATCCACTGCTGGGATTTAAATCCATGAACACCTGCTTTGAGTTTTCACTGATATTTTCAAGAGCAAGATTGATGTTAATAGGAGTGCCCAGGGGAACGTAAACAGGTGTTGACACAGATAATCGTAAACCCGAATCATCTATAATATTTTCCATAAATGTGGCATGCCCATCTGAAGCTGCGCCCTGACCAAACGGGTTCCCGCCCATAACAATATTATTTCTAAACGCATGCCGAAGATGAATAATTTCCATACTATCAAACTTGAAGGGGAAACTTGACCAGTATGCACCGGCTCCACTTTCCGAACCATTATTGTAATTTGCTGGATAATTCATCCACGATAAAGAACCAGGGCGGTTAGGCACTGGTGGGTTCATATATTGTTTATGAAATGAGTGGTATAAATTAAAGCAATGCCCAAGCTCATGTACGTTCACATATAATTGAGTACGAAGGTTTGCCGCACTTTTATTGTTAATGGTTTGATAAAAAGAAGCACAACCCTGTCGCTGCTTATCCTTCTGGTCATACATTATCCCCAGTAGTCCAGTACCGTATTCATGTGCATTTGCATGCATTAACCAAACCTTCCAGTGCGGGTCATTTTTCCACAAACTAAAATGTGTTTCCATGGCATCGTGTAATTCAGCATTGTTCCATTTATGATTTGCATTTGCCTCTGAAGTTGGAATCACATTAGCCGTTCCGGCACTTTGAATTTGAATGCCAGCTTCTCCATACGCTTTCGATACAGACAAGGTTCTTGAGGTCCCACCCGATGGAAGCGAGCCAGTATCATATGATGTAAAAGCAGCGACGTCTTCTTCACGATCCTGTTCTAATTGAATTGTTCTGAAATAAGACGATTCAAATAAACAAACATATTCAGCCCCTTTCTTATTTGTCAGCGTATACCACGTGACATTAGCATTAGCTGAGGGTTGATAAATATTATGAATTGGGATAACAACACGTACTTTCTTATATGAAGTGTTCCAGGTGCATTCAGCAATACCAATAATAGTTAACTGGCTGTTAGATACAGAAATACTTGGGGCGTCAACACGAAAGGATCCAAAATGGCTTTGGGTAGATCCTGACGAATGAAAAAAATCACCGCTGAACATTTTAGCTGGTTTGTAACCATCCACATCCACCCGTAACTCCAGTTTCCAGGGGCGAGGGCAATTTGAGTAACGGCCACTCACCCTGCGTTTGATAGTTTTAATGGGAATAGGCCTTCCTGGGACAGGCTTTACTGAAGTTCGCTTATCCTGTAGTTGAGAGTTTGTTTTCGTTATCTCTAATGCTGGGGTTTCATGAAACTGATTAACAGCTGATTCTGCCTGAGAACCTGGAGAGCTGGGCGGTATTGAAGCACTGCCTATAAAATATAGACTGTAATCTTCGCTGTATCCTTCTATAGCGGCCACCTCTTCAACACTCAGTTCGCGATCATGTTGAGTTGTGTAATCCATATCTGGTGCAGAGGGATCTATATTGTTCATAGTAATGTCCTTTATTTTATAGAAAAAATGATTGGAGGTTTTTCCATGGCAGTAGCTTGACAAGCACAAAACAATAAAAATCTTCAATAACCTGTGGATTAACTTAAAATTGCCAAAACCCTGTTAGATCAAATGTTACAGTCTGGATCGCCATTAGCCAGTGTCGAAATGCCAGAAGGTTTGTGAATTATTACCATTGGGCTTTTATTGAAAATTATTTTGTGTGTCAGGGTGGGGATTTCCTGAAGGTAACCTGATACTGAGCGGTAACTACTACACTAAATTCCGGAGGTAACTATTTACCCCTATTTGAGTGATTTATTTTACAGATCAAAATGATTTTAATTGATGAAATATCCTGGTTAACCATAAACAGGTCTTAAATAGCTTCTGTATTTCATACATTGATAGTTGGAGAATCATTCTCTTTCAGCCATTTTCAAAGATATTCAGATGCACTCCAGTTACTTTGTACAACACGATTTTAAAATTTTAAATAGGTGGCTAAAATGGACAATAATTTTGATAGCTCATTGATAAAATATACAGGTTTAATTTTCCTTGTCGTTTGCATTTCCAGTACAACAAATTTTTATCTGGAGAAAAAGAAAAATCCCGCTCATTTTTCAGATAAAAATGGCCTGCTTTCTGAAAATTATGGGGCGAACAAACTAAATGAATTAGAAAATGAAGTGAGAAACGTAATCCAGAACAACCAAACATTGAAAGCATTAAATTCTGAAAGCACCTTAGAGCTTATGTCATTGCAGAATCAAGTTACTGAACTACAAAGATCCCTAAATCATTTAAATTACAATGAAAGTCACGGATTAGAAAATAATAATCCAGACCTTAATAAAAAAAACAATTTTTCGTTAGAGGAAAATGAAATGTTTGCAGACCAGATTGTCGAAACGCAGCACTTAGCTCAGGTTCAATCTATGGATGACATCCTTTATTCAGAAGCGGAAGATACGGAATGGAGCAATTTTGTGGCTATAGCAATGAACAATGCGCTAAACCAACAACAATTACAGAGTGTTGATATATTGGAGCACGTTTGTGGCACAACCCTTTGTAAAACCCATATCTCGTTTGAAGCATTGGAAGGCGGTGTGGAAAGCATCGATGAATTTATTTCAATGATTACTGATGAAGATCAGGGTTATGCAGAAGTGGATGAAGAAAATGATATTGCTATCCTGTATTTTTCTAAACCTGGTATTTCATTGCCTCATTTGTAGTCTAAAAATTAATAACTGATGAGAAGGGTAATGACTTTAAGGATTTCAACTTGATTCTCTCAGAAAGGACGTCTATGTCCATATTTGTCTGTTGAGTGTAAATCAACTTGTCGCCAGATGCTGGTCTAACTATTCAGGTGGGTATATTTAGAGTGGTTTTTCTCTCTTGTAGCCAAAATATATTTTACGTGTCCTCGGTACTAAACCAGATACTGATACTCTTTCATCACGTGTCCGCTGGATTGGGCCAAACCCAGGGTGTATGGTATAGTTCCTTGCCAAGTTATTAAAAATGCGAAAAGTGATATTTCTAAAAATAAAACTGTATATTTTTCAAGCTCTTTCAGTCTGTAGCAATGCGGCTGACGCATTCTGAATATTCATGTTTTCTTAGATTGATCCAGTGTTTGGCCTTCTCATATAAATCTTGTCCCAAATAGACTTATTTTTTATATGTAACACAAACCTTTAACTAAAATTCATAATCACAGGGATTTATTATGTCAGAAGCTTCTAACTCAAACCCTTTTTTACCCAAAGCCGTTATAGCAGTCCTGGTACTAATTATTGCATATTTATTTTTTTTTAATAACGGTGAATCTGAAACTCCAAAAAAAAATTCAGTGTTAACTTCTGACACGACTACCGATAAATTAAGTGAACCTGCTGTGAAAGACCCCACTTCCAACAATACGCTGGATGAAGGCACTCGTTTGGAACTACTAAAGTTAATCAGGGATTCCACAGTTTTTATAGCAATTGATCAAAATGGAAATCAACAAATTTTTGGAAATGACCTTAAACCAGGAGATCCCTGCACTCCTGGCTTAAATTTAGAAAACGACCAGGCCAGTCGCAACATGAAAAAATGTGCCGCCTTCAACAAAGACTCGCAACTTTTAAGTGCTGTAGATTCCACCGTGTTAACTAGCAAAGGTTCATACATTATCACTCAAATTATAAACGGTGTAGCAAGACAATTTTGTTACAACGATAGTTGGGTGAGAACAACCTGCCTCTAAGTTGCAATCCCTGCTCAGCCATTTTTAAATGGCTGAGCCTGTTAAAAATTGACACTAACACGTCCCAGAAAGGTTCTTTCTGGGGTATAAGTAAGCGGCATGGGTCTGGCATCCTGAAAATTTGCATTCTGAAACTGAAAGTCTTTATCACCTGCATTTTTGACTTCTAAAGCTATTACACCCTTTTTCTGCCAGAACCAGTATCTTGCTGCTAAATCCAGGATCCAGAAGTTATCTTTTTCAGTGACTGCACTTACATTTGCTTGCGGTTTAAAGTCCGCTGCCTGGTTAATATAACCGGGTTCAATAGAAAATGAAAAGCCTTTGCGATGGTTATAATTAAAATTTAACGGCACTCTTTTTGTTAGTAATTTGACAGGGCTATTTACAAAACTATTATCGGTTTCAAACTTTTGCCTATCATCAAAATAGTTGATACTTATTGCCCAATCCTGCAAGGCCCAATAGAAGTAAGCTGAATATAAATTATCACCAAGCTCCTGGTCACTTGATGCGCCTGCCACTGGACGCTCTAAGTCGCGATCTAACAATTCAATACCTAAGGCGATTTCTTTGGTAATCTGGTGGTCAATTGCAAACGCTATATTTCGACTATCCGTACCATCAGTGTCATCATGTAATTGATTCAATCCAGCAATTTGAGTTGGTTCCAAGGTTTGATCAATTATAAGCGGTCCCTTAAGGTTTCTAAAAGCAGCCAGGCGAATGCGGAGATTATCCTGGGCCTGAATATTAATTCCCAACTTTGGGTTCCATTGAGAAAAGTCTTCTTTTAATGAAACCTCATCATCAAACTTAACATAAGATAAACCAAAAAGTAGATTAACCATTTGATTCGGTATTATATTCCAGTAACTATAGGCATTTTCATAATGAAGCGTCCCCTTGTTAGGTAAACGTGTTGGTGCTGGTGGGACTGGAGGGCCTGTTATTGTTTCTAATTCCAATTCTTCATAATCGATATTAGCCACCTTGTAACCACTAAGCCCATTTATATTATTTTCTTTTAAAACAAACTGTAATTCAGAAGCACTGGCTCTTTCTTCAATTTCCACCTGTAAATGACTGATCACATCAAAAAAAGGCGTTGAAGCGAAAAGGGTTTCAATGCTATTTAAAAAATCTTGTTCGATATAATCAAAAACACCCAATACCGTTATTTTTTGGCTCGGAATATAACGAAAACCAAGTCTTATATTATCGGTATCATTTGTTAATCGTTCTGTTTCCGAAAATACTCCTTCTAAAAACTGCTGAGCCAAATCTCCTCGGTCTTCTTTACGGGATCGGCCCTCCACCATGATATTTAACGATTTGAAGAGCTGCCCCTGAACAAATACCGAGCTGATATCGTATTCAAGGTCATTATTTTCACGGTAACCCTCTGTGTGATAATTATAGTCTCCCAGGGAAAAAGAAATCGGACCTAATAAACCAGAAACCACGATATCAGTGGCCTCGGTTTGGTTAGAACCACTTATACCTGAGGTTTGCAAATGGAGGCCGTTACTATTAAATAAGTTATTAAACTCATTCATCCCCAATTTACCAGGGCCCGTACCATCCACAACCAATAATTCACCTTCACCCAACACAGAACGGATGGGCAAAGCTGTAAGCGGTTGCAGGAGTTGAGCCTGCAGCACTTCACTGGTGCGAGCAATATCAGCACGTTGATCATTGATCAAAGACTCCGACAATAATCGATGACCACCATGCTCGTCAGGAGCAATGATCAGACTTTTTGCCGCACTATTTTTTGCCAGTACGTCAAAACCAAGATCCAGATAAATATCCGCCTGACTGGTTTGTCGTGCCGCTTCATCAGCATCCAGTAATAAACGGGATCGATACACAGCCCGGTTATCGTTAAGCTCTATGGATTGCGTCATGGATTGCAGGGCCAGATAAGGCTGGTTTTCACTTTGTAACATTATCGCCTGGTAAAACCATGGGGTAGGATCATTAGAGTCCAGTTGTTTGGCCAAATCAAATTGGGCAGTGGCCACTGGGTGGCGATTTTCTTCAAAATAGGCTTTACCTAAATAGCTACGAAACAAACTATTACCAGGATTTAAGACAACGGCTAACTCAATACTTTCTCGCCCTGGTTCAAGTTTACCCTGTTGTATTTTTGCCAAACCCAGGGCAAATCTTGGCAAGGGATCCCCAGGATCCAGTTCTATAGCCTGGGTGAAATGAGTTTGCGCCTTGCCCGTTTGATAACGTTGCAAAGCTACAAAACCGTTAATGCTGTGGGCACGGCTGAGGTTAGGATTAAGAGCCAGACTTTTGTCTGCTGCCATTACGGCTTCTCTGGTTTTACCTAAACTTAATGCCAACTCGGCAACCCGCGCCCAGGCCAGACTTTCATTCTCAGCAATCTCAGCCGCTTCACGAGCGGAAGAAAATGCCGCTTGCAGTTGAAACACGGCTTGCTGAGCATAAGACAGGGTTGATTTGACCACTGCGTTATCAGGTAATTGTTGATTAAGAATTAAGG
>Ga0209345_10002054_pt1 | contig 23036 bp, 21 predicted proteins | sample Cruoilmetagenom7_FD_187294 | JGI IMG/M metagenome (GOLD analysis project Ga0209345, IMG submission 187294) | Oil polluted marine microbial communities from Coal Oil Point, Santa Barbara, California, USA - Sample 7 (SPAdes) (version 2) | ecosystem: Environmental > Aquatic > Marine > Oil seeps ...
CCCCTTGTATTACAATATCAGCACTAGTAAATTCTCCATTTATAAGAATATTTGTACTTCTAATAATTATCTGCATATTTTTTTTCCTTCATATCATAAATCTTATCACTGATTCTTCTCATGCATTCCATATCATGAAAAATACCAATCATCGTTACCCCTTGTTTTTTTATCTCTAAAAGTTTGTCAATCACTTTATTTGTATTTGTCATATCTAAAGATGCTGTTGGTTCATCAAGGAGTAAAACTGATTTTGGTGCAATAATCCCCTTTGCTATATTCACTCTTTGTTGCTCTCCACCACTAAAAGTTAGTGGAGAGATAGCAAATAGTTCCTCTTTTATATTTAAAAAACTCAACATCTCTTTCGCTTTATCTTGTGCTACTGTTTGACTTTCCCCTTTTTCAATCAAAGGTTGAGCTACTATATCAACAGCACTAATTCTTGGTAATACTTGTAAAAATTGAGATACATACCCTAAATGTTCTTTTCGTAAATTGAGTATTTCACTTTCAAGTGCAGTTGCTATATTTAAAGATGTTCCATCATCATAGTTAAATAAAATATCACCACTTGTAGTTGTATATGTTCTATAGAGTGCTTTTAATACAGATGATTTACCCAATCCACTTGGACCATATAAAGATAAAAACTCCCCCTTATCAAGATCAAAATTTATATCGTGATAACCATTTATTTTAAGACCACCTCTTGTGTGTACTGTAAAATTTTTATGTAAATTTTTTACTATTATTTTTTTCATTTTACAACCTTTACAATATACTTGATACAAGAAGTTGTGTATAAGGGTGTTGTGGATCTTCAAGTATTTGATCTGTTAACCCTTTTTCAACTATTTGACCATTTTTCATAACAACAGTAATATCAGTAAGATGTTTTATCACACCTAAATCATGGGAAACGATAACCATAGAAAATCCTATCTCTTTTTGTAATACTTTAATAAGGTCTAATATCTTTGCTTGTACTGAGAGATCAAGTCCAGTTGTTGGTTCATCCAAAAGTAATAGTTTTGGATTACTTGATAACGCTTTTGATATCTGAATTCTTTGCTGTTGTCCACCACTAAATCTATCTGGATAATCATCGATTCTACTTACTGGTATCTCTGTTTTATCTAAAAAGTATTCTGCTTTTTGGCGTATCTTTTCATACGACTTATTTCCACTTCCTATAACTTTTTCGGCAATATTCCCACCTGCACTAAATCTATAGTTTAGTCCAAGTCGTGGATTTTGATAAATCATTGACATCAATACATTTCTTAAATAGTTCATATCATTGAGATTTGCTTCTATGATATTTTTAGGTTTTCCCGCTTTATCTTCATAGTTTTCAACAAAAACTTCTCCAAAAGTTGCTTTTTGGTCTTGATAAATAAGTTGTAAAAGTGTAGATTTTCCACTACCACTTTCCCCTACAATACCTAGTACTTCCCCTTTTTCTAACTCTAAATTCACATTATTTACCCCAACAACTGCATTACACTTAGGACAAATTGATGAGTCAATTTTAGCACCCGTAAGCTCTAAACAATGTGGGCAAGATGTTCCAAATATTTTTGATAAATCTTTTATTTTCAATACCATCATTTACCCTTACTTTCTAATGTTTTATCACAATAAGAGGTATCACTACAGTAGTAGTTGATATCACCATTGTTATCATATACTTGATCTAAAAATACTCCACTATTTCCACATCTTTGACAATGTTTATTTTTAAATGTTTCAATTTTAAACTCTTTATCTTCAAATTTTAAAGGTTTTACATCACTATAAGGTGGGATTGCATAGATCTTTTTTTCTCTCCCTGCCCCAAAGAGTTGTAAAGCTTTAGAATCTCCAAGTTTTAAAGTATCATATTTTGGTATAGGACTTGGATCCATCGCATATCTATTTTCAACCATAACTGGATATCTATTTGATATACGACTATCTCCAAACTGAGATGTATCTTCATATAAAAGTACCCAAAGTTTTGAATAATCAGCATTTGCATGCATCACTTTAGCTTTTGCTGTATCTGGTTCTACTGTCTCTAAAACATCTGGCATTGGAACTTGAAATACTAATATTTGCCCCTCTTGTAGCTCTTCTTCTGGTATTCTATGTCTTGTTTGAATTAAAGTAGCTTTTAGTGTATCAAGTGTTGTTTTGTTGTCTGTTACTGAAGTTATAAAGTTTCTCATATTTACAGCATTTACACTTCCATCACACCCTTGGTCAATCACTTTTAATGTATCATCCTCTTTTATTAAAGATAAAGTCAGTTGTAAACCACCTGTTCCCCAACCTCTTGCTATTGGCATCTCTCTACTTGCAAATGAGACAATATATCCAGGGATTGCAACTGCTTTTAATGTTGCTCTTCGTATCTCTTTTTTTGCATCTTCATCTAAAAAAGCATATCTCATTTTTTATCCTTTGCAAAATCTGAAGCGTTTGATAATACTTGTAAATCTGCTTGAAATGTAACATAATGTGGAAGTTTGAAGTGGTTTGTAAACCCCATAGAATCTACACCATCAATATGGTGTACAATCATCTCAAAATCACTTGCAAACTCTTTTTCACCAACACTAAATTTAGCACTATAAAGAGATAAATCTAAAATACTCATACTAATAGCTTTTGTCTCATTAAAGCCAAAACAGAAACCAAATCCAGTTGTAAGTTTTACTTCTCCATTTTCTTGTTTTTCAAAAGTACCAGCACTCTCACATGATGTAAGTTCCAAATCACCAACTTTTACCTCATTTTGAGTAAAAGGGTGTGTAAATTTTAACTCACAAGTTCCAAGTCTTAAATCACCAATAGTTGGATGAACATCACCATATCCACGAATTGAAGTGTAAGCAAATCCTAGCATACTACCAGCTTCTCCTCTTGTTAATGTTTGCATCACTGCACTTCTTGGATAGGGTGGTTCTGGAAATACTCTTGTTATATCTGAAATCTCGCTATCTTTTTGTAAAGTTTTTACAATCCCTTGTACTCTTAGAGGTTCTAGGGAACTTTTTATTATATTTTCGTTGTCACTAAATTTTTCCCATTTTTCATTTCTATAAGATTTATTGAGTAATAGTTTTACCTCATAATCATTAGATGGACCTAATATTTGTCCCCCTTGAATATCTTTAAATGCTGATGAGATTCTTCGTATAAGTTTCATCTCATTTACATCTATAGGTTTAGCAATACCAATTCTTTGACAAGAGCTTCTATGCGCTCGTAAAAAAAATGCTGCATTTAGTAAATCACCTGCACTTTTTTTTATAGCAATAGAGGAGAGTTTTTTACTATATAAGGAACCTTCACTCATCACTTTATCAACAGCATATCTTAATCCATCAGTTATATCTTGTGTTTCTAATTTTTTTGCACTTTGTATCGTTTCTTCATAAAAACTCATTGAGTTTTCAATCGCTTCCTCACCACCTTTTATAGCAACATACCCCATTACACTAACTCCAATTTTGTTGTTCTACTTAACGCTTTTATAGTTCCATCATTTTTATTAAGAAAATAGATCTCATTCCCTAAAGGATAGTTTTCATTATTACTATTAAATTGATTGATAAAATCTTCCTTTACTGGATATGATTCTTTTTTTTGTTTATCAATACCTGGACCTTTTAGATTCAATAAAATTCCATCTAATGAATCTACAACACATATAATTGTTGCTGAAAAATCCGGATTGATATGAGTCCCTTTTTTTACTATTGATAATATCTCTGTAACATCATCACAAAATATATAATCAGCATCTTCAATATTTTCTTTTTGTACATTTGTTATTGCATCTATTGTGCTAAAATCTTCTTTTGTTTTATTGATATAACTCACTTCTGAATAGAGTAATACACTAGCAACTGAGAGAACATGAGAATCAAAAAGTTTATTTACTTTTGTTGTAGTCCCTGGCATTGATAATGCATCAAGTAAACTTCTAAAATTTTTTCTATTCTTTTTTTCTATATCTACACTATCCATCTCTTACCCTTGCATTAAATCAAAGTTCACTCTTGTTGAATTCACTTTTTTATTTACTATTTTTTGCTTATTTTCTAAATCTAATTTTGTTTCATTGCATAATTTGATAATCTCATCTTTGAACTCAGCTGATTCAAAAACTGCATCACAACATGCAATATAAAGTGATAGTTTCTCATGATTATCTTGAACCATAGACCAACCTTTATTTTTATTTACTTCAACAATTGTTGATGTCACAAGTACCTCTCCTGCATAAAATTCACCACCACTAATAGGATCAATTACCGGAACTAATAGTGTCTGACTACTTGGTTTGCTTACAATCATTACACCTAACTTCTCATCTATCTTTTTATACAACTTTTTTAGAGTTTCTATCTTTACATGTTGTAAAATATAATTTAAATTTTCCCTTTTTATACTCATACTAAATAAACCTTTTTCTAATAACAGCACTTATTTTATCAAGAATCCAAACTGTGATAATGATTAATATTAAAATAGTACATACATCACCATTTTCAAAACCTCTTAATTTATCAAATAGATAAAACCCAATACCACCAGCACCCACAAATCCTAAAATTGAAGCAGATCTTACATCTGATTCAAACCTATATAAAACCATAGAGATAAAATGTGGCATAGTTTGAGGTACAACAGCATATGCTAATATCTTTACAAATCCAGCACCACTACTAGTAAGTGCTTCAACAGGACCTGGATCTATAGCTTCATTTCCTTCACTTAACAACTTACTTAATACACCAGCTGTATGAATCCCTAAAGCTAAGATACCAGCCATTGGTCCAAGACCTACAGCACTTACAAATATTAAAGCCCATACGAGTTCATTTACAGAACGAAATACATTGGCTATAAAAGTTCCAATTGCATAGAGTGATTTTCGTAAAAGATCATGCCACCAAGATTTTCCAGGTACTAATATTAAGAGTATGTTTCTCGAGGTAATATATGATAAAGGTATTGCTAAAATAACAGAAAGTATTAATGCAATAATTGCCATCTGTACCGTTTCAATCATAGCCCAAAAATATACTATTAAATCTCCACTATATGTATTTGGTGGAAAATATGAACTCCCTTCAATCTCTGGATTTCCCTGAATATATGAGACCATATAACCCCATCCATCAAGAAGTCCTGTAAAACTCATCTCTGTATCAATCCAGCTTTGAGTGATTATATATATAAATATAAAGAGTAAAACCATATTAAATATTTTGAATGGATTTGATTCTTTTTTTAAATCATTAATTGACATTTTGTTTCCTTGTTTTAATTGAGTTTAAAAAGGGCATAAAATACTATTGTACTTTTTAAACTCAATGATTGTTTATAAGAATCAGCTGAAAATCAGCTGATTCATGTTGTATCAAAATAGAAGTTCTATTTCTTTTTTAATTGTTTTTTTAATTCAATAAGTTCTCTTACTGGATTATAATCGCTATCTTTTGCAGGTGCAAAACCTTTTAGTTTTAGTTTAGATAGACCAGCTTTATCGTTATATGATAAAAATGCACCCATTACAGCCATTTTAAATGATTCAGGTAAGTCTGATCTTACTGTCATAGGTGAACCAGGAATTAATTCAGATTCCCAAATTATATTAAAGTCATCTTTCTTCCAGTTTCTTCCAAGACCTCTATTGAAATCAAGGTTGTTTGTAGATGCAGCATCAACTTTTCCAGCTTTTACAGATAAAATAGAAGCTTCATGACCACCTGAGTATAATACTTTTGAAAAATATTTTTGAGGGTTAATACCTTTTTTAGAGAACATAACAGTTGGAACTAATGTACCACTTGTTGATTGAGAAGATGTAAAAGCCCATTTTTTACCTTTGATATCTTCTAAAGTTTTAAGACCACTCCCTTTTTTTGTAAGAATCATACCGTAGTATCCTGGTAAACCTGTTTCTTCACCTACCTCTACAGCAACTGCTTGAGCTTTTGCTCTTTTTTGAGCTTCAACATAAGATTTTGGTCCAAAGTATGCAATTTGTACATGGTTATGTTCCATTGCCGAAATCACACCTGTATAGTCACCGGCTGTTTGCAAATTTACTTTAATACCTAATGTTTTTTCTAAGTATGTTGATAGTCCACCAAAAGTATCTTTGATAGATGTTGCACCTGCAACAGGAACAACACCAAAGTTAACCTCTTTTGGCCAGTTTTGTGGATTTGCACTTAATGTTTGTGCACTAATTGTTACAGCTAATGTAGCAAGCCCAAGTTTTTTAAAGAAATTTCTTCTCATAGTTTTATACCTTTTAAATTTAAAATTTGCTACACTACAAATGTTTATTTTGTAGTGTAATTGTTCAATTATTTTGTAATAATTCACCAAAATAGCTCTGGTTAGCTCTTGCTTCATGATTCGCCAAAATATTCAAGTAAGAGCTACTGTGTTTAGATATTATTCGTCATTTTCGTTTTGTATTGAGTCCCCCTCATAAATTTGTTCAATAATCTCTTCTGTTAAGTCTGAAGGATTACCATCAAAGATAACTTTCCCACTATTAATACCAATAATTCTACTACAGTATTTTTCCGCTACTTCTAAGTGATGTAGGTTTGCAATGATTGTTACTTTTAATTCTTTATTGACTTTTTCAAGTATCTGCATAACTTTTTTTGCACTTTTTTGATCAAGTGCAGATATTGGTTCATCTGCAAGTATTATTTTAGGATTGCTCGCCAAAGCTCGAGCTATTGCAACTCTTTGTCGCTGACCTCCACTAAGTTCATCGCATCTTTTTAAAGAGTGCTTTTGAATATCAACTATCTCCATAAGCTCTTGTACTTTTTTTAACTCTTTATCTCTGTAATATTTTATAACAGCTCTCGCCATAGGGATCTCTTTTAACATACCACTTATTACATTATCTAAAACACTTAGTCTATCAACAAGATTATATCCTTGAAAAATTATTCCAATTTGTTCTCTTAAACTTATTAAGTCTTTTTTCTTAATATTATCCATATTGTAATTTAACACTTCAAAATGCCCATCAAATACTTTAATACCACCAACAACTGACATAAGTAGTGTTGATTTTCCAGCACCACTTGGTCCAATTATTCCTATAAATTCTCCCTCTTTAATTTTTAAATTAAGTTTATTGAGTATTTTTTCTTTTTTATAACCTAATGTTAGGTTTTTCATTTTAATCATCTTTTGCTCCATTTTTATAATTAACTACAATTTTTGCCATATCACTTCTAAAATAAGAATAACAATAATCTATTGTATTATTTGTATTTTGATCAGTTGTTATTGTTGAAATTTTAATAAGAGGTAAATTGTTTTGTATAGCAAAAATCTCTTTTGACTTTTCATTAGAAGCGATAATATCTATTTCTGAACTTTCTCTTATTGGATCTAAATTATATTTATTGATGTACATTTCTGAGATGGATTTTGTTTTAGAGATAATTTTCTCAATCCCTTTTAGGTGAGAAATATTTATATAATATTTTGCAAATAAAAATGGAATATTATCTACATATCTTATATTTTTAAGATATAAAATATCATCATTTTCATTTATGTTGAGTTTTTTTGCTATTGTTGTATCAGCTTTTATGACTTTAACTTCTAGAAATTTCATTGTAGGTATTTTATTTGCTTTTAAAATCTCTTTAGTAAAAGTAGTATGTGGAGAGATTGTATACTCTATTTTACTCGGAGTTACAAAGTTTCCACTCCCTTTTTTTGAATAGATTAAACCTTCTGTTTTAAGTTTATTTATCCCTTGTCTTACAGTTGCTCTAGAGATATTAAATTTTTGAGATAACACATTTTCAGATGGTATTTTCTTATTTTCTTGAAGTTCGTTTTTTATCATTACTACAATGTGATTATAAATTAATTCATAGTCAAATATTTTTGTCATATTTTTATCTTTTTTTTAAATTTTTGATGTGAAAGTATAATAAGTGATAGTTACGAAATGATTACAAGTTGTCTATACAAGTTGTAATCACTTTGTAATTGAATTATATTATTATTGGAAAAATTATAAGGTAAAATATGAAATATAAACAGTTAGGAAAAACAGGAATACAAGTATCTGAACTATGTTTTGGAACAATGACATTTGGTGCAGAAACAAATGAAAAAGAATCAAAAAATATGTTTTCAATAGCAAAAGAAAAAGGGATAAATTTTTTTGATTGTGCCAATAAATATGCAAATGGTGAGTCTGAAAGAATTTTAGGAGAGTGTATTAAGGATTGTAGAGATGAACTGATTATCACAACAAAAGCTGCAAGTAGAGTAGGTAGTGATATAAATAGTATAGGGTTATCAAGAAAACATCTTATGTTAGAGTTAGAAAAAAGTTTGAAAAGACTAAATAGTGATTATATAGATATATACTATTTACATTACTTTGATCCATATATATCGATGGAAGATACAATGCGATTTTTAGATGATGCAGTGAAACAGGGTAAAATACTCTATACAGGTGTTAGTAATTGGTCAGCATGGCAGATAATGAAAGCAATTCATATCTCAAAAACTAATTTTCTACAAGCTATTGATTGTATACAACCAATGTATAGTTTAGTTAAAAGACAAGCAGAAGTTGAATTGTTTCCTTTAGCTACTGATCAAAATTTAGCAGTAGTACCATACAGTCCCATAGGTTCTGGTCTTTTAACAGGAAAATATAAAAATAGAAATGTAGAACAATCTACAAGATTAAATGAAAAAAACTATTATAATCAAAGATATATTGATGAAAATTATCATAATATAGCGGATAGATTTTGCTCTTTTGCTAATGAAAGGGGTTATGATAGTGCACAGTTAGCTATTAGTTGGGCCATGAATAATAAAAATGTGACCGCACCAATAATTGGAGCAAGAGATAGTAAACAACTTCAGTCCAATCTAGAAGCTGTTAATATAAATATGACTCAAGAGTTAAGAGAAGAGATATCAAACTTATCCATCACTCCACCACCAGCACATGATAGACTAGAGGAATTTGTAGATACAAATAACAAATTAAGATAAAAGAGTATTATTCTCTTTAATCTTTTTTCTTTTTAGAGAATCCTGCTCCCTCTTTTGTCTTGGCAGTTAAATTTAAATCTTCAACGAGTGTTCTATAATCTACACCTGCTTGATGCATAGAAGCAAAACAAGTCACAATAACAGCAATAGCATTTGGTACATCACCTTTTTTTTTGTAAGCTTGTAAGTTTTTTTCACTTACTTTTATAAGTTTGCTAAATTTTGGGAGGCTAATATCTGCATCTAATAAGTTTTTCTTAAATTCTATAAAAGTCATATGTATCCATTACATTAAATTATTTTTCGGAATTATACCATATTTTATTACTATAAGCAATATAAAGTATTCAGTTTAGTTTAAAGTAGATAATGTAATAATGTCTATAATTTATTACCAATAGTAATAAAATTAAAACTAGGAGACCAAAATGGCAAAAGAACTAAAGAAAAAAGCAGTAGCTAAAGTAGCAAAAAAAGCAGTAGCAAAAGCTGGTGTTAAAAAGAAAAATACTAAAAAAGTATTAAAAGTAGTAACAAAAGCAGTAGCAAAAAAATCACCAAAAAAAGTAAAAGTAGCTAAGAAAATAGCTAAAAAAGCAGCTAAAAAAGCAGCATAATTTTATAGTATAGACTTTTGTCTATACTATTCTTTTTACAATTGTAACTATTATGTTACTCTTCAACGATAACATTTCATATGTTATTATTCAAAAAGTTAATTATTTTTATTTTATTATTACAAGTTTCTATCATAGGAAAAGACTCTTTTGATATTCATAACGAAGTAATTAATAATCCAACAGCATATATTCCATCACAATGTTATACAATAACAAAAGATTTAAAAGGTGATCTACATAATCCTTGTTACAGTTGTCATCAAAAATCCCAAGAACCAAATTATATAAACGATTTTGATTTGCAAGAAAATTACTCTTTCCCTCTACAAGCGAGAGAGAATCCCTATAAAAACTTATTTAAAGACAGAACAAAAAAAATAGCAAAAATTAGTAATAAAAGTATTTTGGATTATATTCGACAAGGTAATTATTTTGATAAAAATAATGAGATTATTTTAAAGAAGAGATTACAAAATATTTCAAAAAATTGGGACTATGATAATAACAATAAATGGGATGGATATATTCCTGATTGTTATTTTAATTTTGATAATGAGGGCTTTGATAAAGATCTAAAAAACAATTATACTGGTTGGAGAGCTTTTGCATATTATCCTTTTTTAGGAACTTTTTGGCCAACGAATGGAAGTAGTGATGATGTTTTAATACGACTTGATACTCTCTTTATGGAAGATAAAAATGGAAAATTTAATTTAGAGATTTATAAAATTAACCTAGCAATTGTTGAGGCACTTATTAAAAGGGAAGATATATCTATAGATGAAATTGATGAAAATCTGTATGGTGTTGATTTAGATAAAAATGGGATACTTGATAAATCAGATATTGTAAAATACAAATGGGAACCTTTAAAAGGTATCAACATGTTTTATGTGGGGATGGCAAAAGAATATCAAGAAAAAAATAAAGTCTTTGCAAGAGCAGGGCTTTATCCAAAAAATACAGAGTTTTTACATACGGTTCGTTATTTAGATATAAAAAATAATAGTATAGGATTATCAAAGAGATTAAAAGAGCTACGGTATGCAAAAAAAGTTTATGCACCTAATTATATGGATTTATCAACTACTACAATTCAAGCAAATATTGAAAAAGAGGATGATGGAGATATTCACGAAGTATTTAAAATAGACCCTGAAATTGGTATTAGTAATGGAAAAGGGTGGAGATATTTAGGTTTTCTTGAGGATAAAAATGGGGATTTACGACCATCTACAAAAGAGGAGCTTATCTATTGTATAGGGTGTCATAACAATCTAGGTGTTACAACAGATACAACTTTTGTTTTTCAAAGAAAGCTTGGTAGTGAGGAGTTTCAAAAAGGTTGGTATCATTGGAAACAAAAAAGTTTACAGGGTTTAAGTGAACCAAAACGAGCTGATGGCAAATATGAATATAGTTATTATCTTAAAAACAATCATGCAGGGGATGAGTTTCGAGAAAATAAAGAGATTATGGAGAAGTTTTTTAATGAAAATGGTGACTTAAAACAAAATGAGATAGAAAAACTTCACAAAGATATTACACATCTTTTAATCCCATCTTTGAAAAGAGCTATAAATTTAAATAAAGCTTATAAACTAATAGTTGAGGAACAGAGCTTTATATATGGGCGAGATGCTACAATAAAGCCTTCAAAAAATATTCATAAAAAACTTAAAGAGAATCAAACTACATATTTAAAAGCGATAAATTAGAAGATTCTCTGGCGATAACTAAATCTTGTAACCTAAGTGTAATTTAGTTGTTTTAAACTTCTTCAAATTTTTTATAAAGGAAGAAAATGTATAAAAGTCTTATGGTTAAAGGATTATCAACAGCGTTAATTGGTCTTACACTTGTTGGATGTACAAATGAGGCATCAAAACAAAATATTAGTAAAACACACAATAGTATAGTATTTGAAAATGTACCAGCACCAGTGAGTGTTGAGGAGAAAAAATCTATCTTAACATCATCAAAAGTGACTATCAATGGAAAATCTTATGATATAGGTTTTCATACAATTGCTAGAACGGGTCAGAAGTTACCAAGTTTAGATGGGAAAACTACTGAAATATTTGGGATGGTAAAAGATGAGATGGGAAATCCACTCAAACATAAAGATGGAACCCCATTTGTTTGTAGAACAAGTAAAGATGGATCGGGTCCAGATCATACAACACTCCATGAAAAAGATGGAAACCTTTTTGCTATCACACAATTTGAGTGTGCACCAGGTGCTATGTATATCTCAAAGTTAGAAAAAACAGCTCAAGGTGGACTTAAAGCAGTAGCAACTAGTCATATCTCTCAAGCTTCTCATCATGGTGGTTGGGTACATTGTGCTGGGATGAAAACACCTTGGGGAAGTCATCTTGGAAGTGAAGAGTATGAATCAAATGCGAAAAAATTAACAGCAAATAACCAAATAGAAGATGAAGATGGATATTACAATAATACATCACTATTTTTTAAAGATGGACAACTAAACAACAGTCCATATTATTATGGATGGACACCTGAAGTTACTATTACAAATTCAAAAGGTGAAACATCATATACAAAACACTATACTCTTGGAAGATTTGCTCATGAGTTAGCATATGTGATGCCTGATGAAAAAACAGTATACTTAACAGATGATGGAACAAATGGTGCTTTATTTATGTTTATCGCTGATAAAAAGGCTGATTTATCAAGTGGTACATTATATGCTGCTAAATTAAATCAGAAAGATGCTACTAATGGTGGAAAATTTGATATCTCTTGGATAAATTTAGGTCATGCAGATGATGCATCATTAAGAAGATTTATAGATAAAAAACCAAAGTTTTTTGAGATGTTTGATGAGGTGAAACCACAAAATGGTAAATGTGAATCTGGGTATTCATCTATTAATACAAGCTGGAAACATGAGTGTTTAAAAGTAAAACCATTTATGGATATGTATGCTTCAAGACTTGAAAGTAGAAGATATGCAGCAATCAAAGGTGCTACAACAGAGTTTAGAAAAAAAGAGGGTATCACTTTAGATAAAGCAAGAAATACACTTTATATTGCAATTAGTAGAATTCAATATGGTATGGAAGATTTTATGAAAAAAGGGAAACCAGAATCAAAATATGATATTGGTGGAAACAATGATATTAAACTTAAAAGAAATGATTGTGGTGGTGTATACAGTTTAGCTTTAAGTGATGGACAAAAAGATACTTCAGGAAAAGTAATAGATAGTAACTATGTAACAGTTGATTTTAAAGGTGAAGTGCTAGGAAAAATGCATAAATATCCAAAAGGTGATAAGTTTGAGGGGAATAAATGTGCAGTTGATGGACTATCAGAACCTGATAACTTAACTTTTATAGATAACTCTGATATCTTAATCATTGGTGAAGATACAGGTGCTCACCAGATAGATTATATTTGGGCATATGATGTTGTAAAAAAAGATTTAACAAGAATATTTACTACACCTTATGGTTCTGAAACAACTTCACCTTTTTGGTACTCTAATATTGGTGGAAATGGTTATTTAACAACAGTTATTCAACACCCATTTGGTGAGAGTGATCAAGAGAAAGCTGATAGTGAAGCCGATAAAGAATCTTGGGTTGGTGTTGTTGGACCTTTCCCTATTTTAAAATAGTTACTTTTCAATTTATATTATACAGGTTATTAAACCTGTATAATCTCTCTTATAGATTCAAAAAATCATCCTCTTTATAATAATAAATTTTATGTTTAAATGTTACAATCAACAATATTCTTACTAAAGGTAAACAGTTTATGTTAGATACCAGACGACATCTCACACGATTTTTTGATAAAGCATACACAATGTCTTTACAAGTTGTTTTTACAAGTTTTACAATCTCTTTTTTAGTAGCTTTCATTGTTGCTTTTATCCCCGAGTATGGGATTGATAAAAACATGACTTATACTCTTTTTATTTTACTTTTTGCAGCTGGACTTTGGGTAACTGAAGCGATACCTGCCTTTGCAGTTTCTTTGTTAGTTATAGCTTTAGAGATGGTTCTTTTAGGGTTTAATAATTTTGATTTTTCAAGTGGTAGTAAAGAGTGGCAAGTATATTTACAACCTTGGTCATCTCCTTTGATATTTCTATTTTTAGCTGGGTTTATTATGGCAGCTGCAGCTTCTAAAACAAAACTTGATGTATGGATGGCAAAAAAAGTTTTATTTTTTGTTGGTGGAAGACCACATAATATTGTCACGGGGCTTATAGGTATTACCTATCTTTTATCAATGTTTGTATCAAATACAGCAACGGCAGCTATGATGATGACGATACTTTTACCTCTTTTAACACATATCAAAGAATCAAATCCATTTCAAAAAGCAGTATTACTCTCTGTTGTTATTGGGGCAAACTTAGGTGGTATGGCTACAATTATAGGAACACCACCAAATGCTATTGCTGTTGGTATATTAGGAGATAGTGCTCCATCATTTATTGGGTGGATTTTTTTAGCATTACCACCATCTTTAATAGTTGTGTTGATTTTAAGATTTGTAATTTTAAAAATCTATAAATCAACAGAGCCTTTTATAGATTTGAAATCTATAAAAGAGGTGGAGCATTTTGATGATTCTACAAAAAAGTTTTCTAAAATACCTACCGTTCCAAGTTGGAAAAAAAATGTAACTGTGATAATTTTTAGTTTAACTATTTTATTATGGCTTACAGGTCCATTGCATCATATTCCTACAACAGTTGTATCTCTTTTACCAATAATTGGATTTACACTTTTTGGGATACTTGATGCGGATGATATTTGTAAAATACGATGGGATGTAATAATACTAATTATTGGTGGATTAAGTCTTGGGCTTGCAGTATCTAAAACTGGTCTTGATATGTGGCTTGCAAATCTTATCTCAACAGATGGGATGTCTATATTGTGGATTATGTTTATCTTTTCCTACTTAGTTGTTGTAATTTCAAACTTTATGAGTAATACTGCTGCAACTAATATAATGCTTCCAATAGTTATAGCAATAGCTACAACCATATCACAAGAAGCCAGTTATTTAGCAGTTGTTGCAGTTGCATTAAGTGCTTCTTTTGCTATGAGTTTAGCGGTATCAACACCACCAAATGCCATTATATTTTCAAGTAAAAAAGTTCAATCAAAAGATTTTTTAATTTTGGGTATAATTACGGCATTATTAGGACCAGTAATTGTAATAGGCTGGTTGTTTATGATAGATAAAATTTTTGGATTTTAAATAATAAAGAAAAATGTAATCAATGTGTTATTATAAATGATTATAATGGCTGATTATAAAAATAAGGAAAAATAGATGCAAATAAAACAGTATGAGTTTAGTGAGGATTATAGTAAGGCGGTTGCCTATTTTTCAATGGAGTTTGCGATACACCAAGCTTTAAAAATATATTCAGGTGGATTAGGTTTTTTAGCAGGTTCTCATATGAGAAGTGTCTATGACTTAAAACAAAATGTTGTAGGTATTGGGATTTTGTGGAGTTATGGATATTATGATCAAGCTAGAGATGAAGATAGAAATTTAAGAATAGAATTTAGAAGAAAATATTATCACTTTTTAGAAGATTTAAATATCAGTGTAACGGTAAATATCAATGGTAAACCAGTAGTTGTAAAAGCTTTAATGGTACCTGCTGAACTTTTTGGTAGTGCACCTTTGATTTTATTGACTACAGATGTTGAAGAGAATGATTATCTCTCACGAACAATTACCCATAAATTGTATGATATGCATGAAGAGACACGAATAGCTCAAGAGATAGTTCTAGGTATTGGTGGAGTAAAAGTGTTAGAGGCTTTACATCATCAAGTAGATATTTATCATATGAATGAAGGTCATGCTTTACCTATGGTTTTTGAACTATATAATAAAGTAAAAGATAAAGAACAATTAAAAGAGATGATTCGATTTACAACACATACACCAGAAGCTGCTGGAAATGAGATACACAATATTCATCTTTTAAATAAAATGGGATTTTTTGACTCAACTCCACTAGAAAAAGTGAGAGAATTAACACAAACATATGATGACAACTTTAGCTTAACAGTAGGAGCATTAAGGATAGCAAAGATTGCAAACGGGGTGTCTAAAATGCATGCAAAAGTAGCTACAGATATGTGGAGTAGTTATGAGGGAGTGTGTGAAATTATTCCTATTACAAATGCTCAAAATAAAAGATATTGGGCTGATAAACCAATGTTAAGAGCTTTAGATGAACATGAAGGTTATGAACTTATAGCTAGAAAAAAACATCTTAAAAGGGTTTTATTTAATGAAGTTGCAAATCAAACAGGAAAAATGTTTGACCCAGATATTTTAACAATTGTTTGGGCAAGAAGATTTGCAGAATATAAAAGACCGGGATTACTAAAATACGATTTTGAAAGATTTGAAAAACTTATTACTCGAACAAAAGAACCTATTCAAATCATTTGGGCAGGAAAACCTTATCCACACGATACAAATGCAATTAATATTTTTAATGAGTTAACTTATATATGTAGAAGTTATAAAAGTGTGGCAGTTTTAATTGGTTATGAGTTAGAGTTATCAAGACTTCTTAAAAAAGGTGCTGATATTTGGCTCAATACTCCAAGAATCACAAGGGAAGCTAGTGGTACAAGTGGTATGAGTGCTGCTATGAATGGAGCAATTAATTTTTCAATAGCAGATGGTTGGCATCCAGAGTTTTGTAAAGAGGAAAAGAATAGTTTTACAATTTTAGGAGCAGATGCTAGTTTAAGTGTTGAAAATCAAGATCAAGTAGACAACAAAAGTATGATGGATATACTTGAAGAAAAAATCATCCCAACTTATTATGAAAATGAAAAAGAGTGGATAGAGTTGATGAAAAACTCTATGAGTGATGTATTATTTGAATTTGATTCAGGTTCTATGGCTCACAAATATTATGAAAAAATGTATAAATTCTAGGAGAAGATGATGTTAAGTAATATTGAATTGATGCAAACAGTAAAGTCTTTAAAAGATATAGATATAAAAGATAAAAGAGTTTTAATAAGAGTTGATTTTAATGTACCTTTAGATTCACATAACAATATAACAGATGACAATCGTATCAAAGAAGCGCTTCATACTATAAATCATTGTATTGATAATGAAGCTAAAAATATAGTTTTAGTAACACATCTTGGAAAACCAAAAAATGGATATGAAGAGAAGTTCTCATTAAAACATATAGTTAAAAGATTGGAAAGATTACTTGATAGAAAAGTTGATTTAATCGATAACTTTATGGAGCAAAAAGATACTTTAAATAGTGGAACAAATGCAAAGATATTTTTACTAGAAAATATAAGGTTTTTTGATGGGGAAACTAAAAACGATGATAACTTATCAAAAGAGTTAGCATCGCTTTGTGATGTATTTGTAAATGATGCTTTTGGAACAAGTCATAGAGCTCATAGTTCAACTGTAGGAATTACAAAATATGTAGATAGAAAAGTGGCTGGCTTTTTACTAAAGCGTGAAATAGACGCTTTTGCTAAAGCACTTTTTAAACCAACACAACCAATATGTTTAGTTGTAGGTGGTGCAAAAGTTTCCTCAAAAATCACACTTTTAAATAATATTTTGCCTAAAATTGATAAGCTTATAATTGGGGGAGCTATGTCAAATACTTTCTTAAAAGCTATAGGGTATGATACAAAAGCTTCACTTGTAGAAGATGAGTTTTTAGATGAAGCAAATATGATTTTAAAAACAGCGAGAGAATCTAAAGTAAATGTATATCTTCCAGTTGATGTGGTAATAACAGATAATATAGATCATCCAATAGATATAAAAATAGTTCCCTCTCAAGATATGCTAGATGGTTTTAAAGCTGTAGATATTGGACCTGCAACAGTGAAACTTTTTGAAGAAGCGATAGGATTATCAAATACTATTATTTGGAATGGACCTATGGGTATTTTTGAGATAGATAGATTTAGTAAAGGAACATTTAGAATAGCTCATGCTATTGCCGATACTTATGCTTATAGTATAGTAGGTGGTGGAGATACTGCAAGTGCAGCTGAAAAAGCTGATGAGAAAGAAAATATAAGTTTTATCTCAACAGGTGGGGGAGCTAGCTTAGAACTTCTTGAGGGAAAACTACTTCCAGGGTTTGAAAACTTAGAGAAAATATAATGAATATAAAAGCTATCGATCTCTATCTTCAAAAGCTCAAAAATGGTGTAAAAGATGAACACAAGATTGATGATGCAGATTTAGCTGATTATTTAGAAGATATAAAACAAAAAGATGAAGAGAAGTTTTTTGAGTATCTAAACTCTTTACCATTAAAAATTCGTGCTGAAACTTTTATTGAGTTACCTACACCTTTTCAAGTTGATTTAATTTTAAAATATGATGCACAAGGTTTGGCAGATATTATAACTGTTTTAGATAGTGATGATGCAACTGACCTTTTTATCGCAATCACGAAAACAGACAAAGAGAAAGAGGAAGAGGTATTTTCTCTTTTAAGTGATACAAAACAAAAAACTATTGAAAAGCTTATAACTTATGAAAAGGATGAAGCTGGTTCTTTGATGCAAACAGAGATACTGAAAGTTTCAAATACCAGAACTGTATTGTATGCAATAGAAAAACTTGCAAAACTAAAAGAGGATGGAATAGGAGCAGTTCAAAGTGTTTTCGTTACAGATGATACGGGTAGATTATTAAAATCAATACCAATTGATGATTTAATATTAGAAAAAAATGAACGAACTTTTGATGAGATATTAGATAAGTTTCCTCAGTCTTATTATGTTACTTCCCATGATGCAGTAGATAGTGTTGTAAATATTATTGAAAAATATGACTTAACTACATTGGCTGTTGTAGATAGAATGGGACATCTTATAGGGAGAATCACCCATGATGATGTTGTTGATATTATGCAAGAAAGAGCAACGCAACAAATTTATAATCTCAACCAATTAGCTGCTGATGAACATATCTCCGAAGAGTTTTCAAAAACAACAAAGACAAGAGCAATATGGCTTACTATAAATCTAATAAATGCAGTGATCGCTTCTTTTGTTATAGGTTTGTTTGAACATACCCTTGAAGCAATAGTTGCATTAGCTGTTTTGATGCCCATTGTCGCAAATATGGCAGGAACTGCATCTGTACAAACTATGACTGTAATAGTAAGACAAATGGGGATAGGGGAGATTACTTTTGAACACTTAAAACCGGTATTAAAAAAAGAGTTAAATATCTCTTTAATCAATGGACTTTTATTTGCTGTGTTGAGTTTTTCTATAGCACAGTTTTGGTTTTCAGAAGTACTTATATCTATCTCAATAGGACTTTCAATGTTTATAAGTTTTGTGTTCGCTGGTATTTTAGGAACAACTGTACCGATGTTTCTAAAAAAAGTTCATTTAGACCCAGCAGTTGCTAGTTCAGTTGTTGTGATTACACTTGTAGATATTATTGGTTTTTTTAGCTTTTTATGGTTAGCAGAAATAATAATGCTATAATAAGAATAATATAACTGTTTTGTAACTATAGTGTGTTACAATAGCGAATATGTAGGGGGTATTATGGATAATCAGTTGATAAAAGATAGTTTAGAATCAGGTAGCTTTTCTAGCAGCACTCATGCTATTGAAACAATATCATTTGATAGTGCACAAGTTGTACAAAAAGAATATTCAATACCCCAGAGGTATTACAAAGATCAGTTAGTGCTATTACCAATAAATAGTAAAAAGTTTTATATCTATTGGGAATTTACAAATAACTTATTGGAACAATTTGAAATAGAATATGCAACACAAATACAATTTAAAGTGATAGATAATCAATCACATATCATTAAAGAGATTGATTGTCTAGGTGAAGTTGGTGAATATTTTGTAAATGATTTACAGTATACAACAAAGATAAGAGTCGTTGCTGGATATTATAAAGATGATACCTTTGTAGAGATAATGTGTTCTAATAGAATCGGTGCTTTTAATACACAAATTAATTATAAAGAGAAAGATAAGTTAGTATATCTTAAAAAAGAAAAAGGGTTTACTGAAATTATCCGTGCATCTTTACAGCACTTTACTATTGGAATGTCATCGGCATCTTATCTAAAAGAGATAGAGAGATTACAAGAGGTTTCAAAATCATCTCAAAATATATTCTCTTCACATACTCTAGGGGGGAAATAATATGTTAAAAGGTTATTGGGTTCCAGTACTACATTCACATTTACCATTTGTAAAACATCCTAATTATGAATACTTTTTAGAAGAGCATTGGTTGTTTGAAGCTATTAGTGAGTGCTATATTCCTTTATTGAAAAATTTAAAAAGATTGTATGATGAGGGGATTGATTTTAGACTTACTATTTCTGTTACTCCACCACTAGCAGAGATGCTTGATGATAGACATCTTATGGAAAAATATGAAAGATATCTTGATAGACAGATTGAATTAGGAAACAAAGAGTGTCAAAGAACACAAGATGATGAGGTTTATAAAGGGATTGCAAACTTTTATAATGATAAGTTTGTAGAGATAAAAGAGTTTTTTACAAACTTTTTACAAAGAAATGTTCTCAATGGATATAGATTTTTCAATGATTTGGGAAAAATAGAGGTTATCACTTGTGGTGCTACCCATGGATTTTTACCACTTTTAAGTGTAAATGAAAAAGCTGTAGAGGTGCAAATAGAGGTTGCGGTTGCATCTCATAAAAAACATTTCAAAAAACCACCAAAAGGGATTTGGCTTCCTGAGTGTGCTTATTACGATAGACTTGATAAAATTTTAAAAGAGAATGGGATTGAGTTTTTCTTTGTGGATTCTCACTCTTTAGTATATGGGGAACCGACAGCTTTAAATGGTGTATATGCACCTGTATATACAGAATATGCAGTTGCCGCTTTTGCAAGAGATCCACACTCAGCCAAACAAGTTTGGAGTTCAAAAGAGGGGTATCCTGGAGATGTTAACTATAGAGATTTTTATAGAGATATTGGATATGACTTAGAGTATGATTATATCAAAGATTATATAGACCCAGATGGCACGAGAGTTTTTACAGGCTACAAGTACCATAAAATCACAGGTGAAACAGACTATAAAGAGGTGTATGACTCTTATGTAGCAAGTGAAATAACAAAATCACATGCAGCCGATTTTCACTATAAAAGAGAGCAACAGTTTGAGCACTTAGGAAAATATATGGATAGAACTCCTATGGTTGTATCTCCTTATGATGCAGAACTATTTGGACATTGGTGGTTTGAAGGTCCAGATTTTTTATATAATCTTTTTAAAGAGATTAGTGATAAACATATATTTAAAGCAGTAACACCAGTGGAATACTTAACTATGTATCCACAAAATCAAGTGATAAATCCCAGTGCATCTTCTTGGGGAGATGAGGGGTATTATGATGTGTGGTTAAATGAGGGGAACTCATGGATATATAGACATCTTCATAATATGGCAGATGATATTATAAATCTTGCAAATACTTATCATAATGGTGCAGATTTTAATACCACAAGACTATTAAACCAAATGACAAAAGAGTTACTTCTCGCACAAAGTAGTGACTGGGCATTTCTAGTGACAACTAAAACAGCAGTTGAGTATAGTGTCTTAAGAACCAAAGAACATATTTCTAATTTTACAAGTTTAAAAAATATGATTAATAGTAATATAGATTTCGAATTTCTTGAAGAGTTAGAATACAAAAATTCTATTTTTAGTTTTATAGATTATAGAGTTTTTGGGTCATAGAGTAGGGGAGAGTTTTTTTAAGCTCTCCTCTAAATATTTTATCTAAAATAGTTAGCTTCTTTTTCTATTCACTTTTATTTCATCTTTACCCATCATTGATATTTTAGGATCAAAAGAGCTAATACAATCTTTATCTTTTAATACTTGAAATAACTGACGATTTAACTTAGTGTCTTTAAAAGTTAGTGGACTAGCACTCTTTTCTAAAAGTTCATTATATGGTTTATCAAACTCAACTATATATGTCTGACATTCATCACAAGTCCAACTATCTATTTGTGATACATATAATTTCAATGCCCATTCATTTATTTTGTTGTCTTTATTGTAAAAAAGTTTTTCAAATAAACTTAAATTCTCAATTTTTCTATGATTATCAATATAAAGCTTAGAAGCTTTTTCTTTTAATTCTAGATTCTCATTAAATGCTGATATATCAATAGTTTCTATAATTTGAAATTTTTCTTCATCAGTAAATTCTAAAGAATTTAGTATTTTTAAAATATCATATGAAGTTATAGAAAATTCATTGATTTTTTCTAAAAAATCATCTTTCTTTTTTTCTATCAAACCAATATGTTTTGGGATAAAAATTTCTTTTAACTTGTCAATATTATCTTGAGTAAGGCTTAATATATTAGTTGATAATATACTATCAATTTTTGATTTACTTAAATCCTCAAAAGATAAAGTTTGATAATTTATAAACCAAACACTTTTAATTAAATGTTTATATGCTTCATCGCTTAAATTGTTTGATAGAATTAGTTTTGTATTAAATGGGTTTAAAACTTCTGATTTATCAAACAACTTATCATTATTGATTTTAAATTTAGATAAATGAATATAGTTTTCTTCATTGTTTAAATATTTAATTATCACATCATCAATCTTTTCTGACTCTTGATAGTAATATAAAATATTATCCCAATCAGCTACAACTTTATTTTCTTGAAATAGAACTACCCATTGGTCTTTATCTTCAATGCTTATAATATTAGTAATTTTATTTTCAGATAAAACTATAATGTCTTTTTTATGCTCCTTCTTTAATTCTTCATGATTTAATAGATAAAGTAAAGTCTCTTCTGGTTCTTTTATATTATCTTCTAGTTTATAAAAACACTCATCAAAATATAGATTGATATTTTCATCTATATTATTGATTAATTCTTTTGCTTCACTTTCTTTTATTGTGGTTAGATTTGCTGTCTTTAACTTTATTTCTTCAGATTCTTTAGAATTAAAAAGGTTTATCAATATTGATTTAATATTTTCATATGTAAGCTTATAAAAACTGTTCTCATATATAAAGTTGAAGAGCTTTTCGCTTTGTTTATAATTCAAAGCTGATACTTCATCAAATATAATTTGCTCACTTATAAGGTGCTTTTCAAGAACTTCTGTCCTCTCTATTTTATTATATACATCAAATAATAAACGAGACAATAAAATATTAAACTCATCTTTATCTGTAAGTGATATTTTTATATCTTTTAAATTATTTATTAAAATAATAAGTAAAGCATTAATACTATTGTC
>Ga0209345_10002055_pt1 | contig 23024 bp, 18 predicted proteins | sample Cruoilmetagenom7_FD_187294 | JGI IMG/M metagenome (GOLD analysis project Ga0209345, IMG submission 187294) | Oil polluted marine microbial communities from Coal Oil Point, Santa Barbara, California, USA - Sample 7 (SPAdes) (version 2) | ecosystem: Environmental > Aquatic > Marine > Oil seeps ...
TCTGTAGGCGATGGGCTGGGCGAAGGACTGGTTCTCCTCCTTCGAGACCACGTAGAATCGATCAGCGAAGCCCTCGAAGGCCGAGACTTTCTCGATGGGCGATGCCAAGAGTAGTTGCAGGCCGAGCCGTTCCAGGAAGGTCAGCGCCCCGCGCGCGGTGTCATCCGTGCAGTGCTTGAACGCCTCATCGATGATGAAGAGCTGAAGCGGCGGGGTTTCCCGGAACGGATCGCAAGTGCCGAAGGCATGGCTCACGCCGGCGCCGAGAAAGAACGAGCTGAGGCGTTCGGCTTCGCCGCCGGACTTGGAGGCCGCGCCCGACAGGATGTCGAGCACCTCCTCGGTCGGCCCGCCCTCCTTGGGGTTCTCGATGGGCCGGTATTCGACCAGGCGGATCGTATACCACCGGCGCATGTCGAGAGCCTTGCCCAGGCGCTCCTCGCGCAGCTTGGGATCGGTCGTCTCGACCCATTCCACGAACCGCCCTGCCCGGCGGTAGACCTCTTCCGTGGTCAGCTCGGTCAGGTTGGTCGAGCACTCCTTGAGGAGGCGCTGAAATTCCCCGATCACCGGGTTCGACTTCCTCTGAATCTCGAGCCGGGCGTAGCTACCCTTGGACTTGTCGTAGATCGTGCGCGACAGGACCTGGTTGATCCCGGTCTGAAGGCTCATGATCTCGCGATGGTAGTCCTGCTGGCTGCCTGTGACCTTCGGCAGCGCGGCGAAGATCGTGGTGCGGTCCCGGCTCTCGATCGTCGATTCCAGCGACTTGATGTCGTGGAACTCGATCTTGGCACGTCGGTCCCGCCACTCCTGGCGGTTGGTGCGGCCGTGGATCGGATCGTCGATCTTGCGCGAGAGGGTCTTGCCGTTCTCTGCGGGCCACAGCTCGAAGAACTTCGAGATGTGGTCGCGCGCGACGCCGGAGTTCTCGTGGATGCGCCGCTGGGCGAGGCGCATGCGATCTTCCTTGTCCTTGCGGATTTTGTCGACGAGCGGCTGCTTGTCGAAGTAGACGCCCGCGCGCACCTTGCCTGCGCCGGGATGGGCGTCGATGGTCTCTCCGCCGATCTCGGTGTTACCGAGGCCGATATTGGCGAGAATCCGGGCCACGCGCAGCGGCACGGGCATGCCGGAACGCTGCTGGGCCTGCCGCGCGTTGTGGTGCGCGGCGTGGAGCGACTTGCGGATCGTCTCGAGCGAGGTCTCGGCCGATGCCACCTTCTTGCTGGCCACGAGGAGGTCCTTCTGGGCCTGTTCGAGATCGCCGCGCGCGTCCTTGAGGGCTTTGTCCGCCTCCTCGAGCGAGCCCGTGCGGATCGCGTCGATCTGCTTGAGCACGTGCTGGACCTGCGCGGCCGCACCATCGACATCCATCGTGGCGAAGTCGGCGAAGTTTTCCCGCGCCTCGGTGGCGGATTCCAGGCGCCGGCGGTGGGCAGCGACGCCAGAACGTGCTTCCGAACGGGTGGTTTCGAGCGTCTTGATCTCGTCTTCGAGAACGGCGACGTCCTCTTCGAGCGCCTTGCGGCGTGCCTCGTTGGACCAGCCAATCACCCATTTGCTGCGATCGCCGACGGCGTTGCGGTCATCCTTGCGGGCGTGCCCCGTGCCGAGCGAGACGGTGCCGTCCATGGTGATGGCGCGCTGACCCTTCAGCTCGGCATCGGTGGAGACGCAGGCATAATCGGCCGCACCGTTCAGCAGGGCCTGGGCCGCCTCGAAGAGCGGATGGCCCGGCTTGACGTCGATCTTGGTCGACAGGGCATTGGCCGAGGCCGGGCTGTCGCGCCAGGCGCGGCCCGAGCGCTCTTCCGCGTTGCGCAGGTCGATCTTGGTGCCCCAGTGGCCCGAGCGCATGACCCGGATGGCGTCCTCATAGAAGTGGCCCGGGACGAGGATGTGGGTGGCCACCTCGCCCAGCGCACGGTTGGCCGCGCCTTCCCATTTCTTGTCCTGGACTTCCCACATCTCGCCAAGGAAGGGGACATCCTCGGCACTGATGCCGAGATCCTCGGCCAGGGCCGCGCGGAAGGTCACGAGCTTGCGCCCCAGGGCCGAGCCGGTGTCCTTCATGTTGGCGAGCTCAGCTTCGAGCTCGCCCAGATGGGCCTTCTTGATCGCGATCTGTCCGGTGGCCGCGTCATCGGCCGCCTGGGCCGTGGCGAGGTCCCGGCCGCTCTCGGTGATCTTGGCGTCCAGCTTGCGGGGCAGGGCGGCCCAGACATCGGGGGCCTGGGGCAGGTCTCCGAGGCCGGCAGTGCTGACCAGGCGCTCGTAGGGCGTCCGCCGTGCCTGGCGAGCGGCAAGATCGGCATTGGCTACGCGCAGCTCGCCCTCGAGCCCGTCGATGCGGTCGCCGCCGGCGGCGCGGTAGGCGGCCTCGAGCGCGGGGATGGAGGCCCGCAGAGTCTCGATCTGGGCTTCGATGCGATGCTGCTCGGCCAGGAGCGGTGCGAACTTGGCGTGCACGTCGCTGAGGTTGGACGACCAGCGCAGGGATTCCAGGATGTGCTCGAAGGCCTCGGAGTGCCGCGCAAGGTCGGCGGCGTCGGCATGCAGGGCCTCGTTCTTCTCGATGACGTCGAAGCTCGCGGTGATCTTCTTGAGCTGCGCCAGCTTGGCGCGATCGGTCTGAAGTTCGTCGAGGATGTCGCGCACGGCATGAAGGCTGCTTGCGACGGAGCCGCAGACTTCCTCGAGATCCCCGAAGGGGAAGATGTGATCCTGGGCGAACTTCTCGAGGCTCGGGATGGTCTTCGCGCCGATCGCCTTCTCCAGCATCTGGAACGCGGGGCGGGCGGTGGCACGGTCCTTGAATCCGAAGGAGGTCGCGACGCGCTGGAAGTAGGAGCTGTTGTTGTCGGTGACGAGCGTGCCCGGCCGGGCGACCCGGCGTTGGATCTCGCGGACCGATCCGAAGGGAAGGATGTCGCTCATCGCCAGAGGGATGTCCGCGACGATGTTGCGCCAGTTGTAGGCCTGGGGGCTCGGCATGTGGAGCATGCGCGCGAATGTCAGCACCTGGCCGGCCCGGGTGGCGACCTGTGCCAGAACGACGGTGGCGCCGATGGGAGAGTTGTATCCACGCAGGATCTTGCGCTTGCGGCTTACTTCCCCGCTGGCATTGGTGTCCTCGCCCTCGCCGAAGGTGCCGAGATAGTAGCTCTCGATGTTGCGGGCGCGCTTTTGCTCGGAGGAGGCCGAGTTGAAGGCGGGCTGCTCGAAGAAGAGAACGCGCAGGGCGTCAAGGGCCGTGGATTTGCCCGCGCCGTTCTCACCGGTGAAGACCGCGCCGTCCGCCGAGAGCGGGAAGCTGTGGGCGCCATGGTAGAAGCCGAAGTTCTGCACCTCGAGATGCACCAGGCGGTAGCCATCGACAGGAGCGTTGAGGGCGGTGATGTTGAAGGTCTTGGTCATGTCATTCGTCCTCGTCGTCTATGCTGTATCCGGTGCTGTGGTGCCCGGACCAGAGCGAGTCCGGGTGGTCTGGGTCGGTGGGGCTGAGGGCGTCCTCGTCCTCGAGATCCTCGGCGTCGTCATCTGCCTGGCTGTCTTTCGATTTGGCCTGCTCGAGCACGTCGATGATCTGCTGGGTGAAGGCTTCCATCTCGTCGGCGCCGAGAGCGACGCGGAGCGCGGGGTGGGCCGACCAGACCTGGCCGCGAGGAGAGTTGTGATCCTCCGCCAGGTTGTTGTTGGTCAGGAAGGTCAGCGTCCGGGTCAGGGCGCGGGTGAACTTCGCCTCGTCGTCCTTGCTGCCGGCCGGGTAGTAGGCGGCGACGCCGCGCATGATCTCGTCAAGGGTGAGCCAGCTGCGCTCGGACCCGTTCTCGAGGTCGGCATCGAGCTGCTTGCGGAAGAACCACAGCACGACGGCGCGGGAGAAGGAGAGCGCGTGGCCGCGAAAGAGGCCAGAGGCGGCGTCGGCCTTCATGCCTTCGGCCCGCGATTGGATGGCGTCCGCTCCCATGCGGCGCAGACCGATCATCTGGACCTCGGTGTCAAAGACCGGCTGGCCGCCGAGCACGGCGAAGAAATCGACCAGCTCCTCCTGGGCCTTGAGCGTGAAGTCGTAGAGTTCCTCCTTTTCGAGGCGGCGGATATAGCCGCGCGAGAGAAGCTCCTGTGCGGAATGGTCAAGGCTGAGGGTCATTGGGCAATCCTCTCAAGGCTATTCATGTCAGTCTCCGGCAGCAGCAGCTTCGTCGCCCGGCCATCAGAACCGGGGACGAGTTTGGTGCGGGCGACGAAGTCGAGAAGTCCGGCGCCTGGCGCGCCGGCTCGGGTGAAGGTCGGATTGGGCGCGAGGAGGCGCATATTCCGCCCCTTGCGCCGGCCCGGCATAGCGATGTCAAAGACCGCTCCGGCGTCGAAACGCGCCGGCAGGTGACTGGCGGCGATCTTGAGATACTGGACGACCTCCTTGAGGCCGGTCTTCGGCGGGAAGATCGCCAGAATCTCGTGCAGCGTGATCTCCTCGCGCTCCTCGAGGAGTTGGCGGACGCGGCGGATCATGGCCTCGGTGCTGGTCGCCTTTCCGATCGCGACACTGCTGCACACGCGGCGCGCGGCGTCGCTGAGCTTGCGCTGATCGATGGGTTGGACGACTTCGCTCTGGGCGGCTGGCTCCGGCATCTTCACCTCGAGATGCAGCGTCGTATTGCGCGGCACCTGGTGGCCGAAGGCCGAGATGCCGAGTTTCACGCCTGCGAAGCGCGCTCCGCGCGGACCCGAGGCGGTTTCCTCGCGCACCCGCACCAGGGCGCGGTTGAGCGCCATGGCGGCGCGCTTCTCGCGCCGGCTCTGTTCGCTCTCGTTGCGCCGGAGATAGTCGACCTGCTGCTGGAAGACGCGCCGCTCCTCGTCGAGGATCGAGTTGGTCGCCCGGGTGAATGAGGTCATGAAGGCGCGGATCGATTTCGCCTGGGCGGTGTCGAGGTGCCCGTGGGCGGCATGGAGCGTGGCCTCGAGTGCGCCCTCGAAGCGGCTGCGCATGGAAGCCTGGCTGTAGAGGTGGGACATCGAAGCCATCGAGCGGTAGGCCGGGGTCGCATGCAGATCCTCGTGGTGGGCCACGAGCTCTTTCATGACGTCAGATTTTGCCCGGGTGTCGGTATAGGTGAGCTCCTCGGACTGGGCGCGGAAGGTGGCGATCATGTCCGGCAGGTCGCGCAGCTGCGAGAGGATCTGCGAGGTCTCGAGCTGGACGCGCGCAGCGACATCGGCCAGCGCGTCGTCGTCAAGAGGAGTGAGTCCGTTCTGCTCGAGATCGGCGATCTCTGCCTTCAGCTCGGAGATCTTGTTCTCGAGATGGGCGATCCGCGCGGCGGCGTCGCCGTTCAGGCGCGAGGCGGCATCCTCGATCGTGGCCATGAGGCTGGTCATCAGGCTTTCGGTCGAGATCCTTGCGTCGACCCGGGCCTGCTCGATGAACTGCATCGCGTCGCGTGCACCCTGGGAAAGAGTGTAGGTCATCTCGCCGCTCGCGCCGAGCCGCGGCGTCAGCCATTTCGGCGCCTGTTCCGACCAGTAGGTCAGGATGCCATCGACTTGGCGATCGGGAGCCTCGGCGCCGGCGGCCAGGCGTTCGGTGATGCGGCCCGAGATAATCGCTGTCATGTCGGAGCGCGAACGCTCTATGGTTTCCGAGGTGGGAAAGGCGGAAAACATGCACTCGAGGGCGAAGGCGGCGTGCTTGGCGCGCAGGAGTCGGAACATGGCCTTCTGCTCGAGGGTATGGTCGATCCATTCAAGACCCATGGCGCGTCTCCTTGGTCGTGGGGGTGAAAAGGGGCTCAAGAGGTCTTGAACAACGGGTTCGGGCGGACCGGGGATGACCCCAGCCGCTCGGATTGGCAAAAAGCCAACAGGTCGCGGACGCGCTGCGCGCGCCGAGTTCGTATGAAAAGGCCATGAGAGAAACCTTCGTGTGAGCATCAGCCCCTCGGCCCCCGATCTTTTGCCGGGATGTCCATGAGTGGCTGGGGGCGTATTACCGGAGTCGGGCGGGAGTTGTCATCTCAGGGATTTCCGCAAAACTCCAATTTCCTGCACGGGGATGAGCGGGTGGGTCGGCATGAAAGCGACCCATCCGCCCGGCCCCGGCACTCCCTTTCGACGCCTTCAGGCCACGCAGGCCTGTTTCATCGAGGCGAGGAGTTCGCTTCGTGTGTGGCCTCGGGCAAATTGAGGGACGTCGCCATGCGCGGCAGTATAGCGGTCGAGCATGAATTCGAGGGCAGTGTCCCTGTAGGGCGCAAGGGCTGCCGCGATATCCGCGGCCACCTCGAGATGGGTCGTTCTGTCGTCGAGTGCCTTTTTGCACGAGGCCAAGAGTTCATCGAGGCGACGTATGAAGGATTCCTGGGCGGCGATCTTTTCCTGCATCGCGCCCACCGCCTCGATCTTTTGGAGGATTTCCTCGATCGGAGCTTTATGGGCATCGATGGACTTCAGGTCATCGAGCATTGTTTCGAGGGCAAGCGTGTCGGCCCGATGGGCGTCCCAGCGCATCTGGGCGCATGGAGTGAGTGATCCGATGATTTCGCAGACATGCATTACAAACATGATGTATCTCCTTCTGATGGGAAGAAGATTGTCCTGTGAGCGTGATCGAACCCGAAACTAATAAAAGGGGTTCAGTTGCAGCAAATAAGGTCTTTTGCCGGGCCAGCGGAATATTACCGGCCCGGGAAAATGCTTGCTTATTGGAAGAGGGCGCACTCATCCTCGTCATTCAGCGCGATGACCTCATCGGTCGGGTTCCAGACCAGGAAGGTCGTGTCGGAGGTCGCGCTGTAGCTGAGGCTGGCATCGGCAACGGGGTGCGCGGCAGTTCCGCGACATTGAAACGACTTTCCGGTGACGACCGACCGCTGGTCGCCGGCGAGGTAGAGACCGAGACTTCCAGTGTTGCTGTTGTAGAAGAACTGCGTGACCGATTGGGTGCTCGGGGCCGAGTAGGTCAGGCTTCCGTAGGAGCCGGACGATGCATTGCCGTAACCGAAGGTGATGTCGTTCGGGGTTCCGGCGATCGAAGTGAAATGCAGTTCGGTGCTCGTGGCGCCTTGCATGAAGACGGGAGTGGAGCTGCTTTCCGGGGCCGTAGCCGCAACCTGCGTTGCTCCTTCCAGGGCTGCGGTCGATCGGCCGAATACGCCCGAAACCTGACCTCCGAGGATGGAGACCGAAGAAATCGCGACGACCGCGATAAGGCCGAGTAGGATGCCGTATTCGATGAGGGCGGCGCCCTTGCTCGCGGTGGGGAGAATTTTCATGACAGTCCTTTTGAGTTGGAGGGTAGCAGGCAGCAGGTAGGATCAGGCCGAGGCGGGCGAAAATTATCGATGATGCCTCGCGTGGCCCAGGCGAGGGAGGTCAGTGCGTGGATCGCGGGAAATTCCCTCGCATCGGTAGGGCGGTCTGTTTCTTGGGAAGAGCTGGGGCCATGGGTTTCATCGGTGCCGTGGCGGGGCATCGGTGGTCGTGGACTGGAGGATGGCCATGAAGCGGGTTTGTGGCTGATTTCCGGCACGCACGATCTTGGTGCCAGCGCCTCCGGAGGGGGTGCGGACCTGGTGCCACCGCGTAGTGCTGAGATGAGCGGCGAGCGATGGCCCGCGACTCATCTCCGCTGAAGCCCTCACATGTCGGCGATGCCGCAGGTGAACTTCTCGCCGTCTACGAAGGCCGGTGAAGCGACGCCATCCCAGCGATACTGCGTGTTGTTGTTCGGACCGAAGTAATAAATCAGGTCGGCGTCGTCGAAGTTGAGCACGGTTCCGTCCTGGCAGCTGAGGGCCTTGCCGACAAGAAGCGCGCGCGTGTCGGTGGTCGGAATGAAGGCCACGCTGCTTGCGTTTGAATCGAAGCGGAAGAGGTCGAGACCCGAGATGTTGCCCGCGGTGGAAATCAGCGTGCCGTATTGGGTCGCGGAGGTGCCGCCTTCGTAGCCGAAGAGGGTGGGCTCGGAAGGATGCGCGGTCGGGATGATCGTGGCCGAACCATGGGTCGTGTCGACGCTGACGGTGCTGCCGCCCTTCTCGATGTTCGAGTTCAGGGCAGCTTGGGCTGTATCGAAGGTTCCGCGGACCTTTCCGCCGAGGATCGAAACGGAGCTGCTGGCGGCGACGGCAATGAGGCCGACCAAGATGCCGTATTCTGCGAGGGCTGCGCCCCTCGTGCGGTTTTTCAGGACAGTGGTTTTGAGCATGAGATTTCCCCTCGGCAGATAGCTTGTGGAGGGGGATAATAACCAGGCGGGGTCTGCCTAAAATCTTCTCTACGATCGGTAGCGTCCCGGTCGCATCGGTCCTGGTGTGTCAGTTGAGATGAGGGCTCCCTGGATATCGGTCAACTCGCGCTCCCAGGCGGGGCCAGGTGCCGTCTTCGGGCTATTTGCCTGCACCTCATGGATGTCGGTTGCACCGGAGGTTCGACCGATTTTGTTCTGGAGCATCGTGAAACCCAGAAATGTATGGAGTGAACCTCATCTTCTTTTGCCGGCGGGCTGCCTGCGGAACGCCCGATTTCCTCCTCACGAGGCAGGCGCATCGGGCGACTGCCATATCGCGTAGGAGATTGAACTCATGTTTGGCGAGAAAGCGCAGGAAGACCGGGCTCCGACCTATCGGGCAATCAAGAATCCTTCCGAGGATCATGACGATGACATCACGCTCATGGTCAGCTTTTCCAGCCGGATCGTGCGGACCGACGAGGGTCGGCGGATGTTCCGGATCGAGATCGTTGCGGCGGACGAGGATGCACCAGTCGGCGTGCCTGATCAGATCGGCCGGCTGGTGGCCTATCGTGAACATGCGCCGACCTTGGAAGCCGACCTCGAGTTCGGTGAGCTGCGGGATTACTTCTGGGCTTTCGACGCGATTTCCTGCGATGCATGTTGCGCCTTCGAGGACCTTCTTCAGGTCGATAAGCGGCTTTGCAAGAAGCTTGAGCACGAGTTGATGTTCGTCTCGCCGGAGAATCTCATTTACGTTGACAAGATGTTCGTGGAGGAGGGATTCCGCGGTCAGGGAATCGCACGAGCCATGATGGCCGAGCTTCATGATCTCCTGGTGGGGTCGCCGTCCCTGGTTTTCTTCCAGGCGATGCCATTCCTGTCGGAGATGAAGGCCGAGGAGGAGACGGAGGCTTGGAACAAGGAGCACCGTGCAGCGATCAAGGCCATGGCGCGCCACTGGGTCGGAGCCGAAGACCTGGGCTTTTGTCAGCCTGCGCCCCGCAGTCATCCGCAGCTCATCGCCCTGATCTGGGGTGGCATGGTCATCGATCTGGATGAGCCCCGCTATCTGTTCATCCCGATCGAGGAGGTCGGCCTGGAGGGCGATGCCACGCCGGGCGGAGCCCTTCCGGCGACTTCAGCGGATATCGCTCCTGTCGGGTATCATCCTGACGAGATCGAATACCTCCGTGTTTCGGAGATCGAGCAAGGAAAAGTCGAGGCGCGCATAGAGATCGCCTTGAGAGACCTGCACGATGCGCCTGGCATGAGCGACGTGGTGGTGGATTGTATCGGGGAGGCATTCGGCATCATCTATGCGGCCTGCCGACGCGAAGATGGGGTCTCGGCCGTCGTTCTGATACCGTCCGTCGAGGAGGGGCGCCTGCGTTATGATGCGACTGGAGAGGATCTTGGGCCTTTTGCCTGCGATGCGCCCCTGCCGCTCCTCGCCTATCTGACGCCGGCCCGGACGTCGACGGCGGAGGAATGGCGCCGGAAGTGCTGGCTGTCAGCCCAGGAGGCGCGCCGCGCCTGAAGACGGAGACGGTGCGGCCTTATCTGCGAGGATCGATCAACGGTCGATGCCGGCTCTGGTTTGGGCCGGCCTCGTCTCTATCGAGCCTTGCGTCTATCAAGGCGGGATTTCTGCCAAAGGAATGAAGAGGGCCCGGGCGGAGACCTCTCAGTCAGGCCATCGCGTGTGGTCGTAGTGTGAGACATGGGAGACGAGGACACCCCACCGAGGCAGAGACTCAGTCCACCAGACGTGGTGGCTGATGTGTCAGTGGGATGAGAACGGGCCCCAATCGGCGGGCACGTATACCTCCTCCAGATCGAGATTGAGATTGAGATCGAGGATGGCGCGCCCTACAACCTCGACGTCCTTTGGGTCGTAAACCTCGGGCCAGTTATTGCCATCGTAGAACTTGATCATGATGGCGCCGGATCTTGAAATCGCCTCGGCGAGAACGGGCTTTCCCTTGACCATCAGGTAGTAGGCCTTGGCCTGGAGGGGCGACTGGGCGAGGGTGGTGTCGCCGTGGAAGATGAGAAACTGCTCTCCCCGAAGGATGGCGGGCTTCATGCGGTCATCCGGAGCAACTCCTATGGATAGATCAGACGGATCGAGGTTCTTATGCCGCAGCAGGTCGGCTCTGATCATCTTGAAGTCAGCGCACACCAGCGAAGCTATACGAGAACCGCCTTTTTCAGCAGGCTCTTGTGACGCCTTTCGAGATCTGGTGCCGGTATCGGATGCTTCAGAATCGGACCGGCCCGCCTTGATGCGCGCAACTTCATTCTCGAGTTCTTGTCGACAGTTTTGCTCGAACTTATCGAAGAGATCATCGGTTGTGGCAGACCATGGAATCTGGCCTTCCTCGACGTGCTGGAGCCAGGCTATGTCAACTTCGTAGGCTTGGGATGCCTTTTCACGGTCGAGACCAAGCTGTATGCGCATCAATGCCAGGCGCGCGGGAGATCGACCTTCACTGGCCAAGGTGTCAGCCCCCCGGCAGCGCCCGACGATCTCCAGGTTGAGGAGCTCCAGCCCGCACAGCCTTTCGGTTGGTCGATCCATGCCGGATAACTCGAGCGCATCGCCGCAGGTCCTCAGCTCTCCGACCCAGTTTTTTCCTGCTCTCCTGAAGAGGTATTCCGCCGGGTCTTCGGGCGACGCGGGAGGTTGCCTCGAAGACCTGTCGGCCATGACTTGGCCGCCCGGATTATAGCGTCGAGGAATCGTGGAAACGTGGATGATGTGTTCGGCAAGCGGGACGGGGCTGATTCGCATTTGGAAACCTTTTTGTGATTGCATGGCGCTGCGCTGGCTTTGCGCGACATATTGCGATCGTATCCGGTGTGCTCAAAGGCAATATTGGCCATCTACAGGACTGGGAAGCGAAACTTCGGGATCGCCATACTGAAGCTTGGTCATTGATGCGGCCAAGCGCTCGGTCGACGAGGAGGTGTCGATCGGGATCAGGGCCGCTTCCCTCTGCTGGAGGGTGCGGCGTCCAGCTGGCTTGATGAGCGCATCTCAGCCGACCTTGGTCACGATGTGCAGGTGGGCGTGGCCGTCATGATCGCTCCGGAATGACCGGTCAACACCCGGCGACCATTCGCGAAATGCACGCCCTCAAACCTTACGGTCGTGCCCAGGTCCTGCTGGGTCCGGTAGTCAGAACCTGTCTGTGATCACCGGCCTTGCGCTGGCTGTCGACGGCGCGCACGACAGAGCGCGCGGGATGCGGCATGCCATCAGCGGCAGCGGCCTCCATGGCCTCCACCTCGGCCCAGGCCGCGGCGCGACAGGCCGCGACGGCGTTATTCCAGATCTGGATTTCATGTTGGTTCATGGCTGGGGCCTTCTGGGACAGGGCTGGCGTTTTGTGGGCGCGAGATCAGTTGATCCAGCCTACGTTCATCTTCTCCCAGATATTCTCGAGCACTCGCGTGGCCGGGCCGCAATGCCGTCGCTCGAGGCGGGCAGGGCCCGCGCGAAGAAAGTCGCTGAGGCCCGAGAGCAGCTCGGTTGGGCGCGAAGTAGGGCTGCGGTCCACGAGCACACGGGAATACGCCATGACCGCGGCGTAGAAGCCTTTGCCATAAGTGTCGTCGGTGCTTTGCCGAAGGCTCGGCAAGTCCGAGATATCCGCGATGCTGACATAGATCTCGTTCGGGCCCGCGCGGCTCTCGGGGGAGGGCTGGGGCTTCGAGAACTCCCTGTAGGCGAGAAGGAAGAGGGCGCGCAACGACCGGTCCGCGGCCAGGAGGGGGAGCTCGTTTTCGATGCGCCAATGGGCGCTTTGGACCGACAGCTCGTGGGTGAGCCAGTCGCCGGCGACGACTTCGAGCGCCTCCTCGACGAGGGCCGTGCTGGGAGGGGCGGGGATGCTGGATTCGGGTATGGTCATGGGAGTGATATTGGCTCCTCCGATGCCGGGCAAAGCCCGCCCTCTCAATTGTCTCTGAGGCGGGCCTTGCCATTCTCGTGCTGGGTCAGTCCGCCGACTGAACTCGGTCGGCGGATCTGGCTATGCGCCCAGCATTTTTTCGATCCGAACCTCGACTTTTTTCGCAAGGTCGCGGCGCCAGCTGTCGAGGATGTATTCGCCATGCCGGATATATTTGAACCCGCGTGCCTGGCGAGGCTGAGTGCCATGCGGCCAGGCGCGGATGTCGATGCGCCCTTCGCGTCGAGGATCGGCGAGCACGTAGGCCTTGGCGGTCGTCATCTCCCACCGGGTTTCGGTCTCGCCGCCGGACAGCTTCTTCACGGTCTTTGTGAAGCCGAGCTCCTGGAGGCGCGGCTCGATGGCTGTCATGTCGGATCTCTGTCCGGACCGCAGCTCGATCTGCTCCTGGCCATGGCCAATGTCGACGACGCAGAGTGCCTTCGCGCGCGCTTCCTCAGCCCTGCGCTCCTTGGCGCGCTTCTTTTTGAAGCTGCGCGTCGTGGAATGGTCAGACCGGGCAGTTGCGGCGATGCTCTCGACAAGCGGGCAGTGCAAGTAGCGCATGTGATCCACGACGCCTTCCTTGTTGGCGACCTGGCGTCCACAGAGGGCGCAGGCGCAGTAGTTGCTCCCCCAGTTGGGCGTCGTGGGACCGGCGCGGGACCAGTCTATGCCAAGAGCGATGAGGTCATTTAGCCGCTGCTCGAGCATGTCGCTGCTTGTTGCCAAGAACACATCCCGGGCGGCACCGCGGAGCGGCCTGGGGAGGGCCGCGATCCGACTCTGCGTCATCTCGCGAAGCAGGCGCTCCAGGTGATCTTTCCCGATCTTGGGTTCGTAGCCTGAAAAGTTCATTGCGAGATTTCCTGTGCATGGCGGATGAGGTCGGCGATCGCGGCGGTTGGCGCTGCATCGACGAAGAGGAAGTGGACGGGGCGGTGGTGGGAGAGGCAGGAGGAGATCCGCTCGGCGGTCAGATCCAGGAGACTTTCGCGCACATCTCCCGGAATGGGAGCAACCGGATGGCAAGGAGTCCTGTGGATGGCCGTAATGTTGTGGAGCCAGACCTGAGTATGCGGGAGGACGAAGTCCTTGAGGGCCCGGAGCATGCCCCTGCATGTATCGAGGTCGCGGGACACCGGGGAGGTGCTCGGAGCACTTCTGTAATCGCTGAGAAGATCCTGAATGGACAGATACCCCCACAGTGCAGCGCAATGCGAAAGGGTGGGCATTGCCCGAAGAGCCTGAAGGACCGGTGATCGCCTATCTTGGTGGAACAGGTCGCTCATCAGGACCGAGGCCCCGTAGGGCGATGCCTGGATCGCGATGAGGGCGTCCACTGTGATCTTGTCGACCGGCACCCAAATATCGTCCTCAGGAGAGTATTTGAACCGGGTGTCGTCGATCAGGGGGATGCAGAGGGTTTCGCAATCCCGGGGGCTCACTTGCTTGCGCTTCAGCGCATCGATGAGATCTTCAATCAGGGAACGCTGGGACTCCGAGGGTTCATCGGTATCCGGCCAGAGGGCTCGGGTGGAGTGAGAACCGGCGAGAGCCGGATAGAGGCAGGAAGTGGGCATGTTTGTCTTTCTGTTCGGCCGGCGCGCGCCGGGCTTGTGGAAAGGACATGTGAGGGATGTTCGTTCTCGAGGTGGCTTTTCTCGATGGGGTTCAGCTCCCAGCAGGCAAGGACTTCGGCCGGAGTCCGGCGAGGGTGCGCGCGGCAGTGTTCTGGCTTGCCGTCTGCTTGCAGTCCGCAGCCCATGTGGTGGATAATTTCTGTTCAGACAGGCCTTCGGACGCGCTGGCGGACCGATGTGTCTCCAGCCCTGACTGAACTGAACCCCACCGAGACAATGCACTTCCTGCGCTGAAGAGCACCCGACCTCCTGCTCACATGACCTGAATGGCCGTCGTGGGCCTGCCGGGTGAAGCAGCAGGAGCACCGTTATGAAGAATTCACTCAAAACCTCGATCGTCGCCGACTACCCGGTTGAACTCGCGCTGGCTGATGCCGAAGCCAAGACGCCGCAGGCGCTGGCTCTCGCCATCGCGCGCTACAGCGCAATATTCCGTAATGGCGACCTATTCATGGCCCATCCCGAGTTGCTGATGAATCTCCATCGCACCATGATGCACGAGAACCTTCTCGAGCATGCGGGTATCAAGTCTGAGGCGATCTACGGCCCCGCCATGACCCATCTCTGGGTCTGCCCCGAGGTGATCATCGGGCTGAGCGATCTGGCGGCCATGAAGGCCGATGAGCACATCGCCATCGCCCAGGCGTGCCGCGACTCAGATCCGGCTCTGCGGGTGGCGGTGTTCACGAACCTCGATGGATCGGCGACCAAGGACTTGGCGAAGGTCCTGAGGGAATGGTCGGCACATTCGCTGGTGCTATTCCAGAAAGGCATGCCCGACCCAAGCCTGCTTGACGGGGTTCGCTGCCTGTTTGCCGGACGGGAGGGGTTTTCCGGCGCGACGTCCCTTGTTGAGTTCGATCACCGGATCGAGGGTGCCGTATCCGCGATGGGGATCGACCATCCGGCGGAGATCGAGGATCTCCTGCTGCGCATCACGGGAATCGTCGACGTGGAGACCGCCGACCTGGGACAGGATGCAGGCGTCGACGTCAAGGGTGTCGCCTACGCGCTGGTCCTGGCGCATCTGGCCTGCCGGGAGGGACTCGAAGTGGGCCTGGAGGTTCCGGATGTCAGCCTTCAGGAGGCCTACGGGGTCATGCAGGAATGCAGGATGATGTCGCGGGCCGACCTCTTGGCCAACGGCGCGCCTCGGGCCTGCGAATACATCTCGGCAGGCAGTGCGCAGCTTACGGTCCATCGACCCGAAGCCGTGCAGGCTATTGCAGCCGCGCTCTGCGGGGTGATGCAGCGAGAGGATGGTTTTGCGGCGGTTGCCGCAGCGGCAGATTTTCTGTCCGATGGTCAGCTCTGTGGGCTGATCGACGTCAAGGCCGGCAACAGCGCTGCGGTAGCGGGCTTCTCTCTGGCGTGCCGCCATGACGAAGACGTCATGCGAGAGGTTTTGAGCGAGCAGCTCTACGATGTCATGCCGCCTCTCTACATCGGCGACGACAGGAAAATCGAGACCGATCCGGAGGTCGTCTCGGAGACCCTGTCTCGGCTGACCGAGGCATTGCGGATAGTCCACCCCGAGGCGCGGGCTATCTCGCTGATGGAGCGACATTCGGAACTGATTGCTCGGCTCAGTCAGCTGTGATGCATGAAGCGGGCGGGCCCGGCAGGGTCCCGCCCGCTGCCGTGCGAACATTTGCTTCAGCGCAGAGACGTCTTGCGGCGGTGCATATCGAGGAAATCGAGGTTGTCGACGGCATAGCGGCCGGAGCCGGGTTGCCAGACGAGCCCTCTCTCCACGAGAACCTTTATCGCGGTCTGAACCGCTCCCTTCGAGATGCTGGCGATGCCGGCCCGCTGGGCGACATCCTTCAGGGTGTGCGCCGAGAAGGGTGTGAACTCATCGCTTGCCTCCATCATGGCCTCGAAGAGGCCGCGCTGGACCGCGCTCAGGCTCTCGAGGTCCGCCCCAAGATCGGCCCAGGTTGCGGCGCGCAGCGCTTCGGCGCGGACTGAGGCGCGAACTGGCGCTCCGCTGAGGTCGGCTGCGAAGATCTCCTCTCGCAGCGCCGACATGAAGGCTTCGGGGCGATGCATCAGGATGTCGAAGGCCTTGAGGGCGTCTTCGATCTCGACCTGGGCGCCGCCTTTGCGCGCGGAGTTCACCTGGCCGACGATCGCCTCGACGAAGTCGCGGCCGAGAACGGGAAAGTCTTGCACCGTGCCGCCGAAGAAGGGGGATTTCGGACCGATGACGAGCTCGGCGAGCTTTGCGCGGTGCGATCCTGTCATCACGAGGTAAAGCCGGGGCCCGGCTTCGCGCAGGTTCATGGCATCGCGTGCGGCCTTGAGGGCGAACATGGCATCCATGCCGGCTTCCGATACCAGCGCCTGCTGGGCTTCGTCGACGACGAGCACGATGTCGCGCCTGGCCATGCCGGCGATGCGTTCGAGGGCCTCGGGTATGGTGCCGTCAAAGGGCTGGAGATCCGACAGGCCAACGGAGAAGCCGAGGACGGAGAGGCGCTGGATGCGGGATCGATCGAGGGCTTTCCCGGCTGCGTTCTTGAGGCTGTCGAGGGCCTGGGCCAGCCGGCGCCTCAGGATGTCGGAAGGCTCGCGGCTGCGATCCTCCCAGAGGTCCACGATCACCGGCAGCTTTCCTGCCGCGGCGATGCTGGGGACGAGGTCGCGGCGCAGGAAGGTGGTCTTCCCGGTGCGGCGTGGCGCGGCCAGGTGGAGGCCGGAGAGGCCACCGAAGATCGGATCTTCGGTAAAACGCTTGACGATGCTGTCGGCGAGATCCGGTCTCGGGTGGTGGAACGCGTCCATGTATGGCCTTGGTATCTGTTCTACATTACTGGTAATGATATATAGATACCAAAGCCATACCATCTTGTCGATAGCCTGTGCCGAAAGCCCCAGCATGGTCATTGGCGGGCGCAGGGAGGTCGCAATGCTTGCCGAAATCGGCATTTCATTCAGCATGAAGAATGAGTGGATGCGCACCCCGGCCCTGGTCGGCTGGAGCCACTCTTCGAGAGGAATCGTCCGGTGTGCAGGGCGGTCAACTGACGGGAGCGATGTCCGCATCCGGATTTTCCGGCTCGACCACTTGCCCGACGCCGAGCACGGAGATCTTGTCTCGGCCGAGAAGCGCGATAAGGCGAGACACTGCGATCCGGGATGTCGCTCCGCGGACGCGGAACATACCCTCCGTCGTATCGATCATCCAATTCGGAGAGGCTTTGGCCAGGGTGTCCATGCCGGGTTCAGCCTCCATCCGCCGGACGGCCTTGCGGATTTTCTGACCTATGGTCGCGGGTGCGTTGGGATTGAGGTTGATCCATACGCCGTCGATCGCGAGCCAGAAGGAGATCGACTTGCGGGCCTTTGTCCGGGTCATCACCAGCCGCACGGTGAGATTGTCGTGCCCGAGGTGGGGCTCGTCGATGAGGCGGCGCATGACCGCTTCTGCCGCCTGTATGATGTCGCGCTTGCGGCCCATGTAGGCCATCCGGGCGTGAGCCGAGGAATCCTGGATCGAGTTTGCCACCCATGTCGGCACGTCGACATGGATCTTGGTCTCCCCGTCTTTCATTCGCAGGGTCGTCGTAATGCCCATCCGGCCGTGCGCGCCCTCAGCGAGAACGGCATCGGAGAACTCCGTGATCTCGCTGCAAAGCACCTCGAGAACGGCGGCTTCGCTGCGCTCCTGCGGCCCGGCGGCAGAGGGGTCGATCACCTCCTCGTCGATCTGGGTGCTGGCCAGCATGAGCTTCGAGGTCGCAGGCTCCGGCTCGAGCCGCGCGGGGCGGATCACCGCCCCGTTGATGGTCTCGTCGTGCGACATCAGGCGTTCGACGTCGTGCGCGAAAAGCTCGATCAGGCGATTGCCGGCCATGGGCGACCCAGGCAGGCCCGGCAGGGTCGCGCTTTCGATCTGGGAGAATGCGAAGGAGCGCCGCTCTCCCCGCAGCCGGCATGTCGCCACCAGGGAGATCTCCCCAAACCGCAGGACACGGAGAGCCTCGGGTTTGATCCGTCGCTCGGACCTTTGTCCGGACTGGTCGACATAGGTGATGTCGAACTCGACGATATCGGGGTCAAGGCCGACCTCCACCGGCTCCCGCCGGGGTTTGGCCCAGGCCCGGCTGCGTCCGGGCACGACGTCGGGATCAAGCGGACTTTCAGGAGGGCGCCGCGGGGCATCAAAGAAGGGCAGGTGTGTCGGTGTCATACTGTAAATATTGGTCGATTGCCTGTTCGCGAAGGGGATCGCGCGCGGTTCTCGACCCATTCTTTGCGCCGTCCTGGCATCGGCGGGCCAGCTGCGGGCCAAAGGCCGCGGGAGCCAGGCCTGCGGCAACAAGGCCCTCAATCTTTTGGCACAGTCGCCCTGATGCGGCGGGCCCAGTCGGGTGTTGGAACGTCCATTATTCCATGCTCGCGTAGCCGATTGGAGGCGAGGGCTTGAAGTCCGATCGCCTGGTGATTGGAGAGGTTGGTGTCGTTTGCCGCATCCAGCAGGATTGCGATGGACTGGGAGACATCGAGGCCTGCCCAATATCGCCGTTGGCGCAAGGCCTCCGTGGAGCGCGCAGGTTCTGGCCAGAAACGGATCGCATGATCGATTTCGGCGGGATCATCCAGGTGGGTCAGTGCCGCGACGATCGGCGCCGCGTTGCATGGGTCGAGGATGAAACGGCATTCATCTTCGGTCATGCTGTCGGCGCGAATGGCAAAAGCCAGGAGGGCGGCGTGATAGACCTCGGTATCGGGCTTCGGAACGGATTCCGGCTCAAGAAGGCGCGACGCCGCGCAAAGGGCATCGATCGCTGTCTCGGAAAAGCCGTAGGCATAGGAATGGTCGCCCCAGGCGTATACGTGCCGGGCCCGCGCGGCGATCTCGCCCTGAACCCGCAAGGGCAGAGTAGCGCAAGCATCCGCGATCATGTTCAAGGCGGCGGCAGGGCAGGCGAGCTTGTTCGCATCCCGAAGGGTCTGGAAGGCCGTTTGGGCGGGCTTGCAGCGTTGCTGGATGCGCGCAGCCCAATCCGGAGCGGTCTTCATCAGGGCGATGATATCGCGATTGAGCGATGTAGTAAGGCTGTCGGGCGCCTTGTCATCGGCCCCATCGTGGAGAATGGCAACGGCGCGTCGCGCGGCGTATTCGGGATCGTCGTAGAGGCCCTTGAAGGCCGCAATGAGGGTCGGGTGCATCCAAACGAGTGCATCGTCGGTTTCGTCATGGATCGTCAGATGAGAGGCAGAAAAGCCCGGGCGCCCGCGCCTTAGGTCTCGATCATCAAGAGCGGCTCCTGGGCTCGTGGATTGAAGCGCACTCAACGCAAGTGCCATCAGGGCAACTTCCTCTGCCGCTTCCGGACTTGGGTCGAGATCCTCAGGGATGGCCTTTGTCGGCATGGTGATGCTCCGGATGTTTTACCGGAAGATGGGCTTGCTTTCATCATGGAGAAAGGCTGCATCGGGCTATCCTGGTGGCCGTCTCCAGTTGAGCGCAGCGGTCCCGGCTGTCAAGCCGGACGCCGCCATGTCGGGGATCTGTCCTGGTTTTCGACGACCTGGACTACGCCATTCTCCAGGTCTTGCGGAGCGCGTTGATAGCGTGGTCCTTGGATCGGGGAGGGAATAACCCCTCGTCGAGCCGAAATATCTTCTGCACCATCATGATACACTGGGACCCAATGCCTTCTTCCTCTGATAGGTTCAGCTGAACGAGTAGGCTCGACCCTATGCCCCACATTCTCGCGAGAAGCTTTCGGCAGGCATCTCTAACTGCCTCGTCTCGCAACACCCACTTGGCGAAATGTTGCCCCTCCATGAAGCGACCGATCTCCCTGGCGCTCATCGTGCCTCGGTTAAGGCCGGTTGCGACCGATAGTTCGAGCCCTGTCGGCTCGAGCCAGATCGGGACGTCTCGCATGTAGTGGCTGAGATCAGGCTCGCCGAGTGCTTCGTGGGTGTTGATGCCGATGAGAGCGCGCACGAGGATGGAGCTATGGGCCTGTGCAACAATGGGATCGATCTCAAAAAACTCAATCCAATCAGATCGTGATGACAGGTCGTATCCGTGACTGTTGAACGAGGCGAGGCACACCCCCAGATCGCCAAGCTCTCTTTGGAGGTCGTCGAAAAGCATGGCGCTTCTTTCTGATTTTTCCGGTATCCGCCCTTCGCCGATGAGTCGCGCGCAGAGAAGGTATCCCCAGACATTGAAAAATTCATCCCTGGCATCCCAGTCAGATGCACAGGTCTGGAAGTCCTCTGAAGACCGCTTTGCTTCGAAGTGTTCATCGACGACATCTTCCGAGTGCAGGTCCTCAGGGAGATCGGCCAGGGCCACAAGAGTGGCGTCATGGAGGCGACCGACGGCCTCGGGGCCGAAAAGCATTAGATATTGCTCTCGGGTGCGTTCGGCGAGCTGCGCAAAGGTCTTGACCTTGGCTTCGATAACAGCCTGCCGATCGCGCTCTGCCTGAAGCTCTTGAAGACGCTCGGAGTAGGCTATCTGGGCCTGTTCTCTTTGAGCATCGGTAGGCGGAGGGACCTTCCAGATGCGCCGGGCACCGCGGAGGACATGATCTCGGAATTCGCTCTCCCTGATGGGCATACGGGGATCGAGAAATATTTCGAGCGTTGGGATGTCGAGGTCTTTGAGATCGCTTTGTTTGGATTCATCCACTTTGTGGGTCGCGCATATCTCGATCGCCATCTGGGGGCCTACGATCGCGTCCTTCGAGTCAGTGGTGCCAAAGGCCATGACATCAACGCGACGAGACCCAACAGAGACTTCTGGTTCGGCTGATGGGAAGAAGATTTTACCCGCAGGGAAGAGCTCGACCTGCCATCCGCCCTCGAAAGGGAAGTCCCTGAAGGTCCAGTAATCGACGATGCGACGGCCGTTCACCCAGCCGGCTTCGATGATGACCTCTTTTGCTTTCAGGTGTGCTGCGCTTTCGATCCCGCACCCCGAAATCGATACACTCGAGAGGTGGGCGAAGTGGTGCGCGCGTTTTGTTCCTTTTCGCGCCAACATGACTTCGCCACATTCCGGGCAGCGTAAGCTACCATCTCCTTTGCCAGAGGCCACTTGTGAGACATGGACGAGATTTCCGTGAGACAGGGCATATCGCAGGGACTGTCCGACATGGCCAAGGATGAACGGATCGTCGTCAATTGAAAAAACATTGCTGGACACTGGTCCGCCTCCTCTCGCGGTGGAGAGGAGATGGGTTCGTCATCTGAGCTCAAAAGCAGGTATCGCGACAGGCCACCCCGCGGTCAGCGATATCTGTCCTGGTTTTCGGCAACCTGGGCGGACTTCCGCTCCTCCGTTTTATGCGCGCGGATAGCTTCCGGCCGTTCGCTGGGCTTGAGTGCTGAAGGCGAGATCGCCGTTCTTTGCTGAAGGCGTGTCCTTATTCAACTCTGGGTCAGAGCTTTCTGTAAAATCGGCGACCACCTTGCCCAGAAAGCGGTCCGGCGTCCGAGCAGAGGCCCCGGCGGATATTTCAGGATCTGGATTTTTCACTTTTGCCTTGGCGCACCAGGCCTCGGCGTCCGCTTCGGAGACAGCGAGGTCGACGAGAAGGCCGCTGCGGAAGGGTTTAGCCCGGCCCTTGGTCGGGGGCTTGTCACCGCTGCTGGTTTTCCAGTTTCCGCCAGCAGCACCGGAGCCGCAGACGAGTGCGGCGGCGGCAGCCGGGCCGGCAACGACCACAGGCTGTCGAAGCCGAAGTAGACCGTCTTCTTCCGTAAAAAGATCTCCCGTCAGGCGAAGGGCGGCATAGGCGAGGCTGTATCCCCGCCCCATGGTAACGTCCGGCCAACCCTTCATTAGCATCGTTCCAGGCAGGAGGGTCATGTGATTGGTCTTTGGATCGTGATGTCCGTAGGCGACGAGGTTGTGCACTTGCAGGCGGTGTGTGGTGTTCTCGGGCCAGTCGAGAATACGCTCTTCGTAGGGGTAGCTGCCCTGGCCCCGTGCTGGAAACCCCGGGCGGGACTGGCGGCGTATGGCGTCGGCAATTTCGGATGACAGCGACTCACCCAGCATCTGGCGCGCCCAAGAGGGGGCCTCTCCGGCGATCAGGTCGACCATCGTGTCCGATTGCAGGAAGCCATCCAGCCAATGCGACAGCTCGCTGCGTGCAGCATCGAGAATTGGCGCAGGAATCTGCGGCGCCGAGCTATCCTCGTTGGTGGCGTTTTGAGGGTATTGGTTTGGGGGGTGGAATGTCATGTCGTGCTCTCTACCTTTAAGAATTGGGGGGACTGGATGTGAACTGGGGCCTGGTTCGGCGACAGGCGCTTGGGTGGGCGGCGCGATTGATCGCGGCCGATCAGCGGCGCAAAAGGCGGCACGGAAACCATTGAGGCTGGAGGGGTCAAAATCCGCCCCTCGGCGGCGCTGCGGCTTGGGCCGGGCCGGCACCTTGTGGTGAAGATCCGTTTGCCATGCCTCGCGCAGGATCACGAGGGCATCACGGTAAATCTGGCGCATGCGTTCACCGGTCAGGCCATGGGGCGATGCAATTTCCTCCAGGGAGGGCTCATCGGGATCGAGAAGCCTGCCGTGCAGAACGGCTATCTGCCGTGGATCGAGCGTTTTTGTCGCCCAGTCGAGAAGGTGCATGAGATCAATGCGAAGGTCACAGCGAGGGGTAGCACAAAGATCTTGTTCAGCCTCGAGGTCCTGCCAAGGATCGACGTGAGCGGTTGCACCATCCGCGCCACCTGCGATGAAGTCGCGCATTTCCTCCAGGAGATCTCTCTGAGGTGCGTCGAGGTCGTCTTCGAGAATTGCCCACGAAGCCTCGTTGCAGATCTCGTCGATACTTGCTCCTTTGCGCTCAAAAGCCTGATGAAGCTTCTTGTCGGCACGGCTCCGCGCTGGCCTGGCGAGGCATATGGTGTCAAGTAGTGTATGCCTGCGTGCGCTCATCGCTGGGTAAGCCCGTAGCGTCCGCCAGTTTTCCACTGGATCGAGGTCCATGCCGCGCAGATAATCGATGATGGCGAGCATGGATTCCTGAAAGGCATCCTGGAAGACATCGTCATAGATGGGCTTGTTCATGAGCGGCCGCATTGCGGCCCACATCAAGGGCGCCAGCACTGCGTCGAGATCTTCCTGCCGACCGAATTTTCGGTAATCACGCATCCGCTTGACGGCGGCGTCATGGGATATTGGCTCCCCGCGATTAC
>Ga0209345_10002056_pt1 | contig 23023 bp, 25 predicted proteins | sample Cruoilmetagenom7_FD_187294 | JGI IMG/M metagenome (GOLD analysis project Ga0209345, IMG submission 187294) | Oil polluted marine microbial communities from Coal Oil Point, Santa Barbara, California, USA - Sample 7 (SPAdes) (version 2) | ecosystem: Environmental > Aquatic > Marine > Oil seeps ...
AATTTGGTCCTAGAAGCCATCAATATTATTGATTGCCCTCAGTCCGGTTTGGATATTGTCGAGGGTTTAGTCATTGATAATGTGATTATTATTGCCGATTGCAAAATCAATTTCGGAAACGGTTCTGTAGTTTCAAACGCAATCATCGCCACCACCAATACCCACAGCCATTCCATGAACTCGCCATCCAGTGTTCAATTTGGCGCCGAAGATGCGTGCGACCAAGATAGCGGCGGCGTTACCTTGATCACCGAAGGGGGCATGAGCCTCGCGGCACAAAATGAGTGGAACGGCGCACGCCTGATCGCCGTGGGCGATGTGCATATCGCCGCGAAAGAAAACGGTATAAATGGCCTTTCTGTAGAAACAAATGGCAACATTTTTGCAACCTCCAATCTTGGTATGGGGTTTTGCAACGGCGGCGTAGATCCTTACGCAGAGGACCGCATTATCCGTATGATTTACTAGGATAACCATAAAACTTAAAGCTGGCTTGTTTTTGCGCTCATCGCCATAAACCAAGCCAGTTTGTTTATTGTGCACACAATTTTCATAACGATACCGTCGCCCAACATATTTCCGGTTAACTAAAATGAGAGCGCACCGGCTAAGCTAGAGACGCCAAAGCAGCTTGCACATGTGCTGTGGCTACTTGTTTAAGCCACAAACAATTTGGCGAGCTTAATGCCTTATTCAAATAGAGGTCGTGGCGGTGGTGTCAGACGAATTCGAGCTAGTCTCAGTTTCCCGAAATTCGCCGAAACTTAGGCGGAACAAAGGAGCCGCCACTCTGAGAGAGCTGCGGTGCGATCAAGTTTAAAATTGTGTCGGGAATAGAAGTGGCGTTCCTGATTAAAATGGATGTGGACGGACGAGTGGACAGCGGTGAGTTTTTGCTGACTTCGCATACGCCGGCACCGCAACATGGCGCGTTCTCGTCGTCGAAACGGGAGGTGCGAGTTTTCCGCTCGGTTATTCTTCCAACGTCCGACCTCTTGTTTATCAACGTTACCGATGGCCTTCATCGCTGCACCATATGAGCGGAGCCGATCGGTCACAATGACCGTAGGAGATCCGTAGCGTTTCATCAATTTTCTGAGGAATTTCAATGCTGCCTTGCGATCTCGCTTCTTTGTAACTTAGGTTTCCAGCACTTCGCCCTCGTGATCCACGGCCCGCCAAAGATAGTGCGTCTCACCATTTATTTTCACAAACACTTCATCCAAGTACCACTGCCAATTGGAATGCACACGCAGTTGCTGGGCGCGCTTTTTACGAATCTCGACGGCGAACATTGGTCCAAATCTGTTCCACCAGAACCGAACGGTTTCGTGGCTGATTTCGACCCCACGTTCGTGGAGCAGGTCCTCGACGTTCCGAAGGGACGGTGGAAACCGAACGTAGAGCATCACGACCAGACGGATAATCACGGGGCTCGTCTTGAAGTAGCGAAACGGATTATGTTTTGCCATTCGCTGAGGCTAAGCGACAGCAATTCCCAGCTCAAGTGAGTTTAATCTGACAGTACCAATATAGGTGTTTTAGCCCACAAAGTGAATTGAAAGGAATTGATGAAGAAGGTAAGGTGGTGGTGCTGTAAGACTAAATCAAACCAATCTCAGTCTACCGATTTTTTTAGGAACTTGGCCAAAACAAAGCTCCCGCCACGCCGAGAAAGCCGTAATTCAATTAGTCTTTAAGTTGCAACCTCAGCATTGATACCGCTCTTGTTTGTAAAGTTTGTTGAGAGGAAATTGAACGGAATGCGCTAGGTTTGGTCCTCTGAATTGCTTACTTCCCACCCTGCCCGATCCATTAAAGTACCCTCTGACAAATCCCGTCTCGGCGAACCATCTTGGATTTTACCCAAATTTGTCGTATTGATAAATCCAATAGTAAAAATTGAGGTTGGAGCAAACATGCCTATATCGCTAAAACAACTCAAGATTTTTCGAGCCGTCGTCGTGTCAGGTTCAATCACCAAGGCGTCGAAACGCATGGGCCTGTCACAACCCACCATGTCACAGCAATTGGCGAAAATCGAGGAGATTCTCGAAGTTCAATTGCTCATTCGGAACCGCTCCGGTGTGGTCGAGTTGACTGAAGCGGGAGAATACTGGCTCAAAGCCGCTAATGAGATGATCAAGCGCTTTGACAATTTGTCTTCGGAACACAAATCACGATTTGGCGACAGCAAGTTCAGCGTTCGCTTGGGCACGACGCCCACAATGCGTGGACGGTTTGCCTCAGCCATCGCAGGCATGGTGCTCGAAGATGAACGATTGACGAGATTTGATCTTTTTTGGGGGCTGAACAGCGAGGAAGTTGTTGATCAGTTGCTTTTGCATAAAATCAATTTCGCCATCGTGAATTCGGCGGCCATTGACCCGGCCCGTGCGTCGCACATCGTGTCGCCTGTGTATACGGATCGGATTGCCTGGGTGGTCCCCGATTCGATCCCGACATCGGCGCTGCTCGAATCACTTTCCGAAACCTCGTCCGCACCCCAGAAATATCCGGCTTTGGCGCGGCACGTGATGCTTAATCAAAGGGTTGCGACGCAGCCAGCCAGTGAAGACTGGTATCGCTATTTCCTTCCGCAGTCGACCCCCACATTCGGCGCGATGACCCATCTTTCAGCGGTCGAGCTTGTAGCGGAAGGGATTTGTACATGTCACTGCCCGCTTTCGCTGCTCCCAAACCTTCCTTCTTCGATTTCCAGTCGGCTCCGATGGTATGCCATTCCTGATTTCGAGCGGGAAATTGTTCTGGCTGTGCCTAAGCACCTGCTCTCGTTGAAACCATATGCCCAGTTGCACCAGAGCATTTTAAAATTCGTCACAAACGCCTATTCGGACGAAATGCAATCTCCGGAGGTGTTTGAATTGACGACACTTCTCTACAAGTCCAACAACTAGTTGGGGCCAACCTCCTCGATATGCAGAAGCTCAATATGAAACATTGGGTTTTCCGATGGGAAAAGTTGTTTGAGTATGTGGGTCGATGGGTGATCATAAGTAATCACTGCACAAATTAATATGATGAGCGATTAGCCATCAAAAGATGGCGGGCGTGCCGAGGAGAAAACATGACAAAGACTGATACGGCTGAGACGATACATGGAGGAGTGCAAGCTTGGATTCATGCTGGTGTGGGGGTCTGGATCTTCCGTGTTCTGCTCTTGGCAGGGGCCGCATTCATGGTCTATTCATGGTTCTCTCCGTGGTGGAGCGCGGATGTTGCCGTTATACGCGGACCTGATGATCTCGTATTGCACCCCTGGGGGATTGAAACAGTGGCGCAGGTGAGAGCAAGTTCTGATCCAGAACTCTATAGCATGCCGGGGTTCTTTGCCCCCTTCGTGTGGACATATTTTGCCGTAGCAATGTTGGCTCTGGCGGCCAGCCTTTTTGTGAGCAAGGAAATATCCCTAGGCCGTATTAAATTACCAGTTGCGGCAGTTTTGATTGCATTTGTCGGCCTGTCTTACTTGGTCGCCGTCGGGCTTGCATACGGAATTGGTGAAATGAGATCTGAAGCGGTCGATACTAATTTTATAGGTAAATCGGAGTTCAGGGATCCCATGACGAATCGCAAGATCAAGATGGTTTCGGACCTAAGAGACGGGTACTGGTACGCTCTCTATACGGGGGTGGCCCTATTTGTGTTGGCCCTGCTTCGCGGCCTGTTTGCCCGCAAGCCAAAGGCAAAATAGTCGCGGTCCCGGTCCAGTGATCGAAGGTCGATCACCCCGGGATTTGAATGAGGTGCCCGATCTTCGCGTTGACAGACTTGGCGCGTCGCACGAGGACGGTGTTCGTCCAACCTGCCGTGTAGTAACCATCTCCAGCGTCGGTCAAGCTGGTCTGATTTGAGGCGCCCCTTTGGTGCGGCCAGCCATCCACAACGTTTGCGCGGTCCCGAGTTGATCCTCGAGGCCGCGCTATTTCTATGAAACCATCCTGCTTCGGCCATATTCAGGCAGCTTTGCGATAGGTTGAAGTCGCAAGCCAGTTCCACTTTTGAAAGAACGGCTTGATGGGTGCACGTCGGCGGCTCCGAAAACAGAATACCTCGTATGCATGTGGCCCGTGCCCCAATCCCTTCTGTACCTGCCATGAAAGCGTGCATATGCCTGCCGCATGTTGGTCACGCCACCAACCAGAGCTTCATCGCCACCGCGACCATCACGAACTTTGGTCGATTCGGGCCTAAACAGTGGCCGAGTGACACCACCCATAACGTTTTAATAAAAAACCAATGACATACATAGGTAAATCAAAGCCTCGTCGGTGCGACGATCTGACCACTTCGGATGTAAATTCAAACAAATGTTCAATTCAACCAAATGCTAAGGAGCCAAAAGATGGAAAGAAGGCCAAAGATGATATTGAAGCAACAGATGAAATTGAAGCATTGGATTGCTGGGTTAACAGCTATAACAGCTGCAGGCTTGGCGAGCGCAGGTTTTGCGGAGGTCACAGCTGACCGCCTGCTGGCAGCAGGAACAGAGGCGGAAGCCGATAATTGGCTTATGGTCCACAAGACCTACGATTCCAATCGCTTTTCATCTTTGAACCAGATCAATGCCAGCAACGTTAGCGGCATGCATCTGGCTTTCGCCGTACCGATTAGTGGGTTGGAGCCTTCTGGTTTCGGCGTCGGAACCATGGAAACTACACCTCTGGTCGACAACGGATTTATGTATGTGTCCGATCCTTGGGGCACTCCCTACAAGATTGATGTCTCTTCGGGCACAAGGGGCGAGGTTGTCTGGGTTTGTGATACAGGCATTGAAAAGGACCCGAGCTCAGGCATCTTGCTCGCCAACCGTGGCCTTGCGCTGTCGGGAAATAACGTCATTACCGCGCTGAATGACGGCCGTGTCGTGGCGTGCGACGTCGAAACCGGGGACGTCGTCTGGGATCAACAGATCTCCGAGGAAGTGGGCGAAGGCTTCACCGGAGCGCCGTTGGTCGTGGGCGACAAGATCTTGGTCGGCCAGTCCTATGGCGACTGGGCGACGCGTGGCTGGCTCGCAGCTCTAAGCGCCGAAACAGGTGCGGAATTGTGGCGCTTCTACACGGTGCCGGAACCGGGCCAGCCTGGGTCGGAAACCTGGTTGTGCGAAGAAGCCGGCAACCCCGATTGCTGGAAAACCGGCGGTGGCGCTTTGTGGGTAACGGGCTCCTTTGACCCCGAATCCAACACCACAATATGGGGAACCGGAAACCCCGTGCCTATGTTTGACCCTGAGTTCCGCCCAGGCGACAACCTCTATACCAACTCGACCATTGCGATCGACGTTGATAGCGGTGAGCTGCAGTGGCACTTCCAATACACACCGGGCGACTATCTCGACTATGACGAAGTTGGCTCTCACCTGCTATTGGATGCCGAAATCAACGGCGAAACACGTAAGACTGTTGCGCACTTTGGTCGGAACGGCTTCTTCTATACGCTGGACCGTACGAATGGCTCATACATTCACTCGTCACAGTATGTCACTCAGCTGAACTGGACCGACGGCATTGACCCCAAGACTGGCAAGCCGCTGGAATATGATCCTTCAAATTCGCTGCAAACCTACGCAGTGGGTGCGATCAGGCGTGGGGGTGAAAAAGTCGACCATTGCCCACACATTCAGGGTGGTGTGAACTTCTATCCGACCGCTTATAACCCCAACACCGGTGTTGCTTACGGTGCTGGACAAGAAGGTTGCTCTTTATCCGGGAATAGAGAGGTCGCCGCGGAAGACGTGGTGGCTGGTTCGATATTCCTTGGAGGCACTTACGCGGCCAGCGGTGAACAACTTGGTTCGATCACGGCGGTTGACGTGACAACCGGCGAGAGTGTTGCCCAGCACTTGACAGCCTACCCGAACAATAGCGGGGTGTTGGTGACGCCGGAACTGGTCTGGACAGGCGATCTTGACGGCACCATCTCTGCCTATAACGGCGAGACGCTGGAACCTGTTTGGTCGATCAACGTGGGTACCTCCTTCCGGGCCCCGCCGATGACCTACTCTGTTGACGGCAAGCAGTATGTCGCCATTGCGGGCGGTTCCATCGCGAACAATACATATGGACACGTTGAACTGGAAAACATCCAGGGCGCCAACATGATCTGGGTATTCGCGGTCGATTGATCGCAATCAAACTCCCTCTTGCCGGGCAGCTTCGGTTGCCCGGCATTTTTGTCTGATGGTCCTTGCGGCCGAACCGGAGAAGCAACATGCCTATGAGCCGCGCCGTGACCGTGTTATTCGCCGCCGTGACGCTTGTTCTTACTATGATGGTGGCGTCTATGGCCCCAGCTCAGCAGGCGATAGAACATAACGGGGATCCGGAACGTGGAAAGATCGTTTTTCGGTCAGTCGGGAATTGCGTGAATTGCCATGGCTGGGCCGCCGATGGAATATCAGGTGTAAATTTGCGCGCGCCGACAGGCTCCAATCTACGCGAAACAACTTTGGACACGGAAAGACTTACTGAAGTTATCAAATGCGGCCTTCTGGGCACCGCGATGCCCTATCACGATAGGGCAGCCTATCGCGACGACCGCTGCTATGGAATGGTCATGTCGGACTTCGTCTCTGGAGGCGAACCAATGCGCGGCAAGACCTTTAGAGACAATGATATCGCCAACGTTGTCGCCTATCTCCAAACCCATGTGATCGGCCTTGGCGAACCTACCTATGCGGAATGCGCAGAGTTTTTTGACAATCCGGCAGCCCGGGCCTGCCGTAGCCTGAGGTAACACAGAAATGCGCAAAATCACCCTTCTTGCCCTTCTCAGCCTTGGCCTTTCGGCCCATACTTCACTAGCTCAGGTACAGATCGAACCCGTTTATTCCATTTGGGATGTCAACCTCGGCCAACCCGTCTCTCAGGTGCCCGATGCCGATGTCGGCGAAATCGCTTGTGGCACGAACGGCGGCCCGCCGGGGCAAACTCTTGCATCTTTTATGGATTTTATGACCTGCGTGCCCGAACCATCCGGCTTGCGCGAGGTTGAGTTCAACTATGATGATGAACAGGACTACATCGCGAAGGCACTGGACTTGGAATACAAGTTTCTTCAGGGCGGCACTTCGGTCTATGCGCATTCCGTCATCGTATCGCTGCTTGTCGATCCAGCGGGTGATGTGCAGGGCCGCCGAATCGTCACGGATAACCGTGTCAGTGACCTTGCGCGGAGAACCGCTTTCACGCTGATACGCAATTTCAAGGCGCGCTACGGCAGTTGGTCGATGAGATGCGCCGATATTCCAATGAAAGAAGGCGAACAGCCTGTCGGAAACCAATTCATCCATGAACTGTGCTCAGGGCAGTCGCCCGATGGCCGTACCTTGATCGCAATCGAGGCCAGCTATCTTCGCAAGAGGGGGCAGCGCGCTATCAATCAAGAGACTCAAGTGGTCAACACAGGTTACTTCGAAAGCCAGACCCGCTACGAGGAGGTCTTGTCGCCCTACACCCCTGTAATAGCGCCGTGAGTTCAGTTCTGCAGCCGCCCATCCGCCATGAAATTCCCGCTCATGGTTGCGTTGTCGAAATCCACCTCGCTGGTTGCCGCGGTGGTAAAGCGGTTTCCTGTCAATGTGGCTCCCGTCACCTTCGCACGGCGCAGATTAGCTCGTAAAAAATCCGTGAGCACAATCGTCGCCTCAACAAAGCTTGCTCTGCTGGCTTCAGCCCTGACAAATCCCGCCGAGTTAATGGTTGCTCCGTCAAACACACTACGCCCCAGATGCGCACCGCTTAGATTGGTTCGCTGAATTGACGTATTGCTGAAATCTGCATTATTGGCCACCGCGTCTTGCATCAAGGCTCGGTCCAGCACCGCACCTTGCAGCTTAGCAGAGGTGAGTCGCGCCGTCTGCATCCGTGCCTCGGTTAAGTTAGAGGCGCTGAGGTCAGCACCGGACATCTGCGCGCCATAAAACATGGCGCGTGAGAAATCGCCATTGACCATTTGGGCTCTGGTCAGGTCGGCTAGGTTAAAGTTGGTGCCGATGGCCGTTACCCCATCAAGAACAGTGCCGCGAAGCTTGGCGCGGTGGAAGGTGGCATCGTTCAGGATGGCGCCAGTCAGGTCAACACCGCTCAGATCGGCCTTTTTGAAATTCGCACCGCTCAGATCGCAGCCGCGGCACTCGGTGATGTTGCCCGATCGCAACGCCGCAACAGGGTCATCGTGCGTGCTTTCGGCGTAAGCGTTGCCGATCAATCCAAAAGCCGCAAAAAATGCAAATATAAAACGCCACATGAAGCTAGGCTATTGCGCTCTCATATCAAGATTATCAATCCCTTATATAGTTGATTCCGATGAGCACAATCGCCTCAAATCCCCTCATGATTAGAGTTATTTTTCTATTTATTGCCTTCTTATGTTGGAGTGGATCTACAGTCCCTTTGCTAGCGCAGCAAAGTGGATCAACGGCCCAGAATCCCGACATTATCAGCGGACTTGCCTCGGTCATTGATTCGGACATCATCCGCATTGGCAACCAGCGCGTGATCCTTTGGGGAATCGATGCGCCCGAACGCACACAGTTCTGCTATCGAAACGGCGTAGAATGGGGTTGCCAAGCCGCAGCATTCCGCACACTTGAAATACTGGCAGGTCGTGGTGAAGTGTCTTGCTACCTCTTAGGAGATCCCGATCCGTTCAATCGTCGATATGGGGTTTGTGAATCTGGCGGAAGCAATATCAACGAAGAAATGGTCCTGTCGGGCATGGCTTTGGCCTTTTCCGAACAAACAGATGAATATGAAATGATCCAGCTTCGCGCGATTACTGAAGGTAATGGCGTTTGGGCACTCGATGTCAAATTTCAACCGCCTTGGGAATTCAGGCGCGCAAACACTCCGGGAGGGTATCGTTGAACGAGCAAGCTAAACCGGCACCAAACAGCCAGCGACCTTTTTCCGCATTTCGCGACCGATCCTTTGACGGGTTGTTCAGATGGGCCCTGCTCATGGGCCTAATCTGTTTTGCAGCCGTCGTTTTGTGGGACTATGGCTTTGTAGGGTATATGTTTGAGAATGATCCTAGCCGGATATCTTTGTTGATAATCGGAGTATTTGCTGCATTCAGCCTTTATTGTGTCTATGCGATTTTTGACAGCGCACGGGAACTGCGATCACTTGAAACAATTTCAGCCGAACTAGAGACCGGTGCGCACGCAATAAGGGAGGCTGAAAAGGTCCGGATCGGATCACACGACTTGTCGATCGAGCGACCTCTGGGTGCATTTCTTCACGATGCGATTCTCAAGGTTAAGCAGAGCGATGACAACCGCCTGGATGTCCTTTTGCAGTCTTTCTCGGCGCAGATGCGTGGGCCTGGTCGACTTGGGATATTCGTTTCAGATGTTCTATACAAGATGGGAATGCTTGGAACTGTGATCGGCTTCATAGCAATGCTCTCGTCAATGCGCGAACTAGGCGACTTTGACGTAGAAACGATGCGGCTTGCGCTGCAACAGATGACTGGCGGGATGGCAATCGCACTCCTTACAACGATTATGGGGTTGGTCTGCGGTGTGCTGCTCCGTATGCAATTCAACATCTTGGATTCTGTGTCTCAACGGATTGTCCATCGGACCGTCAGAATCAGCGAGCTTTTCCTGGTCGCCCGCAAAGCCCAGTCAGACTGATATGTTTGAAGAAGCAGAAAGCCCAGAATTTGACGTCTTTACCGACCTGCTGTTCAATTCGCTGGTTGCTTTCGCCTTCATGTTCTTCATCGCCTTTTCGATGATAAATCCCGTCGCGGAGAGTGGGCAAATCGATACAGAAGTTGAGCTTCTGATAACGATGGGGTGGCCGGACGATCACCCCGACGATGTTGATATCTATGTTGAAGATCCAGCCGGAAACATCGTGTGGTACAATCAGCCCGAAGGTGGACTGATGCATCTGGACCGTGATGATCGCGGTCAGTTCAAGGATATTATCCTGATCAATGGCGAAGAGGTGAACAATCCTCTCAATCAAGAGATCGTATCCGTGCGCGGCCTCATGGACGGAGAATATGTAATCAATGTGGTCCATTTCATTGCCACCTCGATAGAACCGCTAACCGTCACCGTCAAAGTCGAAAAGATGAACCCCTCCGTAAGGGTCGTTTACTACGGTGACTTGACCCTGTCCGGTACGGGCGATGAACGCACAGCGATCAGGTTCACTCTGAGAGAAGACGAAGTGGTTGATATCAATGACCGTGAAAAAAGTTTGGTTGTATTAACGCGATCCAACCAACCAAACATCCCCACTGGCGGCATGGCAGCGGACACAGGCGAGGCGATCAACAAATGACGATTGTAGTCCTTGGCTTGTCTGTCGCTTATGCCGTGCTCGCCCTTCTTCTTGGCGTTGTGGTTCTATCGACGCGAATTCCCATAGCAGTAAAAATTATTTCCACCGGGAGTGTGGTCGCACTTATTTTTGTCACCTATTGGGGCATTGCAGAAATCCGTGGGCTGCCCAGCGACACATCGCCGCCCAAACTATTCCGTTTGCATTGGGCGCGAGTAGTTGAACCAAACAAGGTATCTGACGTGCCCGGGTCGATATTTCTTTGGATCGAAGAGCTTGATGAGCACAATTATCCATCTGGCCTGCCGCGTGCCTACCGCCTGCCATTTTCGCGTGATCTGGCCGATGCCATTCAGTCGGCCCTTGCCGCCATTTCAGATGGCGAGGAGGTCGCCGGGCAGATTGAAGAAGACGTTGCAGAACTTGAGACTAGCGAAAGGCTCGCACTGGAAATCAGTACAGAAGAAGAAGGCAACGCAAATTCTTCAATGGGGGAAAGGGTCATCGCGGTTGATTTCGGAGACATATCCTTCCGAGCCTTGCCTGCCCCAGAGACGCCTGAAAAAATCAACTAGGGTGCAGATGGCTCGCAAACTGGCCATTTGACGTGCAAAGAATAAGCGAGTTTTTGACGTTATGGTTGTTCGGTCGTTTTCGTGATTGCCAAATACGCACCCGTGAGAGAACCACACCCTGTTTGCTGAACAAGGTCCAAAGGTGACGCCACAGCCCTGACTTGGCCGGCAATGAGTACGATAACCTTGTCGGCATCGTCTAGTTCATCAACAAGATGGGTTGCCCATAGAACTGTCGTGCCGATATCTTCCGAAATGGATTTCAAGTGCGTAACAAGTGCCCGCCGTGACTGTGTATCAAGCCCCGCCGAGGCCTCATCCATAAGAACAAGTTTGGGTTCGTTTAAAAGTGCCCGCGCCACTTCCACTCTACGCTGCTCACCACCTGACATGGCTCGCACAAGCCTCTTTCGCTTGTCAGAAATGCCCAACAGTGCGGAAACGTGATCTATAGCACTTGAAAGTTTTGCGCCACTAAGTCCGAAAAGGCGACCATGAAACCTCAGGTTCGCCTCGACAGTCATGTCGAGATCAATTGACCGCGTTTGGAATACTACGCCCAAACGGCTGAGAATTTGTGACCGGTTGGAACGATAACTGCTGCCAAACAGCTCCACAGAACCGGCATCGGGTGCAAAAAGGCCAGCAACGATTTGAAACAATGTCGTCTTGCCAGCCCCGTTTGGCCCTAGAAGGCCATAGAACTTCTGCGATCCAAGTTCCAGACTCACGTTGTCCAGCGCAATATGTGTGCCGTAGGATTTGGACACCCCTTCGATTTTCAGTGCTGGAAATTCGGTCAAATTATTCATTCTGTTCCTCCGCTTCTGACAGGGCTTCTGAAATCTCGGCAAGTTCGTTGGCCTGCCGTTTTCCCGCAATGCCGGGCAAATCATACTCAACCAAGATTCTGGCTGGTTGATCCGAGAGAACGACTATCTTGTCGGCAAGTTGCGCAACATCTTCAAAATCGTGGGAAACCAGAAAAACGGTCGGTGAATAGGCGTTGACGACCGCAAGGAAGACCTTATGCAGTTCGCGCGCCAACTTGCGGTCTAAAGACACAAATGGCTCGTCAAGCAGCAAAACCTTTGGCGAAAGAGCCAATGCCCGCGCCAGCGCGACCCGTCGTTGCATGCCTCCAGACAACTCATGGGGAAGTGCGTTTTCACTTCCCGCTAGTCCGACCTCGCTCAACAGCCGCGTAGCATCTTCAACACTTACTTCTTGGCCAACAATTCTTATGTTTGCCGCCGCAGATAGCCAAGGCAACAACCGCGGATCTTGAAACACATATCCCGGGATCGGTGCAGACGCAGGCGACAGGGTGTCGATTTCTATACTGCCTTCAAACTCTGTATCTATACCGGAGATCAGGCGAAGGAGGGTCGACTTTCCCACGCCACTAGGCCCGATCAGGCCAACAATCTGCGATGGCTCCGCTTCCAGTCGCAAATTGCTGAACAGTGGCTTTTCTGAATCGCCAAAAGTCTTGCGTCTGATATTGATCGCTATGTGCGCGCCATCCGCCATCCAAGAATTCTCCGCTCTAGGGGTCGCATTATGCCGTATTCGAAAACCAAAACAACCATGATGAATGCAACGGTGTAGGCCAAAATGCCTGCAATATCGAAGAACTGGAACAGAACTCCAATCCGAAATCCGACGCCACCATCAGATCCGAGAACCTCGAATACGAGAACGATTTTCCAGATAAGGCTTAAACCTGTGCGCGCCGCAGTCAGAACATAGGGCATCAATTGGGGTGCCAGAATGCGCGTAACATAGTTCCTACGGGAGAAGCGGTAAACCCTTGCCAATTCGTCGAAATCAACAGACAAGTTGCGCATTCCCTCTCTCAATGCCGTGATGACGAGCGGCGTCTTGTTGATGACCACTGCCAGAATGAGCGCAACCTCGGTGAGACCAAGCCAAATGTAGCACGTTATGGCAACCACTATGGCCGGGATGTTCAAACCCACAACAACCCAAGGGCCAAACAATTGGTCAACGTTTCTGAAGCGACCCAGCAACAACCCAAGAAGGATGCCAACCGACATTGCGACAACGAATGCCCACATGGCTCGCACAAGCGTTATCACTAGATCGGATATAAGCGATCCGGTCAGAGCCAGATCAGCCAGTTCGGCAAAGACCGTTACCGGTGTCGGAAACAGCCGGTGCTGAACTACAACGGCCAGAACGTGCCAGATGGCAAGAAGAAGCGGAAGTGAGGCCAGCTCAAGCCACCTCACATTCCTAGGTTTGGAAACCTTTTTCAACTCCAATATTTCCGACCCGGGTTCAGCGCTCGAACCTGGTCCAGAATGTGCCCTCTGGCAAGCTTGTGGCGTCACCGACCAAGTCCGATCCACCAAACTCTGCCATCAGTTCAAAGCTTTTTGCCGCCGCATCGATTGTTGACTGATCATAGTGCTCAACAATTCCAGCCCGATAGTCACTCTGCAAGGTGGTGAACAATTGGTCATTATCGGCCGCGCGCATCAGTTCACGCAATCCAGTCCAAACGTCATCGTCAGACAGCAGAACTTGCTTCGCATCATAGGAGGCATTGAGAAATCCAAGCACGCCATCTTCCATGTCGCTTGCCGTGTCTTCGCTGAATGCCCAAACCAGCAAAGGCGGTTGAACTTCGGCACCCAGATCAGTGACCATACTTGCAACAGATTTCAATTCTTGCATGCCAGCAGCTTTGGAACGGGCATTGAAGTGCCAGAAATTGAGCGCCGCATCCACCTGTCCATTCGCCAGTAGTTCATTGATAAGTGGCGGCGCGCCGAAACGGGCAGTAACCTGATCGACCAACCGATCTTCATGGTTCAATGCATAGTAGGCTTGTAAAATGACCCAGCTTTTGTCGACCGGACCACCGGCAATGCCGATGGTTTTGCCGGCAAGGTCATCCACGCTTGATATTGTGCTGCCGGGCGCCACCATAACGCCCCCTACAGCCAGTGAGTGTGGCACGGCGGTTATCATGTTGCCGTGGCTGCGTTGGCCTGCGACCCACACAAAATCGGAAAGAATGATGTCAACTTCACCTGCCAACAGGGCTACCTGTCCGGCCCGGCTATTCGAGACGTTCCGTAGAATCAGATTGATGCCATGTTCCTCATCAAGTTCTTGATCTTTAATGATTTTCATTTCCCACTGAGCGGTCCCGTGTCCCATTACGCCGACGGTTACATCGATCAAGTCTGGCTTTGGCGGGCTGAATCCCATGAGAAAAAATGCAGCGGTGAGCAATATACCTATCTGCACGAAACGTTCACGTATGTTAGTCATATTTGTATCCTCCTACAATTTGAGAAAATGCTAGCATCACGCTGATCAGAAATTGCAATACTATGTATTGAACGATTTTCGCTTGGTTGATCCAAAATCAGTTGTGGCGAACAAAGGAGAATACGCATGCGCACGAATAAATTGTATTCAGAAATACTTTCCTCGGCACGAGGCCTATTGGTGCTTGCATTTTTGATGGTCGGTCCGGGCGCGGCCCATGCGGAAGGTAATTTGGCGTCAAATGCAACTCGGTTGCCCGACATGCTGCTCGACAGCTATGAACTGACAGTATCACAAACCACCTTTGATTTAGAAACCGGTAAGTACTATCGCTGGCGCATTGTCCATGACGGAGGTGAGGAGTTCGCGATTGTCGCCTCTGAACTATTCCGAAATTCGTGGATTAACCAGGTCGTCATCAACGATCTTGAGGTCAAACCCGCAGGCGGGCTTTATTCGGTCGAATTTGACGATGAGGGCACGATCGATATCTGGTTCGTGCCGATCCGGCCCGGCGCGTTCGAATTCTGGGTTGACGGCTATGCAACCCGCGGCATGCAGGGGGTTTTTAACGTCAAATGACCCTCAATCGCATTTTTCAATTTGTTGTCTTGGTTTTCGCCTCGCTGGCCTTGGCAATGCCCGTCTTTGCGGCAAACACCGGCAGGATTTTCGTCAGTAACGAAAAGAGCCACGAAATTGTGGTCCTCAACGCTGAATTTGAGATCGAAGCGCGCATCGAAACTTCCCGCCGCCCGCGCGACATGCACTTCAATGCCGATCGGACGCTGCTTTACGTGGCTTGTGGTGATGATGACATCATCGATGTGATTGATGTCGAAACGCTGGAAATCGTAGACTCCATCCCAACGGGCCCAAGTCCGGAGGTCTTTGCATTCTCGCCCGATGAGTCTCTGATCTACGTGTCTAATGAAGAGGATTCCATGCTCGAGGTCATCGAACGGGAAACCGGCATTGCCGTTCACAACATCCCCACCGGGGCGGAACCCGAAGGCGTGCTCTTGATGCCTGACGGCAAAATTGGTTTTGTCACGTCTGAAGTTGCCGACATGGTGCACGTTGTTGACACCGAAGCGGGTGCCATTGTGAAAAACATACTGGTCGGCACGCGCCCGCGTCGGTTTGCGCTGACGCCCGATCAGTCCGAGCTGTGGCTTTCAGCTGAGCTTTCCAGCGAAATCTACATTATTGATACCCAAACCTACGAAGTCACCGATGTCCTCGAGTTTCTCCCTCCCGGCTTCCGGCCGGAGGATGTCACGCCGGTCGGATTGACCGTTACGTCGGACGGTTCCAAAATGATTATCAGCCTTGGCCGTGCCAATCATATTGCCATTGTCGACACGCAAAGCCATGAAACGATCTCATATGTTCTGGTTGGGCGTCGTGCCTGGTCAGTCGCACTGACCCGTGACGAGAAAGTCGCCATCGTTGTCAACGGGTTGAGCGACGATATCACGCTGGTCGACATGGAATCGATGCGCCCGATCCGGTCCATTCCCGTCGGGCGCGTCCCACATTCCGTTCTAGTGGATGACCACTGATGTGGGAGCCGGTGTTCCAAAGGTTTACAGGGGGTGGCACGGTGTGGTTTGCCGCCATTGCGATTGCATTGATGATGCCCATACCTGCCCTGGCGGATGAGGTGCGCATCGGTTTTCTGGGGCTTGAAAACGATCCGCGATACGACGCTGATCTTGTCTATGCCCGCATCCAAATTCGACCCCAAGGCGACCCGCTGGAGGGCGCAATGCTGGCCCTCAGCGATATGAAGATCGTCGCGGATGCGGTCGATCTTGAAGTTGGCGTTGATGCGCGCAAGGCGGCAGACGCGGGCGACTTGAGTCGCGCGGCGAAAGACATGATTGCTTCCGGCATCGGCTTCATCCTTGTGGATCTTCCGGCGTCACATCTGAGGCCACTTGCTGAAGCAATCGCCAGCGAGACCGTCACACTCATCAATATTTCCGCACCGGAAATGGACCTGCGCACGGCCTGCTATCCAATTCTTCTGCATACCGCGTCGTCCGACCGCATGATCGCCGATGCATTCACCCAATATCTTCGCTTGCGAAACTGGACCCGCATCTTACTGCTATCAGGGCAGGAATCGCGGGACGCAGCCTTTGCGACCGCGTTCCGCCAGAGTGCTGAACGGCTGCGCTTGACCATCGTTAGCGAACGCACATTCGACCTGTCCACCAGTCCGGAGGCGCGCGAGCAAAACAACGTGCAGCTTCTGACGTCAGGGGTGGGTGACTATGATCTCGTGTTCATAGCGGATGCCGACGGAGAGTTCTCCCGCTATGTTTCCTATCAAACGAGCCTGCCACGACCGGTGATCGGTAATACGGGCCTTTCGGCACTTGAATGGCATTGGTCGCTGGAACGCTATGGCGCACCGCAAGTCAACTCTAGATTCGAGGCGTCTTCGTTGGAACGGCGGCGCATGGGCTGGCAGGATTGGAGCGCTTGGGTCGCTATGCGCGCGGTCATCACCGCCTATGCCAAATCTCGGTCTTTGACGTTTGCTGATGTTGACGCGTTCCTGCGCTCCGCGCGTCTGCGCCTCGATGGCTCAAAGGGCGTGTCGATGGGCTTCAGGCCCTGGAGCGGGCAGTTGCGCCAACCCATCCTTTTGGCGACAGACAACGCAACAATCGCAATCGCACCGCTCGAAGGCTTTCTCCACCAGACCAACACGCTGGATACACTCGGGATTGATGAACGGGAGTTCGCCTGTGACTAACGCGGTGAGACTTGCAGTCGGACTCTATGCCGTGGTCGAGCGGGAACTGATAAAGTTCTCAAGACAGACCGAACGCCTGCTTTCCGCGCTGGTCAGGCCGCTTTTGTGGCTGCTCGTTTTTGCCACCGGCCTTCACAACCTTCTGGGCGTATCCATCGTCGAACCTTACCAGACCTATACGCCCTATCAGGAATACATCCTGCCAGGGATGATCGGAATCGTTGTTCTGTTTCAGTGTATGCAGTCCGCCTTGTCGATGGTTTATGATCGGGAAGCGGGCGTGATGCGTGTGATGCTGGTCTCTCCTTTGCCCCGAAGCTTCCTGTTATTCGCGAAAATCTTTGCGGCCACTGTTCTCGCGACAGGCCAAGTGTATGCCTTCTTGCTTGTTGCGAGAATGTTCAACATCTACTTTCCAACCAGCGGTTACCTGTTCATCCTGCCCGCGATTTTGGCAACCGGGTTGATGCTCGGTGCTCTTGGATTGCTGATTTCAGTGTTCTCCCGCCAAATCGAAAATTTTGCAGGCCTGATGAACTTCGTTGTCTTTCCGATGTTTTTCTTCTCTCCTTCGCTCTATCCACTATGGAAACTGCGGGAGTCCGGCGCTGAGTTGGTCTTCCATATCTCCAGCTGGAACCCTTTTACGCATGGCGTGGAATTGATTCGGTTTGCCGCCTACGGGCAGTTCAATGCGCGCTCATTTGCGGTCGTGGTCGGCGTGACCGTGGTCGCATTTTTGCTAACGCTTTGGGGGTATGACCCCAATCGCGGCCAGATCAGGCGCATCAAGCGGGGCTGAGAAGGGTAGCCTAGATTTGGCGGCGCTTTTGGGGTCGAAACAGCCCGAGGAAATGATAGCCAAGCGCGGCAGTCGACCCTAAGAGGGAAAGCGAGAGAATAGTACCCACTATCCAGCGCGCCCAGGGAACCACTTCCAGCAATTGCCCAAACCAGTCCTGATGGCCATGGAAGGAGACACTGCCGTCAATGCCTTTAGAAGCCCCCACCCTCACCTGACGAAAAAACTCAAGTGAAGTCGGATCGGGCACGGTGTTGAACCACACATTGAAACGGATGGTTTGCCCCGGTTCAAGTGGCCCAAACTCAATGGATTGCAGGTCTAGATCGGGCTCTGAGATGGTGAATCGTTGACCATCCACGCTTTCCGCGAGTACTGCGCCTGGCAGGATCAGCGCGACATCTTCCATTGGCAGATCGCTTCTATTTTCAAGCTGTCCGGTCACCAGTGCATCGTACTCGGCAACCGAGATCACTGTGCGCAGCCCATCTATGTCCTCAATTAGGCGGCGGATTACGCCGGCGTTGAGAAGTCTTGGAACGACAACGTCGGCCATCTGGGTCTGACCTTCCGTTCCCAGAAGCGTCCGAATGGCATAGTCTTCCTGCGCGCGGGTCGCCAAAATGCCCGAAAGCTCTTCGGAGATTTCCGCCGGATCGAGTTCGAAACTGGCGGGAAGGTTGAAAATCTGAGAATCCAGATTCACCTGCAATAATGGCCCTGGCCAGAAACGATGGCCAGTCATGACCGCAAGGCTGGCGCCACTCAATAGTGCTAAAAGAAGAAAAGGCAAAACAATCAAGTTTCTCATCGTTTTGATTTTCCTTGATTGCAATCTACAAAATGAAATGCGGCGGTCAAATCAAGTCCCTTTTTCAGTTCGAAGCTACATCATCCTCGCTGCCTTCGGCAACATAGTCCAGCAAAAATTCTCATGGCTATGCATTAATCGCGGCGAGATCATCAGGATTTCAAAGCCGCCACTGTCTAATTGGCTGTTCACCAAATAGGCAAACAGGGAGCGCATATACTTATTGAATACTTCCAGCGACTAGACGACCCTCACCGGCTGCAACCATGCGTTGGAACAGCGCGATGCTCGAAAGCTTCACGAGTTCATGGTATCAACGCCAATGGTTCAAAGTTACCAAGCAAAGCGTCTACAAATCTAGGGGCACCTCAAGTGCCTATTTATCCGTGACGTTGATCTGCAACACACAGAATTGAAACTTTCAATGATTGTAGCAAGGCTTCAAGTTGGGAACGCGTGCTCAAAGTCATTTTTAATTTCGACGCAGTTGTTACTATAAATGTGGCATATTGTGAAACCGTTAGCCCCGTTTCAGTTATTGTAGCGGCATAAGGCTCCAAAATCTTTTCAACAAGGCCAGCCTGTTTCTCTAAACCTTTAAGATAAGCGTCCGTCGCCACCTGATTGTCACCTGAGAGTACGTCGCTCGCATCTGGCCAGGACTTCATCAGGTCAAATGCCGTGATGACGGCATGCGTAAAAAAGACCTCAAGCTTGCCAGACAAATTACCTTGATTCTCCATATCTTTCAGAATTTTTTCAATGACCCGATCATTCCAGAACTCTATTACGCCTCCAAGCAGTTTTTCCTTGTTTGTGTAATACCCGTAAAGAGTCGGACGGGATATCTTTGCTGCCAATGCAATCTCACTCATCGTCGTTCGATGCACGCCATAGCGCATAAAGATTTCTGACGCAGTTTCTATAATTGCTCTTTGTTTTTTGTTCATAGTCGCGTTTTGACACCTATTTCGAAAATGTCAATTCCAACTTTACAACTTTACGTTTTGCGGGTTAATGTAAAAAGAGAGAACTTATAAATTGGGTTTTCTAATATATTTGGGAGCGCTTTTCATGAAGCTTACAATCAACGGAACCGAACACGAGCTTGATGTAGAGCCATCAATGCCGCTGCTCTGGGTATTGCGGGACGAATTGGGAATCACCGGCCCCAAATATGGATGTGGAATCGGGCAATGCGGCGCTTGTACGGTCCATGTTGACGGAATTGCCGAACGATCGTGTCAACTGGCCGTGGGCGATCTGGACGGCGACGTTATAACAATTGAAGGACTCGGGTCGCCCAAGGCCATGCACGCTGTGCAAGAGGCTTGGCTTGAACACCAAGTTGCGCAATGCGGGTATTGTCAGTCAGGGCAAATTATGCAGGCGGCAGCGTTACTTGACGATAATCCGACACCTTCGGACGTCGATATCGACGATGCAATGTCAGGTAATCTTTGCCGTTGTGGAACCTACCCGCGTATTCGCGCAGCCGTAAAATCCGCTGCCCAAAAACTACAGGAGTCATAATCCATGAGTCGTGTTCTCAATATCGCCCGCCGCTCTTTCATCCTTGGCTCTGCCGCAATTGCTGGCGGCGTCGCCTTTGGTGTCTACAAGGTGAAAACGCCTTACGGGAACCCTCTCGAAACGCGGTTGCCGGAAGATGCTGCCACTTTCAACCCATGGGTCTTGATTGATAGCAATACCATTACGCTGATTACCCCGCATGCGGACAAAGGCCAAGGCGTGATGTCATCTCAAGCGGCACTGATAGCCGAAGAACTGGATATTGAGTTTGGTCAGTTCGAGACAAGTTTTGGCACCCCGGACAAAGCTTATTGGAACACGGCTATGGCAGACGAAGGCGTGCCGTTTATGTCCACCGATGAAAGCCGTATGGCAGACACTATGCGCGGTGTGATGGGCGGCGTAATGAAGCTTGTTGGCATGCAAGGTACGGGCGGCTCGACGACCATGTCAGATAGTTTCGATAAGCTCCGTCAGGCAGGCGCAGTCGCACGTGAAACGTTAAAACTTGCAGCCTCGATAAAAACCGGAGTACCCGTGGATCAGCTAGAGACTGCGAATGGCGCGGTTCAAATGCCCGATGGCTCAACTCTTAATTACACCGAGCTCGCGTCGATGGCTGCGGACCTCGACCCAGTCACTGACATCAGCTTACGAGATCCAAACACGTGGCGGCTAATCGGGAAACCGATGCAGCGGCTGGATATCGTGGCCAAATCCACCGGCACATTGGACTACGGAATCGACTTCTCAATTGACCAAATGGCATACGCGACAATCAAGGTGAACCCGCGCCAGGGCGGCGCAATGAACAGCTTTGACGCCTCGGAAGCAATAAATATGCGTGGTGTTCAGAAAATTTTGGAAATTAAAGGCGGTGTTGCGGTCGTTGCCGACAATACCTGGCGCGCAATACAGGCAATAGAGGCGATCGAGTTCGATTGGGGCCCAGCCCCTTATCCTGCCGAAATGAGCGCCCACTGGGAATCCATCGAGAATTCATTCACCGAGGAACATCTAGATTCAAAATGGCGCGACGATGGCGATGTTGAAACCGCACTGGCGGCTTCAGAACCCATTTCTGCTGAATATCGTGTGCCTTATGTCGCGCATGCTCCACTTGAACCCTTGAACGCAACAATCCTTGTCACCGATGAACGTGTGGACATTTGGGCGGGCCATCAAATGGCCTCTATGATCATGGGCTCTATTGCTGCGATTACGGGCCACGATTCTGAGCAGGTTCATTTTCACAATACCTTCATCGGTGGCAGCTTTGGCCACCGTCTGGAATTGGGGTTCCTTGAGCAGGCAACCGAAATAGCCAACCAGATGCGCGGCACCCCGATCAAGCTTACATATAGCCGCGAAGAAGATTTTGCCCATGACTACCCTCGTCAACCTGGGATCGCGCGGGGTCTGGGCACGGTAGCCGAAGGTAAAGTTGAGGCGATTGATCTTTCTGTCGCGATGCCGTCAGTCATCGGGTCGCAAATGGGCCGCGCCGGCTTGTCTATACCCGGGCCGGATTCACAAATTGCAGCGGGCGCCTGGAACAACCCATATGCATTGCCAAATTACCGCATGCGGGCTTACCGCGCCCCGGAACTGGCACCCATATCTTCTTGGCGCTCGGTTGGGGCGTCAGCAAACGGTTTTTTCTTTGACTGTTTTCTTGACGAATTGATCCACGAGGCCGGTGCTGACCCGATGGAAGAACGCATTCGCCTGATGGGACATGACGTCTCTCGAAAAGTCCTGGAGGAAGTGGCTGAAATGTCATCTTGGGGCGGTGAACTTGCCCCCAACAAAGGCCGCGGCGTCGCTTTTGTGGAAAGCTTCGGCGTTCCAGTAGCGGAGGTTGTGGAGGTCACAGACACAGGTTCAGGAATTCGCATCGACAAAGTTTGGCTTGCCGCAGAGGTGGGCAAAGTGATTGACCCTGTCAATTTTGAAAACCTAGGCCAAGGCGGTGTCATCTTCGGGTTGGGTCATGCGATCAATTGCGAGATCACCTATGCAGATGGAATGGCCGAACAGTCAAACTATCATGCGCATGAAGGGATGCGGATGTATCAATGCCCCGAGATCTTCATCAAGGGGCTTGAAAACGGCAAAAATATCCGCGGTTTTGGCGAACCACCGGTACCGCCAGCAGCGCCGGCCCTCGCAAATGCGATCTTTGCCGCCACTGGTCAACGCATTCGTGAATTGCCCCTATACAAACACGTTGACTTCGTCTGAGGGCTTTTTGCCCTAAACCACATATCAATGCGCTTAGTTATGCATCATCGCAGGACTGGTTCTAGAAGACAAAGCGCGAACCACACAGCGCCGAGGCCTAAGACAACTATTATTCTGACCTGAGGTGTTTTGGTTTATCGCCTCCGGCAAAACTAAGGAGAAAACTATGTATGCAGGTATAGCAGGCGCTTTGCTGATCTTCACAGGCATTTGGCACGCCACGGAGTTTATGATGGGCGGAAAAAACAAAGACACGCTTCAACTGGTCCCCGCTGGAATCATCTATGTGATACTCGGTTGCCTGATCGTAACCTTGACCGGCGGAACTATCGTGCAAACCAGCGCCCTAATTCTAACAGTGATTGGAATGTCCGGCGGCATCTATATCCGCAATACGACATCTGTTAGAAAGTGGGTTTTGTCGACCTTCATCTTGATCGATTTCATGATTATCCTTTGTCTGGGAATCGCCCTGCTAGCATAATCTCGTGTCGCAATTTGTTCTACTTTTCTTCTCTCGTTTTTCATGCTTTTGCACTCTCGTGAGATGCCTGATTTCAGCGACTTTGGTGTCGGAGATCAACACTTTGGGTCAAGAGACAATTTAAGCCAAAGGATCAAAACACGGGAAAGCATTCAGGGTCTAGAGTTTATTGA
>Ga0209345_10002057_pt1 | contig 23013 bp, 21 predicted proteins | sample Cruoilmetagenom7_FD_187294 | JGI IMG/M metagenome (GOLD analysis project Ga0209345, IMG submission 187294) | Oil polluted marine microbial communities from Coal Oil Point, Santa Barbara, California, USA - Sample 7 (SPAdes) (version 2) | ecosystem: Environmental > Aquatic > Marine > Oil seeps ...
AATGATTTTAAAAGGTTAATTAGAACTCCCAAAATATTAATAACAGGTATTGTTTCACAATTCTTTTTATTACCGCTAGTAACTTTTATATTTATTAAATTAATTAATCCAATGCCAAGTATTGCATTAGGAATGATGATGGTTGCCGCCTGCCCTGGTGGTAATATTTCCAATTTTTTTACGCAAATGGCAAAAGGCAATGCTGCACTTTCGGTAAGTTTAACAGCATTTGCTACCATTATTTGTTTAATAATGACTCCTTTTAATTTGCAGTTTTATGGTAATCTTTATGCTCCAACTGCAGAAATTTTAAAACAGGTTGAATTAAACTGGATAGAGTTGGTTAAACTCGTTTCATTAATTTTAGGAGTACCACTAATTTTGGGAATGTGGGTAAGACAGCGAAAACCAATTTGGGCTATTAAGATTTCAAAAATATTAAAGCCAATTTCAATAATTATCTTTTTAATATTTATTGTGGTTGCTTTTTATGACAATTTCGATATTTTTATTAAATATATTCACTATGTTCTTATATTAGTTATTGCACACAATTTTATAGCCATTTTAACAGGTTATTTTACAGCAAAAGCAGTAATGTTAGGTAAAAAGGAACAAAGAACTTTAGCAATTGAAACTGGAATTCAAAATGCAGGTTTAGGATTATTGTTAGTGTTTAGCTTTTTTGAAGGACTTGGTGGGATGGCGTTATTAGTAGCGTTCTGGGCAATTTGGGATATTTTCTCGGGACTTGCACTCGCTACTTATTGGTCGAAAAAAATATAAAAGAATAATATTTTGAGGAATTTGTGGTACAAGTTTATGCGTTTTTATGTAGGGATTGGACTTTTCTTTACGCATAAAAAAATTAAAGTTTATGGCAAAGAAAATATTCCATCAAATGGCCCATTATTGTTTATTGGGAATCATCAAAATGCTTTAATTGATGCCATTTTAATACCAACAACAAATAGAAGAAATATTCATTTTCTTACACGAGCGAGTGCTTTCATAAAGGGACTTATAAACAAGTTACTTCGCTCCATAAATATGATTCCTGTGTATCGAATTAGAGACGGGAGAAATAGTATGGAAAAAAATATTGAAGTTTTTAAACAATGTTTCGAAATTTTAAATGAAGGAAAAGCAATTCAAGTTTTTGCTGAAGGAGAACATCATATAAAACGAAGTATTATTCCGCTAAAAAAAGGTTTTGCCCGAATAATATTAGGAACACTTCAAAAATATCCTCATTTAAAAATTAAAATTGTACCTGTTGGATTAAACTATGATACACGTTTAGGATTTCCTGCAAGCGTTACGATTTATTATGGTGAAGCCTTTGAAGCCAACTCATATTTTGATTTAAATAACCCAGATTTACGGTTTAAAGATAGTATTGATAAAGTTTCTTCGGAATTAAAAAAAGTAACAACTCATATTGAAAATGATGAAAACTACGATAAAACATATTCAGCACTTAAAAACTTAGGAATAGATTTTTTAAACCCTATTGAAGCGAATGCTAAAATTAAAGAAATTGAAGATGGCAAATTAACACCTTCTAATATAAAGGAGGTGAAAAACCATATAAATTGGTTTTTACCAATTCATATAATAACCAAATTAAATAGTTTGTTTCCGTTATTAATTTGGCAATATTTAAAAACAAAAATTAGTGATATAATTTTTACAAACACGTATAGGTTTGCACTAATTGTTACTGTATTTCCAATATTCTATTTAATTCAAACGCTTGTGATTAACTATTTTTTTAATGGAAGAATCGCATTATTTTATTTGTTGACAACCATTTCATTCGGCATTATTACAAAAAGAACCTTAAAAGCTAATCGATAATTGCTTCTTGAATAAATCGTTGAATTTCAGTTCTAATATTTGCTTGTATTAAACCTCTATTTTCCATAGTAGGATAGACTCTATTGGATAAAAACACGTAAACAATTTCAGTTTCTGGATCAGCCCAAGTATAAGTACCTGTAAATCCACTATGCCCAAAACTACTATCTGAAACACAATCGCCGCAAGAAGCCTTTTCATTCTCTATTAATTGTGGTTTATCAAAACCAACTCCACGCCTAATACTATCTTTTTCGTAATAACGATGGTTAAACTTATCTACTGTTGTATTTTTAAAATATCGCTTGCCTCCATAATAACCTTTCTGCATATACATTTGCATTAATTTAGCTACATCATTGGCGGTTGAAAATAACCCTGCATGACCTCCAATACCGCCTAACATGGCAGCACCCATATCATGAACATAACCTTGAAGAAGTTGATTTCGGAAATACTCATCTTTTTCGGTTGGAATAATTGATTTTCTTGGGAATTTTTTAAGTGGATTAAATGTTGTATAATTCGTTCCTAAAGAATTATAAAAGTAAGTTTTCGTCAACTCATTTAAATCCTTATTATAGTGCTTTTCAATAAAGCTTTTAAATAAATAATATGGTAAATCGCTGTATTTATATCCAGTTCGTTCTCTTTGTTCTGCAACATAAATACTATCATACATAATGTTTACATAATCGTCTTTCATGTATAAATTATCGGCAACTTTTAAATTGAAATTTCTTCTCTTTTTAACTGAATAAAGCGTATCTGAAGGTTTTTTAGTTAAACTATCTAACGTAAATAAATAAAACGGAATCCAAGCTTTTAAACGTCCCACATGCGACAGTACTTCCTTCACTGTTACCGTATCTTTATTTGTGTTTTTAAGTGATGGCAACATGTCTCCTAGCTTTGTATCGAAACTTAAAATTTCTTCTTCCTCCAATTTCATAATCATTGGTAAAGAAGCTAGGATTTTAGTCATTGAAGCAACATCGTAAATATTATCTTTTTCAACCGGAACTTTATTATTATCGGTATGATATCCAAAAGTTTTATGGTAAACCACCTTCCCTTTTCTTGCCACTAAAACCTGCATTCCTGGCGCCATTTTTTTATCGATTACAACTTTAGCAATAGAATCTATTCTAGTTAATTTTTGACTGCTTAAACCAACAGCTTCTGGTATGGAATAACCCAATCTACTTAACGAATTTGAAAATAATCCGTGACCTTCGGAAAATGAATTATTAACCGAAACTGGTAATTTTCCTTTTGTTTCTAAAGCACCAAATATCATTTGAGCTGAAATTTCTTGAGATAATTTACTATTCTGATATGAAACCAATACACCTTCAATGTTTTCATAAGACTTAATTTGCAATAACGCATACGGACTTGCAAATACATCTAAAATTACGTCTTTCGCTCTTGCAATTTCTTGTAACCAAACTAAATCTTGTTCTTTAAATTTATAGCTTTTCCAAGCATTTGCATTTGACTTATGAAAACCAATAATAACTAGATTATACGATTCTAAATTTGACATTAAATCATCTAATTTATTCCCACTTACAACATCGACTTTTGTATATTTTTTAAGAATATTAATAAAATCATCATTATCAGAATCACCTAACTTAACATATGCAATCTTCTTTTTATCTAAATTTTGAATCGGAAAAATGACATCTTCGTTTTTCACCAAGGTTATTGCATTTTCTAACAGTTCACGATGCAACAACTCATTGTCTATTCTATTTAGATCTTCTTTTAATCCATCGATTTCAATTGGCTTATATTCGTGTAAACCAGCCCAATATTTTGTTTTTAAAATACGTTTTACAGATTGCTCTAAACGTTCTTCAGTTAAAACCTCATTCTCAATAGCTTCCCTAAATTTTGTAAAAGTTTCGGGAATATTTAATGGTACGTCTAACAAATCGTTTCCTGCTAAAATCGCTGCTAAATTAATTTCTTCGGAAGATGCAAAGTCGGCAGAACCTTTCATATTTAAAGCATCGGTAATTATTAAACCTTCATAACCCATTTTATTTCGCAACAAACCTGTAACCACATTATGCGATAACGAAGATGGTAACGTTGTATTAGGTTCTAAACTTGGAATGCTTAAATGCGCTACCATAATACTTCCAATTCCATCTTCCATAATTTTTTTATACGGATATAATTCTACAGAATCTAAACGTTCTAAACTAAAATCTACAAGTGGTAGTGTGTGGTGTGAATCGGTTGAAGTATCTCCATGACCTGGAAAATGTTTCGCACTTGCTAAGACGTTTTCACTTTGCATTCCTTTTGTGAAAGCAACTGACTTATTAGCCACATTTATATGATTTTCGCCAAATGACCTATTTCCAATTATCGGGTTTTCAGAATTTGTATTCACATCAACCACAGGTGCAAAATTCATATGCATTCCCATTCTTTTGGCGTGCTGGCCAACTTGTTTTCCAAAACGCTCAATTAAATCGTCATTTCTAATAGCTCCTAATGTCATATTCCAAGGAAAACGATACGTATCTTTTAAACGCATATTTAATCCCCATTCTGCATCGATTCCAATTAACATTGGAACTTTAGATTTCGATTGATACTTATTGGTTAATTCTGCTTGTTTTACTGGTAAATCTTGAAAAAATATAAGTGCTCCTAAATGGTATTTCTCAATTAAACTTAAAATTTCTTTTTCGTGCGCTTCATTTTTATTTGAATATGCAGCAACCATAAAAAGTTGTCCTATTTTTTCATCAATCGTCATTCCATTAAATATAGAATCTACCCATTTATTTTGTGAAATGGTATCTTTCGTTTTTAAAGGATCGATCGTTTTTTGTGCTTGAAGTAAACCCAAATTTAAGCACAATAGTAAAAGTAGAAATTTTTTAATCATAAAAAAATATATTATTATTATTGAATCAGGAGCAATATTAGTACCAAATTTTAAACTGTTACAAAACGATTATGCCAACTTTGTTCTGCTGAAACTTCCCATTTATTTTCAAAATCTGACTTTGTAGTGACCATATTGTTAAAAACGACCGTTTTTGAAGTGATTTTAGCTTCCTTAGCAAATGCTTGAAAATCAGAAAGTTTTACAATGTTTATATTATTTCCATCTTTAAATGAGACATTCAATTTATTTGTTAAATCTACATTAAATTCATTTTCTAATTGTTTCATTAAATTAACTGAAGCATCTATTGAACAACCTGAAACTTGATTGACATCCTCGTCCACTAATAAAACAATAAACTGATTGTACACAATTTTATAAGAAGCTTTTAAGTCTTCTCCATGTCGTTGCCAATTATTGATAAAAGCTTCAACCTTACTTTTTACGATATTTAATTCATCGCTTGAAAAACCTCGATCGGACTGGTAAATCCAAACTCTCGATGAATCGGGCATTAAATCATAATTTGTCAACATTTATTAAAATTTTTGATTGAATTTATTTTGTAAATCTTCTAATGTATTTTCCTTTTTAGGTGGAAAAACCTTCTCTTTTATTTTAACTAAAACCTTTTTTGTATATAAAGGAAAATCTGCGTTTTGAATCCAAGAGAAATAACCTTTATCCCTTTTTAATACGTCTGAAACTTTTTTCCCTTTGTACTTTCCAAAAGTAAAAATTTCGTTTTCGTCTTCATCAAATTGGATAAAACCTGCAAAATCAGCTCTTTTATTAAATGTAGAGTATTCATTTAAAAATTCCACATTATTTTCTAAGTCGTCATATTTATCTAACTGAGCTAACAAAATTTCATAAGTTGCCATCGTATCCGCTTCTGCAGAATGCGCATTATCTAAACTTTTTCCACAATAAAACTGGTAACCAGCACTTAAAGTTCGTTCTTCTTTTTTATGAAATATTACTTGAACATCAATTGCAACTCTATCTTTCATGTCGAAATCAACTTCAGCACGTAGCATTTCTTCAGCCAATAATGGAATATCGAAACGGTTAGAATTAAAACCAGCCAAATCACAACCAGCAATCATTTCACTAACTTTTGAAGCCAACTCATTAAAAGTTGGTTCGGTTACGACTTTTTCATTAGTAATACCGTGAATATCTGAAGCTTCTTTTGGTATTTCCATTTCCGGATTCACCAACCACGTTTTACTTTCTTTGTTCCCATTAGGAAAAACTTTTAAAATTGAAATTTCAACAATTCTATCTTTTGCAATATTTATACCTGTTGTTTCTAAGTCGAAAAAAATAATAGGTTTTTTTAATTCTAATTCCATTTTAATTTTTAAAATATTAAGATGTAAATATACAATTTGTAATTTACGATTTTAGGAATATAGTATTCGTTTTTACATTTTTTTTAACAAATATTTAAAAGAATAAAATTCATTTAAATATTTGTCATTTCTGCGAAAACAGGAATCTATTTCCTTACATTTTAGATTCTTACTTTCGCAGGAATGACACAAGGATTAGGTATCATCAATATAATTTTACTCTTTTTCTAATTGAGATTTATAATTTTCAATTTCGATTTGGTATTTTTTTGGAAGTTCAGGTTCCTGAAAATTGTATTCCTTTAATGTTTCATAAATCGTTTTTGCTACTATGAATCTTGTACTTGGTTTATCATCAGCTGGAACGATAAACCAAGGTGATTTTTCTTTAGATGTTTTATTTAGCAAATCTTCATAACAAAACTGGTATTTATCCCAAAGTTTACGTTCTTTTAAATCTCCTGGCGAAAATTTCCAGTTTTTTTGTTTTAAGCGCAGCCTTCTTAACAATCTGTTTTTTTGTTCTTCTTTTGAAAGGTTTAAAAAGAATTTTAAAATGATGGTTCCATTATCCGCAACATGTTTTTCAAAATTGTTAATTTCTTCCATTCTTTTATTATAGAAATCATCATTTAAATCGTCTAAACTTTTTACAGAAGGTATATTTTCTCCAAATATATATTCAGGGTGTACACGAGTCACCAAAACATTTTCATAATGTGTTCTATTAAAAACTCCTATTTTTCCTTTCTCAGGTAAAGCAATATAATGCCTCCATAAATAGTCATGTTTTAATTCTTTTTCAGTTGGAACCTTAAAACTATGGACAACGACACCTTGAGCATTTACGCTTTTAAAAACTTCGCGAATTAAACTGTCCTTGCCTGAAGTATCCATTCCTTGCAAACAAATTAAAACGGAGTATTTACCTTCGGCATACATGGTGTTTTGAAGTTTACTAAGCTTCTTTCTAACTTTTTTTAATTGTTTTTCGGCATTTTCAATAACTTCCTTAGTTTCAAAGTTTTTCAATTCAATTCTATGCGTAACTTTATAATTGTTCATGTAATTGGCTTCTAGTTTTTATGATCTTTAGCGAGAGTAAGTGTTATATTTCCATCTAGTTGAATTGCAGTTTGCTCAACAACAACTTTTGTAAAAACCGTTTTAGATTGAAACTTATAATACCCTTTATTTATTTCAACAGAACTAGTAGATTGTGAGCCAATTCGAACTGGTATTTCTGCTCCTAAATTATTGGTTAAAATTACTTCTCTTGCATAAAAATTTGGATTTTTTATGGAGAGTGTAACTAATTTTTCAGTTGAATTTGGTGTATATACTGTCTGTCTTTCAGTACTTTTTGCATTAATGTTTTGAAGTTTTGCCTCACATTTTTTAATAGTAAATTCACCACTAAACTCCATTTTATATTTTGTTGCTAGACCAACTATACCATCTTTTTTAAGGATGTCATAGACATAACTTCCAGATTTCAAATCTTTAAAACCTGATTTAGAATTTGGCGACAGTACAATTCTCTTTGTTGTGCCATAAAAACCACCACCTAACGCATTTTTAAGTCTAATTTCATACGAATCGTTTGTATTATTATAAAACAAATAATCACCAACATTTTCTGTAGCACAATTAGGATTCTGGCTTTTATTTTCTGCTGCTTTTTGCTTATTTTCTTTCCAGTTTTCAAGTTCTAAAAATAATGCCATATCATAATCTACTGGCAGTTTTTCCGATTGCATACTTAAAATTTCGCCAGTTTCTGTATCTGTAACTTTAATACGAATTCTAATTACGCTTCCAAACATATACACTTTTCCTGTTACATATGCGTCTGCTGCAATTAGTTTTCCAAATTGTTTTGCTGTGGCTTCGTCAATTAAACCTTCAGCATTTAATTGGTGCTCTTTTGCGTAGGTATCAAACGTGCCTCGATCCATTACTTTATACACTCTTCCTTTTTCAGTTAACTTATCATGTACATCAAATCGCACATCAAATGCTAAATCTTGTTCATTATGCTTTAAGTATGAAAATGGATACACTGCTATTTTAATTGCTCCTTTTTTATTTAAAGTTGTTGCAATTTTTGTTGTTAAATCATTTATTTTCTCTTCTAGTGTTTGTCCGTTTAGAAAAATTGCAATTAGTAAAAAACTTGTTGTTAAAACTTTTTTCATATTCCTCTCCCTAATCCTTTCCAAAGGAAAGAGAATTTTACGGGTTATTTTTTTAGTTAAATTGTAATTTTTTTATGGCGTTATTTTTGGCATCAATTTCCGATAAACCAGTTGCTGTTATTGTGATTGAATTCACTTCAAAAGTAGCATTTGATGTGTATAATTTTACCTTATACGTTAAAACCAACTCGCAAACTACCATTTCTTTTGAAAAGCTACTTTCTTTAAAAGTATAAATAACACTTCCTGTGGCTACATATTCCTCATTGGTTTTGGCATACAATTGCTCAAAATAACCACTAATTTGTGTATCTAAAACAGCATTGTTTTTAATTGCTACTTTGGTGGTATTCATTGGCTTTTCAGCTGGTTTTTCTTTAACTGTTACAGTTGAAATTTCACCAGTTTTAACTTTTTTATTGCTATTTTCTTCTTCCAAATTTACTTTAAACCAGCGTTGCTGATCTTCATTTGTAACCTCAACTTGTTGTTGTTTAAAATAAGTTAACATTACTTCTTTAGTTACTGGTTTTAAATTCTTGTTGTTATTAGATTGAAAATCATCATACAACAAAATTTCACCATCTTTTTTTGTAGCGTAATAGTAATTTAAATTACCATTATACCTATTGTAAATTACAGTTGTTGGTTGTGTTTTCTGTTCTTTAAATATCACATCATTCAATACAAACATGCCTATCAAACCAGTAATAGCAACTACACAATATAATAACACTTTATTTATTTTAAAAGAGTTTTTAATTGTAACTTCAATTGGGTTGCTGTTTTTTTTATCTATTCTTTCCTTTTCAATATTATTATTTTTTACTCTTTCTGTAGACGTCTTTTTAATTGATGGTTTCTTTTTAACTATTAAATGAGCGTTATTCAATTTAAAATCCTTAAAATTTTTATAGTCTAAAAAATGTAATAATCCGTTAAAAACGTCCATAGTTGGATTCTTAACTTCTTTCACTAACTTTTTTAAAACATATTTATTAAAATACCTTTCATAAGTTTTATCTCCAAACCCTTTCTCTTTCTCTTTTTCATTAATTAAAACCGATAATACTTGTGCTTGCTTAGATAAACTACTTTCACCAGTATCTTTTTCAACTTTTTTAAAAGCCAATCGAAGAATTTCTTCGAAAAATAATTCATTTTCATTCATAAAAAAACCTCTACAAGTAAAGGAAACATTAGTGTCTAATATTTGTCTAAAACAAGTCTCTAATCTGTCTTTCTAAAAAAGAAACAACTTTAGATATTTGCAATGCAATTAGTTACCGTTTTAAAATGCAATTAAAACAAATGTACAAAAAACTAATTGCAAATTATTGAAATAGTAAAGCAACGCTAACAATTGCCTTGGAGGGGTTTTTATCCGTTGCTTTCTATTTCATACTTCCAAAAAAATAGCTGAACAGTAAATTCTAGATACCAATGCTAGACAGCAACACTAATGTTTAATTTTTAAAAAATAATAAAATGAAAAAATCAATTTTTATATGTATGGTTGTAGTTTTTAATATGTTCTTATTTTCTTGTGATAAAGAAGCTAATAATGAGGAGTTACAATTTTATGAGACCGAAAATACCATGGCAACTGGTGGTGAAAATAATGATGATGATCCTGATGAAGAGGAAAATAAGCCTAAAACCTAATTAATATCTGTTCAATTCCTTAAAAAAAAATTTTAGGAATTGAACTTTATTTACTTTATACTCTATGAACCTTGTTATTCCTGTAAAGGAGAAATCAAATAATAGTGTCATTTTGTTATAAGATTTCTCTATATCTTTCGAATAACAAATCAATTAATAGAAAAACCTGTTTAAACTATGACATTTAACAGGTTTTTTTATTGAAATTTAATTATTTTTATGCTGTTAATACTTCATAAGCGATGAAAAGATTTCTAATCTTTCTATTTTTCACTTCATTTATACTTAATGGTCAAAACAATACAACATTAAGCAACGGCGATATAAACTACAACAAAGGGCTTGAGAATTTAAAAGTAAAAAAAGACAGCGCTTTATACTATTTTTCAAAAGCTGCAACATTTTATAAAACTAAAAATAATAGTTCAAATTTGGCAGGCGCATTACGGAAAATTTTAGAGATAAATTATGAATTCGGATATTTAATTAAAGCTGAAAATCAAGCTTTTGAAGCTTTAACTATTTATAAAAAATTAAATAAAAGAAAACACCAGACCTATATTTACAATACCCTTGGTAACATTTATAAAAAGAAAGGAAACTTTAAAGAAGCCCTTAAATACCATACCAAAGCCTTAACTATTAGAAAAAACGAATTAAAACATCAAAGCCTAACATTGGCGTCTTTAAATAATATTGCGTTGGTATACCAAGAAAGTGGTAATTATTATAAGGCAATTGAATTTTTAAATGAAGCTCTAAAATTTGACAGTTTAAGAATAAAGAAACCCACTAAATATGCTCAATTAATAGATAACAAAGCCTATACTCTATTTTTAACAGACTCTCTTTCAAATCAAATACTCCCTTTATTTAATGAATCACTTAAAATTAGAACCGAAAACAATGATATTGATGGATTAACTACTAACAATATACATTTAGCAGAATATTACAACAAAAAGAAAAATTTAACTAAAGAATTTATTCATTTAAAAAAGGCTTATGAATTTGCTAAAAAAAATAACGACTATTTTTTTCTGTTAACTATTTTAAAAAAAATGAGTATAGTTAACCCAAAAAACAGTGCAACGTATTTTGAAGAATACCAACAAATTAACAACTTAGTTATAAATGCAGAGCGAGAAGTTAAAAACATTGCTGCTAAAATTGAATATGAAACCGAGCAAAAAGAAGCCGAAAACCAACAACTTAAAGTAGAAACAGCACAACAAACACTGCAAATAGAAAAAGAAAAAACACATAAATGGCTGTTAGGTGGTGGTTTAGGAACTTCAATAATTACATTATTTATTTTTGGTTATTACTATCAAAAAAATAAAAAACAGAAATTGTTAATTGAAAGTCTTCAAAAAGAATTACACCACCGCGTAAAAAACAATTTAAGTATTATAGATACTTTTATAGAAGTTGCCAAAGAAGAATTTACAGACAAAGCCTTCGAAAATAAGTTAACCGAATTGCAACATCGTATTTTAAGTATCAATCAAGTACACGAACATTTGCACGAGAATAAAGACTTAACAACTGTTAATGTAAAAAAATATGTATCGGTGCTTGTTACAAATATTGAAAATAGTTTTGCAAACAAACACATTAAAGTAATTCAACAAATACCAGATAGTTTAACTGTTGCAACCGATAAATCGTTTCCTTTAGGTTTAATTATGAATGAATTTTTAACCAATTCGTATAAATATGGGTTTTCAAATTTGGAGGAAGGCATTATAGAAATAACCATTTCTAACGATAAAAATAAGTATTTCATAAATTTGTCTGACAATGGAAAAGGCTTGCCAACAAATTTTGATTTAAATAAAACCACTACTTTTGGTATTAGAATTATGAAATTGTTAAGCAAACAACTAAACGGAACATTTGATTTAAAATCCGACAATGGTGTACATTTAACTATTAAATTTTAACCCTAATAAATTACTATGCAAACCTTTATTTTAATTGTTGAAGACGAACCAATTTTATACGAACGGTTAAGGCGTTTTTTAGTAAAAGAAAATTTTGACGTTTTTGAATACACAAAAAGTTATGACGAAGCCATAGAAAATATTGAACTAAACACACCCGATTTGGTATTGCTTGATATTAATTTACAAGGCGAAAAAGATGGTATAGATTTAGGTGAAGAACTTTACAATACTTATAAAATTCCGTTTATTTACGTAACCGATTTTGCCGACGACGTTACTTTTAACAGAGCATTGCGCACCAACCCTAATATTTTTGAAGTTAAAACAAAACCACAAATAGATACCAAACATTTATTACGTTCTATAAAAACGGTTTTACAACAAACTAAAGAGAAAATTATTACACCAAAAGAAGGCATTATGGTGTATATAGATTATCTAGACAAACTAAAAACCTTAGGCAAAGATGTAGTTACACGAGTTCCTGTGAACTTTAAAGGCATAGATTTTATTACTACCGAGGCACTTGTCATAAACAAAAAAGAAATAGCGTCGGTAAGAACAAATTATGTCAGAATTCAAACTTCAAATAATAGTCACTATTTTTATAAAACTTCTTTAAAAAATATTTTAAACATACTCCCAACTACATTTATTAGAATTAATGAAAGTACCATTATTAATTTAAAATCTAAAAACTTTAATGGTCGTATAAACGGTTCTAAACTTTCCATAAACAATCAATTATTTAGCATTAAAGAAACTTATTCGAAAAGTGTTAACCAACAAATAGACCTTTTATTTAAGAGTTAACAACTCTATATTTTAATTAATACTAAATACTCCCTTAATTCTCACTAGAATTTACCGAATTTTCATTATTTGTTGTGCTATCAGTTTTTAGATTGCAATTTTGGTTGTATAATTTAAATTTAAATAAAAATGAAGAAAATTCTATTAGTCGCTTTTATATTAGTCTTTAATTTAGTTCATTCCCAAGAAACGTTAACAAATCAATCAGTTATAGATTTAATAGATTTAGGTTTTGATACAGATGTTGTCGAATCAAAAATAAATTCTTCACCTGTTGAATTTGATACTTCATTAAAAGAACTAAAACGTTTAAAAAGTCTAAATGTTCCTCCAAACATTCTAACATTAATGATACAAAAATCTAAAACTATTGCAAAAGTTGGAATCTATTATTTTAGTGGTGATGAACAAAAGCCGATTTACCCAAGTATGTTTTCTGGAAATAAATCAAATTCACTTACCTCTGCTCTTACTGCTGGAATTGTCTCTGCAAAAAGTAAATCTTACATCCCTAATGAGCGTTCAAATAATAAAGTAACAAAGCAAGAGTTTCAATTTTACTTCTCAAATGCTAGTGCTGATGAAGGATTAACAAAAAACTGGTGGTTTCAAACGGCAAGCTCGCCTAATGAATTTATACTATTAGAATTAAATGTTAAAAAAAGTAAAAACCAACGAGAATTAGTAACAGGAAAAGTTGACGGTTTAGGAAATGCACAAGCTGGTGTTGGAGGTGATAAATCAATTCCATTTAAAATTGAAAATACAGGAAACAATAGTTTTAAAGTTACACCTTTAGAATATTTAAAATCAGGTGAATACGCTTTTATTTATAGCGGAATGGTTCCACAAGGAGGAAGTAATAATACGGTCTTTGATTTTTCAGTACAATAAAAATAAATTGCTATGAAAAAAATTTATTAATAATTCTTCAAAAATTGCTATGAAAGAGATTTATACTAAACCTTTAAAAAACAAATTATGCAATACAAAGTAGGTACTTCAATTGATTTCCCCAATTAATATCTAATAATCAACCTGTTCTGCATCCTACTTTTAATGTTTTTTCACATAACTAAGTATAGAACCTATTTAAAATGTCAGATGAAACTTTAAACATGCTACTATTACTAACTCCATTAATTATTGGAGGCATTATTGCTTTAGTTAATCATGATAAAACAAATGATATTACCGAAAATGTAGAATCATGGTTTAGAAAAAAACATGCTAAATCTCGGTTAAAAAGTAATAAGTTAAATAATTATATTATTAGTCCAATTTTGTGGGTTATTGTAAAATTTAGCGATTGGACTGATAGCTTTTCACACCGTGGCTTAAAAAATGGAGTTAGAACTACTTCAGTTCTTTACTTAATTGCTGCTTGCCTTTTCTTACTCATTTTTTCGTTTACTTTTTTAATAGTATTAGCATTTAGTATTGCTTTATTATATTTTGCTTTTAAAGTATTAATTAATTCTGAAAATGGCTCAGGTCAAACCTATAGAACAATTTTAAATAGCTCTCAAAAGCAACAAAATACTTTGGAAAATGTAGGTGCTCGTGGGAAAAAAGTATATGCTGGGTCTAATTGGTTCAATGAAGAACTTAAAGGTAGAGTTGACGAAGATGGAAATATTTATACTGGTACTAATTTCTTTAATGAAGATAAAATCGGTAGAATTGATGAAGAAGGAACTATTTACAAAGGTTCAAGCTTTTTTAATGAAGAAAAAGTCGGCCGAATTGATGACAAAGGCTCATTATACAAAGGTTCTAATTGGTTTACAGAAGAAAAAAAAGGACGTGTTTCAGAAGATGGTACCATTCACAAAGGCTCTAATTGGTTTAACGAAGAAAAAAAAGGTAGAACTGGAGAATAATATTAAAGAAGCTTAGAAATAAACAGAAAAGCATCATAAATTTTAAAGTAGTAATTAAAAAAAGAGCTAAATTGTAGAAAAGAGAAGGTATATAATGATTGTAAATCAACCTAAATAACCTTAGTTATAAGTGGAATAATTACAATAATACTTTTTCCAACTATAATTAATAAACTTGGTTTTAATTTCAATAAAATAAATATAACAAACATATTAGGGGAATATTCATACTAATTGGACTTTTCACATTTTTAAAAACAATCAATTATAATAACCAAAATTTAATAAACATGAAAAAAGTTACATTCAGCATTATTGGAGCAATCTTAGGAGTACCATTAAGTTATTATTTTCAACCAGAAATGGTTCAAGAAAAAATAGGCGGAATTGGAGGTTACGTTAAAAATTTCGGAGATATTATAGGAGAAAAAGATTTAATTGGGAATGTAATTATGGGAGTAATTGTTTTTGCAATTATTGGTTTTGTTTTAGGGTATATAATGGATAAAAAGGCTATTGAAAAAGCAAGTTAAATTTATTGCAATAGGATTATTATTTTTTTGGGTAATTACATTTTTCATTCAAAGAGAACGAATTATTTTAAATAAAAATGATAATATTGGCATTAAACAATATGATTTGATTTTAACAAGTGGACAATCGGTTCAAAGCAAATTTTTGAACCTATTTAGTTTCTCAAATCAAAATTATTCTCACGTTGGTCTACTATTAAAAGAAAACAATGAAATCTATGTGTTGCACTCTACTCCTGATGGGACTGAAGAAAACGGAATAAGATATGATAAATTTCAGCAATTTATTGATTTAAGTAATGTTAATTATTATAGAATTTTAAGGTCGGTTTCAATTGCAGAAAACCTCTTAGAAAAAAGTGTAGACTTTTTTAAAAATAAAAAAACTCCATTTGATTATCAGTTCGATAATTTAGATAAAAATAAAATCTATTGTTCTGAATTAATATTTGACATTTTTAAAGAGAATGGTTTAATAAAAACTAAAATAGATTTATCAAAACCAATTCATCCAAAAATATTTTCAAACATGGTTGAATTTAAATTAGTAATGGAAAGAAAATCTTCGAAAAACAAACCAAAAATAAATTCTAGATAATTCAAGATTCTTTATTTTTTAGTCATACTATTTTAAATTTATTCCATTGTTTGTGTTTTCATTAACAAAATACAAATTTTAGAATTCTAGAACTTATTGTTAAAAAATATGCGTTGGCGTATTTTTTAAAATTGTAATCTAATATTATTATTGGTTTTATTTATAAGCAATGACAGAAAAAAAATCCAACAACCATAAAATTTAACATCCTAACAATTACTAAAATCTATTTAAAAAGAAGAATTTCTTTAATCTATTGTCGTTTCTTTGACATCTAAATAACAAAAAATGGATAAAACAGTCATCATATTAGGTTCTTCTAGAAGTTACGGAAACACTAGAAAAATTGTTGAATATATAAGTAAAACAAACAATATTACAATTGTTGATTTAAACGATTATTGTATTGGCTATTTCGATTATGATTTTAAAAACTCTGAAGATGATTTTATTCCTTTAATGGAAAAATTAATTGCAAAATATGATAATTTAATATTTGCAACTCCAGTTTATTGGTATGCAATGAGCGGGGTTTTAAAAGTATTTTTCGATCGATTCTCAGACTTGCTTCACTATAAAAAAGAATTAGGCAGAATGTTAAGAGGTAAAAATATGGCTATGTTAAGCAACAGCAATCAAAACGATTTAATTAATGGGTTTTCAATTCCTTTTAAAGCATCTTCTAATTATTTAGGAATGAATTATTTAGGTGATATTCACACTTGGATTGAAGATGATAAAATCCCTACTGAAGTTTCAAAAAATATTGATAACTTTATAGAAATAATAAGGAATTAAAAAAAGCGGTGATTACACCGCTTTTTTTAATTTTATTTACTTGCAAATAATTTCACATCTGCTTCAGAAACTTCTTTTTCACCTAAAATAATAAGTCTTTCAACAACATTTCTAAGTTCCCTTATATTACCAGTCCAATTATATTCTTGTAATAATTTTACTGCTTTATCTGAAAAAGTTTTTACAGCTGTTCCTTGCTCATTAGCAACTTGCAATGCAAAAAAGTTGATTAATAATGGTATGTCATCTCTTCTATCATTTAAAGCTGGAACTTTAATTAAAATTACAGCTAAACGATGGTAAAGGTCTTCTCTAAAATTTCCTTCTGAAATTTCCTTTTTCAAATCCTTATTGGTTGCAGCTACAATACGAACGTTTACTTTAATATCTTTATCACTTCCAACTCTCGAAATTTTATTTTCTTGCAATGCTCTTAAAACTTTCGCTTGGGCAGAAAGACTCATGTCTCCTATTTCATCTAAAAAAATAGTTCCTTTATTAGCAGCTTCAAATTTACCAGCCCTGTCTTTATTTGCGCCTGTAAATGAACCTTTCACGTGACCGAACAACTCACTTTCAATTAACTCTGAAGGTATAGCCGCACAGTTCACTTCAACCATTGGGCCATTAACACGTTCACTTTTTTGATGTAACCAGTGGGCTACTAGCTCTTTTCCAGTTCCATTTGGCCCTGTAATTAAGACTCTGGCATCGGTAGGAGCCACTTTCTCAATCATATTTTTTATATGAGCAATGGCTTCACTGTCGCCTATCATCTCATATTTTTTACTCACTTTTTTCTTTAAAAGTTTGTTTTCAACAACCAATTCTTTTCTATCGAGCGCATTTCTAACAGTATTTAAAAGTCTATTTAAATCTGGTGGTTTAGAAATATAATCAAAAGCGCCTAATCGCATTGTATTCACCGCCGTATCTAAATCTCCATGACCCGAAATCATAACCATTGGTATTTCTGGTTTTATTTTTTTCACTTTTTCGAGTACTTCAACACCGTCCATTTTAGGCATTTTAATATCGCAAAGCACCAAGTCAAAATCTGATTTCGCAATCATTTCTATTCCAACCAAACCATCTTCTGCTTCTTCAACTTGATAGCTGTCGTTTTCTTCTGAAATAATTTTTTTTAATACTCTACGAATCGCAGCTTCATCTTCTATAATCAATATTTTTGGCATCTTTTTATTTTTGTATTAAATGAACATCTCTTTGTGGAAATGGGATTTGAACATTATTCTCTCTAAACTTTTGGTCAATCTCATACCTTAAATCACTTTTAATTTTTAGTTGAGAAAAACTATCATTAATGGTAAACAAAAGTCGAAACATTAAAGCGCTATCTCCAAAATCCATAAACAATACATCGGGTCTTTTTCGTTTTAAAACACTTGGATGGTTTTTCGCTACTTCAATTAATATTTTTTTCACTTTTTCAACATCCGAACCATAGGCAACTCCAATATTAATCGATTCGGTTGTTACCGTGCCATTCTGAGTCCAATTGTACAAACTATGCGTTAAAAACTTGTGATTTGGAATTATGATAACTCGTTCATCAATAGTAACTGCTCTTGTTGTTCTCAATTTTATTTCAAAAACTCTGCCAACTTTTCCATCAATTTCAATAATATCATTTACGTGCAGTGTTTTATCAATAAGAATAAATATACCAGAAATTATATCCTGAAATAATGTTTGTAAACCCAATCCAAGACCAACTAATAATGCGGCTGAACCTGCTAGTAAAACACTAACCTCAACTCCTGAAGATTCTAATGCGATAATTATGACTAGAATATATATGAAGTACCTTAGAAAAGAGAATATACTTAAGAATTTGTCCTTGTCTTCTTCATCTAATCTGCGGTTTATTATTTTTCTTATCAATTTTAATAGCAAATTTGCAAAAATGAATGCAACTATTACCACTATAACTGCTTTTAACGAAACATGGATTTTTTCACTAATTTGAAAAGAGTAATTTAATATGTCTTTAATTTTCTCCAATAATTAATATTTTAACCATTTGTACAATTCTTTATAGGTTGGTTTTTTTCCATACATTAAAATTCCAACTCTATAAATTTTAGCTGCAAACCAAACGATACCTATAAAGGTAATAATTAATAAAAACATAGAAACCAATAATTGCCACCATGGCACACCAAAAGGAATTCGCATTAACATTACAATTGGTGATGTTAACGGAAACAATGAAAAACCAACTGCAATTGAGCCATGTGGATTCTCGATTACGGAAAAACCTACATAAATAGCAATCATTAATGGCATTAAAACAGGCATCATAAATTGTTGCGTATCTGTTTCACTGTCCACTGCTGCTCCAATTGCTGCGTAAATAGAGCTATAGATTAAATAACCACCTAAAAAATAAACTATGAATGAAAAAAACATCGTTAATATAGGTAGGCTTTTAATTTCCATAAACACCATTTGTAAATCACCATTTGCCGAATTTTGTATTTGATCCATCATTTCTGGTGTCATAGTAGTTGATGAGCTAGAAGGGTCTATACCAAAAATTAAAGAAATTACATAAAATAAAGTTCCCGCAGAAATTATCCAAATAGTAAATTGCAAAATACCTGCAAGCGCATTCCCAAATATTTTTCCAAGCATTAAGTAAAATGGTTTTACAGATGAAACAATAATCTCAATTATCCTGCTCGTTTTTTCTTCAATAACACTCCGCATTACCGATGTTCCATAAATAATAATAAACATAAAAATTAAGTATCCAAAAGCACCTCCAGTTGCCATTTTTAAAATACTTCCTATTTTTGAAGATTTTTCACCTACAAAGTTCTCAGTACTAAAATCGACATCGGTATTGGCAGAATTCAATTTTTCTAAATCAAAATTTAATTCCTTTAATTTTAAATTTCTAATCCTTCGCTCTAATCTGCTCTCAATGTTACTTAGCAAACTTAAATTAGGAGAGTTTTCTGAATAAAAAGAAATCCCGTCGGATAATTTAAAGATGTCTTCATTCTTTGGAATATATATTAATCCATAGTAAAACTCATTACTTTTAGTTTTAGCTTCTTCTAAACCAAGTTCAGTTAAATCTACATACTTGGTATTACTTGAATTTCTAAAAGCATCGGTCAATAATTCACTTTCATCTACAAAAGCAATGGTTCTAACTTCCTCTCTATTTTTTTGACTTAAAAAAATAATTAACATCCCTATTCCAACCATTAATAAGGGACTTAAAATAGTCATTATTATAAATGACTTATTTCTAACCTTTGCTAAAAATTCTCTTTTTATTATTAATTTTAATTTATCCATTTTTCTTATTAAATGATTTAATAATTGAAAACTAAAAAATTATCTTTTTTAATTCTTCATTATTAATTTTTAATTATAAATTGTTTGAAACAGCTTTTAAAAATATATCGTTCGCACTAGGAATAATTTCGGTAAAATGGTTAATTTGAGCTTGTTTATTTAAAAACTTTATCAAACTTGTTGAAGTTTCCTCTTCCCCTAAAGTAATTAACATTCTTAAATCATTATGATAATTAACCGTTCCCTTTTCTTCAACTTTAAATTTTTCTTTTACAGTATTTAAAAGTTCTTGCTTATTCTCACATTGCAAGCCGACTTCAAATTGATTCTCTTTAAATTCATCTTTGATATCTACTAACTTGCCATCTAAAATTTTGTTCGATTTGTCAATTAACGCTATCTCATCGCACAATTCTTCAACCGATTCCATTCTGTGTGTAGAAAAAATAATGCTCGCTCCTTCATCACGCAATTTTAGAATTTCGTCTTTAATTAAATTTGCATTTATCGGGTCAAAGCCACTAAAAGGCTCATCAAAAATTAACAGTTTTGGAGTGTGCATGACAGTTACTATAAACTGAACTTTTTGCGCCATTCCTTTTGAAAGTTCTTGTATTTTTTTATCCCACCATTCACCAATATCAAATTTTTCAAACCAATATTTTAATTTTTTCTTAGCCTCTTCATATGACATTCCTTTAAGCTGAGCCAAATAAAGCGCCTGCTCTCCTACTTTCATACTTTTGTACAGTCCACGTTCTTCGGGCAAATAACCAATTTGATGAACATGTTCAGGGATTAGCTTTTCTCCATCTAAATATATGGTACCGCTATCGGGTAATGTAATTTGATTTATGATTCTAATTAATGAAGTTTTTCCAGCTCCATTTGGACCTAATAATCCAAATACACTTCCTTTGGGAACTGAAATTGAAACGTTGTTTAATGCTGTAAAATCTCCGTAGTTTTTACAAACATTATCAACTGTTAATATGGTTTTCATGCGTTGTTTTTTATATCAAAAAACGAAAATAGTTTTAATTCTTGAAAAAAACAGTTAAACATAAACTAAATTATTCCATTTTATCGATATATTTTTTTTGAATATCTTTCAAAAATTCAATGGTAGCCTTTGGTTTTACGATACGTAACATTTCTGATATTCCACCATTCTTGTAAAAAATACCTTTTGCGATATCGTAATTTTTATCAGAAACATTATTTTTAATTTCAAATGTATATTTTCTAAAATCCTCCCAAGAGATAAAATCAGGGATTTCTAAATAAAAAACATCTTTCTCTTCAGCTGATTGAAAAATATTCTTTTCTAATTTTTTAATATTAAAAAATCTATTTATTCTAATCAAAGCATCCTTGCCATGAAATTTTTCACTTTTAGCAAATTCAAAACCAGCGTCTTGATAATACTGTTGGACTGTTCCGATTTCAGTATACCTATTTATGCCTTTAATCCTTAAACCATGTAATTTTCTTGAACCTATTGCCACTTCACACTTTGCCCCAACCAGTTCTAAATCATATTTTTCATTAATTCTTCTCGTAGCTCTTAGTATTTTTTCAAATGAATTTTGAGTTTTTGTCACAAAAATTATGGAAATTGGTTTATTTATATCGGTAAACCTACTATAATAAGATTCAAATGGATCTGGAACATTTATAACAAATGTTTTCAGAATTTTATTAACATCAACAGTATCAATGTTTTCCTGAATAATTACTTTACCTATAAGTTCCTTAACTGCCATAATAGTTGCTTTGTGATTAGTGTTTTAAACTTATCTAATTTTATTTGAATAAACAAGAAAATTGATAAACTTCGTCTTTTTTTAAAATATATTATGCGTGCATAGTATTTTTTTATATATTTGGGAAATGCAAAAAGAATTGACCATAGATCACGCACTTAGAGCAACTTGGCAAGCTGTGGCTAAGATGTATAATGAACAAGCCGGAAAACATGATAGTACCATGGCAATGGCTTTTGTTTTATTAAATATAGATAAAGAAAATGGAACTCCTTCAACGTCATTAGGTCCGCAAATGGGTATGGAACCAACGAGTCTTTCAAGAATTTTAAAAAGTATGGAAGATAAAGGCGCTATTTATAGAGAAAAAAACCCTGAAGATGGTAGAGGTGTACTTATTAAATTAACAGAATTTGGAATTGAAAAACGTCAAATTTCAAGGGAGCATGTCATTCTTTTTAATGAAGCTGTAAAACAACAAGTTTCTGAAGAAAAGATAAAACACTTTTTTGAAGTTACACAAGCCATAAATATGCTTATAAACAATAAAAAAATATTCATTAAAGAAACTACTAAATAAACTTACATAATGAAAAGACCAATAAAAAAAGTAGCAGTAATAGGTTCCGGTATCATGGGATCTGGAATTGCTTGCCATTTTGCAAACATTGGTGTTGAAGTTTTGTTGCTCGATATTATTCCACGCGAATTAAACGATGCAGAAAAAGCAAAAAAATTAACACTAGAAAGTAAAGCTGTTAGAAACCGTTTGGTGAATGATAGTTTAAAAGCTTCCTTAAAATCAAAGCCCTCTCCTATTTACAATCAAAAATTTGCAAGTAGAATTTCTACTGGAAATTTAGAAGACGATTTACACAAAATTAAAGATGTAGATTGGGTTATGGAAGTGGTTATTGAGCGATTGGATATTAAAAAATCTGTTTTTGAGAGAATAGAAAAATACCGTAAACCTGGAACTCTAATAACTTCAAACACTTCAGGAATTCCAATTAGTCAAATGAATGAAGGTAGAAGCGAAGATTTTCAAAAACATTTTGCCGTAACTCACTTTTTTAATCCACCGCGTTATTTAAAATTATTTGAAGTAGTTCCTGGACCAAATTGTAAACAAGAAGTTACAGACTTCTTAATGATGTACGGAGAAAAATTCTTAGGAAAAACTTCGGTTTTAGCGAAAGACACTCCTGCATTTATTGGAAACAGAGTTGGAATTTTTGGAATTATGAGTCTTTTTCATCAAGTGAAAGAATTAGGCTTAACTGTTGAAGAAGTTGATAAATTAACTGGGCCGGTTATTGGTCGACCTAAATCTGCGACTTTT
>Ga0209345_10002058_pt1 | contig 23003 bp, 47 predicted proteins | sample Cruoilmetagenom7_FD_187294 | JGI IMG/M metagenome (GOLD analysis project Ga0209345, IMG submission 187294) | Oil polluted marine microbial communities from Coal Oil Point, Santa Barbara, California, USA - Sample 7 (SPAdes) (version 2) | ecosystem: Environmental > Aquatic > Marine > Oil seeps ...
GATCCCAGACCTGAGCCCGGACCTGAGCCCGGACCTGATCCCAGACCTGAGCCCAGACCTGATCCCAGACCTGAGCCCGGACCTGAGCCCGGACCTGATCCCAGACCTGAGCCCGGACCTGAGCCGGGTTCTTTAATAGTGTCGCGCCCATGGCAGCAGCAAGCGGTGACTGAAACCTGTAGAATGCTTTTGGCGGCTCCATGTTGGCCTGCCTGTATATCGTGAATACCGCCTTTTTAGCCTTCTCGAAATCCAACGGTTCGGTTGATAGCCCAATATCCAGCCATTTATCCCGATACTCGGGAAGACGGGCTGCTTGTTCATGTGTCAGGCTTTCTATTTTTGTCACTTTAATTCTCCTATGCGTTATCTTGTTCAGCTATGCTGCTTCGCTAAGGGCAGTAATACGCTTTTCGATTATCTTTTTCAGTTCAAGCATGGCGTTTTTATCAGCGGCCCAAAATTGTTTCAGGCTTTCCTTGTTTGTTCGGCCCCACGCTTCAATCTCTGTTGGTGATTCCGACAAGTTTACAAACTCAGCGCATTTATCAAACACCTTGCCAACTTCTACGGGTTCTAGCGGATCGCCAGCGGCAAAGCTGAACATGATAGACTTGTTGCCGCCTATTTTTCGTTGACGTTCTTCAGCTTCGAACTTTTCAATTTCTTCTGTTGCCGAATGTTCCGTGTTTACAACTTCCATTTCCTCACTTGAATGTATGCCGCTTAAATCTTCAGGCCAGCCTTTCCGAAGTGCGACAGCTTCCGCGCATTTTGCCAGCATCACACGGGGCATTGTTTTCCAGTTCCCGGACAGTTCTTTTTCGTCTGTCTTTTGTCCATTTTTCCAAACATCCTTAACAGGCGCAAATTCATCCCAGTAGACAATACCAACAATCGGGAACCAGTCGCCGTTTCTGTCCTGTTTAAACGCCTTCACAGTGGCAGATACAAGCCCGTGGGGGTTAAGTTTGTCCTTTAGGCTAGGGTCGGTATCAAAAACAGGCGCGGCGTCGTCTGGGCGGTAGTCTCCATTCCTTTCTGCAATCGCTCGAAAGCCGTCAATCCCTGTAATAAATGCAACCTTGCGGTATTTTGGCTTGTCCTTATTGTAAACAATGCAATAAAGCTGCTTCCTGAACGGGTCCAGACGCATATTTTTGCAGACTTCCACGAACATATCAAATTCATCCGGCGTGGTATCAGCCGCTACAGTGTTCTTGATTAGCTGCAATTGTGAGCCGGTATAATCCCGCACTACGTTGCTTGAAATAGAGACTTGTTTAATTGGTGTGATGTTGCTCATTTTATCCTCACTTGTATTGTTATGCCGCCGTTAGACAATTCAGCGCCCTTGACTTCACCGTCTTTAACAGCAGCTAATAGGGCTTTCTTGTCCAGTTTTGGATCTTGCGGAACAAAGTATTCGCTTGGAATATCACTTTCCTCCGTGATAATCAGTTTGGCGGGCGTTGTCTTTTTCGATATTGTAAACAACGGGCCGGAAACCGTATCAATTCCGGTTTGATCCATAGTCCGAAGTATAACATTTTTCATTGTTTCATTGGTATTATTCAGGCGTGATTTGCGGGAATTAAGGCTTGCTATTGCGCTGTCAATTCCTTCAATCATAAACTTTCTATCAAAGATTGATTCCTGGATTATCTGCAAAACTTCCATCAATTCGGTTTCACCGTCGCAAGTGTCAATGATAGTTTCAAGATCAACGTCCTGCTCACCTGCAAGGGCTGTTGCCAGTTCATTCCATTTTTTCAGTTCGCGGTTTAATTTAAAACCCAGTGAACGGTCGCTCATCTTTCACACTCCATAATAAATCAGGGAAGCAATGGCGGTTAACGCAATTATACAAAAAACAAGAGCTGACAATTTGATAAGCCCTGCAGTTGAATTACGTTTATGCTTATCCCCATACTCTGCTATCTGTTCCGGCGTCATTTTGTGGTCTGGCGTTTCGTGGTTTCGCATATTCTTGACATGCTGCTCATAGTCCCGCGCTAGTGAAACGTGAGGATCGACAGGGAGCTGCACTGCAAGCCCATCTGAAAGACCATACAGTCGCGATACATTTATAGCATTTTTAATGGTGTAATTAGCAGGCAATCCATTGACTTTGGATAAGGCAAACCGGAACGTATATTTTTTTCCCTTCAATACACATTTAATGCCTTTGCGCACTGCATAGTCGTCATTGTTTATTATCAAATACGCAGAATCGTTAGAACAAAAAGCAGTATATCTAGCATCTTTATCAATGCCGTGATTGTCCATTTCCTCAGCCGTCATAATGACAGACAGCCCGTTTTGAGTGCATGAAATTTTCATTCGCTTAACTCCATATCATCCATGAGTATCTGTGCCGTTTTTACAGAAACAGCACGGTCTTGCATTCCATGTATTTCGGTTATGGTTTCGCCTTCTTTTAACAGGCGCTCGGTTATATGTGCGGTCAACAACTGTTTAATCTCTTCGCCTGTAAATGTTATTTCTCTGTTGATTATTTCCATCATTTGCTTTCCCCCTTTGGCACACATACGAAGCGAACCCTATTCCAATGCGACCCGCCAAAATCATCTTTATTACGGGCGTCAGATCGAATAGATTTCACAGCATCCAAACAAGAATCTTTGGTCGCAAATTCTTGTGAAAACCCGATGTTAAAATATAAAGATATTACAATAAGAACGTATGTCATCAGCCTTCACCTCTGGCCTTGGTGACAGCATTTCGCGCATTTTCGAAGGCTTTATTTACTATGTGTACGTTGGTAGCACCTATGTCTCCCATCGCCAGTATAGCATCTAATGCCGTCAACATCTCCGCGTTAATCTCTAGCAGGGCTTCAAGGTCTGACGTGAGTAACATTCTGTCATGAAATCCGGCAATTCTATCCGGGGCTTTATTTTTTCGCCTTTTCTCGCAAAACGCTCTTACATTCTCAGCAGGGTTTCTCATTGGTTTCTCCTGTGGCTTTGTTGATTGCGTCGTGGATGTCGGCAATTCCATCAAAAACAGGAACGCTCTCAAGGTCAGCGCCCTCTATTCTCGCATTCAATCCAGCAAGCACAATTTGAGCAGCCTCCAGCAGTTCCGGCGCCGCCGCTATAAGGCGGGCGTCATGCAATTCATCCCCAGGTTCAGATGCGGAAATTATTGACCCGGCATTCATCACGGCAACCTCTGTGTATGGCGTTGTAATTTCCGAGCCCTCTGGTGATTCGCTCATAACCCAAGGCGGCTGCGTATATGTTTTAGTCATTGCTCTTTCCTCTCTTTCTATTACAATATACTATACATTAAATTCAGATTTGCAAGAACTAATTGCTTTTATTTGAAACAGATACAAACAGCATGGCATATAACAAATACAAGAACAAGCCGACAGTGATAGACGGTATAAGGTTTGACAGCCAGAAAGAAGGGTTGAGATATAACCATCTTAAATTACTAGTTCGCGCTGGCGAGATAACAAACCTGGAATTACAGCCGAAATATAAACTAACGGTAAACGGCAAAAACTGCGGGTTTTACAAAGGCGATTTTCGATATACAGAAAATGGGCTGACAATCCTTGAAGATGTTAAAAGCCCGGCCACAAAAACAGCGGTTTATAATCTAAAGAAGAAGCTTGTTAAGGCAATCTATGATGTAGACATTCAAGAGGTGTAGTGCTGCTTCCTGTTCCCTATATCCCTGACCCTGACCTTGACCTTGAGAGCCGTCTTAAACCCAATATTTTAATTCAGCGTCTTTCCTGATTGCGGCAGCTTCTTCAATCGTTTCAAATGTTCCTAAATAAATAGCTTTTCCTCTAATACCAATTCTAGCCGCGTAATTTCCTGACTTACTTTGCCGGACGCCGCATATTCCAGACATGTTGTTTTTTTGAATGCGCTTATTTCTTGCCTGTTCTGTATAAGTAGCCCAACGGCAGTTTGACTGATCATAGTTTTTTGAATTGTCAATTCTATCTATTGAGTGTTTCAGTGTTGGCTTGTCTCCCATATCAGCATAGAAGTTTTCGAACTTTAACCACCTATCGCAAACGGTTATTCCTCTACCCCCATATAATTTATAGTCTTTATAGTTAGGGTTTCCGCAGCGGAATTTCATTTGTTGCCAAGACCTATATTCAGACGATTTACTCATTCCGTGCTTTTTGTCTTCCATAATATCCTCATAAGTTAAACCCCGTAAGCGCAGCCAGTATCAGGAGCGCCAGGAATCCGGTTATTGTAATGCTGGCTGTCATGGCTTTTTCTCCAGTGCTGCTTTGGCTATTTTGCCGATTGAATGATAAGGTGCATGGGTTTCAATTGCCTCTAGCGCCTTCACAAGCCTTTCATTCGCTTCCCGTTCTTTAACCAGTGCGTCGGACAGCATTTCGTTGGATTCGCGCAGGGCGTCTTCTGTGGCGCGGGTGTTCCATTGCTCCATCGCTTTTTTTTCTGCAAACGAAGTCGGCCCACTAGACGCTAGGCATTTATCACAAACTAACGAAAATGCAGGGTGCAGAACAGTTGCCTCTAAATGTTCCTGTCTTATGTCATTGTTTCCACAAAACGGGCAAGGCTTCAAATCAGTCATGGCGTTTCCTTCGGTTTGCATGGAGCTATTCCAGAGGGCTTTTCTGTGACGGTGAAGCGGTCCGTAATAGCTTCAGCTTTATCAGCCGCAGCCGTTTTTCCGACAATTTCTGGCAGGCAAAGAAATTGTGTTAGTTTTGCAATGGCGTTTGCCCTGATCGCTAATTCAGAGCTTTCATGTTCCGTGCCGTCATCCGCCACATATCGCGTTACCTTCTTTGGTTCGTTAAAGCCGTTCATCGTCTTTACCTTCCTTTACAAATTTATCAATATACTGTGCAGAAGCGCCCACAAAAAGTAGGCAGATAAACCCTAAAATAAAAAACCACATAGGAGCAGTTATCCACCACCACGAATAATTCACCATTCCTGAGAGTCGCATAATCATCATAACGGCAGTGACAAAAATCACAGTTCCAGTGATTAGCGCTATCATCTTTGCCGTGGCAGCATTATCTCTTGTCATCGTCTTTATCCTTTCAAAATATCCTCGCGTCTGATTTCTTTAACGGTAACGCCGCCTTCCGAATTTTCCATCATCGCATAGCCAACGCCTTTTGTCAGAGCATCAGCAGCAGCAGAGACTAGCGGGTGCTGGCTGGCGATTAAAAGCGCATCACGCCTTGCCTTTATATCGGCCTTGGCTTGTCCTTCTGTGCGCAAGGGCATGTTTAAGTAGGGGGAGGTCATTCTACAAGCCTTCCAACACATGAAAGCAATTTTTCGAATAGAAAGTTTTGCATTTCCCTGCATTCATCTTCTAACCCTTCAGTTTTGTGGAGCCATTCTTCATATATGGTTGACGCCAGAAACTTATCGCCCATATCAAAGGTTTTAAGTGAAATGTATATATTACCATCCACAACTTGCGCGTATACGTTCGGACCCAATGAATTAACAACTGTGAAATCATCTAGCTCAATATGGCAGCCCAGATATTCCAGCAATGGCTTTGATTTTTCAAACATCTTAATGTTATAATCATCAAGAGTTACGGCATCACCAGCCAGCAGAAATCCAGCCTTTTGAACCTCTGTTAGTGCGGATCTGTTTATGTCTTTGTGTTTAGCATATTTTGCAACAACCTGCTTAAATTCGTCAGACAAAGTTTCGTCTAAAAAATTTAAGTTATGCTCGTAAGTCCCGTCTTTGGCGAGCAATACAGTCGTTAAAATTTCTTCGTCTTCTAGTTTCGCTATTTCTTTTTGTAGATAATAACTAATAAGAAATGGTTGCTTTAACGTCCTGTCTTCTGTCAAGTCCATATGGCCGCTAAAATCATATTTAAACAATGAAGGTTCACGAAGGTCATGAACCCGAACAGTCTTATAAAATACGTTGCTTGATTGTCCTTTATGGATTGTTATATTTCCAGCCTTAGCCATAACTGGCGAGGATACAAATATTTCATCCCTTGAATAAAACTCTGAGGCAAACTTATCACCATCAACAGCGAACACCGTCCCATAGGAACCTTCTGGCATTTCGTCCGATATGGTGCCCCCCTCATCGACAGTATTACTGTGAAGCTCTCTGTAAGCTTGCCAGAGGTGCCAGTCCTTACCTAGCTGTGTAGTGAACCCCAAAGGCTTGCCATCCATGCAGACACGGCTTATATTGGTCCCTCTGATGGTTTCTGTTATAGTCGTAAATTCTATAGTGACTCCATCGACAATAAGATTAATTGTGCAGTTGTTCCGCAATATTGTTGCAATGGCAAATTTCAAACCCGTGCCAAAATATCCTATTGCGGTATCCGTTTTTATTGAAACTCCCATGAGTTCGATTGTTAGCAAATCTATTGCGTCTTTATTGCTGAAGTAGATTGTCATTGTGTTTTTCCTCTCGTTGATATCCATAACCGCAGCGCCTTGGACGCTACGGAGAAATATGCCTTTTAAAATTTGGCAATTAAAAGCTTAACGCCTTTTATAATCTGCCTTATGCACCAACGGGTTAAAATTATAAAAAAAGCTATCACCATTGCAGGCCACATAAGGGACGTAATATTGGCGTCATCAATTCTTGCACCGGAAGAATATGGAGACATTTTGTAATAGCGAACCCTTATGAGAACAACTGTTCCAAGAACAGTAAAAAAAATAACATAGCCAATTATATAAATAGTAAATATAATAGCTCCTGGGTTTTCACGCTCCATGACACGTCCACTTCTATCCGTTCCTTGCGTGCAGATTATCGCAGTGAATTTCACGTTCAATCTTTGCGATTTCTTCATCAAAGCCGGGCAAGTTTTTCACAACGTCTGGAATGTTTGTTGTATTAATTTCACCCCCTGAATATTCCCAGTCCTGATTATTCACAAACCAATGCTCGGCAAAATCGCCTGTAATATCTCTTGCGTGGTTTTCATCAAGAATTGTGTGAGTTACAAGCACCGTTTCGCTGTTAATCCTTATGTCTGATTTTGCATAATAGATTGTCGCTGTGTCGTCTTTATCGATGACTGTGAAATATTCGTTCATGACAGATCCTTATCATTTTTGATATATACGCCTGGGCCTACTCTTTTGACGACGCCCGCCTTAAAAAGATTAGATAGCTGCGCACTAATGCTGCTTCTTTTTTTTACGGTTCCAGTGTCTTTCCAAAAAGCAATTAGCAAATCATCTATCGACATGCCCGGCTCGTCAGCTGGTAAGATTGATAATATTTTATCAATAAGGTTTATCCTTGAAGGCTTTGATTTTAATAGTTGCTCTATCAACTCTTTTGGCAGGCCGTCTCTATCGTTCGTTGTCATATTATTTCCTTTCGTATGTGTATCAATGTAAAGCCTGTAAATAATGTTGTCAACATCTATTTGCTTTTTTCTGAAACTTATGTATAATAACCACATCAACAGCATGAAAGGCAGAAAATGAACGACATACCAGCAGGCAAAGACAACCTTGGCAAGCACCAAAGGGAAATGGGCGCAGCCAATAAAGAGCGTGTTAACAAGTTAAAGCATAAATGGCCGTGGATAAGTATAACCAAGATTGCCGACACTCTTGAAGTACACCCGGAAACGGCAAAGCGCCACGCAAGGGTATTGACCAAAGAAGAAGACGCAGAGCGCAATCAAGAGAAAGGCGGCAAGTGATGGAGCTAAAGTTAAAACTTCCGATTTTGCCTAACTTTGTGCAGCTAGAAACCGCTGGTGATGTCGGAACCTTGTCTTATGGTCTTAAGGATATTCCAGAGGATGAACTTGCAGATTGGTGCGATAGATGGAAGGCCGCCGTTATGCAAAAGCGCACAGCAGCACTACAGAGGGGTGAGTGATATGGCTTGGGCTATTCAGTGGCGTTCAGAAAATAAACTTGATGGGATAGTTAGGCGTCTTCAGTATGACAGGGCAGAAGGAGATACAGGTGTTCCAGTGCTTTTCAGAACTCGGTCTTTAGCCAGAAAATATATTTCTAGTAAGTACGGATATATTAAGCACAGAAAAGACCTTCGCGCAGAGCCTCATGGCTGGCGCTTGCCTGTCCCTGTCAAAGTTTCGGTAACGGTGCAAGCAGCACTACCACAGGAGGCAAGCAATGAGTGACAAAATAAGGATTTGTAAATCGTGTCACGGCGACGGCGCAAAAGGCGAATGCTGGCGTTGTGGCGGCTCCGGTCGGCTTAAGACATGCAAAAGGGCCGGGTGCGCAGAATATGGTTGTGAAGGTGCTGGCGATTGCGCTGTTCCTATGCCACAAGAATACGAACGGAAGTTAGATGCAAAAGACGATGAAATCACCCGCCTCCGCCAGCTAACAGAGGAGATGCGAATAGCGCTAGAAGTTCTAAAAGAAAGGGCCGATTACTATTCAGGAAATGAATATCCATGCGGCGCGTCCGAAAAGATACCGCACAAAACAAACCTCAATTTTATCATTGAAATTCTTGAGGACGCACCACTCCCAACACCACCAGAGGCAACATGATGGATAAAGTAGAGTTGCGCGTTGAAGATGAAATAGCAGCCAGGCAGCGTATCATCGAAATATCTAAAATGACCAATGACGAAAAAAGCTGGTTATTGCTAAACACTGTCAGGCAATTATCTTTTCATGGCGGCGATCCAGAAGAAAACCTGATATATTTGCTTGTAGATAAAGGCGGTATTCTTGATGGCATTATCGCGGCTGATAAAGTTTCACTGAAATCATAGACCAGAGGGCAGCACGTGACAGAGTTAATATGCAAAGATTGCGGATGGATTGGCGAAGATGACGAACTTGTTGACGAAACCGATGACGACAAGTTTAACCAATGCCCGAAATGTCACAGCGAAAACGTGATAGACGAGGATGCAACATAAATGCGTAAAGAGGTTATAGCATGAATTTTTATACAAAAATCAAAACTGCTGTGGAAGATATGGGTTTCAAACTGCTAACATTTGGGATGCACCCATATTCAGAAATAACAACCGAAAAAGAATTTGTTAGAATATATGTAACAGTCAGCAGGGGCGGTCACACACCAACCAACGGATTTCAAGATATACATCCCCCTGAATATGACGAAGACAGGTTTGTTGATATGATGAAATTGAGGTTATAGAACCACCAGCAAAGCCAACACAGCAAACAATGGATATAGATAGAGAGGAAACGTGATGATAATTTTTACTACAGTAATGTTGGTTGTGGTTTTGTTATTCTTCCCCAGCGCTTTATGGTGGCTTTGGTGGTCAGATAATCAAGGGAAAAAACGAATAGCTAAACTCAGGGCAGAAATTGGGACAGTTATACAGCAGCGGTATAATGACGGAGAAATAAGCGAAGAAGACAGAATGTTATATACTATACGGCTAGGGAGCAAAAAACCAAATCGTAATTCTTGACAAATCCCGCCAAAACCATATAATCACACACGGCGGTTGTATGCTACGGCTTTTCATTGGGCTCCTCTCTTTCTAGGCATCCCGCCATTTTCATTTGTTGACATTCTTAAATGTGGTATGATATAAATGTTCTTGGCGGTGTAGGCCCGGCAGGGTTAGCATCTTCCATAAAATCGCAGTTTGTAGCTATTCTGCACCGCCAAGATTTTATGGGCCAGTATGGAAGCTGGTTAATACAAATTGTGTGATGCTCTCCTAAATACGCCAGCATTGCACCTAGAAAAAGGTTAGCAATGAATCCAGGCTTTATAAAACTAAACCGTAAACTCAATAAGTGGGGATGGAAAACAGATCCCAACATGGTTGCTTTATGGGTCCATCTTCTGACCAATGCGTCATACGAGGATAATGAATATCTAGGCATCAAACTAGCGCCGGGACAATTAGTCACAGGCCGCAAGAAACTAAGCCTCGACACAGGAATCTCACAACAAACCATAAGAACCTGTCTCGAACGCCTAAAATCAACCAACGAACTAACCATCGCCTCAACTTCAAAATATTCAATAATATCAATTACTAAATGGTACGAATACCAGATGACTAACCAAGTGAACGGCCAACAACCAACCAGCAACCAACCAACAACTAACCAACAACTAACCACTACTAAAGAAGGTAAAGAAGGTAAAGAAGGTAGAGCGCCCAGCGCGGCGAGGCTTTCCCCAGACTGGAATCTTGATAGCACAATGCTAGATTATGCTTTGCAGGAAGGTCTATCAAAATCACAGGCTGAGACGGAAGCAAAGAAGTTCAAAAACTACTGGCTTGCCAAGTCAGGGAAAGCAGCAACAAAACTTGACTGGCCTGCTACATGGAGAAATTGGGTTTTAAGTGCTGTCAATTATCTCGACATAAAACCAAAAAGAAAACCTAACGGCCGGACCAGACCAGAACCAGATGCATACGAGGCATTGATGGCAAAAGGAAACCAAAACTAATGGAACATAATATTTTACAGAACCTTGTAGACTTCAGCGGTGAGATTGAGGAACAGCTAATCGGATGTATTGCCCAGGGCGGAAATCTTGACGATGCAATCGGTGTTGTGACAAAGAACAGCTTTGCAGGCCATGAGACAAGGATTGTCTGGGAAGCCATGATAGAACTTTATTACCAGAAAAAGAAACCAACACGAAAGAACTTGCGAAAGCTTCTTGCAGGCCATGAAGCATTTGAAGAAAACGGAACGCTTGAATATTACACGGCCGGGAACTGCGAGAGCGGTGTTCCAGCCTTTACGAAGCAGACAGCATTGAACCTTGCGGACATTCATTCCAGGATTTCAGTCTGTCGCATGGCGATGGGAATACTTGAAGACATACCGCGCAGCAATCTTGAAGCCCCTACTGAAAAACTGGTTTATGAAGCGATTGAAAAACTTGACGGGCTGAAGTCTGAAACATCACTTGAGCATAAAGGAAACACAGACGTTGTGTCGGCAATGGTTCATGACATAGTAGAGCCACCAAAGATAACACCAACGGGGCTGTCAGGCTATGACAAGCTGCTAGGCGGTGGTTTCATGGCTGGTGAGGCTTACACAATGGCAGCGGCGAACAAGGCGGGTAAGACCATGTTTGCAGGCACTATCAGTTATAATTTGAACCAAGCAGGCCACAAACACGCTTATCTTTGCCTAGAGATGGGAAGTAAACAGATTATGCAACGGCAATTTGCTATTCATACCAACGTACCTGTCAAAACATTTTGGGACCCAAGAACCAGAACATCACAGCAGCTAGCAGACCAGTTGATAAAGTTCGAAGGCGATTGCATAGGCAAGGATTACCAAATATTTGTTGATTGCCCTATTCTGAGATTGTCAGAAGCAAAGGCGCTTTTGTATCGCATGAAGATGGAAGGGTGCGAGGGCGTGATAATTGATTACTTCAGCCTTATTGGGCCGGATCTAGGTTTTAAGGGAACTGGCAACGAACATCAGGATATTATGGCGCAAGAGCTGACAAAGACCGCCAAAGATATTGGAATATGGCTGTTTATAATCGCGCAGCTAAACAATGACGGCTCGACTTATGGTTCGGCCGCGTTGCTCAGGTCTTCTACTCACGTTGCCGCTTTGGAAAAGTGCGACGGTGAGAACGAGGCAGACAACGGCGCAAGGTATTTGCGGACAATATCAAGCAGGTTTACAGTTGCGGCCGACATTGGCAGCGAGACAAATCCAGGCGTTCAAATTCATCCTAACGGATCTCACATAGAGGAGTTGATTGATGCAGCACATATCGGAAATTATCCCTAAGGTGTTAAGCGAGATTGTCTTGAAGCGGTGCAGGCTTGCCTATGTTGAATACAAGGAAGCACAAAAGCAGTTTGCAGAAACAGAAGATTTCTCACTAATGGATATTTGGGTGAAAAAGCATTCAGAATATTTACTGGAATTAACTCAAGACATTCGTGAAGGCAGAAAAGACGCGGATTTATTCGATCTGGTGGCAGAAATTAAGGCCAGAAAAACAAGCGCAACAAGATTGTAGGAACCTATGGAGGCTAGAAAGGTGAAGGCATGAACGAGAATAACGAAGGAAAATTAAATGAGACATAACCTTATAACGACGTTTCATTGCTACGGCTGTGGAAAGAAACTTGAAGTTGATTATGGCAGAGAGACTAACATAACTGATAATCATAGCCCAGACGATCCGCCCGGGGCAATGGTTTGTTATAACAAAATAGTAGTTAAGCCTTGCGGTGTATGTATTGCAAAATATACAGAGCCAGCCAGGAAAATTGCAGACGGGTTGAAAGAAATGCTGAAGGAAACACCGTGAACATTAAATCCGCCATCGAACAGCTTGAAGAGTATTTCATCACAGCCGACATGCTGTACGACATTGCATTCAGTGCGATGAAAGATATCGCCGCCATGCACCAAGGCATGTATAAGGCGGAGAAAGTAGATGATTGGAGCCTAGAGCTCCCCGGCGACTGCGAGAACATTGCGCTAAACCGATATTTCGAGGCAAAGAAACGTGGTTTCGATCCAAAACACATGTGGATAGCAATTGTTGATGTCGTAGGAGGCCCTACACAACACGCTGTACTGGTCATAAGGCTGCCGGATGGTCACTGGGTGCTGGATAACAGAAATATCGTACCAGTGCGCTGGAATGACCCTGTCAGCGGTTATTTCAAATGGCGATGGATGTGGCCAGTTGAAACCGGGAAGGGTTGGATTATCCATGATTTTGAAACTGAGCGCCCGGACATAATACCGACAGGTAAGCGGCAGAACGTAAACCCACCAGAGCAACTGATAGAATTCAGGAGGACGATATGAGTATTACTATACCAGAAAAATGCATAAGAAGCCGGGCGGACTGTGAGCCGCTGGCGTTAATTGAAAGCGACAGTGGTAAAAGTTTTATTTGTTGCGGTCTGAATGACGGAACCTCAAGAGAGATTGAGCAGGATAGATTTACATTTTGTTTTAAGAATGAAAAAATAGACGAAATGACGCATTGCGATGATCAGGATATGAAGGACCAGATTTCGGTTTTGGCTCAGGCATTAAGCGTAGAGCAGCACATGAGGCAGAGCGGAGTTGACGATGATTGATTTAAACAAGCCGGAGGAAACATCATGACACTAGAAAATGACGAATTACAGATTGATAAGGTGGAAAAAATTGCAGAAAGCTTATTTACACTCACTAAAATGGTTCAGATGATATCTGACGAGCAACAACGAAAACAGCTTGTAAATCAGACAGATATTATGAGATATATTTTATATGAAAGAAGCATTGTATATGAAGAAACATCCACACCACAGAAAATAAAGCTTACAGGGGTTCTGAATGTGTATGAGGATATTGTTTCGAAAACTATCCATGAAAATAAAAGTAGAGCCGACGAATATGCTGAAGGCGTAGGTTGTCCGCGCATAGCCTGCATAGACCTTGAAGCCCTGAACATAACAATAACAGCAGGGGAAGGGCTGTGAAGGTTCTCGACCTTTTCAGTGGAATCGGCGGTTTCTCTCTCGGATTAGAACGCGCCGGTATGGAAACAGTGGCGTTCTGCGAAATTGATAAATTCTGCCAGAAGGTGTTAAAAAAACACTGGCCTGATATTCCATGCTATGATGATGTAAGGAAGGTAACAAATGAAAAACTTGAATCAGATGGAATTTTTCCCAACGTCATCACAGGCGGATTTCCCTGCCAGGATTTATCAGTTGCAGGAAAGCAAGCGGGAATTGATGCAGAGCGCAGCGGCCTCTGGTCTGAACTCATTAGAATTGTTGGCGAAGTACGACCCGATTACGCAATCTTTGAGAACGTCACAAACCTGCTTAGTGGGCCTTCTGAAAAGCCCGGAGCATGGTTTAGCCGAATACTCACAGACCTGGCCCAGATCGGGTATGATGCGGAATGGCACTGCATACCAGCTTCCTACGTTGGTGCCCGGGGGCTTCGGGACAGAGTTTGGATTGTGGCCTACGCCAAATGCAACGGCATTCAAAGGGGGCCGATTATCACCCAGGCGTGGCGTGGCAAATCCAGAAAGGAACAATTGGCAGGACTGGTGCAGCCTTGTGCTTGGCCAACGGTATCCAGTTCCAGAGACCGCGGAACAGGTCATGGGGTTCCCAACGGGATACACAGAAATAAAGCAATCGGAAACGCAGCAGTGCCGCAAATCCCTGAGATCATAGGCCGCGCAATAATGGAGGCAGAGCGTACATCTACTAATCAATCATGAAATATGGAGATATCCGTCAATTTTAGCGTTGACAAGCTTGTTATTGTGTTGTTTAATGAAGTGGTAAGACAATAGATGTGATGTTACTCTCACAATGGAGGAAATCATGAATCCGAGGTTAAACGCCTCATAGAGTTTCGCTGGTGTAGTGTAACGGTAGCACAACGGACTGTGACTCCGTTAGTGAGAGTTCGAATCTCTCCATCACGACCAATTAAGTAGCGTAATTAGTAGAGTACCAAAGTAGCCTTGTGAGGTGGGAACGGCCTCCCCATACACCCGAGCGGTAGACAAAAAGAGATCCAGAGACGGGGCATTCTGGCGCAAGGTAGTACCAAGTAATATGTTTCATACGTCGGGATTGAATAACCCCCGGCCTTGGGCATAAAGTATGCGGCGGCGCTGAAGGTAGCGCAAGGTGCATAGAACGATGTTGAAGGTCGAAGCATACCGCAAACGAACTAGAAACAAGCGCCTACAGTAGCCGGTATCAAGCCCGGTCCGCATATAGCCCCGGAACAACTAGGCATCTCCAGACGCCGAACCTTCCGGGGTTTTACTTTACGGGGAAATAATATACAATTAATGCATGAAAGGGTAAGATATGACTAAAAGTACATTGAATGAATATATTTTGTTAGATCGCTCTGGATCAATGAGCAACCGATGGGGGGAGGCTCTAAGCAGCATCAACGCCTATGTTGAAGATGCTAAGGGAAAGGTTAAGACGAAAGTCACGGTTGCCACGTTTGATAGTCAGGTAGATATGATTTTTGACATTATTCGTGATAAACAATCGGCAAAGAAATGGGAGCCGTTGACGGACAAAGACGCGACGCCTAGAGGTATGACACCATTATTTGACGCTATTGGAAAGGTCGTTACTCTAGCAGAAGGGCAAGACCACAAACAAACCGTAATTGTTGTTATGACTGATGGCGCAGAAAATTCAAGTCGAGAAGTTAGCCAAGAAGCGGCCAAAGCCGCACTGGACAGATGCCGCGCGAAGGGGTGGCAAGTTGTATTTCTAGGCGCGGATTTCGACGCAGTACGGCAAGGGGCCACTGTCGGCGTAACTATGGACAGCGCAATCAATATGACAGCGGGGAACTATGGGGCGACTATGAGAGGTGTGCGCCATAAGACTATGGCCTATGCTTCTGGCGCTGGTGATGTTTCTTTTTCAGACGAAGACAGAAAAGACGCAACAAAATGATATACAATACACCATCGCAGCAATCGAGACTCGTTGTATTCAATTCCCTGATATAGCTTGAAGGCTTGAGCGCTGCGATAACTGAAAGGGAAAGAAGATGAAAGCCGGTATTCTAATTATTTATCTAGCAAGCAGCAATTTTACCACTGTTCAGAAATACGAGCATGTTTTTTCAGATATCAGGGAATGTCGGTATTCGATTAGCAGCGCTATAGCAAAGATATCTAATGGTGCTGAAAACGAAATGGGGATATTTGCTATTTGTGTAGAAAGAGGACCGAGTGAGTGATGTCGTTGAGCTAGGCAGACAAGCCCCCACCGTCGAAAGCGTCGTTTCTCGATTAGACCGCCACGTTGACAGAATTAAATCAATAACAGCGGTAGTGACTTGGGATGATGGGACAACAAGTGTTTGCCACGAAACAAAAAAGACCAACCGAATTGCCTATGAAATCTTAGCATTACAGAGATACGCGTTTGGCCTTTTTGAAGACGGTGACGAGAAAGACCGCTAGAAAGGGAAAACAGATGAGCGAACAAGACCTGACATCGGCCATCAATCACGGCCTTAAATCGGTAGGGATTGCTATTCAAAGACAGCAAGACATAGCCAATATCGAATACTTCCTGTCCGACAAGGTGAGTGTTGAGGGGCATAGCGGAGGGATAAGAGGCAAGGCTTATGGTTTAGCGGAATATTTATATCACGCAATGTTGTGGGACGATACGCCTGAAGGCTTTTGTTATTGGAACAGAATATGTTGCAAGCTTTTAGATATAGCCGAAGATCAGAACATATTGTCTAATCCAACAAACGGTATATGACAAGTCCGCCGAAGATGCCGTCGTTTCCAAGGGATGAGAAGGAATAAGAATGCAGGCCGCACGAGATTTCCGAGAAGTTAGAACGCTGGCAACATCTGTCCCCGTAACTGTACGCATAAATGATGCAACAAAAAGCACTAAGATCGAGGCGCTACAGCGCAAGCAGGATGCGCGGCTGTTCAGCGGGCTAACTCCACTACAGATCCAGGCAATGGAGTTTATCAGGGACGGGTTTAACTACGCCACAAAGGATCTTGGCTGCAAGATAATGATGTATGAGCCCCATATAGCAAATACAGGCGAGGCATCAACAAGGGGTGAGGACAGGCGATATGATTATGTACAATGGCATAATTCAGCAAGGGGAGAGTTTCACGCGCAGCCCATAGTGGATATATGCGTAGATGCTTTTTCAATACGCCGGGCGGCGGCCAAATACAACACATCATGGTATCTGACAAAGAACAATCTTATAACCGGGTTAAAGGCATACTGTAAGCAATGCGGTTGGCCAGATGACTAAATTCTTTACTTTTAAAACTTAACCCTGTAAATTGTTATAATCGTCGGGCGGTTTATGTCCGAACGATATTTTCCTCTTTGAAATTTTATCATTTCGTTAGCGCCAACAATATGATCGTTGGTGGTGGGATTGTGACAGACGACAGGACGATAAACTAATGACTCCCCTTGAAAGAGCAAACGAGGTTGAAAAGGTTACTACGCATAATATGAAGTTTGTGCGTGGCGGCTATGAAATCACATTGCGAAACCCGAGGGTATTCAGGAAATATTTTGCAACGGATTTGCGGGTAAAAAAAGATGGTATTGTCGTATTTCAAGATGATGTAAGGATTGTAAATCCGCCTTTGCTGGTTTCTGATCCGAACGGGGTAATTAAACGCACATCGATAAACAGAGAAACGAAAGAGGTCACGGATACATTCTGGCGAAAAGACCCGAAAGCAGCAATTAAGGAAGTTCTGAAAGATATCGTATTGGCGGCAATCAAATGACTGTCACTGTCGTATATGCCGATACCAGTGATGGGTTTATTTTTAGCGTCGATGATACCTACGCTGATTGCTTGCGGTCAGGAGGGGGAGATTTTGGGTTTGGAGCTTTAACGGCTGAGGGCGTAATAGATATAGGCCAACTCCAAAGTGGCGGAGCATATGACGTTTACGAGGGGTTCCTGATATTTGATACGTCCGCTGTTGGGACAGACGCAGTAAGTGTCGCAACTTTGGAGCTGTATGGTGTAGCAGACTCTAGTGACACAGATTTCACAATTAATGCTTATGGGCTGACATGGACAGCGGCGCTATCAACAAGTGACTGGCAGACAGACAGCGATTTAGGCGGCTTGACAACACATGCCACTTTCGCAACGTCAGGGTTTTCGACAAGCGGGTACAATACCTTTACCAGCAATGCCAGCCTGTTGACTCATATAAACGGGTCTGGCGATACATCTTTTTGTCTTGCAAGTCAGGAGACAGAGGATGCTTCAGCCCCAAGCGGACTAGAGGATGTTGTCGTTTATGCTGCTGATGAGGCTGGCACAACCAAAGACCCCAAGCTAACAATAACACATGCGGCGGGGTCTGGCGGCATTGAAGTCTTGCGCAGAAGAATTGAGGGTTAGATATGGAAGGTCCATTCCTTAGAAAATATGGTGCTGCGGCAACGATTAACTTTGAGTTATTCGAGGTTGATGGTGTGGATTTCCGTGTTGATGCTGTTTACGCTGCTGGCGACGTTAAGCTAATGAAAAACGAAGGCGCGGAAGCAAACACGACAAATTCATTCACCGATGAAGGAACGGGATACAGTCTTGTTTTGACGGCTACAGAAATGCAGGCGGCGCGCCTAAAGGTTTATCTGGTTGACCAGACGGCTACTAAAGTATGGCTGGATAAATCGATAACAATTGAAACGTATGGACATGCCAGCGCTCAACACGCCTTTGACCTTGATACGGCAAGCACGGCGCAGACAGGGGATAGTTATGCAAGGCTAGGCGCTCCCGCTGGCGCTTCTGTTTCTGCTGATGTTGCGACGGCGCAAGCTGATCTTGACACTATTACGGATACGGACGGGGTTATACTTGGCGCTGCGGGTGTAGACCTTGTTTGGGATGAAATACTAACAGGAGCAACCCATAACGTGGCTACTTCTGCCGGTCGCAGGCTTAGAAACCTTGAGACAGCAAATGCCTATGATAACGGTCGGGTTTGGGTGGATACGATAAATGGCACGGCGGGAACCACGCCGCAAGAAAACGGCACGGCGGGACTTCCTGTCCTTACGTGGGCCGATGCTGTTACAATTTCAGGTGATGCAGATGTTGGCCTTTCTGCTTTTCAAATCATTAATGGATCAGCGATAACATTTGTTGACGCCAGAACAAATACATCAATGTTTGGTAACAACTGGACACTAGCTTTAGGCGGTCAGGACATAACCGGCCTGCATGTGCAGGGCGCAAATGTATCAGGAACAGGCTCCGGTGGTGTTCGTAGCTTCTATGATTGTATTTTTGGGATTACATCTACAACGGCATCATTAATTTATAATAGTAGTTTTACTGCCACGACTTCTGGAGGGTTTACGGTTTCGGCGGCGGGTAATTACAGGTTTATCAATTGCCAGTCAGGTGTGCCGGGGTCCAGTTCACCACTATTCACATTTGGAACGGGCGCAATTAATGCGGAGTGGCGGCGATGGGCTGGCGGAATAACAATATCGGGCATTTCTGCTGATGATGTTATGACGGTCGGCGGAACTATAGGAACAATCACCTTGAACGGTGCAGACGGAACGGTGGAGGTTCGTGGAACATACAAAGCTATTGTAGACAACCGGACAGGCTCCCCGACATTGAACACGGACGGAGCAATAAAAGGCGCTGATGTTGCCAGTATTCTTGAAGATACAGGAACAACGATTCCATCTACGCTCACAACGATAGACGGCAAGATAGACACTGTGGATAGCAATGTTGACGGTATTAAAGCGGTCACTGATTTATTCGTCGCAGCAGATGCAGAGCCGACAGGAGTTCCTGCTGCAAACGAGACGCCGCTTACAAAGCTTGCGTATGTGTTCATGGCGTTGCGAAATAAATTAACCGTTACATCATCAAAGAAACAGTTTTTCAATGATGGCGGAACAGCGGGATGGGAAAAGGATCTGTCCGACGATGGGACGACCTACACTGAAACAGAGGGCAATATCCCATGATTGATACTGCTGAAAAAAGACGTTCTGTGGCCGGGGTGGGATTCTACCTGTTAGGGGTAACGCCTAATGCGGCAAAAGATCAGGAATGGCGTCAACAATCAGCTTATTCATACAGCGGAATACTGGCAGTTTCCAGCGCGGCAGCAGGGAGTTGGGAAATGATACCCCCATTCATGAAGCACAGACGAATAGCAACTAATCGAGTTTAAGGAGTAGACTAATGGCAACCCAGATAGGCGCAGGCTCAATAATTCGACGCGGCGCAGACAGGCTGACGGCAAAAGAACTGCAAACATTTGTTGACAACCCAGAAGAGCTTAACCGAATCCTGACCGAAATAGATGCGCGAAGGGATGTATTCATGAAGGCCGAGAAATCATCGAATGCCGTTCTGGCAAAGGTGGAAAAGGCTCAAAAGGCAGTTGACGATAAAGAGCAGGCGCTTGTTGATTCAACGGAACTTCTTGAAAAGCAGGTTGAAGCCTCAGAACAGAAGCATCGTGATAACATGAATGCCTTACGGCGGCGCAAGGATGAAATTGACGAGCGGGAAAAATCTATTGCCAGTCAGGCAGAAGACCTTGACGCAAAGGTCCTGTCCGCAAACACAGCCCAAAGGGAAGAAGAGGAGCGCCTGGTTGCGCGGGAAGCCGATATAGTTTCCCGGGAAACAGCCCTTGAACAGAGAGAAGTCGCCGCCGTCAAGAAAAAGGCCGAACAGGACAAACGCGAAAGAGCCCTGAAGACAGCAAGCGAGGCTGTACGAATGGCAGTGCGGGGGTTGTGATGGAAAACGCAAAGAGAGGGAACACATGACAAAGTTTATAGACGAAGACAGAATCAGACGTGATGAAAAGATGATAAATGAAATTGCCAACTTCCTGTCTGAAAAGGCTTGCGAAGGCGGCGGCACAATGGAACCAAGTTTTTTTATTGGAAATGTACTGCAAGCACTCGCTGAATATATGGCGGAGATTTGCAAAATAAACTCAACACTACGCCCCGGTGCAGATGTCAAGCCTATAAGCGACGAACAGGCAATGATTGAAATGCTTGCAATGATACAGGAAGAAGTCAGTATTCTGTTTGAAGCTTCAGGCCAAGCATTCGGCGAAACCAAAGCAAAGGCAGTCAGGGAGACATTAACCGTCATTCCTGGCGGTATTCATTAAAGGTAAACATGGCTAAAAAAAAGACGGGTAGACCATCAATATACTCTGATGAGATAGTAGAAGCCATATGCGCAGGAATACGGGAAGGTAAAAGCGTTCGCTCGATTTGTCTCGATAAAGATATGCCGTGTGAAGCCATTGTTTATGTGTGGTTGCAGGACAAGCCGGAGTTTTTAGAGAAATACATACGCGCGCGCGAAGGTCAGGCCGACTATTTTGCCGAGGAAATAATTGATATAGCCGACAATGCGAACAATGATTACATGGAAAAAAAAGACCGCGAAGACCAACATATAGGATGGGTTGAAAACGGCGAGTTTCTAAGACGATCGCACCTCAGAATCGAGGCACGGAAATGGCTTGCCGCAAGAATGGCACCAAAGAAATACGGTGATTTAAAACAGGTTGAAATGGCCGGTAAAGATGGCGGGCCGATTAAAACAGAAGATGTCAGCCCTATGGAGACAGCCCGGCGGGTAGCATTCCTTCTGGCCTCGGCAGACAAAGAAAACAAATAGGAGAACATTATGACGGTTTTTACTGCATCCTTTTCGGCTGTAGCGATAGCGGCTGAACAGGATCTATTCGAATTGGTGGCTCCTGCTAATGCGCGGGTTCGAATACTGGAGATTGATATCGGGCAATATACTGATTTTGGCGATGCCGCAGCAGAGATTATACCTCTGACAATGTTTCGCGGTCATACGGTGTCTGGCTCTGGCGGCACTACGGTAACACCAACTAACGTCAGCACATATTCAAGGGCTGCTGGCGCTGTGGTGGAAGCCAACAACACAACGGTGGCGACTACGGCGGGCAGCTTACTGTGGGCTACGGCATGGCATATTCAGGCTGGCTTTATCTGGCGACAGCCTGAAGACGTGCAGCCTTACCATCGCCGTCAGATTTTGCTGGCACCTGATGAGCGGTTTGTAATTCGGGTAGGCGCTCCGGCTGATTCCATTACTACGAACGGCACGGTTATGTTTGAAGAGATCCATAAGGGCGCGACGTCTTAGGGGTTCGAATTATACTTTTCAGGATACCATAATATTATCCCATAATATTATTTAATCATTAGAATCAATGGGTTACATAAGTTTGTTAAAGGTGCCAAAATTTGGGCATTTAATATTATGGGGATGTTAGTTGTCCTTTTCAGCATCGCATCATTTTATGCGTATCGGCAATCCTGCCACCTCCACTAGCAACAGCAACAAGCACAGGAGATTATTATGAGTACTACAGTAAGAACGTCGCTACACGGCAAGAAACTGGGCCTTTCGCCTGAAAACAACCTTGTATCCGAAGGTATCCAGATTTCACAACCATGTGTAAACGCAACAATCACGGTCGGCGATGAAGCCGCTAACGTTCGGGCAATTACAATTCAGTTGTCGGATTCAAAAGGTAATGACATTGATTATGCCGAGACCGTCGAAATCATCATGTATCTGGACGCAGCCAAGGTGGCGTTTGTCGCGACTGGCGGTTCGACCGGCATTGAAATTGGTACGGACGGCGCTCTGTTGGATGTCGTTGCCAAAAAGTATTTCCTAGCCACATCTGAAACAGATGGTGACATTGACCTGACATGGACAGACACGGGAACGGAAGTAGCCTTCCTCGGTGTGCGGCTTCCTAACGGACGTATTGTCATGAGTACAACACTGGCCAACGCTGCTTAATGGACCAGTTAAATGATATCCTCGGGCGTCTTAACGGAATGCCCGAGGAACATCGAGAGGAGATAATAGAAAAGGCAACAGCCTTTACAATGGGGAGAAAGTGGATTTCTAATCCCGGGCCGCAAACAGAAGCATATTATTGTGAAGCAGATGTTTTATTGTATGGCGGAGAGGCAGCGGGCGGGAAAACGGATTTACTTGGTGGCTTGGGATTAACGGCACATAAAAGATCGCTGATAATGAGGCGTCAATACACGGATCTTGGGGCGTTGATTGAGCGGATTAGAGAGATAGACGGAACCTATGCAGGGTTCAATGGCTCTCCGCCTCCTAGATTGAGGACAGAGGACGGAAGGCTGATAGATTTTGGCGCTGCTGCAAAGCTAGGCGACGAAAAGCACTGGATGGGACAGCCCCATGACTTCCTCGGGATTGATGAGGTGGTTCACTTTCTTGAAGCACAAGTGAGACTACTTATGGGGTGGGTTCGATCTGCTGATTTAGGGCAGAGAGTGCGGACGGTATTTGCGACTAATCCTCCTTTAAGTGCGCAGGGTGATTTTATTATAGGCATGTTTCGCCCGTGGCTTGATATAACGCACCATAACCCGGCAAAGCAGGG
>Ga0209345_10002059_pt1 | contig 22999 bp, 23 predicted proteins | sample Cruoilmetagenom7_FD_187294 | JGI IMG/M metagenome (GOLD analysis project Ga0209345, IMG submission 187294) | Oil polluted marine microbial communities from Coal Oil Point, Santa Barbara, California, USA - Sample 7 (SPAdes) (version 2) | ecosystem: Environmental > Aquatic > Marine > Oil seeps ...
TGGATCACGGGTGGCGATCAACAAGTGCCTCCTGCCGACGGCACAGACGCAGACGTGAACCTTGAAGGGTATATATCCGTGACCCCGATGCGCGCTGATTTGACCGCCCACGATGTCATCGAGAGTTTCACGGACTTGAACACATGAACGACGGCCACGATGATCATGAGACGACCGCGCAAAGGAAAATGCAGTTTCTCTACGCCCTGCGGTCAAAGGGTGTAACAGACAAGCTGGTGTTGGGCGCAATGGAGGCCGTCGACCGTGGCCCGTTCATTCGCGGCATTTTCGCAGAGCGCGCCTACGAAGACATGCCCCTGCCTATCGCTTGTGGCCAGACCATCAGCCAGCCCTCCGTCGTCGGGTTGATGACCCAAGCGCTTGAAGTATCACCGCGCGACAAAGTGCTAGAGATCGGTACCGGGTCGGGCTATCAGGCCGCAATTCTCTCAAAGCTGGCGCGCCGCGTTTATACGATCGACCGCCACCGCCGCCTTGTTCAAGAAGCGCGGGGCATCTTTGACGCGCTTGATCTCAACAATATCACGGCCATCACAGCCGACGGCAGTTATGGCCTGCCCGAACAGGCCCCCTTTGACCGGATCATCGTGACGGCAGCAGCCGAGGACCCGCCCGGCCCCCTGCTCGCCCAACTTAAGGAAGGTGGCATAATGGTGCTGCCCGTAGGTCAGTCGGACACGGTTCAGCACTTGATCCGTGTGCGGAAAACCGCCGAAGGGCTGGAATATGACGAAATGCGCGCAGTTCGCTTCGTTCCATTGCTCGAAGGGTTGGGCAAAGACACATAATCTGGTATAGAAGGCGGAAATCTCGGGGACACGAGATGGGCAGTGACAAGGACATCAAGATGACTTTTCTGAAGATACGCGTTTCCACGCGGCGTTCGCTTCTTGCGGGTGCTGCTTGTCTCAATCTTGCAGGATGTTCGGACCCGCTTGATTTCGATCTGCGTGGTCTGGGCGGCGGCTTTACAACGGCCAATGCAGCGCAAGCGCCCCTTGCCCCTCGCCCAACGCCGGATGACCGCGGCGTCATTTCCTATCCCAACTATCAAGTTGTAGTGGCCCGCCGCGGTGACACGCTGGCAGATGTGGCAAGACGCGTTGGTGTGGATACCGCTACCTTGGCAAAGTTCAACGGCATTGACCCGCAAGTCACGCTGCGCAAAGACGAAATCATTGCATTGCCAACGCGCGTGGCTGAACCGTCCCCCGCCACGGGCGCAGCGTCCACCGGCCCGATCAAACCCGTTGATATTTCCACTGTCGCCGGAAACGCCATCAACAATGCACCGGCGACGCCAGGGGTGCAAACAACCACGCTCGCGCCGATCAATGCGCCGCAAGCTCAAACCGGCAAAGAGCCGACACGCCACAAAGTAGAGCGCGGAGAAACCGCATTCACCGTTGCCCGCCTCTATTCCGTGCCGGTCAAGGATCTAGCCACGTGGAACGGGCTTGGCGCTGACTTTGCAATCCGAGAAGGCCAGTTCCTCCTGATTCCCGTTGCTTCGCAGAACCCGCCAAGGACAGCACCGGCGCAAACCGCCGCTGTTGCGACGACATTGCCAGGCCAGGGCTCCACAACGCCCACACCTCCTTCAGCGACAAAACCGCTGCCTGCCGAAAAGGTTAAACCTGCCGTTGCGCCTGCGACTGTCGCAACAACTGCGACCACCGTAGCTGCCGCTGCCCCCAAGCCCGCTGCGCCAAGCAAACCTGTGGCTGATGTCGGCAAAACCACTGCGCCTGCCGCGACAGGCAAGCTTGTGCGTCCGGTCAACGGCACCATCATTCGCGAATATGCCAAGGGTAAAAACGAAGGTATCAACATCAAGGCCGCGCCGGGCACTGCCGTCAAAGCGGCCGATGCCGGCACTGTTGCCGCCATCACCAAAAGCGCCGACGGTGTTCCAATCGTCGTAGTACGTCACCCAGATAACCTGCTCACGGTCTATGCAAACGTAACGGATGTCAGTGTCGTCAAGGGCGATAGTGTCTCGCGCGGTCAAAGCATCGCAAAACTGCGCGGCGGCAATGATTCATTCGTCCACTTTGAAGTCCGCAAAGGCTTTGACAGCGTCGATCCAAACCCGTTCCTGAACTAATCTACGATCTCAGGTGCGCCGTTGTTTTTCTTTGCAGGCGATGCCCGTGCACCTTTAGGCTATATCAATCTTCTCGTCCCGGTTCGGTCGGGTCGTTAGAGAATAGTGCGATCTTGTTGCCCTGCGGGTCGCGCAGGTAGCACACAAAGAAATGAGGGCCATAGGAGGCGCGAAAGCCTGGCTGGCCTTCATCGTAGCCACCTGCGGCAAGTGCCGCAGAATGAAGTTCGCGGACCTGCTGTTGACTGCATGCTTCAAATGCGATCATGGCACCGTTCCCCGCTGTGGCGGGTTGCCCATTAAACGTTGGTTTCACGTAGAAATCCGGCAGTACGGGATGCTGTCCCGCTTGTACGGGCAGCGCATAGCTTAGCCCCTCTGGCCCCTCTTTAAGTCCGTAATCAAGGGCAGGCAGGAAGGCAGAATAAAACCGTTTTGCGCGGGCAATGTCATCGGCACCGACAGTAACATAGGCAATCATGCTGTGCGTTCCCTTCTCGAGGTCTGCTTATTGCAGATACTTTACTGCGCAACGCCAAATCAGGATCGATCAGTACACCCGCTGCACTAGGACAATGCCACGCCTCTGCGCCCGGCCAAATCGGTAAAGAACTGCCATGCAACCCGACCTGATCGGCTGCCGCGTGTGGCTTGCCATTCAATCGCTTCCGCGCGCAGGTCTTCATCGCTGATCTTCACACCATGCGCATCGCAATAGCCACGGATCATCGCCAGATACTGGTCCTGATCACAGGGATGAAAGCCCAGCCACAGACCAAAGCGATCCGAAAGCGAGACTTTCTCTTCCACCGCCTCAGCAGGATTTATCGCAGAGCCACGTTCGTTTTCGATCATGTCGCGGGGCATCAGGTGACGGCGGTTCGAAGTGGCATAAAGCACGACATTCTCAGGCCGCCCTTCGATCCCGCCATCCAGCACCGCCTTGAGCGACTTATAGTGCGCGTCATCATGACCAAAGCTAAGATCGTCACAAAACAGGATAAACCGTTCGGATGATCCGCGCAGCAGGTTGAGCAGCCGCCCCACGGATGGAAGGTCTTCGCGTTGCAGCTCAACCATCTTCAGGTCCGGGAAATCGGCTTGAAGTGCGCCGTGTACTGCCTTGACCAGGCTGGATTTTCCCATCCCACGCGCGCCCCAAAGCAAGGCGTTGTTCGCAGGAAGACCAGCTGCGAATTGGGCGGTGTTCTTGAGCAAGGTATCGCGCGAACGCTCCACCCCCAGCAGCAAAGCGATATCGACACGAGAAACCTTCGCCACCGGCTCCAGCCGGTCAGGCGCAGTGTGCCAGACAAAAGCCGATGCTTCAGAGAAATCAGGCGCTGCAAGCGGCGCCGGAGACATTCGCTCCAGCGCCGCTGCAATCCGGTCCATAGGATCGTCTATCATTGATCGCGGTCCTTTTGGTCTTCTACGATCGAATCTTCACGCTCCATCTCATCAGCCATCGCCTCGAAATCCGCGTCGGCATCTTCTTCGTCGTCATAAAAGCCATCCTCGCGCAGTTGCTTTTCACGCTTGGCGTCGACGCGGCTCACCAGAAAGATCGAAATCTCGTACAGCCCGTAGACCACAACAAACAGGATCACCTGTGTCACAACGTCCGGCGGGGTGACCAACGCGGCCAGCAACAAGATGCCAACAACCGCGTATTTGCGCACGTTGCCCAGACCTTCGGCTGTCACCAATCCTGCTTTGCCCATCAAGGTCAGCAGCACAGGAAGCTGAAAGCACAACCCGAAGGCCACGATCATTTTCAACGTGATATCAAGGCTTTCGTTTACCTTGCCGTTAAAAACAATATCGATGCCAGAGGTGTTCACCTCCCCCGTCACGATCAGCGCAGAGATGTAGGAGGCTGCGTCCGAGAAGCCCAAGAAGAACTGCATCGCAAGCGGTACAACCACATAATGCGCAAAAGCAGCCCCGATCAGGAACAGCACCGGGGAGGCCACTAGAAATGGCAAAAATGCATTCTTCTCGTTTTTATACAATCCCGGCGCCACGAAGCGCCAAAGCTGGTTCGCGATCACCGGAAAGCTGATCGCAAGCCCGCCCACCATCGAGATGCGGATGAGCGTAAAGAAGTATTCCTGCGGCGCAGTGTACTGCATCACAGGATTGGGGTTGCCCAGATTGCGCATGGTTTTTTCGATCGGGACCAGCAGGAAATCAAGGATCATGCTGCCGAATGAAAAGCAGATGATCATTCCGACCACAAATGCCAGCACCGAGCGGATGAGCCGGGTACGCAGCTCGGCCAGATGCTCGATCAGCGGCGCGGCGCTGTCGTCAATATCATTGTCAGTGGCGCTCATGAGTCCGCTTTCTTTTCCGCAAGCTTGTCTTGCAACGATGCTTCCAGCTCGTCCGCTTTCGCCAACGCTTCCTTGGCTTCGCGTGCTTTGCGTTCGGCGGCCATGCGGGCGCTATTTGCCTGAATACGCGCCGCATTTTCCGCACGCTCAGCTGACAGCTTGCCCGTCTCGCTTTCCGGATCGATGTTGGTCAGAGAGCTGGCTGCATCCTTCACGCCATCCATCGCAGTGCCAATCGGGTTGGTCGCCGCTTTAAGCGATTTGTTAATCCCGCTGGTTACTTCGCGTACACCCGATTGGTCGGCAGCATCGTTCATGGCGCTGGTAAACTCACGCGCCATCCCTTTGGCCTTGCCGACAAACTGGCCTACGCGGCGAAACATCACCGGCAGATCCTTGGGGCCTACGACGATCAACGCCACAACCCCCACCACCAGCATTTCGGTCATGCCAATATCGAACATGGGCGTTTACACCTTGTCCTTAGGCTCGACTTCGGGCTGTGGAATTTCGGCCACGTCGTCTGCATGCGCGTCCAGCTGTTCTTTCTCGCCCTCATTGATGCCTTTTTTGAAGCTCGTGATGCCTTTGCCCACTTCGCCCATCAAGGACGAGATTTTGCCCCGACCAAAAAGCACCAATACAACCACTGCGATCAGCAGCAGACCCGGCAATCCAATATTGTTCAGCATGTTTTTCTCCTATGAATGAATCATGCCCCGCTCTCGAACGGGAAACTGTCTGTGCCTGATTAGCAAAGTTGCTGCGCTGCAAAAACGGGAAACGGGCTTTGAATGGCACGCTGAGCGTATAATCAAAGGCTTTTTGCGCCTTGCTGATGCCTACTGACAGGTTTATGTCAGTTGCATGCCCCGTGCCGACCGTCTTTTCGATATCCTCACGCTGTTGCGTGATGGAGAGCTGCATACCGCCAAGGCTCTTGCTGAGCGTTTGGGCGTGTCCCAGCGCACCCTCTACCGTGATATGGAGAAACTTGTGGCCTCTGGTGTGCCGCTTAGCGGGACACGTGGCACCGGCTACCGCCTGAGCCCTGCAATCACCCTGCCCCCCCTGACATTAACACCGTCAGAGATGGAGGCACTGGACTTGGGCTTGGCAATTGCTGCCGAAGTCGCCGATCCCGAGATGAGGGCGGCCGCCAACAGTCTTGCGGACAAACTGGACGCCGTGCTGCCGCAAACGGCTGTGGCACAAGCAGATGCCTGGAAGTTTGCCGCATCCCCTTTCGCTGATGCCGCACGCGGGTTTGCCCAGATGCCGACCCTGCGTGCAGCGATCAAAGCGCGGCAAAAGCTGCGGATCACCTATACGTCAAAAGATGGCGATGTGACATCACGCATCATTCGTCCGCTACATCTGGAGTATTGGAACCGGATATGGACGCTGATTGCATGGTGCGAATTGCGCCACGCACATCGGGTTTTCCGCCTTGATCTCATCAATACTGCCGAAGCTCTGCCAGAGCTTTTCACAGACGAGGCGGGAAAGACGCTTGCGGATTATGTGCCCTAGTCTTTCAGAACCCAATCGCTTTGCACAGGCAAGAAGGCCTCCACGCTTGCTTGAGCCACCACAATCGTCTCGCCGTTTGCTGGCACATTCAGCCCGCCGTGCACGGCGCGCACGTCGGCTTTGCCACGGGGCAACGTCGCAAGCAGCGCCTCTAGGTCGATCGCATCGGGGTCTTGGACCGCGACAGTCACCTGCACGCGCATTACGTCATGGGGCAGATCAAGCACGCCAAAAATCGGCAAGGATGAATGCCGGAACGCGTCTTCAATCGCGCGCTTGGCGGCTTTGGTATAGTCCATTCCGTGCAGATCGTTGCCCATGCCCATTTCGATGATCAACCGCTGTTCGGTCATGTGCGTTTCTCCATGTCAAAGGCGACGGACAAGGCCACATTTGCCATTACCGTAGGGTTTCCGCTGCCCTCAGGTCGAGGCACGTCAAGACCACCTTTGGTTACATTGACCGTCACTTGCCCGTAAGGAAACACAGCGCGCAGCGCCTCTGCATCTACTTCGTCGGGCTTTTGCACACCCACATCCAGAGTGATGCGCATATCCGCTTTATCGAAACCGAAAAGCTCTGCCAAATTGATCGAATTATGCCACAACGCATCCTGCACCGCGCGTTTAGCAGCCTGAGTATAGTCGCCCCGCCGCAGCGACGTGCCCATTCCGAATTCCACCAAAAGCTTTTGCATCGCGCTGTCTCCTCTACTTCTCGGTTGGGAAGACGAAGCACTTATCGCGCCGTATCATCAACCACATCACGGTGCCGACACTTGGCATAAACACATTCGGCACGGTCGCCTTAAGCAAGCTGCCGTCGTGATCCATGCGGAATTCAACAAGGCTTTCATTGCCCATAAAGCGCGCCCGCTCAACCACCGCGCGGGCAGCCGTGCCATCGGCGGCAGTGGGCAGTGGCCCCTTACCCGCACGATCGAAGTCAATGCGCACATGCTGCGGGCGAAACACGATATCTACCGCAGTTCCGTCAGGCACACCGGGCGCCAGAAAGCGGCCGAAAGCCGTATGGGCCAGCGCGCCAGTCACATCGGCGTGCAGCACGTTGGCATCCGAAAAGAACGAGACCGCAGCGCGATCAACCGGACGGGTATAGACATTATAGGGCGCGCCCTGCTGCACGATCTTCCCATCGCGCATCAGCGCAATCTCATCGGCCATGCGCATGGCTTCGTCAGGTTCATGCGTGACCAGCAGAACGGCTGTGTCCTCTTCTTTGAGAATGCTTAGGGTTTCATCGCGGATGCCATCACGCAGCCGGTTATCAAGGCCCGAGAACGGCTCATCCATCAGCATGATGCGCGGACGCGGGGCCAGCGCACGTGCAAGTGCCACGCGTTGTTGCTCCCCCCCCGAGAGTTGATGCGGATAGCCGTCGATGAACCGCTTCAGATCCACACGTTCCAGCAGTTCCTCAACACGCGCCCGCTTTGACGCTTTGGAGCCGCGCAGACCGTAGCCCACATTGTCCGCCACGCTCAGGTGCGGGAACAGGGCAAAGTCCTGAAACATAAGCCCGATCTCACGCCGCTCTGGCGGGACACGAAAGACCGTGTCGCAGATCAGCTTGCCGTCGACGTGGATGGTGCCGCTATCTTGCATTTCGACGCCCGCGATCATCCGCAGGGTCGTCGATTTCCCGCAACCCGAAGGCCCCAGCAGACATGTCACCTGGCCCGGCATGATCTGCAGGCTCACGTCGTCAACAACGGCGCGGCCTTCAAAGCTGCGGCGCAGGTTGCGAATTTCCAAACGCGGGGTTTTGGGCTGCATGACTGGCTAATCCGATCATTTCTGTCGGATAGCTGCTATCAGCGCCGGCGCGCCCCTGCAAGCACCGCCGCAAAACCGGTCACAAGAACGACCACACAGATCAACAATAACTGCTCGTATTTGTGTCCCTCGAACAGCCAAGGTGTCACGGCATCCCAACTGCGCGCAAAATAGATGAACGCACCAACCATCGCCGCGCCAAAGGCCACCAGATAGGCCCACAGCGCGATGGGCCGCCCCATCACCAACCCGACAACCAGCACCGGCGTTAAAAACATGGAGGCAGTGCCGCTGACCGCCACTGCATCAAAAAGCGTCGCGTTACCCCAAAGCGTCAACAGCGTACCGGCCAGCATGAACACGACCATTACCAACCGCCCCGCCAGCAAGGTACGTGGCAGACCGCCTTCTTCGACAACCAGCCGCGCAGCAGAGCTGAGCGCGGAATCAAGCGTGCTCAGCGCCGAGACAAGAAGCGAAATCATCAGCAGTACAAATACCCATGACGGAAACATCGCTGCCCATGTGCCAATCAGCTCTCCTTCATAGGAAGCGCCTGACAGCGCGGCCTGAATGCCGAAAAAGCCAAACCCTATGATACACAGCGTGCTGATCCAGAAGGCATGCAAAAATGAGGCCCGTGTCGTAGCGCGGTCTGCGATGAAACCACGGTCCATCATAACGGGATCATGCGCGGGATAGCTGAACACCTGAAGTGCGGCCACCGCCAAAAGAATCCACCCGTTGTAATTTCCCGCCGTCCCCTCGGCGGTGACAACAGCAGCCAGATCAAAACCGGGCGCAGTGACAAGCGCGACAAATGCGATCCCGAACACGGCCAAGAACACCAGCATTTGCACCACGTCGGTACGCAAAGCAGCGCTCAGCCCACCCCACGCAGAATAGGCCAACCCCAGCAGCGCCACGATCCAGATCGCGGTGGTCCCACTACCTGCAAGTACCGCGTTGAAGATCAGACCGACAACCACGAGATTGGCAAACACCTCTGACAACAAGCGCAGCGCGATTACGAAGTTGTAACACCCGTTACCTGCCCCTCCAAACCGCGCGCCAAGCCAATCCTGCACCGACACAGCGCCGCTTTCGCGCAGGCGGTCCACAATGAAGCCGCCCGTCAGGAAGGACGCATAATAGGCCGCATATGCCAACGTTCCGGCGATGCCATAATAATAACCGAGGATCGCGGCATTCATCAGACTGCGCGCGAAAATCCACGTCGTCACCTGACTGAGGACCAGCACCCAAAGCCCCGGCGCATTGCCTCGCGCGCTTTGCCCGCCAAAGAAACCCTCAACGCTCGCGCGGCGCGGCGCGGCCAGTAGCGAGGCGGCAATGATGAAACCGAATACGACGATCAGAACAGCGGGATGCATGGCGGTACTCTCTTAAACACAACATGCGATATGGTTACGACAGCCGCTGTCAGCCAGCTATCCCAAATCAGCCGAGTTGTCATATATGTGAAGGGCATTTCAGTCCATTAAATGAAATGCGGCAGTCGCAACATCACGGCCATTGACTTGTACAGTGATGCTGTGGGCGCCCGCGTACAGGGTAAAGGTTGTCGCCGCCGCTTTGAAAACATGTCTTTTGACCAGCCTCAAAGGTTTGTCCGCCGCCATCTTTGCCGTCTTGAGTTTGAACACTTTCTCAGAAATTTTGCCAGAAGTGCGGGCAAAGCCAATCCGGTAATCGACAAGTACGGGAATGTCTGCCTCGCTCATCAGCTCGACCTCGAATTCGAGCGCTTCGCCTATAGCAACGCAGTTCTGTCCGAGTATGATCCGGCCGGTCACCGGCACATCGGCATGATATCCTAGTGCCGCCATCGCACCGCCATGGCCCTGCTTGATCAAACTGCGCAGTGCATGTCGCCTCATCCAGTCCAGTTCTTTCACCGTTTGCCTGCCTTCGTCACGCCAAATGGCAAGGCGGTTCAACACCTGATCCGGAACTATCTTGCTTAGGTCATTGAGGTGATTTGCAACCGAACGGGTCACAAAACGCGCATGGTCTGCGCACAGCACATCAAGCAAAGACAAAGTCTGCTCTGGCGCTAATCCGATGCCTTGGGCCCAGGGTAGACGCGGGCGCGTTCCCTCAGTAACCAGCCGACGCACGTGATAATTGTCGTCGCGCGCCCAGACGGCCAAATCGGCAAGCGTCTCTTCGGGCCATCGGTTTAGAAACGGTCGGATGTAGAACTCCATCGAAAATCGCTGCGTTGCCTCATAAAGCAGCGCCATTGCGCGCGGGCGATGATCCTCAAGCCCGTGGCGCACAGCCAGAATACCCGGAAGCGCGTGGATGAAACGACCAAAGTCGTCATCGGTTTGTGAAGGGTCAAGCCGCGGTGGCAGGGCCGCTTGCAGTTGCGCAGCCATGGTCGGAAAGTCTGCTGCCAATTGGCCTTCGAGACAATCCGCCATCCAGGCCATGCGCGCCATCAACTCACGCTCCGCAAATCCGGACAAAGCCTCTGTCACGAAGCGATCCGCGTCGAAATCAGGTAGCGCAGCGGCGTATTCTGCTGCCAGCTGCCCAACGCTTTCGGCGTTGAACAGCTGGTCTTTCAACAGGGTTTTTCCCACCATTACATGGTCAGGTTCGTCGCACCACCGTCGAGCAGGATCGACTGCCCCACGATAAAGCCGGCATGTTGCGAACACAAAAAGGCGCAGGCAGCGCCGAATTCATCCGCCGTGCCATACCGGCCCGCTGGAATACCCGCCGCGCGTTCGGCGCGCGCATCCTCAAGCGAGATATTGCGCGCGGCAACAACTGCACCGTCCAAAGCATCAGCGCGGTCGGTCGCATGGATGCCGGGCAACAGATTGTTGATTGTCACACCCTTGCCCGCCACCTGACGGCTGGTTCCCGCCACGTATCCTGTCAGGCCCGTGCGCGCAGAGTTGCTAAGCCCCAGCACACCGATAGGCGCACGCACCGATTGCGACGTGATGTTGACCACACGTCCCCAGCCCTTTTCCATCATCGCAGGCACCAGCGCTTTGATCAGCGCGATGGGCGCCAGCATGTTGGCATCCAGCGCTTTGATAAAATCTTCGCGGTCCCAATCCGTCCACATACCGGGAGGCGGTCCACCAGCGTTATTAACCAGAATATCAACGCCTTGCGCGGCTTCAATTACAGCCGCCTGCCCCTCTTGTGTAGCCACATCGGCGACGACCGTCGTGATATTCACCCCGTACTTTTTACGCAGCCGCTCTGCAGCAGCCTCAAGCGCCTCTGCGCCGCGCGCATTCATAATGAGGTCAACGCCTGCTGCTGCCAGATTCTCGGCACAGCCCAGCCCCAATCCTTTCGACGATGCACAAACCAGTGCTTTTTTACCCTTGATCCCAAGATCCATATGCTCTCTCCCTGAATGTCTGTGTCTGTGCTATCGCAGCCCGCAAAGGTGTGCCAGCAAAACACCGCCAGATTGACCGCACGCTGCCACAATTCTAATGTACCGAAACATAAAACCAGAGGTCAAAAAGGCTCTCATATGTCCACAGGCTCCCTTTCATCCCAAAGCGTTCCGGTATTTGTCGCTGATCAGTTCCGCGCGACGGATGGCGCCAACATGGGTGATCTGCTGTCTTTCGCAAGCGAGCTTATTCTTGACGATGTATATGAGCTGGAATTTGGCGCAGAGCCTGCGCGCCTGTCGCTGATTGCGCGCGACGATGCCAGCTTTTCCATTGGGTTAGATACAAAAATCGGCACCCCCGGTGCGGTGGTCCACCTCGATAGTGCGCTGACATTTATGTCGCCCGACAGCAGCATCAATGATGCCTTGTTGCTGGTCGAGGTAGATGAGCTTGGGGATGTGGCGCAGGTCTACCTGCTACCTTTTACTGCGCTTGTATCCAATGTCGAATATCGCCTTGTCGGGATAGACCACGAGACAGCCCATACGAAATTCGCGCAGGTCGCTTGTGTAAGTTTTACCCGTGGCACCCACATCACGCTGGCTTCCGGCGCACAGTGCCCCGTCGAAGACCTCAAAATCGGGGATCGTATCCTCACGCGTGATGACGGTGTGCAAACATTGCGCTGGATTGGCAGCTCAACCACCCGTGCGGTCGGGGAATTCGCGCCCATCCGCATTGCCGCAGGTACGTTAAACAACAGCGAAGACCTGCTGGTCAGCCCCGATCACCGGCTCTTTATCTATCAACGCACCGATGAATTGGGCGCCGGCCGCGCAGAGCTTTTGGTGAAAGCACGACATTTGGTGAATGGCACAACTGTCAAAGTCTCAGAGGGCGGGTTCGTCGACTATTTTCAACTTTTGTTCGACAGCCACCAGATCATATATGCCGAAGGTATTGCAGCGGAATCCATGCTGATCGACAGCAGGACCCGCCCCGTTCTTCCGCACGATCTTTCGGAAAGACTTGGGCGGCACGTACCCGGTCACTCCGACCTGCCGCACGCGGGACTGGATGTTAACGAAGGATTGCTAAAGCGTCCGGACGCGGCCGATCTCCTCAAAAAAGCTTCCGGGCGCTGAGGCTTGCCTTGACGCGTATCTAGGGTATGTGTAGCGCCCAAACGCCGAGCGCGGCTTTGTCATTAAGCCGCCCCCGAAATCACATCAGGAACACGCCGTAACATGCTGGACAAACAAAATAATCGACCCGAACTTCCTGCAGAAATCGCGCGGCGGCGTACCTTTGCGATCATCAGCCACCCTGACGCCGGGAAGACCACACTGACGGAAAAGTTCCTGTTGTTCGGTGGTGCGATCCAGATGGCGGGCCAAGTTCGCGCAAAAGGTGAGGCACGGCGCACCCGCTCTGACTTTATGGCGATGGAGAAAGACCGCGGCATTTCCGTGTCGGCCTCGGCGATGTCGTTTGATTATCAGGGCCACGACAAGAATTACCGGTTCAATCTGGTGGACACACCCGGCCACTCCGATTTCTCGGAAGACACCTACCGTACGCTGACGGCGGTGGATGCTGCCGTGATGGTGATCGACGGTGCGAAAGGTGTGGAAAGCCAGACCCAAAAGCTGTTCGAGGTCTGCCGGATGCGCGACCTGCCGATCCTGACCTTTTGTAACAAGATGGATCGCGAAAGCCGCGACGTCTTTGAGATTATCGACGAAATCCAGCAAAACCTTGCGATTGATGTGACCCCTGCCAGTTGGCCCATCGGTGTGGGCCGCGATTTCGTCGGCTGCTATGACATCCTGCGCGACCGGTTGGAGCTGATGGACCGGGCAGACCGCAACAAGGTTTCGGAAAGCATCAAGATCGAAGGTCTGGATGATCCGAAACTGGCAGAACATGTTCCAGCCGACCTATTGGAGAAGCTCAAGGAAGACCTTGAGATGGTGCGTGAGCTTATGCCACCGCTTGATCCCGAACTGATGGCCGAAGGATCACTTACCCCGATTTGGTTCGGCTCTGCCATCAACAGCTTTGGCGTCAAGGAACTGATGGACGGCATCGCCATGTTCGGCCCGGAACCGCAAATCCAAAAAGCCGAGCCACGCCAGATCCTGCCCGAGGAAAAGAACGTGACAGGCTTTGTATTCAAGGTTCAGGCCAACATGGACCCCAAGCACCGTGACCGCGTTGCCTTCGTCCGGCTTGCCTCAGGGCATTTTGAGCGGGGTATGAAACTGACCCATGTGCGGACCAAGAAGGTGATGACCATCGCCAGCCCGGTTATGTTTCTGGCCGCCGACCGCGAACTTGCAGAGGAAGCATGGGCAGGCGACATCATCGGTATCCCGAACCACGGCCAGCTGCGCATTGGTGATACGCTGACAGAAGGCGAAGCGCTGCGCGTCACTGGCATCCCCTCTTTTGCGCCCGAATTGCTGCAAGGTGTGCGCGCCGGTGATCCGCTCAAATCCAAACACTTGGAAAAGGCGCTCATGCAGTTTGCCGAAGAAGGCGCTGCAAAGGTGTTCAAACCCTCTATCGGCTCCGGCTTTGTTGTTGGCGTTGTGGGGCAACTGCAATTCGAAGTGCTCGCCAGCCGGATTGAGCTGGAATACGGGCTTCCCGTGCGCTTTGAACAATCACAGTTCACCTCTGCACGGTGGGTAAACGGACCGAAAGCGGCAGTGGACAAGTTCATGGAAGCGAACAAACAACATATCGCCCATGACCATGACGGCGATGTGGTTTACCTGACGCGCCTTCAGTGGGACATTGACCGCGTCGATCGCGACTATCCGGACGTCAAACTGACAGCCACCAAAGAGATGATGGTCTAGCATGGCCACTTGGGGCATAGTCGCCACGATCAAGGCCGACACGGCCACGATCCTGCGCTTTGTTTCCTACCATCTCCAATTGGGTGCGCACCGTATCTACATTTATCTGGATGTCGCAAATCCGGAGGCGCAGGAGGCATTGCGGAACCATCCAAAATGCCGCGTTGTTCGCTGCGATGAAGGATACTGGAAGCGCCACAACGGGTCCCGGCCCGATATGCACCAGCCGCGCCAGACCTTTAATGCCACCCGCGCTTACCGCAAGACGCAGGAGGTTGACTGGCTTATCCATATTGATGTGGACGAGTTTCTTGTCAGCGCCGGACAGATCTCGGCCCACCTTTCGGCCCTACCCGAAACCGTCCAATGTGCGCGCGCGCGGCCGATGGAGCTATTGGCGGGCGGTGACCCTCAAAAGGATGCCGCCTTTAAAACCTTCATTCCTGCCGGTCGCCACCGCGAGGCGACGGTCGCGTCACTGTACCCGACCTTTGGTGAGCACCTCAAAGGCGGATTTCTGAGCCATATTGCAGGCAAGATTTTCGTCCGCACCGGCATTGAAGGGATCAAGTTTCGCATCCACAACGCCTTTCTGAACGGCGAAACCAACCCCGACCACGTCGAAATGCCCGATATCCAGCTTGCCCATTTTCACGCGACCGATTGGGATAGCTGGTATAGCCATTTCACCTACCGCTTCCGCGAAGGGTCATATCGTGCGGATCTGGGCCCCGCGCACAGCCGCGAAAGGGGTGGCATCACCACGCACGAACTGTTCACTCTTATTCAGGAAGAAGACGGCGAGGCAGGCTTACGTCATTTTTTCGATGAAGTTTGCGCCGACACACCTTCTCTGCGCGAACGCCTGGATAGCCATGGATACCTGCACCGCATGACGTTCCAATTCGACACAGATTTGGCCAAACATTTCCCAGACTTCGCAAATATTTGACGCTTCGCTCACAAGTTGGTATGCGCTTCTCAGATATGTCGCGGCGAATGCCGCCCTTTGGGCCATGCCGGCTGACGTAGACGCTGCCGCGGGCCAAGTGAGTGTCCGCAATTAACGGATACACATGACAAAATTTACTGATCTGAACCTGAACACCAAGGTGCTCAAAGCCATCGAAGAAGCGGGCTATGACAGCCCGACACCGATTCAGGCCGGCGCCATTCCCCCTGCTCTTTTGGGGCGTGACGTATTGGGCATCGCACAAACGGGGACCGGCAAAACCGCCAGCTTCGTTCTGCCGATGATTACCCTGCTCGCCCGTGGCCGCGCCCGTGCGCGTATGCCGCGCAGCCTTGTGCTGTGCCCAACCCGCGAACTTGCTGCACAGGTTGCCGAAAACTTCGACACCTACGCCAAACACCTCAAGCTGACAAAAGCGCTGCTGATCGGTGGCGTTTCGTTCAAGGAGCAGGACAAGCTGATCGACAAAGGCGTGGACGTTCTGATCGCCACTCCCGGTCGTTTGCTTGACCACCACGAGCGTGGCAAACTGATCCTGACAGACGTGAAGGTCATGGTCGTCGACGAAGCCGACCGGATGCTCGACATGGGCTTCATCCCCGATATCGAACGCATCTTCGGCCTGACTCCCTTTACCCGCCAGACGCTGTTCTTCTCGGCGACCATGGCGCCAGAGATCGAACGGATCACCAACACCTTCCTCAGCAACCCTGAGCGGATCGAAATGGCCCGTCAGGCCACGACATCCGAAAACATCACGCAAGGCGTGGTGATGTTCAAAGCCTCCCGCAAAGACCGCGAAGCAACCGAAAAGCGGGCACTGCTGCGTGCGCTGATCGAAGCCGAAGGCGATAAATGCACAAACGCCATCATTTTCTGTAACCGGAAGATGGACGTGGACGCTGTTGCCAAGTCTTTGAAGAAATACGGCCTTGATGCTGCGCCGATCCACGGCGATCTGGACCAGAGCCAGCGCACGCGCACACTTGACGGGTTCCGCGCAGGCGATCTGCGCTTCCTTGTCGCCTCTGACGTGGCCGCACGCGGTTTGGATGTGCCTTCGGTAAGCCACGTATTCAACTTTGATGTGCCAAGCCATGCCGAAGACTATGTGCACCGCATTGGTCGTACGGGCCGCGCAGGACGCGATGGCAAAGCCATCATGATCTGCGTGCCGCGCGACGAAAAGAACCTGGAAGACGTTGAACGCCTCGTCCAGAAGGAAATACCGCGTCTGGAAAATCCGCTTGGCGTCAAAGCATCGCCAGAGAAAACCGAGAAGCCAAGCGAAGAGCCCAAAGAGGCCGCTACGAAGGAAAAGCCAAAGCGCACCCGCTCGCGCAGCCGCAAAACCAGCGAAACGCCTAAACCGGTAGAATCAAAAGCTGCGCCAGAAAAAGCGGATGAACCTGTTGCGGCGAAGAAAGCTGATACACCACCAGCCCCCGAAAAGAAGGCCGAAGCGCCCAAAGAAGAGCATAAGCCAGAAAGCTCGGAACGCCGCAGTTCGCGGTCACGGGGCGGAAACACACGCAACAACGATCGCCGTGATGACAACCGTGGTGGCGGCAACAAGGTTGTCGGGCTTGGGGATCACACCCCGACGTTCATCGAGCTAAGCTTTGCGGACCGTCCCAAAGACTAAGCCCAACCAAATGTAGAAATAGAAAAAGCCCCGCAGAAACTGCGGGGCTTTTTTGTATCTAGCAGAGGCAGTTGAGGATCAGCTCAGACGGCTGACCACCACAGTTACCTCAGGCTTCTTGCCAATCTCGTTTTGTGCAGACTGGCGCGCAACTTTGCGCAGACCTTCATCAAGTGCCTTATCATCGCGCAAGGTTTTGGCCCCTGCCCGACCCAGCCACTGGCTGAGGTCCTGTTCAACCACATCGATCAACGGTGCGTCGCTGATCCCTGTATCTGGCAGACCCATCGTATCGACCCACGGATCACCCAAAGGTTCGTCCTGCTCATCCATAAGAACGGTGACGGTCATATGCCCATTGAGCGCCATACGAATGCGGTCACGTACCACGCCGTCAAGCGCGCCAATCTGGACAGAACCATCGATATAAGTGCGGCCAGTCTCAATATACTCTGCTACTCTCGGCTCGTTGCCAGACAGATCAATCATCATGCCGTTTACAGCCAGAACGCCCTTATAGCCTTTACCCTCGGACACCTTGACGTGCTCACGCAGGTGGCGGTGTTCGCCGTGCATCGGGATCACGACCTGCGGCTTAAGCACGTCATGGAGCGTTTCGATGTCAGGACGGTTTGCGTGGCCGGACACGTGATACTTACCCGAGCTGTCGTCAACAACATCCACACCCATTTCAGAAAACTGGTTGATGATGCGGATCACGCCACGCTCGTTTCCAGGAATGGTCTTGGAGGAAAAGAGGAACATGTCCCCTTCTTTCATCTGCAAGCCCATGTATTTACCGCGCGCCAACTGCGCAGAGGCTGCGCGCCGTTCACCCTGACTGCCGGTAACAAGCAGCAGCAGGTTTTCACGCGGTACATCGCGGGCCTGTTCGGGGCTGATGGTCGGCGGGAAGTCCGTCAACACACCGGTTTCAACAGATGCCTCGATCATCCGCTTCATGGCACGGCCCAAGAGCACAACCGAACGGCCGGCCTTCTGCCCCGCAACGGCAAGCGTTTTCACCCGCGCGACGTTTGAGGCGAATGTTGTGGCCACAACCATGCCGGATGCGCCTTGCACCAGTTCGGTGATCGCTTCGGGCAACGTCGCTTCGGAGCGGCCAGGGCTTTGGCTGAACACATTTGTGCTGTCACAGATCAGCGCCTTGATGCCATCCTTCGCAATCGCTTCGAACGCGGCGGGATCAAACGGCTCTCCGACACCCGGTGTCAGATCCACTTTGAAATCGCCCGAATGCACGATGCGGCCCACGGGTGTATCTATCACCAAGGCCGAACTTTCGGGGATCGAATGTGAGATCGGTTGAAAGCCAACCTTGAAAGGCCCTGCATCAACCTGATGCGGGAAGGTTCCGACGATCCGCACCGCGTCATCGGGGTGGTTGTATTCGGACATCTTGCGTTTTGTGATATTGGCAGTGAACTTGCGCGCATAGATCGGCGCTTGCAAACGGTCATAGGTATGGGCGATACCGCCCACGTGGTCTTCGTGCGCATGGGTGACAAAGACCGCTTCGATGCGATCCTTGCGCTGCACGAGCCAGTCGATGTCCGCGATAATCAGGTCCACACCCGGGCTTGTGTCCATGTCCGGGAACGCAACACCGATATCTACGACAATCAGCCGTTCTTTATCGGGTTTTCCGTAGCCGTAAACATAGGCGTTCATGCCAATTTCACCCGCCCCGCCAAGGGGAAGGTAGATCAATCTTTCGCTGCTCATTGAGTCGCTAATTCCTTATTGTATTTATGTATCACGGTCAGGCCGTGCATTGTCAGTTCATCTTGATATTCGTCAAAGAGGGCCTCGGCCTGCTGAAACAGCGGCGCGAGCCCGCCGGTGGAGATGACGCGCATGTCGCGCCCGCGCTCCGCCTTTATCCGCGCACATATCTCACGCACGAGGCCGATATAACCCCAAAAAACCCCCGATTGCATACAGGTCACAGTATTGGTGCCAACAACCTGGGCTGGCTGGCTAATGTCGATATGCGGCAAAGCAGCGGCTGCGTTGTGCAACGCCTCAAGGCTCAGGTTCACGCCGGGGGCAATAACCCCACCAACGTAAGCGCCGTCAGCAGCCACCACATCGAACGTCGTTGCCGTGCCAAAATCCACAACGATCAGGTCACCACCATATAGATCGTATCCCGCAACCGTATTTACAAGGCGGTCCGGCCCGACAGCCGTTCCTGCATCCACACGCACATCCACAGGCAAAGCGCATTCAGGCTTTCCCACAACATAGGGACGGGTGTTGAAATACCGGTCTGCAAGGACGCGCAGATTGAACACAACCCGAGGCACCGTTGAAGACACAATCACATCCGTGATGTCAGCCTCAATCCCCTGAAGTTTCATCAGCGTGCTGAGCCAGACATAATACTGATCCGCCGTGCGCTTCCAATCCGTCGCTGTGCGCCATGTGGCAATAAACTCGGACCCGTCCCAAATGGAAAACACGGTGTTTGTATTGCCGCAATCAATCGCCAAGAGCATGGGATACCCTCCTGAGGGTTAAAAATAGACATCCGCAGCCGTGATAGACACAGCACCTTTCGGGGTCCGCAAAATCAGATTACCTGATGCATCGACATCTTCAAAGACGCCAACTGTTTCATCCCGCATGGTACGCGCCGTTACAACTTCGCCGATGCGCGCCGCATGAGATAGCCATGCCGTGCGGATCGGCGAAAAGCCATAGATGACAAATTGCGCCTCCAGCCGCGCAAAGGCGGCTGCCACGGCATCAAGGAAGGCTTCAGGCGCAACGCTAACCCCTGTTTCCTCAATAACGCTGACAGGCGTCACAGCGCCCTGTTCGACTTGCTCGGGCGTAGGTGCATGGGCCAGATTGACGCCGATCCCGATCACCAGATTAGCCCCGAGAGTTTCAAGCAGGATACCTGCCACCTTACCGCCATTGAGAAGCACATCATTGGGCCATTTGAGCGCGAAAGCATCAGCTTTCCCTGTGACTTCTACGAAGGCCTCATACAGCGCTAGACTGGCGACAAAACTGTGCAAGGCAGCGTCGGCGGGGCTGCCATTCATCCGCATGATCAGTGTTCCGGCGAAGTTACCCCTTGGCGTGGACCATGCCCGCCCGCGACGCCCACGTGCGGCGGTCTGCTCTTGGGCGAGTATCCATGCAGGGCCTTGGAGGCCGGGCGCGATACGCGCGGCCTCCGAAAGAGTGGAATCCAGCGTGTCAAAGACATGCCGTGTATATCCGTGAGGCCAATCGGCCATCAGTCAGCGCAGCGCTTATTGAACAAGCGTCGCCGCCGCCAATGCTGCTGCACCCTCGACGCCGAACATGTTGATGATACCAACAACCATGATGACGGCAGAGGCGATCAGGAAGCCCCCCAAAAGCCCGCCACGATTCTGGTCAAGCGCGTCGGATTTATCTTCACCGAAGTACATGAAAAACACGATCCGCAGATAGTAAAACGCACCGATCACCGAAGCGATAACACCCGCAATCGCCAGCCAAGCCAGTCCACCCTCATATGCCGCGCGCAGCACATACAGCTTACCGAAGAAGCCAAGGAACGGCGGAACACCTGCCAGGCTGAACAGCAACACCAGCAACGCAAAGGCGCGGCCAGGGTGATTTTTTGAGTACATGTTCAGGGAGGATATATCGACGACAGGTGCGCCATCTTTTTCCATCAACAGAATGAAGGCAAAGACGCCGATGTTCATTGTGACGTAGATCGCCATATAGACCAGCATTGCCTGCACACCAAAGGCAGTCCCCGCAGCAACCCCCATGAGGGCGTAGCCCATGTGCGCAATCGAAGAGAATGCCATCAGACGTTTGATGTTGGTCTGACCAATGGCAGCCACGGCGCCAAGGAACATGGACAAAACTGACAGCAGCGCCACGATCTGGCTCCAGTCGCTGACTGCGTTACCAAAGGCATCATGCAAGACACGCGCAAACAGGGCCATCGCAGCCACTTTTGGCGCTGTCGCAAAGAATGCTGTGACAGGCGTCGGCGAGCCTTCGTAGACGTCAGGTGTCCACATGTGGAAAGGAACCGCAGATACCTTGAACGCCATACCAGAGATCAGGAACACGATACCAAACAGCAGACCAACAGAAGTCTCACCGGACTGTGCTGTGGTGATGATACCAGAGAACAGCGTGGTGCCAGCATATCCGTAAACCAAGGATGCCCCGTAAAGAAGCAGACCCGAAGACAGCGCGCCGAGTACGAAATATTTCAGGCCGGCTTCTGTCGATTTCACACTGTCCCGGCGCAAGGAGGCGACGACGTACAGCGCAAGCGACTGAAGCTCCAATCCCATGTACAGCGCCATCAGATCACCTGCGGACACCATTACCATCATACCAACCGCGCTCAGCGCTACCAGAATAGGATACTCGAACCGCAGCAAACCGCGTGTTTTCATATACCCTTCGGACATCACCAGCACACAGGCAGCCGAAATCAGGATCACAATCTTGGCGAAACGGGCAAAGCCATCATTGATGAACATGCCGTTGAACGATTCCACCGTGGTGGACGAACTGGCCGAAACCATCAGCGCCAAAACCACCATCACTGCGGCGATGGCCCAAAGCAGCGGACGCGCAATCGCGTCCTTACCGCCATAAGCGCCTGCCATAAGACCAGCTATGGCTGTACCAGCAAGGATGGTTTCGGGCAGGATCTGGAGGATATCATTCGTCATGTCTATCGCCTCAATTGTGGGCTTGGGCTGCTTCGGTCACGGTTTGCACCGCGGCCACAGCCGTATCGTATTGTTCAACCAACGCCGTAACCGATGGCCCGATCGTATCAAGGATCAGCGCAGGGTAGACACCAAGCAACAGTGTCATCACAACCAGCGGCGCAAAAATCCATTTCTCGCGAGAGGTCATATCCGTGATGCCTTTGAGGCTTTCCTTGATCAGGTCTCCCATGACGACCCGGCGGTAAAGCCAAAGCGCATAAGCCGCCGAGAAAATCACACCAGTCGTTGCAACAGCCGCGACCCAAGTGTTCACCTGGAAAACCGCCATCAACGTCAGGAATTCTCCGACGAAACCCGATGTGCCCGGAAGGCCAACGTTTGCCATCGTAAACAGCATAAACAGCAGCGCATATACAGGCATCCGGTTCACAAGACCGCCGTAGGCGTCGATCTCGCGGGTGTGCATGCGGTCATAGATGACGCCAACGCTCAGGAACAAGGCGCCAGAGATAAATCCGTGGCTGATCATCTGGAAAATAGCGCCGTCCAGACCTTGTTGGTTGGTCGCAAAGATGCCCATCGTCACAAAGCCCATGTGTGCAACCGATGAATAAGCAATCAGCTTTTTCATATCTTCCTGCACCAGCGCCACCAGCGAGGTGTACACAATCGCAATCGCGGACATCCACAAGATCAGCGGGCCGACAACTTCGGACCCGACCGGGAACATCGGCAGAGAGAACCGCAGGAAACCGTAGCCACCCATTTTCAGCAGGATCGCAGCCAGAACAACGGAACCCGCTGTTGGCGCCTGAACGTGTGCGTCAGGCAACCAAGTGTGCACAGGCCACATCGGCATTTTCACCGCGAAGCTTGCGAAGAACGCAAGGAACATCAGGGTCTGCATGCCGCCAACAATCTGGAAGCCCATAATGCTGAACGTCTCGGAGCCGAACTCATGTGTGAGCAGGCTAACGGTGCAGCCACCGATACAGGTTGTACCGGCATCCGCAAACATTGCGACCATCGCAACCAGCATCAATACGGAGCCAAAGAAGGTATAGAGGAAGAACTTAAAGCTTGCATAAATGCGGTTTGCCCCCCCCCAAATGCCGATGATCAGGAACATCGGGATCAGGCTCGCCTCAAAGAATACGTAGAAGAGGACCAAATCAAGCGAGACAAAGACACCGATCATCAAGGTTTCAAGAACCAAGAAAGCGATCATGTATTCTTTGACGCGGGTAGACACATCCCAAGATGCAGCAATCACCAGCGGCATCATGAAGGTGGTCAGCATCACGAACAGGATCGAGATGCCATCGACGCCAAGACGGTAGTTCAGGCCAAGCAGCCACTCCGCCTCATCCACCATCTGGAAACCCGTGTTGGAGGGATCGAACTCAAGATACACGAAGATCGATACGATAAAGGTCACTGTTGTCGTAATCAGGGCAAGCCACTTGGCGTTGCGCTGCGCCGCAGGGTCCTCACCGCGCAGGAATACCGCGAGGATCAGGGCCGCAAAGGCTGGCATAAACGTGACGATGGACAAAAGGTTATTTTCCATCAGTTCGCTCCTCCGGT
>Ga0209345_10002060_pt1 | contig 22962 bp, 21 predicted proteins | sample Cruoilmetagenom7_FD_187294 | JGI IMG/M metagenome (GOLD analysis project Ga0209345, IMG submission 187294) | Oil polluted marine microbial communities from Coal Oil Point, Santa Barbara, California, USA - Sample 7 (SPAdes) (version 2) | ecosystem: Environmental > Aquatic > Marine > Oil seeps ...
CCCCCCCGCGCGCGCGCGGCATGGGCCACGCTGGGTGTCGAAGGACGCACCATTGCGCCGGAGGCCCCCGATCCGTTTCACAACGGTATGCCGCGCCTAACTGTGCCAATGGTGGCGCGGATACAGGGTTTCCCCGATGACTGGCACTTTACCGGCGCCAAAACGAATGCCTACCGTCAAGTCGGTAACGCATTTCCGCCACCGGTTGCGCAGGCGGTTTCTGCCCAGATCGCCCGTGCGCTGCGCAAACGTGTGTTGCACAGCGTCACCGGTTGACGCTCGACCGTGAAACAGCATGTTCCTGATAGCAGCGTCTCTCGAGGACACCCCGATCATGCCCTGCTCAGCGCGCTTGCCTCAGAGATAACCGCGCGGGCTGGCGGCGAGCAATCGCTGGCCAGCAGCTTTGCCGCGATGTTGCGCGCGTGTGTTGATGATGTGATCATGACGCCGAAAACAGGCCGCCGCGCCTATGAAGAGCTTGAGAAAACGGAAAAGACCTATATCGGCACCCGCGTCGAGATCGAATTGCGCGCGCTGCTTGATTTGAAAAAGGGCCGTCTGGATTGCGTCATTCAAGGCCATGACGTTGACATCAAGAACACCATGGGCGCGAACTGGATGATCCCGACAGAAGCAATTGATGCGCCCTGCATCCTTGTCGCCGCTGATGAGGCGCGCGCTTTGTGCTATTTGGGGCTGGTTGTGGCGCGCCCTGAGTATCTGACTGCTGGACAGAACAAGGACGCAAAACGGTCGATCAGCGCAGAGGGGTTTACGCATATCCTGTGGCTTCTGCGCGACCACCCCTACCCGCCGAACTTCTGGCGCACAGTGCCGCCCGAGGCTGTATCCCGCATCTTTCGCGGACGTGCAGGCAATCACCGGATGGCCGCTCTTTTCCGCGAGGTTCAGGGCCGCCCTATCTCCCGCGACGTGGTGGAGGCCGTGGCCCAGCAGCATGATTTCATGCGGCGCATCCGCGCGGACCGCGGCAAGGGCACACGTGACCATCTGGCCCACGAAGGGCTACTGCTTTTGTCTGGTCACTATGACGCTGATCTGATTGCAGCGCTGGGTCTGCCGCGGTGTAGTCACAGCGAATTCGTTTCCTATTTGCCAACAACGCAATCCGAAATCGATCTGGCCGCTGCCCATGGCATCACCCTCGGAGGTTTGCTGCTTTAGATTTCCGGACGTGACAATTCTTGCGTCGCTGTGCAGGCTACCGTTGAACACTCAATGCAAGGACAGGGAACAGAATGCAGATATTGGTCGCAGGCGCCGGGATTGTGGGTATCTCGACAGCCATATGGCTGCAACGTGCAGGCCATCAGGTCACCGTGGTTGACCGCGCGGGGCCCGCAAGTGGTACCAGTCATGGCAACGCAGGGGTTTTGGCCGCAGGTGCAGTGGTCCCTGTGACCACCCCCGGCCTGTTGGCAAAAGCGCCCGCCATGCTGCTGAACCGCAATGCACCGTTGTTTTTGCGCTGGTCCTACTTGCCTCGACTGCTGCCGTTTCTGCGCAACTACATGTCCTACGCAACCGATGCGCATGTGGACCACTACGGCACAGCCATGTCAGCCCTACTGCACGACACAGTAGAGCAACATCAGGCCCTTGCCGCAGACACACCTGCTGCAAAATTCATCACAACCGAAGATTATTGCTTTGGCTATGCCTCTCACGCCGACTTTGACGCTGATAGGTATGGCTGGGGCAAACGGGACGCACAGGGCGTGCGCTACGAGTTAGTGAGTGGTGAGGACTATGCCGCCTTTGACCCTATCTTCGGCTCTGCCTTCCAGACCGTGGTCCGCTGCAAAAACCATGGCAGGATCAGCGATCCAGGTGCCTATGTTAAGGCGCTGGCAGATCACTTTGTGACACAAGGCGGCACGCTTGAGATTACAGACATTCAGGATATCGAAATGTCTCAGGGCGGCGTCACAGCGCTCATTACGGCCGATGGCCCGATGCGTGCGGACAAGATCGTCTTCGCCATGGGCCCTTGGTCGCGCGAGATTGCCCATAAACTAGGGGTCAAAGTCCCCTTCGAAAGCGAGCGTGGCTATCACATAGAGCTTACCAATCCCTCTTCCATGCCGCGTGCGCCGATGATGGTCGCGTCCGGAAAATTTGTTATTACCCCGATGGACGGACGCATACGCGCAGCAGGGGTGGTCGAATTCGGCGGCCTCAAGGCTGGCCCTTCGCGCGCACCATTGGACATGCTGCGCAGGCAGGTAAAAAAACTGCTGCCCGATGTAACCTACGACGACGTAGTGGAGTGGATGGGTCACCGCCCTGCCCCTGCTGACAGCCTGCCACTGATCGGCGCAAACGACCCCCAAGGCCGCAGTTATAGCGCCTTCGGCCACCAGCACGTTGGATTGACAGGCGGTCCAAAAACGGGTCGTGTGATCGCGGAGTTGATTTCCGGTAGCGCTCCCAACATGGATATGCGTGCCTTCGACCCCGCCAAATACATCGGCCGCTAGAGCCGTCATTCACTGGGAGATTACAATGAATACATTTACAAAATTGAGCCTGACAGCCGCTGCAGCAGCGCTGGTTTCAGGCAGTGCCATGGCCGGTGGACACGCACAAAAATGGGATATGCCAATGGCCTATGCCGCCACAAATTATCATTCCGAACAAGGTGTGGTTTTTGCTGACAAGGTGCGCGAATACACCGATGGCGCGATCGACATTACCGTACATCCGGGTGGTTCCCTCTTCGGTGGCGGTGATATCAAACGCGCGGTTCAGACCGGTCAGGTCAATATCGGAGAGCGTTTCATGTCCGCGCACGCGAATGAGGCCCCGCTGCTGGGCTGGGACAACCTGCCCTTCCTCGCGACGTCCTATGCGGACAACGCCAAACTCTGGGCTGTGGCAAAAGACACGGTTAATGCACAGCTATCCGACCTGAACATGGTCGCGCTTTATACCTGCCCATGGCCAGGTCAGGGTTTCTATTTCGCAAAAGAAGTGAACTCATCTGCCGATACCCAGGGCGTAAAATTCCGGTCCTATAACTCTGCTACGGCAACGTTTGCCGAAGAACTGGGCATGATCCCCGTCCAGATCGAAGCTGCGGAATTGGCGCAAGCGCTGGCCACTGGTGTTGCTTCCTCATTCATCTCTTCCGGATCAACCGGTTACGACCAGAAAGTATGGGAGCATCTGACCCATTATTACAAAGTCAACGCATGGTTGCCGCGCAACTACGTTGTTGCCAACAAACAGGCGTGGGACGGTCTGGATGCGGACGTTCAGGCAGGCATCATGAAAGCCGCAGACGAAACTGCTGCTTCTTGCGCTGCCAAATCCGAAGAGCTGTCGGATTTCTATTTTGCAGAGCTTGAAAAAAACGGCATGACCGTCACCGATGCTTCACCAGAGTTTCTTGCAGAGCTTGAAGTGATTGGTGCGAAGATGACGGCCGAATGGCTGGAAACAGCAGGCGACGATGGCCAAGCCATCATCGACGCTTACAAAGCAGCAAACTAAGCCCTTCTAGCGCGCCTGCCCCCAAACGGCGGGCGCGTCCAAACTTTAAGGAATTCAGACATGCGCGACTGGACGCCGGTGCTGGGTCTACCCTTGTGGGTATGGCTTTTCGTGATCCCTTGCCTTTTTGGTGTTCTGTGCTTTTTCGCCAAAGCGCCTTTAGAAAGGCGTTTGCGGCCAGTATGGCGGTTTCTGGATGGCGTTTATTTTGCCAGTGGCGCAATTGCTGCGTTTTTCATGGTGACCATTCTCTGCCTGATCGTGGCGCAGATGGTCGCACGCTGGACCGGCGTGGCACTACCGGGCACAACCGAATTCGCGGGCTACGCAATGGCCGCCACATCCTTTTTCGCCCTGTGCCATGCGCTGACACGCGGCGCGCATATTCGTGTGTCAATCGTGCTCAACTGGAACCGCTTCACCTCTCGCTGGCTCGACATCTTTGCGGTAACCGCAGCGGCAATCATTGCCACCTATTTCGCACGCTTCGCGGTCAAGACGAACATCTTCTCCGAAATGCTTAATGACCGCACACAAGGACAGGACCAAATCCCCGAGTGGGTGATCACGTGGCTGTCACTTCCTGCGACGCCGCTGAGCGACTGGGGGGACGCCATATCCGGCGCCTCTTCTGAACTGGTATTCACCCCTGTCTGGATACCGCAACTGGCCATGTCGGCCGGCGCAATCCTGCTGGCAATCGCGCTTTGGGATACGCTTTACCGCACCATCATCACGGGCCGGAACCCCATAGTATCGGAGGCCGTAGAATGATCGAAGCCTATGCAACCGTTGTCTTTCTATGCGTCCTGTTTGGGCTGCTGGCCTCTTCGATCTGGATCGGTCTTGCCCTGATGGGCGTGGCGTGGGTCGGGCTTGAGCTGTTCACTACCCGCCCTGCCGGTGACGCGATGATCACCACCATCTGGACGTCAAGCAGCAGCTGGACATTGACCGCGCTGCCGCTGTTCATATGGATGGGAGAGATCCTGTACCGCACGCGTCTGTCTCAGGATATGTTTCGCGGGCTGGCCCCGTGGATGCGCTGGCTCCCCGGTGGTTTGCTGCACACAAACATCGCAGGCTGCACGATTTTTGCCGCTGTTTCAGGATCTTCTGCTGCGACGTTAACCACAGTTGGCAAGATGAGCATCCCCGAGCTGCGCAAACGCGGCTACCCTGAATACATGATCATCGGCACACTCGCGGGGGCCGCCACCTTGGGCCTGATGATCCCTCCATCACTCACGCTTATCGTCTATGGTGTTTCGATCAACGAGAGCATTATCAAGCTGTTCATGGCCGGCATTGTGCCCGGTCTGGTCCTTGCCGGACTGTTTATGAGCTATATCGTGGTCTGGCATTTCTTTCGCCCCGGCGAACGCCCGCCACCAGAACCACATATGTCCGTCGGCACAATGCTCGCCGAGAGCCGTTTTCTCATCCCCGTTCTGCTGTTGGTCTTTGCTGTTATCGGGTCGATGTATTTCGGCTGGGCCACGGCGACAGAGGCTGCGGCCGTGGGTGTGCTTGGCTCATTGACGCTTGCACTTTTTCAAGGTTCGCTCAGCTTCAACACCTTCCTCGAAAGTTTGATGGGGGCCACGCGCACGTCTGCGATGATTGCATTGATCCTGATGGGGGCAGCGTTTTTGTCTCTGTCCATGGGCTTTACCGGTCTGCCGCGCGCACTGGCGGCATGGATCGACGAATTGCAGTTGTCTCCCATCGTGCTAATCGCTGCTTTGACAGTATTTTACATCATCCTCGGTATGTTCCTTGACGGGATTTCCTCGGTGGTGCTGACCATGGCGATCGTAGAGCCGATGATCCGGCAGGCAGGCATTGACGTGATCTGGTTCGGCATTTTCATCGTGGTTGTCGTGGAAATGGCGCAAGTGACACCGCCTATCGGCTTTAACCTGTTCGTGCTGCAAGGCATGACCAAACACGAGATCTCCTACATCTCGAAAGTCGCCCTGCCTATGGTCGGCTTGATGCTGTTGATGGTCGTCATCCTTGTTGTCTTCCCCGAAATAGCCACATGGCTGCCTGATAAGATCAGCGCAAATCAGATAAGATGACGCCGCGTGTCACAGTCCTGCAGCTCGACACCAGCTTCCCTCGCATTGCGGGAGATGTGGGATGCCCTGACAGCTATGCGCGACCGCCGCAGATCATCAAGATATCCGGAGCATCCGTCGGCAGCATCGTTACCGACACGCCGCAAAACATCGACGTCACGCCTTTCGCCGAAGCCATGTACCATGCCGAGGGCGATATCATAGTGACCTCTTGTGGGTTTCTCTCATATTGGCAGGATCATCTGGCAAAGCTTAGTGACAGACCCTTCATCAGCTCTTCACTCGTGGCGCTAGAGCAGCTTGCAGCCGTCATTCCGCCAGATGCGCTGCAAATCCTGACTTTTGATGCCAACCGCCTGAACGCCGCACACTTTGGACGGTACCCGACCTATGTACACAGCATCCTTGGACTGCTGCCGACGCACCACCTGCGACAGGTTATCAGCCAGAATTTAGATACGCTTGATGACGCAGCAGCACGCAAAGACGTCACCGACCTCATGGCGCAACAACAAACCCAAGAGCACCAGCATATCCTTTTGGAATGTACCAATCTGCCGCCCTACCGTGCCGCAATCAAAGCGGCCACCGGCCTGCCGGTAACAGATATTTTGACTATGGTTGAGGCTGCCTGCCCCGGCGCCGTCGATCCGCGTTTTAATTGATCGGAAACCGCTCTAGGCATAGTGGCGCGTGACGCTGGTAATCTTCCAGTGTGGTTTCCAGATCACGGCGGTCACGCATCACTTCCATGGCGCGCTTTTTCTCGGTCCAGTTCCCGCTTACGTGCCGTTCAAGGATAAGCACCGATATGCCAATCAGTATATCCTTTTCCGGCTCCCCCATCAAACCTGCCCGAAATAGCGTCACCCCCGTCATCGCCATCATATTGGCGCAGCGGATCGCGGCGGCCTCGTCCCCTTCATAGACACGCTGGGCTGCATCCGCAGGCAATGCGACCATCAGCAAAGCAAATGCGAGCGAGCGCATCAAAATACCTTGAAAGTCATGGTGGTCAGCGACCGCTCGATCCCGTCAATGTCCAAAAGGTTGTCATTGATATAGACGCCCACATCCTCGCCTGCGGGGACATAAAGCTTCATCAACAGATCAAAGTCGCCCGAAGTGGAATATAATTCCGAATGAATCTCGCGCAGGGCAATCGCCTCGGCAACGCGGTAGGTGCTGCCGGGCCGGCAACGGATCTGGATGAAAACGCATGTACTCACGGGCGGCTCCTGAAATCGGTGTTGGTGATAGGCTGGCACGAAGCAGCAAGCGCCGCAATCCCTGATCGGGACTTGGCGCGCGGCGCGGCGGTGGTATAAGGACGCAGACCAGCCAACGGAGGCCCCTCATGCGCACGGCCAAGATTACCCGCACCACCGCCGAAACCGATATCAGTGTCGAGATTAACCTCGACGGCACAGGCATTTACGACAACCAGACCGGCGTGGGGTTTTTTGACCATATGCTGGACCAGCTGTCGCGCCATGCGCTGATTGACATGACAGTGCGCTGTTCTGGCGATCTGCACATTGACGATCACCACACCGTCGAAGACGTCGGCATTGCGCTGGGTCAGGCGCTGACCAAGGCTGTCGGCGACAAGCGCGGCATCGTGCGCTACGGCTCCTGCCTGCTGCCTATGGATGACGCATTGGTGCGCGCGGCACTTGATCTATCCGCGCGGCCATTCCTGATCTGGAACGTTGATCTGCCGACGGCAAAAATCGGTACATTCGATACCGAGCTTGTGCGCGAATTTTTTCAGGCATTTTCGACCCACGGCGGCATCACCCTGCACGTGGATCAATTGCACGGTTTCAACAGCCACCACATCGCTGAAGCCGCGTTCAAGGCTGTGGCCCGCGCATTGCGAGATGCGCTGGAAAGCGATCCGCGCAAAGCTGACGCAATTCCCTCGACAAAAGGCATGCTTTGAATGCTAACCGCGATTATTGATTACGAAAGCGGTAATCTGCATTCGGCGCACAAGGCGTTCGAACGGATGGCGCGCGAAGCGGATGCGGGCGAGGTTGTCGTCACTGCCGATGCCGATGTCATTGCTGGCGCTGACCGGATCGTTCTGCCCGGTGATGGTGCGTTCCCCTCTTGTATGGGCGCCCTCAAAGGCAAAAGCGGCATCTACGCCGCCATGATCGAGGCGGTCGAGCAGAAAGGCCGTCCCTTTCTTGGTATTTGTGTCGGGATGCAGCTGATGGCCACGTGGGGCCGAGAGTATGAAGACACCCGTGGTCTTGACTGGATCGCAGGTGAGGTCACGCGTATCACGCCGTCCGACCCCAAGCTGAAAGTCCCGCATATGGGCTGGAATGATCTGGTTCTTGACGCCCCGCACCCTGTTTTCGACGGGATCAAAACCGGTGACCACACCTATTTTGTGCACAGCTACCACATGGTGGTAAAGAACCCTGCCGAGCGTCTGGCACATGTAGATTATGCCAGCGAAGTCACCGCTGTAATTGGTCGCGATAACATGATCGGAATGCAGTTCCATCCGGAGAAAAGCCAGACGACCGGCCTCCGAATGATCACCAACTTTCTGAAATGGACACCGTAACCGCTTCGGCAAACAGCACAAAACATAGGCGCAGGAGCATCATGCTCCCGCGCCTTTTTAATTCAGCATACGCTTGGTGGTTGATTACTTGACGCGGCTCCAAGTCTGTTTTTTGCAGATAGGGCCAACGCATCCTGATACCTTCAGCGTGTTGCCGGACAATGCCATCTTGGACTTGAACGTCTTGCCTGTAGAAGGCTGCCATATCTGGCCGTTCTTATACGCCCCGACACCGGAAGGCTGCATGTCCCAGACCAACCTTTTGCCAATGTTCTTGGACTTGTATTCGCCTGTGTCGTTGAATGTCCGGGCGATTGTGCCGCAAAGGGCCGCGCCGCATTTGCTGACTTTCACATGTGCATAGGCACCATCGTCCACTTGCGTTTTCCAAGTACCGACTGCGGGATCGGCAAAGGCCGCCCCTGCAAAACCAAACGCTGCTACAGCAGCTGCTACCATCATCCTCATAAAAGCTCCTCCCTAGAACTGCTGCGGAGTGTTGCGCAGACAGCCACTATTCGGCAAGGCTGACGTGAGGTCGCGTTGCATAGCAGGCCGTTCCATGCAAAACCCCGATCAGAACAGATGAAAGGTGCCATAGCCCATGATCCTCTACCCAGCGATTGATCTCAAAGACGGTCAGGCCGTTCGTCTTGTCCATGGTGATATGGACCGCTCAACTGTGTTCAACGACGACCCGGCCGCACAGGCGCAGGCCTTTGTGGATGCAGGCTGTACGTGGCTGCATCTTGTTGATCTCAATGGAGCATTCGCCGGCACTCCGGTAAACGCAGCCCCTGTCGAAGCGATCCTGAAGCAATGCAAAGTGCCCGCACAGCTGGGCGGTGGTATTCGCGATATGGCGACAATCGAGGCATGGCTCGACAAAGGCCTAGCCCGCGTCATCCTTGGCACTGTGGCTGTTGAAAACCCCGATCTGGTCCGCGAAGCCGCCCGCGCCTTCCCCGGAAAAGTTGCCGTTGGCATCGACGCCCGCAATGGCCGCGTGGCCACAAAAGGCTGGGCCGAAGAGACGGATGTGATGGTCACAGACCTTGCCAAATCCTTTGAAGACGCCGGTGTTGCGGCAATTATCTACACAGACATCATGCGCGACGGCGCGATGGGTGGCCCTAACATTGATGCCACGGCGGCGCTTGCGCGCGCTGTTGATATCCCCGTGATCGCCTCTGGCGGCGTGTCATCTTTGGCCGATCTTCAAGCGCTCAAAGCAACGAATGTCATCAGTGGTGCCATTTCTGGTCGCGCTCTGTATGACGGAGCAATCGATCTGGCAGCTGCCTTGACCGCTTTGCGCAACTAACTCACAGTAGGCTCTGCCCATGCTTAAAACCCGCATCATTCCCTGTCTCGATGTCGCTGATGGCCGCGTGGTCAAAGGCGTCAACTTTGTTGGTCTGCGCGATGCGGGTGATCCTGTGGATGCCGCCATCGCCTATGATGCCGCCGGCGCGGACGAACTGTGCTTTCTGGATATCCACGCCACCCATGAAAACCGCGGCACCATGTTCGACATGGTGCGCCGCACGGCCGAGCATTGCTACATTCCACTGACAGTGGGGGGCGGTGTGCGCACAGCAGCCGATGTCCGCGCCTTGCTTCTTGCGGGCGCCGATAAGGTCAGCTTTAACTCCGCCGCCGTGGCCAACCCTGACGTGGTCGCCGAAGCTGCCGACCAGTTCGGAAGCCAGTGCATCGTTGCCGCGATTGATGCCAAGACTGTCTCCCCCGGAAAATGGGAAATCTTCACCCATGGTGGGCGCAAATCCACCGGCATAGATGCGGTCGAATTCGCGATAACGATGATGGAAAAAGGCGCAGGTGAAATCCTGCTGACCTCTATGGATCGTGATGGCACGAAACAGGGGTTTAACCTGCCGCTGACGCGCGCCATTTCCGATGCTGTGACGATGCCCGTTATTGCCTCTGGCGGTGTGGGCAACCTTGATCACCTTGTGGACGGCGTTTTGAAGGGTGGCGCCTCTGCGGTTCTGGCCGCTTCGATCTTCCACTTTGGCGAATACACCATCCAGCAAGCCAAACAGCACATGGCAGATGCAGGTATCCCGATGAGGCTGACATGACCCTTGATGATCTTTACGTGACCATTCTTGCGCGCAAGACTTCTGATCCAACCTCTAGCTGGACAGCGCAACTACTTGCCAAGGGGCCAGAGAAATGCGCCGAGAAATTCGGCGAAGAGGCCATTGAGGCGATCATAGAAGCGGTCAAGGACGACAAGACAGCTTTGACCAGTGAAGCGGCCGATGTTCTCTATCACCTGCTGGTTATGCTTGCTGCGCGCGACATTCCGCTAGAAGACGTAATGGCCGAACTCTCTCGTCGCCAGTCGCAATCTGGCATTGCGGAAAAAGCGGCGCGCTGACCCCCTGCCCGTTTCTCTAAAGCTTGCTTGAAATCACACCGGTGGCAAACCCACCCATGCGCAGTTCTCCGAAAAGGCGCTGATACTCGATCTTGGGGCAACGGTTCTGGATCACATCAACGCCGCGCGCTTCAGCCTTCGCAGTCGCCTCTGCGTGCTCTACTCCGATCTGCATCCAGATCGTGCGCAGCCCCTCCACATGCTCAAGCGCCTCATCGACAATCTCGGGCACGGCATCAGAGCGGCGGAAAATATCCACCATATCGACAGGGCCTTCAATCTCGGCCAGTGAAGATAGGACGGGGGCACCAAACAAGGTCTTGCCTGCCAGCATCGGATTTACAGGTACAATTTTGCATCCCTTAAGCGACAGATAACGCGCCACGAAATAACTGGCCCGAACAGGGTTATCAGAGACCCCCACGATCGCTACCCGCTTTGTACGTGTCAGAATGTCTTTCAAGAATGCATCAGAATAGCTCATGTTTTGATCCTACTTGCCTTGCGCGCATAAAAAAACCTCCCGGATAGTACCGGGAGGTTGAAAGTCGGAACAGGGACAAAAACACGAGTCGGGCGTTCCAAGCCGATCCGCTGTTATATAGGTAAGCGCTACTTCTGTCGAAAAAAGGGGGGCGCACGCATAAAGGGTGCACACTTCTTTTTTGTGCAGAAAACCGCCGATGGCCTTCGACTTAGTCAAAGATATCCTCAACCAAATCAAAGGCTTCTTCTGCCAGCTTGCGAAACAGGCTCTTTCGGCGCTTCACCGGTTTTGTGGGCTTCGCTTTTGGCAGTTTGCGCACGCGTGGCTGGTGGCTGATTGCAGGCCGGACGGGTGCCGCAGCAACCGGAAGCAACTTGAGTTGTTGAAGCGGTGCACCACAGGCACCACACGTCAGGGTGTGGTGACCTGCATCAAGGCGCAACAGCGCCCGCGTACCGCAATGGCAGCAGGTCGCTATTTTTGTTGGATGGGCGATGGCGCTGGTCCCTATTTATGCTCACGCGTAGCATATAATCCGATTGCAGCAGCATTTGAGACGTTGAGCGAGCCAAAGTCGCCACCTGCGTCAATTCGCACCAGAGCATCCACCGTTTCACGGGTCTTTTCGCGCAGGCCCGGCCCCTCAGCACCCAAAACCAACGCCACGGGGCGGTCTCGTTTACCTTCAACCGCAGTCTCGATGGTAATTTCGGCCTCACCATCCAAACCCAACACCAGATAACCCATATTCTGAAGCTCGCGTATCCCGTCCGCCAGATTGCGGATGCGCAGGTAGGGTTGCCGTTCAAGCGCGCCAGACGCGGTTTTAGCCAAAGCACCGGTTTCAGGGGCGGAGTGGTGCCGCGTCCCGATCACAGCGGATGCGCCCAGAACCTCGGCAGAGCGTAGAATCGCCCCCACGTTATGCGGGTCGGTCACACGATCAAGCAGGATAACACGTGGTGCAGCATCTCCGATGCAGACATCAGCCATCCGGCCCCAATCCAGCGGCTTGACCTCAAGAACAGCCCCCTGATGCACGGACCCCGCATCAATCGGCGGGCGGAATTTACGCGGATCGACAACCTCTGGTGTTATCCCGCTTACGGCCACGGCCTCTTCCAGCTTGGCCAGCGCGTTTGGCGTAACCATCAGCGTCAGCTTTTCGCGTTTGGGATTAACCAGCGCATCACGCACCGCATGCAGACCAAAAAGCCAAAGCGTCTCACGCGCCTCCTGCTTTTTGCCTTGCTCTTTTTCTACGACCCATTTGGGTTTCTTCATTGCCGCCCCCTAAGATTGCGCGCGTTTAGGTCGGTCTACCCCTTTGCGCCGCGCGCGCCAAGCCTTGCCCGACAGCGCCGCAAAATCGCGCGGCCACACCGCATACCAGAACCTCTGCGAAATCCTGAAGAATCTGCCGAATAAAGGTTGACGCCCCCCAGACCCACAGGTAATCACCGCGCCAGTGGGCGACAGGCCGCAAGGTGTGGCAGGGGACTGTAACTCCCTCGCGGAGACGCACGCCTGGTTCGATTCCAGGGTCGCCCACCACTTAGAATTGGTTATCTAACAGATTTGTCGCTGTGAGAGCATCCAGTTCATCTTGACTGTCCCTCAACGTCTGATCCCAACCATCGTTCTATTCTTCTTCTCTTCTTGGAGCTCCTGAGCAGATAGCTATTCCCGATTTGCTTTTGCACGAGAATACAACACCAGTTCTGCACCTTAACCTGTCACAGCTTAGACATAAGCAAGACTCTCAACCGCTTCAGCACGTTGAATGATCACAAGTTTTCTGGGCCCGCGCTCAACTCTGTCGCAGACGTTGACCCTCAAAACCCCGAAACGGGCCATATCACACAACTAACGCAACAGTGCCGGAAGTGGAAAAACAGGCACTCAGAGAGCCGCGTTTGCCGAACGCGAATAGGAGATCGTCGCCGTTTTTATAAAGAGCAATCGCGCGAAACTGGATTATCGCAACAGTCCCCCATAAGATAAGCAAGACACAATCGCCACATTTTCTCGAACGGACACGTCATCGAACGCACGCTATTCGGATTTATCTGGAAGTATTCCAAGCGCGATCAGCTGAAACTGCTTGCGGTGACGCTGGTGCTTTTTCCGCTGCTGTATCTGACCCTCGAATTGCCCAAACGGATAGTCAATGATGCCATCGGCGCGGAGGGTGGCACAGTCACCCTGTTTGGCACCGAGGTCGGGCAGATCACGTTTCTGATGATACTGTGCGGTCTGTTTGTGCTGTCCGTCCTGATCCACGGTGCGATGAAAATGCGCATCAATACAATGAAAGGCGTTCTGGCAGAGCGCCTGCTGCGGCGGTTGCGCTATACGCTGATTGCAAGAATTTTGCGGTTCCCGGCACCCTATTTTGAACGCACCAGTCAGGGGGAGTTGGTCAGCATGGTCACCTCCGAGGCCGAACCCATGGGCGGGTTGATGGGTGATGCCATCGCGCAGCCGGTCCTGCAGGCGGGGCAGATGCTGACCATTCTGGGCTTCCTCTTTATGCAGAGCGTCGCCTTCGGTTTCGCCGCTTGTGCCTTGATCCCCTTGCAAGCCTGGATCATTCCAAAGATGCAACGCCAGATCAATCTGCTGAACAAGGCACGCGTCATCGAAGTGCGCGCACTGGCTGCCGAAATTGGAGAAAGTGCGGCAGGTGCGGCAACGCTGAGGATGAACCGCGGCTGGCGCTACCGTCTGGCGATAATATCCGCCCGACTCGGAAAGCTGTATCAAGTCCGGTTCCAGATTTACCAAAAGAAGTTCCTGATGAAGTTCATCAACAACTTCATCGGACAGCTAACGCCGTTCTTTTTCTACGCGATTGGTGGCTACCTGACCATCAAAGGAGAGATCTCGGTAGGCGCTCTGGTCGCCGCACTGGCAGCTTACAAGGACCTTTCCAGTCCGTGGAAAGAACTGCTCACCTACTACAACCAGACCCAAGATATGGCCTTGCGCTGGGAGACCATCACCGAGCGTTTTGCGCCGCAGGGGATGGTTGACGCAGCCCTGTTCGACGGCACGCCGGATCAGAACCCGCGCCTGACCGGAGACATAGAGCTGCTTGGCGTAAGCGTTGAGGATGCGGCAGGCACGACCGTTCTGGACGATTTGAATGTGACTTTCCCGGCGGCCAGCTCGATTGCGATCACCGCTTCAAGTGAAGAGGACCGGCACGCATTTACAAAGTTGCTGACCCGCGAACTGGTGCCGTCACATGGCGCAGTGACCATCGCCGGCCAAGATCTTGGCGCGCTGCATCAGGTGACAGTCGCCAGCCGCATCGGATATGTCGATTCTTCGCCGGTTTTGTTTGAAGGGTTGCTGGGAGAAAACATCAACATTGCATTGCGCACCTGCCCGCAGCTTGGTGCGCCTGACCCGGCAATCCCGGCGGAAAGCGCGCGCACCGGCAACAGCACCGATCCCGTAGACGTGGCATGGCTTGATCCAAGCGCTGCAGACGTTATGAGCGTGGCCGAATTGCAGGATTGGTGGATTGAGCTGATTGCCAATATGGGACTGACAGCCCCTCTTTTCGCGCGCGCTATGGAACAAAAGCTGGCCCCGACACGGCACCCCGAACTTGCCAGGGCGCTAGTCGATCTGCGCACGGATATCGCCAAGGCGGTCGACGCTGCCGACCTTGCCGATCAGGTCAGCTTTTTCGACGAAAGCACGTATAATCCAACCCTTCCCGTGGCGGAAAACCTGATCTTTGCTATGCCGCTGATGCCGATAACAGCGCAGATACTGATTGATCATCCGTCTTTTTTGTCGTTCTTGAGCAAACTGGACCTTGAACGCGACTTGCTGCAACTGGCCGCAGATATCGTTAATCTCTTGCGCCAGATCTTTGGCGTCGACGGCACAGATCATCCACTGTTCCGCAAGCTTGGTCTGGAAACCACGGCTTTCGAAGCAGCGCTTGCCGTTCTGCCTGCGCATCACCGGGGCGCCCGCCTTTCACTCCGGCAAAAGGCCGAATTGCTTGCCGTTCCCTTTGTTATACCGGCAGAAAAGATCGGCCCGGCATTCCCTGCCGAAATCGTCACGCGGGTAATGCAGATACGTCAGGCTCATGCTCCGGCGCTGCAGGAAACTACGCGAACCTTGTTCGCGCCGCTGTCTCGCGAGGCGCCGATAGCAGGGCTCTCCGCGTTGGAGAATGCCTTGTTCGGCAAGATAAGGGACGGCGTGAATGCGGACGCCCTGCGTGCCCTTGTTGGCGAGCGGCTGCGCGCTGCGGGGCTGGAGGGCGGCATACTTCACCAATTGTTTGATCTGCCCGTGACATTGGGGGGCAGCAATCTGCCTGCAACGCTGTCAGAGGCGGTGGCATTTGGCCGTGCGGCAGTCAAACGGCCTGATATACTGATCCTTGATCGACCACTGGCAAGTTTTGACGTTACCGTTCGTGAGGGGATTCACACCCAGATCCGCAAACTTCTGCCCGATGTCACGATCATTTGTCTGGCCCCTGACTTTGCAGCGCCAGAAAGTTTCGATCATCAGTTCGTGATGCAGCACGGGCGATTGTCCGGAGTGGTCAGCGATGTTGTGGCAAGTGGTGATCAGACCGTCAGCGCAGATTTGGCACGAAAGATGCGCATTCTCGAAAGCGCCGAACTGTTCTCGGGTCTCGCGCGCAAACAATTGCGTCTTCTGGCCTTTGGTGCGCGTTGGTATCATGCCGCCGAAGGTGACTATGTCTTTCGACAGGGCGATGATCCGTCCATCGGGGCGTTTCTGCTCTGGGAAGGAACGGCAGAATTGCTGGACCCCCACCAAGACAACGACCACCGCGTCATCACCATTTCAGAGCCGGGCGATCTGGTCGGGGAACTGGGGTTGATCCGGGGCGTTCCGCGCGCGCTCGACATGCGGGCGTCAACCGATCTGACCTGCCTGCGTATCAGTGCGGAAGATTTCCTTGCCGTGGTCAAGAACGACGGCCCCACAGCATACAAGCTGCTGCAGGTTATCGCCAGCTACGTCTGATCGCGCACCGAAACCAAATGGTGCGCGCAAAGGTTAATTGTGTTAATGATTAGACATTAGGGGGTGCCACCCTGCCTGCTTTTACTGCCTTGTGCTTGGCGGCAAAGCTCCAACGGCGCAGTTATTAACTAGTTATTTCATCAACTTTTTAATGACGGAGCATTTATGAAAAACGATTCAATCGGTCGCAGCATCCACGCTGAATATCTTGAAAACCATGTCCAAAACATGACTGTAGCAAAACTGTTGTTGGAGTATCTCAAGCTTGAGGATGTGGAAAAGGTTTTCGGAATACCCGGCGGGGCGGTAATTTACATCGCGGATGAACTCAGGCGTCAACGTGATCAGTTCGATTTCATTATTTGCCGACATGAAACCGGCGCGGCCTATATGGCCGACGGATATCACCGGGTGACTGGCAAGCTGGGTGTGGTTCTGACCACGGCGGGACCTTCTGGCATCAATGCGCTGACCGGATCTATGAACGCCGAGGCTGGAAATTCTGCCGTTCTGACCATCACCGGAGAGGTGCCCGAGCAATATTTCGGTCAGGGATATCTACAGGAAGGTGTCGATGCGCATCTGGATGTGAACGCGATCTACAAGAACGCCGTTCAATCCAGCGCTATGATCCCATCTGCATCCAGCTTTCAGACGCTCTTTGAACAAGCGCTTAGAAATGCGATGTCGCGCCCGCGCCGCGCCGCACATGTGAGCATTCCCAACAATGTCGCAGGCACATGCGTTGTACCGAAAGCCACCCCGAAATCAAAAAATGCGGGGCTGCCTTTTCCCAGGTCGCCCGAGAACTACCGCACGGAGCCAAGCGGCGCTGATCCCGCGCGGATGGAACAGGTGTTCGCGGCGCTGGCAGCGGCCAAAAAGCCGCTGATCTTTCTGGGCAACGGCGCACGTGCTGCTTTGCGCGATCCAAGGCGCCTGGAAAAGCTGAAGGCCCTTGCCGATCACTTTGCAATACCGGTGATGACCACGCCCGACGGCAAGGGGATCTTTCCGGAAAGTCATCCGATGTCCTTGCGCAATTACGGCATGACACCTTGCCTGTGGCCCGCACTCTATATGAAGGAAAGGGACGACGCCGATCACTATGACGCCCTACTGGTCATCGGATCCAGTTTGGGTGAACTGGCCACGTCGCCCTCAGCGATGCTGCATTACGACAAGATGCTTGTACCCAAACACCACTGCATGCAAATCGATTTGGATCAAAGCGTCATAGGCAGATCTTTCCCCATCACGCTCGGCGTTGTCGGTGACGCAGGTGCGGCAATTGATCAGCTTATCGACCATGCAGTCAATGCCAAGCCGTCCGGAGACACCGATGCCCGGCGCGAGATGGTGATGTCGATCAAGAATTCCACGCCGTTCGAGTTCCCTACGAAACGTGCGGGCAACGCCACGCCGCTGCACCCTGCTGCCGCAATGCGTATCGTCAACGAATTGGTTACGGACGGTCATATCTTTATTGATGCCGGTAACTGTGTCGGCTGGTCGCTCAACAACATGGTGATTGATCCGCCAAATCAGTTTCACATCGCCCTTGGGATGGGGCCGATGGGCTTTGCCGTGGGTGCGGTCGTGGGCGGCAAGATCGGTGCACCTCACAAGGATTGCGTTGCCATCGTCGGTGACGGTGCTTTCATGATGCATGGCTCCGAAATATCGACCGCGGCGCAAAATCGGGTTGGCGCGATCTGGATCGTTCTTAATGACAACGATCTGGCGATGGTCAGCCAGGGAATGGGCGTTCTGTTCCCGCCCGAAGACGATTGGGACGACTACTATAAACTGGGTGCGCCGGATCTGGTGAAATACTCTGAAGGTTTGGGCGCACATGCCGTCGAAATCACTCAGGAACAGGGGCCGGACGACATGAAGCGGGAATTATCGATGGCGCTGAACCGTGCCCGCACTGACAACCAGCCGCAGGTTGTGGTCCTGCATATCGACACCAAACCGATGCCCAAATACGGCTGGCCCGACCCGCTGCCACAAGCCGATTGTGACGCGTGAAATGAAAGGCACCGAATTTCAGCTGATACAGGGATATTCAAGATGACCAAAGAAGATCAATCCGAACTCGACGTCGCAATTGTGGGCGGTGGGGTGAGCGGTGTCTACAGCGCAATGCGTCTTATGGGTTCCAAGCGCACCGAGAATTCGCCGCTGCCGCAGGGCAAGCTGAACGTCTGCGTCTTTGAACAATCCAACCGGATAGGCGGGCGCCTGTTGTCGTTGCAACCGCCCGGTGTGCCCAACACGCGCGTCGAGGTCGGCGGCATGCGCTACACATCCGAGCATAAGCACGTGATCGGACTTGTTGGGCTATTTGGTCTCACACCAGTGCCCTTCCCCGTCAGCAAACCCCAGAACATAGCCTATCTGCGCAACACGCGATTGCGCATGCAGGATTTGGACGACGCGTCCAAGCTGCCCTACAACCTCATGGAAGACGAGAGTTCAAAGACCACGCTGTCCAAAGGCTTCACCGTCGTTGCCGCCGAACGGTTGTTGCGCACGATGACTGGCAAGAACATCGATCTGGCCACAGTGAACTGGCTCGACATTGCGCGAACTGTCGAATTCGAAGGCAACAACATCGGGGATCTGCCGCTAAGGTATCTCATGCAACGCGAGATCAGCCATGAGGCTTACAATTTCGCCGTTGATTCAAGCGGTTATGACAGCATCCTCTACACGTGGAACGGAGCGGACGGGTTTCCCTGGAACCTTGCCGATTTTGGCAAATCGATCACCTATTCCCGTCTTGCCGAAGGGTATCAGGAGGTGCCGCTCAAATGCGCATCCGGTTTTGAGGCGGCAGAAGGCAAAATTCACAAGGAACACCGCCTTGTCAGCTTTGACACAACCCGGATGGCGGACGGAAGCACGGGTGTCGAACTGACCCTCCAACACGGAGACGATCTGATTGTCCGCAAGGCGCGCAACCTGGTCTTGGCCATGCCGCGGCGCGCGCTGGAGCTTTTGGTGCCGACCGGATCGGTCATGGCACCCGACAATAAGTCTGTGCGCAACCTAATGGAAGCAGTCACGCCAATACCGCTGTTCAAACTGGCGCTTTGCTACAGTTACGCATGGTGGGAAACGCTGCCGCCGGTAAAGGTCTTGGGCAGCGATGGAAAACCGGTCATGGCGAAAATTACCGAAGGTGAATCCGTAACGGATTTGCCCGTGCGGCAGCTCTACTATTGGGACAAGGACCCGGAGACCGGCAAGGCCGTGGTGCTGATCTATGACGACGGTCTGGCACTATCCTACTGGGCGGGTCTGCGCAGTCAGGAAGTGACCTTCAAGGGTGAAGGCGGCGACGCACCCGGAGACGGATTGCCGGCCTGGAGTGATTTTCCGGCCCCCAAACGTATGGTCGACGAGGTGCATCGACAGATCATGGAAATGCACGGCGTGACCGAAATGCCGGAAATCCCCGCACCCTACGCCGCATCCTATCAGGACTGGGGGGATGACCCGTATGGCGGTGGTGCTAATTTCTGGCGTGTCGGCGTGCGCAGTCACGAGGTCAGCCGCGACATCGTTCAGCCGGTTAAGAACACGCCCGTCTTCATATGCGGCGAATCCTATTCGCATGCCCAAGGATGGGTCGAAGGGGCACTGGCCACCGCCGAAGACATGCTGCAGCACCATCTGGGGCTGATGCCGCCAACCTGGGAAAGTCAGGACTGATTAATCCAAAGTCATTTAACAAGAAGTGGAAAAACAATGCAGCCGATGATGAACCATATCGCCTGGGTCACCGATGATCAGGAAGGCGTTGCCAACTTCCTGCGCACCTATTTTGATTGCGAGATCGGTGAAAGGCGGACCATTGAGGGCGCGTGGGCAGATGAACTGGCGCAGATGAAAAATTGCAAGGTCTACTATCTCCCGGCCGTCTGCCAAGGCACTGCGACACGGATTGCAATCCTGAAATTCATCAACCCCGGACCGATCAACAACCCCGATGTTTCCCAACTTAACCGCAAGGGCCTGCGACATTTCGGTTTTCTGGTCGAGGATATCGCGGCCAAGGTATCGCAGCTCAAATCAGGGGGGTATGAATTCCTGAGTGATGTGGTGACCGCAGAAGGTTTCGAATCCCAAACGGTCTACTTTCGGGGGCCAGAGAACGTGATCGTCCAACTCACGGAATCGATGATGGCCACCCCTCCCCCTCCGCACGGCAGCTAGGGGCAGGCCTTTGGATCATGCAACCTGCCCGAAGCCCCGTGTTTCGGGCAGGTTGCGATATCAGGCATCAATGGGCGTTGCTGCGTTTGTAATGATGCGCGTAACATTGGCGGGGTCGAAAAACTCCATCACCGGCACCGTCTGGGCAAAAACGCCAAAGTAGGCGTCGATGTCATCCTGCTGACCGGGAAGCGACATGAACAGTTGCATTACTTCTTCCGGCACCTCCGGGTCTAGCCGTGCCAGATCGGCGGTGAAGGCGAAATAAGGACCGAACCGCGCATCGCGGGCTTCGCCGAACGCGCTTACTTTCTGATCCAGATCGCTGTCTTTCAGACCAGAAGCAATTGCCTCTGCCAACATTTCCGCCTGAATAAAGGCGTTGGAAATGCCCGACGCAGTTACAGGATCCATGTTCAGCCCCGCATCCCCGATCAATGCCCAGCCTTTGCCACCGGCCGTGCGCATAAACGACGGGGTCCCGCCGGTGCGCACCGGAACGGTTTGCGTTGCTGATTTTAGCCGCGCGTGGAAAGTCGGCGACATGGCCTCCAATTCTTTCCAGTAGTGCCCGTCAATGTCGCCGGTCATGGTCTTGGCGTCGGCACCACGGCAGCAGAAACCGGCAACAACCTCACCGTCGTTGGTTGCCCAAGCAAAGCCCATGCGTCCGGGCCGGGAGTAGAACTCGACATCGGGGAATTCTGTTCCCTTGAAATACGAAAAGAAGATCTGCTGGCTTTTGTCGTGGTGATTATATGTCTCCGCCTCGGTCAGCTCGGCGATGGTGGAATTGATGCCGTCTGCGCCGACTACAATTTTTGCATGCGCTTCTACGGTATCGCCCTGCATGTTGCGATACCGCAGCCCGACGATGCGGTCATCCTCGGTCAGCAGCCCCAGAACCTTGCAGCCATGCTTGAATTCGACGCCTGCTGCCTTCGCTTCTTCAACTAGCAGATTGTCAATGACATGGCGGCGTGGCGCATAGCTGGTACTCATGCCATCTTCATTGGCGCGGACACTACCGCGCAGTTCCAGACCGCCAAGATCGAGTACATAGTTCTGGTGGGAGGGACAGTTTGTCGCTTCGAGCTTGTCCAGCAACCCCCAACGTTTGAGGCACGCAGTACCTGACTGCCATATAAAATGTGTGGAAGTGACCTTGTCGCTCGGGAACTCGGCCGCATCCAGAAGAAGGACCTTCAAATCCTGTCGGCCCAAGAGCATCGCAAGCGAAGCACCGGCACACCGGCCCCCAACTATAATTGCATCAAACATGGTAAAACCTTCCCTTCCTACCTTAAGAAAAAGCCACTTGAACCATTCAAAGCTGGCAGTGTCCTCTACCAGCCCGGTCAGTCGTTACGGTTCAATTCAGCGATCAACTTCGCGATCGTTCTGCTGTGGCCCGAAGATGCCGACCGTTCGAGTTCTGAGCGGCTTTGTTCCAAATTCTGTCGCGAGCTGTGCGCAAGTGCCTGATCACCGTTCGCAACATGTATTCTCAGAATACCCAATTCCGCCTGAGCCTGCCACACAATTGCGTGATCGTGCCGCGCGCGCTCTGCCGATCGCCGATAGGCCGATTCAGCGCCACTTTTGTCATTGATCGCAGGCGAGGCCAGAATGTCGCCCAAAATGCAATAAGCCAGCGGTTCCGGCCAGCGTTCACCGTTTTTGTCAATGATCGCGATTGCATCCTCACAGACAGTCCGCGCCTGTGCGGTGTCATTGGTCCTTAAAAGCGCCTGTGCCTTCAACGCCAGAAAATAAGGGATGGATATGCCTGCGCCAGTGACCTGAAAGTTGTTTATCGCCTGATCAAGTTCTTCAATGTCGGAGACGCTGTTCAACTGTCCGGCGGTCAATATCAGATTGCCCAGCCGCGCAGTATAATCAAACCCATGTGTTTCACTGCTCTGGATCGCTGCGGGAACAGTCTTTTGGATATGCGCGAAATCCCCGTTCAAAAGGTCCAAATTTGCAGACCAGACCGAAACCCACAGGCGTGAATACATATGATCGATTTCTTCGGAAAAGGCGCGCGCCCTTGCCCGCATCTCATCGGCTTGTTGAAAATTTCCCAGCATCCAATGGGCCTGACAGCCATGAACATACCAGACCACCATCAGGTCCAAAGAATATGCATCCCGGAGGGGCCCGTGTATCTCAGCATCGTAGAAGCGTTCGATCTGCGCGCCATGCTCTAACGCGTCCTTCCAGCGCCCTTCGTAGAACGCTGCCTGGAGCAACATGACATGGGCTACAAGCAGGGCATCATCACTGCCACCCTCCTGTGCAATTTCCATGGCCCGCCGCGCTTTGCTTTGGCTTTCGCCGATCTGCCCGTGGACCTGCTGATACACCCATGCCCCCCAGATCACCCAAATACGTTCGGTGACGTTGTCGGTTTCGTCAACCAGCTTTAGCGCTTTGGAGTAAGCCTGATCGACTTCGACAGCGCCCCAGCTCTTGGTCTGCATAAAGCCTATGCCCAACATCCCCAAAAGCAGCATTTCAAGATGCTTCGTCTCGCCTGTCGATGGCAAGGTTTCCAGCAAATCAATGCCCTTTTGGAACCGGTCTATTGCCTCGACTGCAGCACTGATGCGGAGTG
>Ga0209345_10002061_pt1 | contig 22950 bp, 18 predicted proteins | sample Cruoilmetagenom7_FD_187294 | JGI IMG/M metagenome (GOLD analysis project Ga0209345, IMG submission 187294) | Oil polluted marine microbial communities from Coal Oil Point, Santa Barbara, California, USA - Sample 7 (SPAdes) (version 2) | ecosystem: Environmental > Aquatic > Marine > Oil seeps ...
AACTTGATAAGGCATCTAAGAAGAGTACAGCATTGTTTTTAGGAGATAATATTTATCCTTCCGGAATGCCAAAAAATAATCATGAACAAAGAAGTTTTGCTGAACATCAACTTAATGTACAAACAGATGCTGCCGAAACCTTTAAGGGAAATGCCATTTTTATTCCAGGGAATCACGATTGGTATAGTAATGGCTTAAAAGGATTAAAGCGCCAAGAAAATTATATTGAAGATATACTTGGAAAAAATACTTTTCTTCCAGAAAATGGTTGTCCAATTGAAAAGGTCGATGTTAGTGAAAATGTAGTATTAATTATTATAGATTCAGAGTGGTATTTAACTAATTGGGATAAACACCCTACGATTAATGATGATTGCGAAATAAAAACGAGATCACTTTTTTTTGATGAATACGAGGGGCTAGTAAAAAAAGCAAGAGGTAAAACAACAATAGTAGCATTGCATCATCCTTTATTTACAAATGGATCACATGGAGGTCAATACTCATTCAAAAGCCACATGTCACCATTGCCAGTTTTGGGAACTTTAAAAAACCTAATTAGAAAAACAGGAGGTGTCGTAACTGTTGATGACCAAAACAAGAAATATAGAGAGTTTAAAAATCGTTTAGTAACTCTTTCACAAGAAAATGAAAAAGTTGTTTTTGTTTCTGGGCATGATCATAATTTACAATATTTAGTTCAAGATAATCTTCCACAAATTATTAGTGGTTCTGGATCTAAAACAAATCCTGCAAGAAACAGAGGGTCAGGAAAATTTTCATTTGCTACACAAGGATACGCTCGATTAGATGTCTTTAAAGATGGTTCGTCTTATGTGCGGTTTTTTCAAGCAGAAACTAATAAAGTTGTTTTCGAAACTCAAGTTTTAAATCCAAATAATCTTGAAGCCCAAATAACATATCCTTTGGACTTTCCAATCGAGAAAACTGCCTCGATTTATACAAAAGAAGAAACAGCAAAAACAAGGGCTTTTAAAAAGTTATGGGGAGAACGTTATAGAGAATATTTTAGTAAAGATGTAACAGTTCCAACTGTAAGGTTGGATACTTTATTTGGAGGTTTAAAACCAATGCGAAAAGGTGGTGGACATCAGTCTAAATCACTGCGCTTACAAGATGCTTCAGGAAGAGAATATGTGATGAGGGCTTTACGAAAGAATGCATTGCAATATTTACAAGCTGTTGCATTTAAAGATCAGCATATAGAAGGTCAGTTTGACGATACTGCAGCCGAAAATTTATTACTTGATGTTTTTACAGGATCACACCCTTATGCACCTTTCACAATAGCAACATTATCTAATGCTATAGGAGTGATGCATACAAATCCTAAATTGTATTACATCCCTAAGCAAAAAGCTTTGGGCGCATATAATAACGAATTTGGGGATGAATTATATATGATTGAAGAAAGAGCAGCAGATAATCATGGAGATAAGCAAAGTTTTGGTTTTTCAAACGAGCTAATTAGCACACATGATATGCTTCGTGAGTTAAGGGAAGATGAAGATAATCTTGTGGATGAAGCAGCTTATATAAGAGCGCGTTTATTCGATATGCTCATTGGCGATTGGGATAGACATGAAGACCAATGGCGTTGGGCAAAATTTAAAAAAGATAATAAAACTATTTATAGACCAATGCCTAGAGATAGAGACCAAGCGTTTTCTAAAATGGCAGATGGAACCTTGTTAGGTTTTGCTACCAAAGTTGTTCCAGCTTTAAGATTAATACAATCTTACGATGAAGAATTAAAGAGTCCTAAATGGTTCAATTTAGAACCTTATCCTCTTGATGTTGCTTTAATAAATCAATCTACAAGGGCAGATTGGAATATTCAAGCTCAGCATATAAAAGAAAATCTAACAAATGAAGTTATAGATGAAGCCTTTACTCATTTTCCGAAAGAGGTTCATGATGAAACTATTCAAGATATTAAGCGTAAATTACTTGGAAGAAGAGCTAATCTTCAAAAAATATCAAACGAATACTACAATCAAGTAAACAAATATGCAATCATTAAAGGTACAGATAAAGATGATTGGTTTGAAATAGAGCGTAATCAAAAATTAACTAAGGTTACAGTTTATAGAATTCAGCAAGGAAAAAAAGGAGAAGTATTTCATGAACGTACATATTCACATTTGGACACTAAAGAAGTTTGGGTTTATGGTCTAGATGATGAAGATGTTTTTAAGGTTTCAGGGAAAGGTGAAAATTTAATAAAAGTTAGAATTATTGGAGGACAGAATAAGGATACTTATAATATTGAAAATGGTAGCCAAATAAAGGTTTACGATTATAAATCTAAGGAGAGCAAGTTTATAACTAATAAAGGAAACAAAAAGTTAACAGATGATTACGAAACTAATGTTTACAATTATAAAAAACCAACGTATAATTCTAACCAATTAGTACCATCAATAGGATCAAATCCAGATGATGGTTTTAAAATAGGTTTTGCAAACACCTTTACAATAAACGGATTTGAAAGAAATCCTTTCACATCCCAACACATAATATCAGCAGCTTATTATTTTGCAACAAAAGGTTTTGATATAGCATATTCTGGTGAGTTTGCAAATATAATTGGGAATGCTAATTTAATCGTAGATGCCAAATTTACGAGTCCAAATTATGCAATAAACTTTTTTGGTTACGGTAATGAAACCTTGAACCCTAATGTTGAAAATGATGATGTATTTGATTTAGATTATAATCGAGTAAAATTAAGAACTATAAAAGTAGCGCCAGCTATACAATGGCATGGTGATTTAGGCTCGAAAGTTAAACTGGGATTGTCTTATGAGTCTATTGAAGTTGAAGAAACAGAAGGGAGATTCATTAACACAGTTATTGGTGACAATGTAGACATCTATACTAATTTTGTTGGCGCTGAATTATCTTATGGATTTGAAAATAGAGATAACAAGGCTTTTCCAACTTTAGGAATGGAAACAAATGTGCAACTAGGTTATAAATCAAATATTAATGACTCAAATGGATTTGGATACTTAATTCCTTCTATTGCTTTTGATTATAAATTAACTTCTAATGAGCAGCTTGTTTTGGCTACAAAATTAGGTGGACATATTAATATTGGTGATGATTTTGAGTTTTACCAAGCAGCTAACTTAGGAGCTAATAATGGATTAAGAGGTTACAGAAATGAACGTTTTACAGGTAAGAGCTCGTTTGTGCAAAGTACAGATTTACGATTAAACCTTAGAAAGTTAAAAACAAGCTTACTTCCCTTTAATATTGGAATTTACGGAGGTTTAGATTATGGTCGTGTTTGGGTTGAAGGTGAAGATTCCGATAAATGGAACAATTCTATTGGAGGAGGTTTATTCTTTAATGGAGCCGATATGATTGTTGGTAATATCTCAGCTTTTTCTAGTGATGATGGTTTGAGATTGTCCTTTAAAATTGGTTTTGGATTCTAATAAATATCAAACTGATATAAGTTTCCACCATTTACGCCTAAATATTCATCAGTAATTAAAAGTGTACTATCATTTTTAAAAATGATACTTTCTTTTTGAGACCTATGGTTAAATTTTATTTGTTTTAAATCTCCATTTAGAAAATCATTTCCTTTAAAATTAGAAAAAATGAAAGCACTATGTTCAGTGAGTAAAACTATTTGATCTTTTTTATCATTTATATCTGCTGAAGTAACCCAACAACCAGAGTCATTACAGGTTGAAAAAGAGCTTATATATTTAGCTTTATATTTCCCGGGTTTTGCAGGAATTTGATATAGATTGGTTCTTCCTTTATCAGAAGGGCTACGACTTTTTGTAAATAAATACAAACTATCATTATAATGAAAAAATGCTTCACAATCAAAGTGACGTTTTTTCTTTTTAGGAGGAAATTTTTTTTGCTCTGGATAAGTAAATGAAATTCTTTTGGGAGTAATTGTCATAGCAGTATCTATGTCACTTTCACTAATTATTAGGATTGAAAGATGTTTACTGTCATTATCGTTATTTCCAAAATCACCAATATAAATGTTTCCATTTTCGTCTGTTGCTAAATCTTCCCAATCTCTATTTTTTGCATCAATTTTTATTTGTTTTTTTATAATTCCTAAAGTATCCAAGCCATATAAAATAGGTTTGTTTCCACCGTCATTTATCATCCATAAAAGATCAGAATGGTTAGTTTTTTCTATACCAGAAGCTTCATTTAAAGATCTTGGTAAGTCGGCAATAACTTTCATATCTCCAGTATCACATGCTAATAATAAAATGTAAAAAAGAGCTATTAATTTCTTCACTTTAATTGATTTAAATAATGTTAAATTTACGCAGATAAAATAACAAATGATTAATTACGATGTCATAATAGTTGGAGGAGGAGCAGCAGGCTTTTTCGCAGCTATAAATATTGCAGAGTCAAACCCTAATTTAAAAGTTTGCATTTTAGAACGAGGTAAAGAAGGCTTACAAAAAGTAAGAGTTTCAGGAGGAGGACGTTGCAATGTGACACATGCTGAATTTATTCCACAAGAACTTGTTTTGAATTACCCTCGTGGTGAAAAAGAATTATTAGGACCTTTTCATCAATTTATGACAGGAGATACTATTGAGTGGTTTGAAAAGCGAGGAGTAGAATTAAAAATTGAGGAAGATGGTCGCATGTTCCCTATTACAGATTCTTCACAAACCATTATAGACTGTTTCTTAAATGAAGCAAAAAAGCATAAGGTAGAATTGTTATATAATCACTCTGTTAAATCTATTAATTACAAAGATGATAGATGGAATATAGAGACTTCTCAAGGTGGTTTTACATCTAAAAAACTATTAATAGCCACAGGTAGTAATACCAAAATATGGAAACTGCTAGAAGGTTTAGGGCACAATATATCTAAACCTGTTCCATCATTATTTACTTTTGATATAAAGGATGAGCGCATCAAAAATATTCCTGGTGTAGTTGCTCAAAATGTTGAAATTAGAGTGTTACAAACCAATCTTTGGAGTGAAGGTCCTTTATTAATAACTCATGTTGGTATGAGTGCACCTGCAATTTTAAAACTCTCAGCCTTTGGTGCTTTAGAACTAGCAAAATTAGACTATAAATTTAAAATTGAAGTTAATTTTATTAGACAATCATTTGAGGAGTGTTTAGATAATTTAAAAATCTTCAAACACGATTTAGCAAAGAAAATGGTTTCTAAGTCAGCACAATTTGAGTTGCCAAAACGCCTTTGGCAAAAATTGGTTTTAGCTTCAAAAATGGATGACGAAATTCGTTGGGCAGATGTAAATAAAAATCAACTTGAAAATTTGGCAAATCAATTAACAAAAGCAATTTTTAATGTAGACGGTAAAAGTACGTTCAAAGAGGAGTTTGTAACTGCTGGAGGAGTAAGTTTAAAAGAAATCAATTTTAAAACCTTTGAAAGTAAATTGTATAACAATTTGTATTTTGCAGGAGAGGTTATTAATGTTGATGCTGTAACTGGAGGGTTTAACTTTCAAAATGCTTGGACAGGAGCTTATATTGCAGCAAGGGCTATTTCAAAATAAAATAGAAACACGTGAAAAAAACAACACTAAAAGATATTGCCAAAAAATTTAATGTATCTATTTCAACGGTTTCTAAAGCATTGAACGATAGTGAAGAGATTGGTGAAGTTACTAGAAACAAAATTAAAGAGTATGCTAAAGAAATTAATTATAAGCCAAATCTAAATGCCTTAAGTTTAAAAAATAGACGAACAAGAGCTATAGGTATTTTAGTGCCAGATATGTTAAACCATTTTTTAGCCCAAGTACTTAAGGGTATTGAGAAAACAGCTATTGAGCATAAATATAAAGTGGTGATTTGTATTACCAATAATTCATATGCAAAAGAGGTTGAAACTATTGAAATGTTATCTAATGGAAGTGTAGATGGATTCATAATTTCTATAGCCGAGGAAACAGAAATTAGTAAAGAGTTCAACCATTATAATGATGCTTTAGCTTTTAATTTGCCAATTGTAATGTTAGACAGAGTAGCTAATGGTGTAAATTGTGATAAAGTAATTACAAATAATAGAAAAGCAGGACAGCAGGCTGTTGAGAGGTTAGCTAAAAGTGGTTGTAAAAATATAGCTTTTGCATCGTCTATTTCGCACTTAAAAGTAAGTCAGGACTTATTAAAAGGGTATTATGATGGCATCAATGATATAGGTAGAAATGTAAATGAAAACAATATTGTAAATCTTGTTGAAGAACATTATAGTGGTTATGAAAATATGTTGTTGCCATTGTTTCAGGATAATACAATTGATAGTCTTGTTACAACTAATGAAGGTGTTGCTTTGGCAGCTATGAAGATTGCTCATAAAAAGGGAATGGTAATTCCTGATGATTTTTCTGCTATTGGATTTACAAACGGAATTTTAGCGCGACATTCAAATCCAAAACTTACAACTGTGAGTCAACATGGAGAGACAATGGGAATAGCAGCAGCCGAAATGCTAATCTACCGTCTCGAAAACCCAGATAAAGAAAAAGATTTTAAAACAAAGGTTATAAAAACAGATATTGTTGAACGTAACTCAACTAGTCCAGTAAAAATCCACTAAATGTTATATATAGCATTATTAAAAGGCATTAATGTTGGTGGACACAAAAAAGTGCCCATGGCAGATTTACGTGAATTACTTACTAAGTCTGGGTTTGAAAATGTAAAAACCTATATCCAAAGTGGTAATGTAATTTTGCAATCTTCAGAAAAAAGAATTCAAAAAATTGAAGAGATAATTAAGAAAGCTATTCTAGACCATTTCGGATTTGAAGTTTCAGTTTTAGTAAAAACAAGACAAGATTTGCAGCATATATTCAACAATTCTCCATTTACAGAAGAAAAAAAACAAGCGAGTTATTTTATGATGTTGCACGATATTCCAGATGAAAACTTGATAAAAGAAGCCTCAGAAAAAGTGTATGAAGGAGAAGAGTATCAAATTATCAACGATTGTATTTATTATTACAGCGCTAAAGGTTTTGGTCAGTCTAAATTCAATGCAAATTATTTTGAACGGAAACTCAAGACTTTTGCCACAGCAAGAAACTATAATACAATGGTAAAGTTGTTATCTTTGTTGGAAGATTCATAAAATTTATGACCGAGAAAGATTTTATCCCAAAAACAAACTTAAATACATTAGAATTAGGAAGTGTTACTTGGTCGTCTCCAAGCAATATAGCCTTAGTAAAATATTGGGGAAAGAAGGAAAATCAAATTCCAGAAAACCCTTCCATAAGCTTTACGTTAGATGCTTGTAAAACAACCACAACGTTAGCATACTCTAGAAAAAAAACTAATGATGACTTTTCTTTTGAAGTGCTTTTAGATGGAGAGAAAAAGGATGATTTCAAGCCAAAAATTCAAACATTTTTTGAGCGAATTGAAACTTACACACCTTTTTTAAGAGAGTATCATTTTATAATAAACACAAAAAATACATTTCCGCACAGTTCTGGGATAGCATCATCAGCTTCAGGAATGAGTGCAATAGCATTATGCTTAATGAGTTTGGAAAGAAAGTTGAATCCTGAAATATCTGATAAATATTTTAATCAAAAAGCATCGTTTTTAGCACGATTAGGCTCTGGAAGTGCCTGTAGAAGTATTGAAGGCGATTTAATAGTTTGGGGAAAACATAAAGAGATTCTTAATAGTTCAGACTTGTTTGGCGTAAAATATCCTTTTGAAGTTCATGAGAATTTTAAAAACTTCCATGACACTATTTTATTGGTAGACAAAGGAGAAAAGCAAGTAAGCAGTACAGTTGGTCACAATTTAATGCACAACCATCCTTTTGCAGAGCAACGATTTGCTCAAGCGCATAACAATCTATCAAAGTTGATGTCTATTTTTAAGGAAGGTGATTTAAAATCATTCATTAAAATTGTTGAAAGCGAAGCCTTAACGCTTCATGGAATGATGATGACCAGTATGCCATATTTTATTTTAATGAAGCCTAATACACTTGAAATAATCAACAAAATTTGGCGTTTTAGACAAGAGACAGGGCTGCATATTTGCTTCACTTTAGACGCTGGAGCTAACGTACATATTTTATATCCAGAAAGGGAGTCGAAAGAGATTTATGAATTCATTAAGAATGAGTTAGTTGTGTATTGCCAAAATGGTCACTATATTTGTGATAGAATTGGATTTGGTGCTAAACAATTACCAATTTAAAATTTTATGAAAGGACCACTTTTTTATTCAAAAATTTTACTTTTCGGAGAATATGGAATTATAAAAGACTCCAAAGGGTTATCTATTCCATACAATTTCTACAATGGTGCTTTAAAGAAGGATAATAATCAATCTGAAGAAGCGATTAATTCAAATAAAAATTTGAATGCATTCGTAATGTATTTGGAGACTTTAGATGATGGACTTGTTAGGTTTGATTTTGATACTTTAAAATCAGATGTCAATGCAGGAATGTATTTTGATTCTTCAATTCCACAAGGATATGGTGTTGGAAGTAGTGGTGCTTTAGTTGCTGCTATTTATGATAAGTATGCTCAAGATAAAATAACCGTTTTAGAAAATTTGACTCGTGAAAAGCTATTAAAGCTAAAAACGATTTTCTCTGAAATGGAATCTTTTTTCCATGGAAAATCATCTGGTTTAGATCCTTTAAATAGTTATTTAAGTATTCCAATTCTTATCAATTCTAAAGATAATATTGAAGCTACAGGAATACCATCGCAACAAAGCAATGGTAAAGGAGCTGTATTTTTATTGGATAGTGGTATTATTGGAGAAACAGCTCCAATGGTTGGTATTTTTATGGAAAACATGAAGCAAGAAGGTTTCCGTAAAATGCTTAAAGACCAATTTATAAGGCATACAGATGCTTGTGTAGAAGATTTTCTAAAAGGCGATATCAAATCGTTGTTTAGTAATACAAAGCAACTGTCTAAAGTAGTCTTGAATCACTTTAAACCTATGATTCCTAAGCAATTTCATGAATTATGGAAAGAAGGTCTTGAAACTAACGACTATTATTTAAAACTTTGTGGTTCAGGAGGTGGAGGCTACATTCTTGGTTTTACTGAAGATTTTGATAGAGCTCAAAAATCACTTTCAGATTATAAATTAGAAGTCGTTTACAACTTCTAACATTACACCTTATGTTTTCTAGACAACAAAAACACGTTTTGCTGAAATTTTTCAGCATGTTTTCTGTGGTTAGAGGTTACAATGTACTCATCGTTATTATTGCGCAATACTTATCATCAATATATATACTTGCACATGACAAGCCTGTAAGATCTATCGTTTTCGATTTAAATTTACTTATGATAGTACTTGCTTCAGCTACAACCATTGCAAGTGGATATATTATTAATAATTTTTACGATTCGGAAAAAGATTTAATCAATCGTCCACAAAAATCTATGTTGGATAAATTAGTAAGTCAAAACACCAAATTGATATTTTATTTTGTGTTGAATTTTATCGCTGTCATTTTTGCGAGCTATGTGTCATTTAAAGCTGTTATATTCTTTTCACTATACATTTTCGGTATTTGGTTTTATTCTCATAAGCTAAAAAAAATGCCAATCATTGGTAATATAACATCAGCAATACTAACCATTACGCCCTTTTTTGCAGTTTTTATTTATTACAAAAATTTCGAGTCAGTTATCTTCGCACATGCTATGTTTTTATTCTTAATAATATCTATGCGAGAACTTACAAAAGACCTCGAAAACATAAAAGGAGATATTGCCTTAGGCTACAAAACTATACCAATTGTATATGGCGAAAAAACGTCAAAAGTAATGCTTACCATTTTTGCGACTCTTACGCTTATTCCAATATATTTATTGATTTACGATTACCAAGTAGGGCGAATGACTTATTTCTTTTATTTAAGCATTGTATTACTTTTAGTTTTTCTAATTTTAGTGTGGAAATCAAACAGCAAATCACATTATTTATTACTACATAACATTTTAAAATTTATAATTGTTGCAGGTGTATTTAGTATTGTATTAATTGATATAAATGTTGTTTTAAACCGAATTTTATAATGGAGAATACTTTAAAAATAGCCATGGCTCAAATATCACCTGTTTGGTTAAATAAACAGGAAACCATCAAAAAAGTTGAGAAATCAATTAAAGATGCGGCAAAAGAACAATGTGAATTAATTGTTTTTGGAGAAGGCTTAATTTCAGGTTATCCATTTTGGTTAGCATTAACTGGAGGAGCCGAATGGGATAAAAAAATAAACAAGGAATTACACAGACATTATGTGTCTAATTCTATTACCATTGAAAATGGCGATTTAGAGTCTATTTGTCAATTAGCAAAAACGCACCAAATGGCAATGTATTTAGGTGTTATTGAGCGACCATTAGATCGAGGAGGACATAGTGTTTATGCATCGTTAGTATATATTAATCAAGAAGGTGACATAAAATCTGTACACAGAAAATTGCAACCAACTTACGATGAACGTTTAACTTGGTCGCCAGGAGATGGTAATGGCTTGCAAGTACATTCGCTTAAAAAATTTACTGTTGGAGGCTTAAATTGTTGGGAAAACTGGATGCCTTTGCCAAGAACGGCACTCTATGGTTTGGGCGAAAACTTACATATTGCAGTATGGCCTGGAAGTGACCATAATACTAAAGATATTACACGTTTTATTGCAAGAGAATCACGCTCGTATGTAGTATCTGTATCTAGTCTAATGTCTAAAGAAGATTTTCCAGCAGACACGCCTCATTTAAAAGAAATTTTAAATAAAGCTCCAGACACTTTAGCAAACGGAGGAAGTTGTATTGCTGGACCAGATGGCGAATGGATTACTGAACCAGTTTTAGATAAAGATGGCTTAATTATTCAAACCATCGATTTTAATCGTGTATACGAAGAGCGTCAAAACTTCGATCCAGTTGGTCATTATTCACGTCCAGATGTTACTAAGCTGAGCGTCAATAGAGAGCGTCAATCTACTGTAGATTTTAATAGTTAATGTAAACTATTGTCTTACCTTTGCAAAAATTTTAGTGCAATGAGTAAACCAAGAGACAATAAGAGTAAAGGAAAAACTACACCTAAAAAAGATCATTTTAAAGGTGGAAAAAGTTATGCCAAAGGAAATACTTTTGCCAAAAAGAAATCTCCTAATAAAGTGCCTGCTAATCCAAATGAAATAAGGCTTAATAAATATATTGCTAACTCTGGTGTTTGTTCACGTCGTGAAGCCGATGAATTTATAGCTATTGGTTTGGTAACTGTAAACGGTAAAGTAGTGACCGAAATGGGCTATAAGGTACAGTTAGAAGATGATGTGCGCTATGATGGCAGACGCGTTAATCCTGAAAAAAAGGCGTATGTATTGCTTAATAAACCTAAAGGATTTGCTACAACTACTAGCGAAGGAAAAGGAAGAACTGTGATGGATTTAGTAGCGAATGCAACTACGTCACGTATTAGACCTATTGGAAGATTAGGAAGAAACTCTACAGGCTTATTGTTGTTTACCAATGATGATGAAGTACATAATAAGTTTACTAATTCTAAAAATGGAGTCACTAGATTATTTCAGGTAGAATTAGATAAAAACTTGAAATATGAAGATCTTAAGGAAATAAGGGAAGGCTTTAAAATTGCTGGCAAATTAATTTCTGTTGAAGAGATAAGCTATATAGATGGTGCGCCAAAAAAAGAAATAGGCTTAAAAATCAAGAACACTGGAAACACTATAATTAGAACCATTTTTGAGCATTTTAAATACGATATTATTAAGGTTGACTGTGTGATGATTGCGGAACTCACCAAAAAAGATATTCCAAGAGGTCACTGGAAACACTTAACAGAGCAAGAACTGAATAATTTGAAGATGCTATAATTATGCGTTTCGTTTATGGTCTTGTGTATGATTTCGTTGCGTATTTCAGCAACTAAATTCGCTAGGATTTTGTAAGTAGGCGAGTACTAGCAATTAGTTTTATACGATGTTGCGCATTGTTCATTTCCAATTCAGATATTCCTCCATTTATCTTTTATAAAAGTAGGAATTGCTCTGTCAAATTCGATGAATAATTTTCCACCATCTAATATTTCTAGAACCTCATTAAGATTATTTGAATTTTCGGCAAGCTCCATTAATTTGCCTATTGTTTGTTGATGTGCATAATTCAAGTTTCTTTTTTGCCCTAAAAACCTAACTGATTTAGACATATCCAAATTCATTGCTTCTATTCGGTCAAGAATTTTGACTTTAGCAATAAAAGTAGCCATTAATAGTTCTTCTTTAAAATCGGCGTCGCTAGTTTTAAGTTCAAGATCCAATACTGATTTGTGAGACATGTTCAGCATATTTGTAAGTTTTTTGAGCTCTGTATTTTTTGTAAAAATTCCCATATCCAATTAAAGTGGTTACGTTAGTATTGCGTTATTTTTTTATTTAGCTAAACTGTATATGCAATGATTATACACAATGGAATGATATACAACGTTTTAATTTTTATATCAGTCGTTAAACGAAGTTCGGCTATTTTTTTGAGAAAATCAAAATAAGTAAAGGTTTCAAGGATATTGCTTCTAGCGTTTCACTTTAAAAGCATAACTAGAAATAAGATCATCTCCAATTAATAAGTGCACATCGTAAAATCCAGTGGTTTTAAATTGATGTTCTAATGTAAGAGTATCATCTTTAATTAAAATAGAGTTTGGTTGTACTTTTCTATCAACAAAACCATTATCAACCAAAAGGTAGATTTGGTTTTTATTTATTGGTTTACTGAGTTCATATTTAAAAGTAACCTTTTCATTTGGGTGTAAGTTATTTTTCAATTTCTTTGGACTATCATGAATGGCTAAATTTGTGTAAGCTTTACCATAAATAATAGGTGCTTCTAAAAATGCTTCAAAGGTTAGTTTTACATTATCTATAAGTAACCACTTTTCGTCTTCAGGAAAATGATTTATAGAAAAAATATTTGGGTTGGTAAGAAAGTATCCATCGTTATAATTAAACTTAAACACATAAGTTGAAGGGTCAATAATTCCACTTGCCCAAGTAGGATCGCATAAATACCACTTACCATTTAATTCAATAGCATTCCATGAGTGGTTTGGTGTATCAAGCTCATCAATATTTGTGGAGCTTGTTTTGCCATAACCTTGTACAATCTCACAATTTAAATTGGCCAAGTTTGACATCTCTTTTATAAGGTAAGCATATCCAGTGCAAATAGTTTTTTGGTCGTTTAAAAGTGCTTGAAATATTTTTTTCTTAATGTGTTTATTCCAAGCCTTAAGTTTAAGCCTGTCGTTTTGGAATTTCTGCCTTTTTCTGTTGTTCTTTGAAAACATGGAGTAATCGTTTTCAATATTTGTACAAACCCATTTATATATTGCTCTAAAACGTTCTACATCTGTTGTTAAACTTGAGGTGAGTTTATAAACTAATTTAGGCAGATTATTAAGCCCTTCATCTTTGCATTCCAATGCAATACTGTCTGCTTTTTGAAAATTGATATGATCAAAATTTGATATTTGAGCATTAGATTGGAATGCAACTATAAAGAGTACTATGTATCTTATTTTTTTCATTAAATAAGACCGTTTTAATTTGAACGTTTCGATTTGTATGGTTTTTCAACATTTAAATCTCCAATAACTTCAATCGTACCAGAAGTAAGTAATAACTTAATAAAAGTAGAGGTCTCATTAATTCTAATTTTAGCTGTATCGTAACCTAAATAACTAAAAATTAAAACATCACCATATTTAAGAGATTTAGGAAATGTAAATTCTCCCTTTTCATTAGTCGATGTTCCAGTTTTTGTACCCTCAAGAACAACATTGACTAGATATAATGGTTCAGTCTCATCGCTAACTACTCCTTTAACAACAATTTTTTGGGTTGCAGATTTAGATTCGGTAACATTTTTTGTCTGAGCAAAAACAGGATTAGACATAATTGTAGTTAACATAATAAGGCCAATTAAACCAAAGGTTCTGTTTAAGGTATCTCTAATTGAGAATAGTTCAATACTTTCTGGCTTTTCTAAGCCACAGTTTTTCTGTTTTAATGTAAAATTTGTTTTCATAATATAAAGTTTTAGTCAAATCTAGAGACTATGCTTGTGTCTTTCAAGTAGTATTGAGTAACCTCTAAGGTTTAATTAGCGAAATGACCTTTTCGTTGAGTGAAGACTAGTTCGAGTTTAAGAAAGAATGAGATTTTCTTTTAAAGAACAATTCCCAAATAAAGAAACCATAAACAACTAGGTATTCTAAAGCAATAATCCATAAGTTCTCAGTTTTATCCGCTTTTCCTATTTGTAAATAAGCCAAATAACTAAGTATAATTACAAAACTCCAGACAAGTGGGAACTTGTATTTGGTGAAAATGGACAAAATGAGTAATGTTGCCACATACCAAGGATGTACTGTGGTAGCCGTAAAGTAATAGAAGGATAAAGCAAAAAGCATTGCAGTGATAAACTGTATCATTGATTTGTTCTTTCTGAAGAAAGACATTCCAACTACGAATAGAAAAACTAATAGAGCAATATACTTACCAATAATAGCTATTTCATTAAACCCTCTAAATAGATAGCCAATTTCTCTAGCTACATAATATAAACTTGCGTTAAACTCGAAATTTTGAAACCATAATCCAACAGTTTCGGTATAGTTACTCAAAAACCGAGAAGAGTAAAAAGGAGCAAAAAGTAGCAGTGTGACTATGCCAACTATTGTATAAAAACCAATACTCTTTTTCCATCCTAATTTTTGATACAATAACGGTAAGAATATTAAAGGAATTAGTTTAATAGACACAGAACATACAAACACAATAGCGGCTAACTTCCATTTGTTAGAATACAGCAAATATAAACTCCAAACTAAAAAGAAAATCATTACACCTTCAAAATGTAAGTTTCCTGTTAGCTCTATAATAATAAACGGATTTAGAATGTACCAAAAGATATTATGAGCAGGTAACTTTAATTTTTCTAAGAGTTTTTTGCCAAAGTATAAAGTTCCTAAATCAGCAGTAATGATTATAAGACGAAGTCCAATAACTGAGCTCAATATGCTTTTACCAGGAAATAAGTTTGCTAAAAAAAACAATATCTGATTTAAAGGAGGATAATTAGTATAATGACTGGCGCTTAAGCTTCCCATGCCTTCATAGAGAGCAACTTGATTTGGAAACTCTGAAAGAATCCCCAAAGTCATATGGTAATCTGGAGTTGATAAATATGGATTTACTCCAATAAATAACATTTGACCATCCCAAATAAAACGATAAAAATCTTGAGAGAGGTTTGGAATTGCTAGTATGAAAATAGTTCGAAAACCAAAAGCTATCCAAGTTAATAATTTTAGATTATGCTTTGTTAATTGAATGAGTTTGTAAAACAAAAAGAATAGAGCAGTATAAAGACTGAGGAGTTTTATATAATCTGTTCTTTGTAAATCATAGGCAAAAGCACCATAAAACAAAAAACTACTTATTGCTAAAAGCAAAGGTGTTTTGTGAACTTTTAAAAAAGAGGTGTTTAATTGCATTAACCAAATATACTATTATTTCGTTGTCGGATTTTGATGCGCAATTTTACAGCATTCAATAAAAATAAATTACTTTAGATGTAATTATTTAATCTCTCCTTATGAAGACTTGGAAGAAAATTACACTTGCCATATTATTAGTCATTGTTGTTTTATGTATTTGGTTTTACCCAAAATATAAAATGCTTAATCACACTATGCATCTTTTTGATGAAGATAAAATTGTAAACAATTTTAGATCATTTGATTCTGTTTGGCCAGTTTCAGTTATGGATGCCTCATCCAAGATGCATGTTTATCCAAAAGACACTACCATTATTTTACCTAAAGATTTTGAATTTATAGGTAAATCTTACGAATCTGTTAAGTACTTACAAGATGCTTGGACCACAGGTTTTTTAGTTATACAGAATGATAGTATTGTGTTTGAAGACTATTATTTAGGCAATACAGAGTCTACAAGAAATATTTCTTGGTCAATGGCTAAATCATTTATCTCAGCTTTGATGGGAATTGCAATAGAAGAAGGACATGTAAAAAGCATTGAGCAAAATGTCGAAGAATATGTTCCAGAATTAATTGGGTCGTCTTATGAAGGCGTTCGTATTAAAGATGTATTACAAATGTCAACTGGAGTTAAATTTAATGAAGATTATGGTGATTTTTATAGCGATATTAATCGTTGGGGAAGAGGGTTTGCATTGGGAGGATCTCAAGATGAATTTGCAGCAACTTTAGAGCGTGAAGCTAAACCAGGTACCATAAATCATTACGTGAGTATTAACACCCATGTTTTAGGCATGATTATTACGAGAGCTACTGGAAGAACTATAACTGATTATATGCAAGAAAAACTTTATACACCTTTAGGAATGGAGTATGATGGTTATTGGTTGTTAGATGGAGAGAACATGGAAATGGTACTTGGAGGACTTAATTTAACGCTTAGAGATTATGCTAAAATTGGAACCTTATTTTTAAAAAATGGAAATATGAATGGTGAACAAATTGTTCCTAATGAATGGGTAAGATCTTCAGTAACGCCAGATGGAGCACATGTACAACCTGGAAGTGAATTTGGCTATGGTTATCAATGGTGGATACCAGAAGGAGATATGGGTGAATTTATGGCAATTGGTATTTATAATCAGAGTATTTATATAAACCCTACTACCAATACAGTAGTTGTAAAACTGTCGGCAAATCCAAAATTTAATGACAAGTCTTTTGTACCAAGTAGTCATTATTCAGAATTAGAATTATTTAGAGAGATAGCAACTTCGTTTGATACTACTGAAAAAGATTAACAATTAAACTTTAGATGTCAACGATTTAAAAAACACATAACCAAAACCTAGAAATAGCATCAAGTGAAATGGGAACAACCCAAAGTCGCCACCTTGGTCACCAACCACAAAAGCACTATACATACCGAACGCGAAATAAAGCATCAGTAAACCTTCAAAAACAACGTTTAATGAGATGTTTTTCTTGAGGTATTTATTGCCTTTCCAGCTGTCTTTTAATGAATTTATGTTGAATTTTGGTGTGCGAATAAAATCGCTACGCCTCCCTAAATGACCTTCAATAACTGCAATAGAATTATGAAGTGAAAAGCCCATTGCAATAGAGAAAAAAGTAATAAACATAGCTATGTACTGCACAAAACTTTTTAAGCTACTTCCATATGTTTTTTTAAACATAAACCAATAGCAAACAAAAAATATTAATGTACTAATCACGAAGAAACTCATCATATAAAAATACATTCTAAGATCTATATATTCATTTTTTATGTACAACATTGGAATACTCAAAATACCAACGATAAGAACATTTAAAAACATGGTACTATTTAATAAATGCAATAACCCATGAACTTTAGTTTTAGCAGAAATATTTTGATTTCTCAATACTTTCCACATCATTTTTCTAAAATTTTCTGCACCACCTTTATTCCATCTAAACTGTTGTGATCTTGCTGCGCTAATAACAACTGGTAATTCTGCAGGAGTTTCTACATTTTCTAAATATTTAAATTTCCAGTTTTTAAGCTGCGCTCTATAGCTTAAATCCAAATCTTCAGTAAGTGTGTCGCCTTCCCAATTTCCAGCATCCAGAATACATTCTTTTCGCCAAACTCCAGCAGTACCATTAAAATTAATAAAATGACCTTTGCTATTTCTACCAACTTGTTCTAATGAAAAATGTGCATCAAGTGCAAATGCTTGAATTTTTGTTAGTACAGAATAATCTCTATTAATATGTCCCCAACGTGTTTGCACAACGCCAATTTCAGCATCTTTAAAAAACGGAATGGTGCGTTTTAACCAATCTGCTTTCGGTAAAAAATCGGCATCAAAAATGACTATGAACTCACCTTTAGCAATTTTAAGCCCTTCCTTTAAGGCACCTGCTTTAAAATTTTTTCGACCATTTCGAAGTACATGTTTAATGTCTAATCCTGTTTGTTGCAACGTTTTTATATGTGTTGCTGTAACTTCAAAAGATTCATCAGTAGAATCATCTAATACTTGAATTTCTAGTTTGTCTTTTGGATAATCAATTTTTGAAATATTTTCCAGTAGACGTCCCATAACGTATAGTTCATTATAAACAGGAAGTTGTATGGTTACTAGCGGAATTTCATCAGGATTTGATAAATCAAATTTTGGAGATTTATCTTGTTTTTTTTGTGCTGATAAGTAATTAAATAACAGGTTCAGTTGAGCCAACGCATACATAAAAATAAGTATGAGCGCTGTAGAATAAATAACAATAATGATGGTTTCTAAAATCATTTTTTAAAACTGTATTTAAAAATCCAAGCTAAAATTTTTACACCTGCAAATATAGCACCTTTAACTGTTCCAGATACTTTAGAAACTCCTATACGGTTTCTGTAATTCACTGGAATTTCAACATAACTTAGTTTTTGTTTTAAGGCTTTAAGCTGCATTTCTACTGTCCAACCGTATGTTTTGTCTTCCATATTTAGAGCTAATAGTTTTTCATATTTAATCGCTCTAAAAGGACCTAGATCGGAAAATGTTGACTTAAACATTATTCGCATTAAAAAAGTTGCTAGCCAATTACCAAATATTTGAGGCATTGTCATAGAACCTTGTTCTCTAAGTCGTTTAACACGAGCTCCAATTACAAAATCAATATTATCTTTAATAATGGGCTGCACAATTTTGGTTAGCTCCTCAGGATAATCGCTGTAATCACCATCTAAAAATACAATGATATCTGGTTTTGTTTTTTGTTCAGCAACATAACTCATGCCTTTTAAGCAAGCATAGCCATAACCTTTTTGTTGTTCAATTAAAACCGTTGCTCCAGTCTGTTTAGCATTGAGTTCAGTATCATCGGTAGAATTATTACTAACAACAATAATTTCTTCTACAATTTGCGGAATATCATTGATGACATTAGCAATAGAATCTGCTTCGTTATACGCAGGAATAATGACTTTAATTATTGGCATTTAATGTTTGCTTTGAAGTTGCAAAAGTACGATACTTTTAGAGTTATTTGTTATTTACTAAATCCATTAAATTCACGTCATTTCCTAAAAGAATTTCTGTTGGATTAATTCGTCCTTTCTCTGGGCCATTTTCTAGCTTTAAAACACCTCTTGGGCAAACAGCAGAACAAATACCACAGCCAACACAACTTGAGCGAACAATGTTTTCGCCTTTTTGAGCATAAGCTCTCACGTCGATTCCTTGTTCACAATAAGTAGAACAATTTCCGCATGAAATGCACTGTCCTCCATTGGTGGTAATTCTAAAGCGTGATTTAAAACGCTGTACAATTCCTAAGTATGCTGCTAAAGGACAACCAAAGCGACACCAAACACGATTTCCAAAAATAGGGTAAAAGCCTGTGCCAATAACACCAGCGAAAATAGCACCAATTAAAAAGCCATAAATCTCTTGAATAGTTTGGGTTTTAATTCCTAACACAGCATCTGCTCCAGAAAAATAGGAGTAAAGCGTAAATCCTGTCATAACCAAAGCAAACACTAAAACACCGTGTACTAACCAACGTTCTAGCTTCCATGCTTTTAATGATTTATCAGATAGTTGTCTATATGGATCACCTAAAGTTTCAGCTAAGCCACCACAACCACAAACCCAAGAACAATACCATCTTTTACCAAAGAAATAGACCATTACAGGAACTATAACAAGTGTGAGTACAATGCCCCAAATAAGTATAAACAATCCTAATCCACCACTTGCAATAAGCTGGTCTAAATTCCAATTAAAAAAGAAATCATAATCTAATGGAAAGGCATTCTTAAAATCGTACCAAGGTTTTTCAAAACGCACTAAAATTTCAGGAATTAAAAAAGCAAATACTATTTGAAAAAATAACACTGAAGTCGTTCGTAGTACTTGATACTTGTTATGACGATACTTAATGTACATACGCACAGCCATAACAATCATGACTGTACAATATAAAAAACCATATAAAAACCATTGGCTCGCAATATTGCCACTTAAATTTTCACTAATTGGGTCAACAATATATGTCCAATTGACTATGTAATCTGGTCTAAAATAGAGCAACAAATAAAAGCCAACTAAAAACACAAATGCAAACCAACCAATCCAACCTCTATTGGTAGAAGCATTAAACCAAATACCATTGTTTTTTATTCCTGGAGAACCTAAAGTAATCACATTTGGGATGATGTACATTAATGCTCCAAGGATTCCAAGGCCAAATGTTAGCCACCAAAAAAGCCTTTTATGTTCTTTGACAATTCCTCCTCCAGCTTGTTTAGCAATTTCGTACGAAAGGCTATGTGGTTTATCCCAAATAACTTTGTCCCATTCACTATTTTGTTTATGAGTTTCGTTAGCAGTTTTTAAGGCTGAAGTAATTTCAGAAGAAAACAAAAACGGATTTAAAAACGCTTTATCAACAACGCTTTCTTTTATGTTGTCGATGAATAACTCACTTTTTATTCCTTTGCTATTTACGACTTCATCTAGAATTTGAGGAGTGACTTCATATTTTCCAAAAAAGATGAGTGATGTAAATATGGTAAGACCAACTAAAAACAAAGCAAGTCCTATGTTTTGTATCTGTTTCATGATTAGTTAGTTTGAAAGATTCGTTTCCAACTTTTTCTTTTTAATTGTACACTTGTACTATTCTCATTATTGAATTTTTGAACTATTTCTTTCTCGTGTAGTTTGTAAAATTCGGGATCAAAATTAGCATCAGCTAAATGTTCTAGTACATATTCTATAGATTGCTTTTCAATGAGCATTCTGTCAAAAAACTCATGACGCATTCGTATTCCGAATGTGTTAATTCCAATAAATTCACGTGTTTTTTTATCGTAATTTATATGAATACATCTCTTGCCACTTTCATGTTCCCAGTAAAAACTTGCTTCGTTATCTTTTGGTTGCGCCCAAACCCATCCATAAGTTTGATATTCGATGTCAAAAAACTTAGCCGAATTAAACCAATGTCCTGGTTTGTACTCTGCTTTGTTGCCACAAATAGTTTGCGCAATTGTTTCTCCCATCATTCGTCCTGTGTACCAAACGGCTTCAATAGATCTGCGGTTTCCAATGGCTACATGTTGTTCGGCACAATCACCAATGGCATAAATATTTGAAATATTTGTTTCTAAAAATCGATTCACTTTAACACCTCGATGGGTTTCAATATCAGAGTTTTTAATAAAGTCAATATTTGGAGACACGCCAGCAGTTAAACCAACAAAATCACACAGAATTTCTTCGCCTGTTTCTTCAATAATTACAGATTTTGCTTTTCCATTCTCATCTGAAATAATTTCTTTTAAATTTGAAGACAAGCGTAAATCAATTCCATTATTTACTATTTCTCGGTTTATCATTTGAGATTCTTCATTTGGCAAAACGCCATTCCAAAAGCTAGATTCGCGCACTAAAAATGTCACAGGAATATGTCGAGAATGCAACATCTCTACTAACTCAATACCAATGAGTCCACCACCAACAATTACAGCGCGCTTGCATACGTTGTTGTTTGGCGCATAAATTTCTAAATTATCTAAATCTTGTTTGCTATACAATCCTTGAACACCTTTTAAATCTTGTCCAGGCCATCCAAATTTATTAGGCTTGCTTCCTGTTGCAATAATAAGCTTGTCATATTTAAGAGAATCACCTTCGGCAAAATTGAGTGCGTTGTTTTTTGTATCTATTTTTTCAACATATCCTTTTTTTAAATCAATGCGATTTTTTTTCCAAAACCAATTTTCATAAGGTTGTGTATGTTCGAATTTCATGTGTCCCATATATACATACATGAGTGCAGTACGAGAAAAGAAATAATCTGATTCAGCAGAAACAATAGTGATTTTTTTATCGGAAAGTTTTCGAATATGTCTAGCAGCAGTAACTCCAGAAATTCCGTTTCCAATAATAACAATATGTTCCATAGTTTTGGTTTAGTTGAAAGGTTTGTCGAAGGAATTGTTAAATCCTTAATCGGATAATTTCAGATTGCTTAAATTTAGAAATTAATTAACACTTATGAGACTAGTTTTTTGCCTTTGTTTACTATTTTTTTTGAGTTCTTGTAGTATGACCACTGTGAAGGCTTCAAAAATTAATGGTGTTAGTTTTGTGGCTTCCCGAGATTCCATTTCAGAGATACACCTAAAACCAGTAGTAAGTATCAATGCTAATTACGCTGCTATTATGCCCTACGGGTTTTTTAGAGATATTGATAATCCTAATATTATTTATAACACTGATAAACAATGGTTTGGAGAATCTAAGCTAGGCGCGAAGCAATATATTGAAGCTTTGCAAAAACAAGGTATTAAGGTTATGATGAAACCTCACATTTGGATTGGTAGAAGAGCCTTTACAGGTCATGTAACAATGACTTCGGAAGAAAAATGGAAAGAGTTTGAACAATCATATTCTAAGTTTATTCTTGATTTTGCCGAATTAGCAGAAGAAACAAATGCTGAAATACTTTGTATTGGAACGGAATTAGAAAAATTTATTGAGTACAGACCAAAATATTGGAACGAATTAATAAAAAAAGTTAAAACTGTTTATAAAGGCAAATTGACGTATGCAGCCAATTGGGATGAATTTAAACACACACCTTTTTGGGGTGAATTAGATTATATTGGTGTAGATGCCTATTTCCCTGTAAGCGACTCAAAAACCCCAACAGTTGAAGAGTGTTTAGAGGGTTGGAAGGTTCATAAAACAGTTATTAACGAAGTTTCTAATAAATTTGATAAGTCCATTTTATTTACTGAGTTTGGGTATAGAAGTGTAGATTATTCGGGAAAAGAACCTTGGAAATCGGACA
>Ga0209345_10002062_pt1 | contig 22942 bp, 25 predicted proteins | sample Cruoilmetagenom7_FD_187294 | JGI IMG/M metagenome (GOLD analysis project Ga0209345, IMG submission 187294) | Oil polluted marine microbial communities from Coal Oil Point, Santa Barbara, California, USA - Sample 7 (SPAdes) (version 2) | ecosystem: Environmental > Aquatic > Marine > Oil seeps ...
GTTATCTACAATAATTACACCTAGTATGTGTAATATTAAAAGCAATATACCTACAATAAGCATTAAATACAACCAAACTTTTACAAACACTTTAAACCTTATTATTTTTTTTAATATATAAAGTATACACTATTTCTAAAAGCCCATCTTTCGTTTTAATTTATTGAATTATTTAGATAAATAAACTCCAAAATTAACTCGGCACATTTATTGCATACTATAAATTAAACCAACAAAAGTGATACTATGGCTGATAAAAATTACGAGGAATTATTTGCAAAACTAAGGGTTAATTTTTTATTTAATCATCCATTCCTTTCAGTTCTTGCCCTTTCTATCCCTACTACTTTTGAACAAAACATAAATAGTGCTTTTCAAACTAATGGTGGAAAAATCACTATTGATTTAGAAAAGCTTGAGAAATACAGTGATGAACATATCACTTATTTGTATGCGCATACTTTACTTCATATTGTTCTTAAACATCCCTACAGACAAAAAACTCGTGATACCAATATATGGAATATGTCCTGTGATTTAGTTATCAATAATATCCTTGATACTTTTGAAAATATTGGCTTCAAACCTGATGATGAAATCTTGGATTTAGATTTAGCAGATAAATGTGTCGAAGAGGTCTATGAAATACTTTACAAAAAAGAGGAAGAGGAACAAAATCAAGATTCCCAAAGCACTGAGGAGCAAGATAGTGAAGCAAAAATTGCACCAGATCCAAAAGGTGATAAAGAGGCATATATCTATGATGAGTCAAAACGAGATTTAGAAGAGGTAGCCGATGAAAAGACAAATCAAGGTGACCAAGAAAAACTAGATGGTATCATCATACAAGCTTTAACAATTGCTAAAAAAACATCTCATAAATATGGTGGACTACAAATAGAGATAGATACACTTATACGACCTGATATTAGTTTGCAAGATGTACTTAAAGAGTATCTTACCGCGTCATTATTTGAGAAACAAACTACTTTTTCAAGACCAAATAAAAGATATATCCATACAGGACTTTATCTATCTGGAACTAAAAAAAGTGATGAGCTTATAGAAGTTTATATTGCTTTAGATAGCAGTAGCTCTGTAAGCCTTGAAGAGTACAAAAAGTTTTTAGGGATTATTCAAGATGTTTGTGAAGGATTTTATGAATACAAAGTGACTATAATGCCATTTGATAAATATGTAAAAAGTGAACATATTATAAGTTTTGATAGTTTTAATCCTATAAATCAAAAAGATTTATATATCCCTAAAAGTGATGGTGGAACTAATTTTGATGAAGTGTTACGATACTTTAAAAATACAGAGATTAGAGCCGAAAATCTTTTGATGGTTTTAAGTGATGGAGAGTTTGATATAACACAATCACTTGTATCAAAAACACTTTTTATTATTAGTGATAAGAAAAATATAAAGAAATTTGAACCCTATGGGAGAGTTATAGAGTTTTCGATGTAATATGTTTGATTTTTAGATATAATGCCGCCAAAGGATTATGATGAAAAAAAGATTTGCATTAACAGATACAAAAAAAGCTCCAGAGCGTGTTCTAGAAGCAATTAAAAATGATATAAGAAAATATATTAAAAGAGAAAAAAGAAAACCACTACCTGCTGATATGAACTTTTGGAGAATTGATTGTAAATTTGCAAAAAATGACAATGAACTGCAAGATATAAAGTTTGAAGATATTATGAAAAACATCAATGAAGCATCTGCACAAAATTGTGAAAGTTTTATGATAGAACTAACTGCAGTTGCAATACAAAAAACACCTAAAGAAATTCAAAAAGAAAATATCCAAGAAGATTTAGAAGATGCATCCACAACCAAATAATCCCTTACATGGTATAACCCTAGAAAAGATGGTAACAGACTTAAGTGAACACTATGGCTGGGAAGAGTTGGGGAATCTTATAAAAATAAGATGTTTTACTTACGATCCTTCAGTAAAATCTAGTTTAAAATTTATACGAAAAACATATTGGGCTAGATTAAAAGTTGAGAAGTTATATATAAAAACTTTTGTTACAACAGCAGATAAAAAAGAAGAGGAATAACAATGGCAAAAGGGAAAAAAACAGCAATCAAAGAGATCAAAAGATTAAATAAGAATGAAGTTTTAGTAAATAGTAGAACTTATGTAATTGTAGAAGATACTCCAGATATAGAAAAAGCTATCACTATGAAGATAACATCTCATGGGAATAGAATATTACGATTTGAAGATTTAAGTAAAAAAGCAACTATTGATGTAAAAAGAACTATCAATATTTTAAAATATACTTTTAAAGATGCTCATCGTGCCAAAAGATTTAGAATAAGTTTTGAAAAAAGTATTTTAACAAATGAGGATAAATTTGAAATAGTTGCCATTGCCACTTCATATATCAATGCGAGACAAATAATTGCAAGTTATGTCACCAAAGATACTCCAAATTATGATAGAGAATCTCAAACAACAACTGTCTATGTTAGCCAAGAAGAAAAATAATTACAACTAATATATGATAAATAAACAACAAATAAAAACACTTCATCCTAGAAATCTTCATAATACAAGATATGACTTTGAGGCACTTTGCCAAACAAATCAAGAGCTCAAGCAATATGTAGCTTTAAATAAATATGATGATTTATCTATAGATTTTGCCAATCCAAAAGCAGTATTGTGTTTAAATAAAACACTTTTACAACACCATTATAATATACAAAACTGGGCCATTCCACAAGACTATCTTTGTCCACCAATTCCTGGACGGGCTGATTATATACACTATATTGCTGATTTATTAGGAAAAAAAGAGAATATCCATGGTCTTGATATAGGGGTAGGGGCTAATTGTATCTATCCTATTATTGGAGTGTCGGTTTATAATTGGAAGTTTACAGTATCAGATATAGACCCAGTTGCTATTGAAAATATAAAAGAGATTTTAAGTTCAAATAAAAAGATTGTAGATAACATCACTGTCAAATTACAACAAAACAAAAACTATATCTTTGATGGTATTATTGATAAAAGTGATAAATTTGATTTTACGATGTGTAATCCCCCTTTTCATAAATCAAGTATTGATGCTCAAAATGGAAGCAATAGAAAAGTATCAAATCTTACAAAGAAAAAAACTAATAATGCCACACTCAACTTCGCTGGACAATCAAATGAACTTTGGTGTCAAGGTGGAGAGTTGGCGTTTATAAAAAAAATGATAACTCAGAGTGCAAAATACAGAGAGAACTGTTTATGGTTTACAACCCTTGTATCAAAAGTAGATCATTTAAAAGAGATTTATAGAGCTTTAAAAAAAATAAACTCTGTAGAAGTAAAAACTATAGAGATGAAACAAGGGCAAAAAACTACACGATTTGTAGCTTGGAGCTTTATACCAAAAGAGTCAAGAGATAATTGGAATAGCTAATTATCTAAAGACATTTTTTGGATAAAACATCCTAAAAACTATAAATAAAGCAAAGAGTATATTTAAACTAAAAAATGAAAACTCTAAACCAAAAACTAAAACAACTCCACTATAACAAAGAGCAATCAAAAAATACCAAAAAAAGATAAGTGAAAAAAATATCATAACTACTCTTGCAACTGTACCTATACTATTTTGACTCATTGTTCAACTCCTTGATAATAGCTTGGATTTGTCGTCTATGAATAAAGGTATGCATATAGATAAACACACTCCAATCAAAGTTATTAAACTCTATAAACCAAGGGTGTTTTTTCTTTGATTTAGATTGTTTTTTTGGTAAGTTATGAATAAAATCAAAGTAGCTATTGTAAAAATTCAAAAATTCATCCAGCTGATTTGATTTGTTTTCATGTGGTTTTACATTTTCTATTTTGATTTCTACTTCAAACTGTTGTTCTTTTGAAAGTGTATCTATAACCATCATTATGGCATTTCCTGCAATTGTGAGATGTTCAAGTACCATATTTATTGAAAATTGTCTTGTGTCATCTTCTATTGCAAAAGTTCTCTCTATCAACACTTTGTGTTGTAGTTTTGAACTCTCAACACCACTTACTAATTTTTTGATAATACTTATTTCCCTTTTGAGAAAAAACAAAGCTATATCCCAAGTAAAAACTATTCTAACTGATGGAACTAAAATATTTTTTATAAATAATCTTTCAAAATTTGGTAATCCAGCACCTGGTGGTTGCAGTTTCATCTTTATCCTTTCAGAAGTTATTTTAAAATTGTAATAGTTTATTTATAAAATAAAGCTTAAATTTAGAGTAATTGCTCTAATAATTAAAATTCAAGCTCTAAATATGTACAATACCATATGAAAAAAAAGCCCTCTCTTACAAAACAAAAGATAAAAAATAGTGCTATTACTCTCTTTAATGAAGGGGACACTTTAAGTATAACTACAAATCACATTGCAGCAAAAGCCGGTATCTCTTCTGGAAATTTGTATTATCACTATAAAAATAAAGAGGATATTTTAGTTGATATATATCTAGATATGTCCGAAAAGTTTGAAAGTTTTGAGAGCTTTGATACTATTTTAACTAGTGAAAATCCACTAAAAAGTTTATATGAGATGTATGATGTTTACGGGGAACTTTTTTGGGAGTTTAGATTTCTTATGAGAGATTCTGTTGTACTTATGAGACTTAATCCTAAACTTAAAGAGATGTTTTTAGAAAGACAAACGAAAAGAATTTTTCAAATTGAATCTCTTATAAATTATTTTGTCTCTAAAGAGATATTCACTGATATCCCAAAACAAGAGATTTCTCTAAGAGCAAAGCTTAATTGGTTCATCTCTGCATATTGGCAAACCTTTGTTTCTACTGATGATGAGCTTACAAAAGAGTCTATAAAAGAGATAAAAGATATAGTATTTACAATCAATATTTATCCTTTTTTAACAGACAAAGGGAAACTTCTAGCAAAAGAATTCAAAAAAGAATAAAGGCATACATTATGCATATAATTTGGTATGGAAGAGCTATTTAATTTAACCTATAAAGATGAAGTTGAAGCTATCAAAGATGAAGAGAACTTTGAAGCGCTTGGTGATGAAAAATATATTTTCCATGAAGATATGGAAGCACGACTATACTGGGCATTTTGTCGACCCTCAGGCTCCCATCCAAATCAGATAAAAGACCCACATCCTCTTGTATCAATTATGGCTTTTAATCACTCGCGACTAGGAGCATTGGAACGATTTAAGATTATCAATCAAGAAGTTATAAAAGATGATGAATTACGAAAAAAAATACGAAATAGAACAAGAATGTTATTTCGCGATTTGATTGATAATGATTTTACAGAATTAAATCAAGTATTAGAAATAGTACCTGTCTTTTTAAGTGTTGCAATTGACCAATTAGTAAATGGTCGACTTTGGAATGATATAGTAGCTTCTGAAATAGAAGCTAGTAAATTTTTAAAAAGAATCTATAAAAGTGAAGAAAATATAAATGATGAATTTCTAGAGGCTCTTCATAGAAAACTAGCAGACTTTAGTGAGTTTGATAGTGGAGAATTAAAAGAGTACTTAAATAATTTACTTGTGCAAAAAGAACAGATAGATAAAATCATTTTAGAATATTATAAAGAAAAAACTTTTGAATATACACAAGAGTGTGATTTACACATACTTCAAAAAAAAGGGCTAGAAAAACTAGCTTCTAATTTACTTTCATAATTTACTTTTAGATACAATAATTATATAAAATATATAAGGTGTAATTGTGAGTAAAAAATATGAAGTTGTAATAGTAGGTGCAGGAATTTCAGGAGCAGCATTAGCGTATGAATTAGCTAGATATACAGATATAAAGTCTATTTGTATCTTAGAGAAGTATGAGGGTGTTGGTACTTTAAATACTCTGGGTAAAGCCAACTCTCAAACAATTCACTTTGGAGATATAGAAACAAATTATACTCTTGCAAAAGCATCTATCACAAAACAAACAGCAAAAATGGTTGAAAAATATTGTTTACAATATAACTTAGAAAATGAAGTTATTTTCTCTCATCAAAAGATGGCTTTGGGTGTTGGAGATAAAGAGGTTGAATTTATGCTTGAAAGATACGAAGAGTTCAAAGAACTTTTTCCAAATCTTCAAGTATGGGATAAAGAGCATCTAAAAACAATTGAACCAAGACTTGTATTTGATGAGAATGGAGACGAGCGACCTGAAACAATTGTAGGGGTTGGTTCACAAGGGGAGTGGACAACCGTTGATTATAAGAAGCTGGCAGACCATATGATTGAAAATGCAAAAAAACAAGATGATACTACAGTTGATCTGTTTTTAAATTCACAAGTGACAGATATTGAGAAAGTTGAAAATGGATTTGTAATAAAAACTAAAGATAAAACTATTGAAGCTGACTTTGTAGTTGTAAATGCTGGTGCACACTCACTCTATCTTGCACATCAAATGGGATACGGGCATGAGTATAGTTGTTTACCTGTTGCAGGAAGTTTTTATATGACAAACCAAAAAATACTAAATGGTAAAGTGTATATGGTTCAAAATCCAAAACTCCCATTTGCAGCACTTCATGGTGATCCAGATATTTTGGAAAATGGTCTTACACGATTTGGACCAACTGCTTTAGTTTTGCCAAAACTGGAAAGATTTAAATCTGGTACTTATAAAGACTTTTGGACAACATTACGATTTGATAAAAAGATTGTAAAGATATTTATAGATTTACTGAAAGATAGTGATATAAGAAACTATATATTTAGAAACTTCTTATTTGAGATACCTTTTATAAACAAAAAACTTTTTGTAAGAGATGCTAAAAAAATCATACCAGCTCTTAGGGCTGATGAGATAGAGTATGCCCAAGGGTTTGGAGGTGTTAGACCACAGGTTTTAAATAAAAAAGAGGAAAAACTGATGCTAGGAGAAGCTTCTATCAATACAGGTGAAGGGATAGTATTTAATATGACCCCATCACCGGGGGCTACTAGCTGTTTGGGAAATGCAAAAAGGGATGTAATAAATGTAACAAAATACTTAAATAAAAACTTTGATATTAAAAAGTTTGAAGATGAGTTAGTTGAAGAAAATATCTCTCAAAGTGCTATTGATGCAAATGAACAAAAACAATATGTTAGTAAAATAAGAGAAGAGATAAAAGCTCACGAAGAGGAGTATTATCAAAATATAAATGATGGACAAGAGTTACCTAGCTATTGGAATAAACCTTACAGTCCATGGAGAAATAAGAGAGACCATTGGGCTTTTTAAAAGTTATATTTTTAAAACCTTGAAGCTCTCAATTAATGTTTTAGAGTTTCGTTAGTTTCTTCAAGAACAAAAAATCTCGATAAAATCTAAGGTATAGTTACTTGAAGAGGCAATACTATTTTTATTTCTGTCCCTCTGTATTTTTTATGTTCATATTCAAACTCTTTATTGTGAACTGCAATTGTTCCATCCATACCATCAACAATAAATTTGTATGTCATACTAAGACCAAGTCCAGTACCTTTTGATTTATGTTTAGTGGTAAAGTAAGGTTCAAATACTTTATCTGTAATATTTTCAGGTATACCTCCACCATTGTCTAGCATCTCTATTACAGCATGATTATTTTGAGAATAAGTGGTTACTTTTATCATTCTATCGTGTGTAGTATGCTCTTTTAGAGCATCTTTTGCATTATTAAAGATATTTATAAAACATTGTATAAGTTCATTATTATAACCATTTATTTTGATATCCTTTTCTAGCTTTAAAGTAAGTTTGATATCGTTTGTTTTTATTGCACCTTCTACTAGATGAATAAATGAGTTTATATTTTCTTCTAAACTGAAAATCTCTTTTACCCTATCACCTTTTATAAAATTTCTAAAATCATCTATTGTTTCTGATAGATATTGTGCATTTTCATTAATAGCATCACATATTGTAATAAACTCTTCATCACTTAAAACTCCATACTCTTTTTGTACTTTCATACCTGTAGCCCCTGTAGATATAATAGAAAGAGGTTGTCTCCATTGATGAGCAATATTTCCTATCATCTCTCCCATAGCTGCCATTTTGGATTGTTCAAGTATCATTTTATCTTTTTTGCAAGCTTTTCTTTTATAGCTTTCAAATCTTTTTTGAATTGTATAAGATAAAGATAATGATAGAATGATAATTAAAATTATAATTATAATAGAGATTAAAATAATACTATTCATCTGCTTTTGGTTTTGTGTTCTTAGTTCCTTTTTTTTATTCTCAATGAGTGCATTTAAATCATTGGTATAAAATCCTGAACCTATTACCCAGTCCCAATCTTTTATTGGTACTACATAGGAAATTTTATTTAGTCCTTTTTCTGGTAGTACATACTCAATAAAACCACCATCATTTTGTGCTGTTTTTAAAATCTCTTTTGTAATGTGCTTTAATTCTAATTTATTTTTACCTATCATATCTTTATCTTTATGTGCTAAGATGATACCATCTTTATTAAAAATAAAAATGTAAGAATCTTTTTTATAAGTGTACACAGATAATCTTTTTGTAATAAATTCTTTTACAATCTCTTCATAATCTTCTACATACTCTCCTGTACCAATAAACCAATCAAGTGGTTCAAAATATTTGTTGAAACCTATCTTTTCATATTGTTTTACCATATCGTCTGGTTTATGATACCACCAAGTTAAAAACCCCTCTTTTTGTTCTTTAAGTTGTTTGATGATCTCTCTTGTAAGATACATACCTTTACCATCTTTAAAGTTATAAAAACTTGTTCCCTCCAACTGTCTAGATAAGGGTAATAATATACATTCATAGTCCATAGAATAGATGAAGAAATAACCTCTTCCATCATTGAATCTAATATTAACAAGAGCATTTTTAATCATCTCTTTTATCTCATTTTTACTTTTTGTATCTTTGTATTTGTTATAGATATTTGTAGTGATACTGTATGCCATATAAACTTTTTCTTTTATATTTTCTTTGAGTTGTTCTTTAGTTAATTGTTTTTCACTAAAGATATTCTTTCTTATTTTTAAAATTTCTTGTTTTAAAGTTTCTTTTTCTTGTTTTAAATAGAGTTCTTTAACACTTTTTATTTCGTTATTAAAATTTATATTGTTTATATATAAAGCAACAATTATCCCTATAGTAGCAAGAGCTGTAACAATAATAAGTGGAATTATCTTGATAGATAATAATAGTTTTTTTTCATCTTTGTTTGTCATTATATATTACTTTTTTCTTTTTGTTTATATTGTTATATAATAATTTTAACCTATTAATACTTATATCTGTAATGAGAGCTAGTTTTTTCATCTAATCTTATGTTTTTGTTTTATTTTGATTTAAGTGTATAAATTTATTTTGTGACAGTTTTGTGACATCTTTTTGTTATGATTTTAATTATATGATTGTTATTTATTCAAGGGAAAAGGATGAAAATAAATTTAAATCAAACTACTGTAAAACCTTCTAATGAATCAGGTAAAGATTATTCTCATAACTTTACTAATGCAGATAAAATTAACAATAATAGAAAAGCCAAAGAAAAACCCTCTTTTATCAAATTATACAAAAAAAAGCGAAAACCTAGAGAGATAACATACGATGAATATAAAGAGTTAACAAAAGATGATATCAATATTTTGTACCCAAAAGATTCAATGATAGAGTTAAATAATGAAGCAGTATCTTTATATATTAAAGTAAAGATAACAAGTGATGAAATTTTAAATAAAGTTTTGTTTGAAAAAGAGTTAAAGTTACTTCAATCAATTGACATGAAATACTTAATACCTCTTAATAAAGCTATTAATAAATTGTTTGATATTCAAATCTCTCTAGTTATTAATCGTATACTTATAGATGATAAATTTATGAATAGTGACACAATAGAAAGTTATTACTTCAAAATTTCTAAAAAAATAGATAAACTGTTTAAAGTCACTAAGATAGTAGAATATAAATATGATAGTGAGCGGAGGGTATCATTACTGTTATATACTTTTAATTATATGATTGAACAATTTAAAACAGAAATAACAAAAGGTAATCATGATAAAGATTCACATTTTTACAAAGGTTTAAAAGCGATTATATTATATTGTGAGGATATAAATAGTGAGTACTATAAAAGAAGAAAAGAGAATAGTGCACTTCTGTTTTTTCATAGAAAAATATTAAAATTTGGTCATCAAACTATAATAGGATAAAAACTTCGCTATACTGTAAACATATTAAAAAGAGGATTACGAATGGCTAAAACAAACTATGGTTATGAAAAACATATAAAAGAGATAGAAAAACAGAAAAAAAAAGAGGAAAAGCTTAAAAAAAAGTTAGCAAAAAAGAATGATGAAACAGCCCAAGAAGATACACAAACACCTCCAGATACATCAATTACTGAAGAAAAATAGATAATAACTTGCGAATAAAATGAAATCAAATATCTTTTTATTTGTAGATGGAAGTGTCCATCCTCAAAGAGGTATTGGTTTTGGTGGGTATTTACTCCTAAATGAATCTGAATTATCTTCATCTGCATTAGAAAGAAAAGTAAAAACTAAAAAGTTTGAAAACACCTCCTCAACAAAACTGGAGTTGGAGACACTTTTATGGGCTTTGGATGATACAAATTTAAAAAACTTTAAAATAGTAGTTTATACAGATTGCCAAAATATTATAGGGTTACAAGATAGACGAGAAGGTTTTGAGAAAAAAAACTATATCACCCCTAAAAACAAACAGATAAAAAATCATGAGTTATATAAAGAATTTTTTAAGATGCTAGATATTTTAGATTGTGAGTTTGTGAAAGTAAAAGGGCATAAAAAAACAGCTATAAAAAATGAGATAGATGAGATTTTTACCCTTGTAGATAGAGCTACAAGAAAGGCTTTGAGGGAAACTATTGTATAGTTTATGATTTTGCTTTTTTTTGATAACTGTTTAAAAGTCTAAAGAGTTCCACTCTTTTAAGTTTGAAACCGTAAGTGATGCCCTTGTACCACGGAAGGATAATTAGATTAATTAGTATCTTGTCACCGGATTTTTTTATAATTATAAAGTTTTATTTTTATATAATGAAAGCTACTAATAAATTATATGGAGAATTAGTATTGGCAAGACATAGAAAAGGTGATAGATACCTCTCAGAGGAAGAATATGAAAAAGAAAATGATTTTAATTGGATTTTTATACTTTTCATTTTAGGTTCGATAGTTACAGGATATTATACAAAATTATTTATAAGTGATTTCGAAATTGAAAAATGGATTAAATTTACTTTAATAATTCTATCTGGTTTTATAGGAGGAAGTATTCTTTCTAGTCTATATAAACAAATACAAATTTTAATTGGCATTATAATAATTATTTCATTAATATACTTTTTTGGGAATTTATTGTGGTCAAATATTTAAATTTTTTGGTAGTTATTTAAGTATTGCAGATTTTTATAATTATATATTCTATTCCCTAATAAATAATAAAGGGGTCAAGTGATAATAATAATTTCTTTATTCAAATTAATTTAATAAACTATATTTTAAAAGATTGTTTAGAAAGTTGATTTATTTTTGAAAAAAATGAAATGGCTCCGGCACCTGGGATCGAACCAGGGACCAAATGATTAACAGTCATCTACTCTACCGCTGAGCTATGCCGGAACTTGTGTTAGTTTAAAAAGAATGTTTCCTTTTAAGTGGCGAAATTATAGTTAAATATTTCAATTTTGTCAATTAAATGTAGCTTAAATTATGATATTTTATAAAACTTCACATTGTTGTTGATAACTTCATAGACTTTTTTGCTTTCTAGTAGAGTTTTCAGTATATCTTGAGAGTTTTTAGTGAAGATATTTTCTATATCATCTTGAGTCAAAGGTCTCCGTAAAAGGAGTCTTAGTATCTCATCTTCACTATATTCCTCTTTTGTGATATTTTTATCTCTGTGAGCTATAGTTACTGGAAGATTTTCAAAACTAGAAGCTATATCTAAAAGTGTTTGGTAGCTTACTGGCTGTACATCATACGCTGGTGGTCTATCTATGCTACCTATATCTACTCTATTTGGTTTGATAAGCTTTAGGGCTTCATAGATTTTATCTATCTCCTCTTGGCTATCGTTGAGAGTTTTTACAAAAAGCGTTTCAGTGATCAGTTGTTTTTTATGTATTTGTCTAAAAGCTATCATCCCATCTACTATTTTACTACAGTCTATACTATCAACTACCCTATCAAGTTTTTTGAAGCAAGACAAAGTTACACAATCAAGTGAAAGCTTTACTATATCTATTTTACTAAGGGTTTGTTGTATCTCTGGTTCATAGATATTAGCACCATTACTTAGGATGAGTGTTTTTATATTGCCTTTTATCTTATCTACTTCATCTATAAGAGTTGAGAGTTTTGGATATAAAGTTGGTTCACCATTTGCTGTGAAGGTTATCACATCTATGTTTTTATGATTTGCAAGGGCAGTTTTCAGTTGGGAGATGATATCTTCAACTTCTAATATTTGGGTTTGTTTTGATACAGTTTCTGCTTTGTCTAATTCACAATATAAACAATCAAAGTTACATTGCTTGGAGGCAGGGGAGAGGTCTATTCCTAGACTCATCCCAAATCTTCTTGATGGGATGGGTCCAAAAATGATATTATCCATATCTATTTTTTTCCGCTCACTCTTTGACACTCACTTACGAAGTGAATTGCATTTTCTACTGGAACATCTGGTAAAATACCATGACCTAGGTTAAAGATATGTCTTTTTCCATCCATGATTTTTTGGATACCCTCTACACATTGTGTAGTTGCCTCTTTTGAGTAGAGTCTACATGGCTCCATATTTCCTTGAAGAACATATCTATCCCCAAGTTTTTCTTTTGCTAGTGCCATTGGAGTTCCCCAATCTACACCAAATACATCAAAGTTTCCATATACAAGTCCTGATGATATAAAAGCACTTACACCTTTAGGGAACATAATAATTGGAGTTTCTGGGTATTTAGATTTTAGATAATCTGCAATTTCAACCATATATTGCCAAGAGAATTCATTGTATTTTGATGGCTCAATCGCTGCTGCCCAAGAATCAAAGATTTGAACAACATCAATACCTGATTGAATCTGTTTTTCCATATAGAGTTTTACAACTTCTGTTACTTTTCTCAATATTTTGTGTAAAAGTTCAGGATTTGAGTACATCATTTTTTTACATAAATTATATGTTTTAGTCCCTTGCCCCTCAATCATATAAGTTGCAAGTGTCCAAGGTGCTCCTGTAAAACCAATAAGTGCTTTATCATCACCTCTTGCATCTAACTGTTCTCTTAAAAGTTTAATAGTGTCATATACATAAGTAAGTTTACTAGAAGCTTCTTTTCCACCAATAAGTCTATCAACATCAGCTTCGTTAACGATAGGATCACTAAATTTTGGACCTTCACCTTTTACAAAAGATAGATCCATACCCATCTCATCAGGTATAACTAAAATATCTGAAAATAATATAGCAGCATCAACACCAACGATATCAAGTGGTTGGATAGTAACTTCAGCTGCTTTTTTGGGATCATGACAAAGATTTAAAAAGTTTCCAGCTTCTGCTCGAACTGCCATATACTCTGGAAGGTATCTTCCCGCTTGTCTCATCATCCATACTGGTGTATAAGGTGTCTCTTTTCCAAGACACGCATCAACAAATATTTTTCCCATATATTTTCCTTTTTTATTCTCTATTTTTAAATGAATTTTTTATGTTATATTAGTTTGGAGTAGGTTATAGATTTAAAAATCTATTATTTTCCTACTTTTCCTAAAAAGTACAATCCAACTGAAAGTGCAGTGATTGAAAGTGCAAAATACAACATCTCTAATGGTGTTGCAAAATCTGTATGTAAAACTCTTTGAAAAAAGCTTACGACAAGTACCATAACAATAACTTTTGCTATTTTATCTTTAAGTTGGTCAAGTGAGTGAATTGCAAGTATTTTATTTGCATTTTCTTTCTCCATAGCTTCATCAATCTCAGATACAAATAGTTCATATAAACCAAATGCAAAGATAAAAAGTACAACTGCAATTAAGTATAAATCAACAGCTCCAATAATACCTGCAACTATATCTTCATGAAAATGTTCAGGGTGTGCACCTGCCATTATAGTTTTAAAACTATATACAGTAACTCCCCAAATATCAAGTGATGCAACAATAAATAGTACAATCGCCCCCAAAAGTCCAAAGACTACAGCAAGTACAATTATAAATCTACTTCTCCAAATAGCACCTTCAAATAGTTTTTCTATCATATATTAAAGTTCCTCTTCTTGTAAAGCTATCCATTTTAAACCAATTCTTACAGCATTTGTAGCAGCACCAACTCTTACTTGATCCGCTGCATTAAAAAGATGTACAACATTTGGTTCATAGATATCTTTTCTAATTCTTCCCACAAAAGTTGTATCTGTATCTGTTGACATAATTGGCATTGGATAGATATTGTTTGCTGTATCATCTGCAACTTCTACATTTTCAAAGTTATCTAAAGCACTTCTTACAGCAGCCACATCTACATCTACACCATCTTCAAATCTTATAGTTATAGATTCGCTATGGCTTCTTAAAACTGGAACTCTTACACAAGTAGCAGCAACTGCTATTTTCTTTTTCATGATTTTTTGAGTTTCATTTACCATCTTCATCTCTTCTTTAGTAAAACCATTTTCTTGAAAAACATCAATATGAGGTATTACATTGAGAGCAATTTGATGTGCAAATGCTTCTTTTTGTGTCTCATCAAGTTTAAAAGCAAAAAAGTCTTGCATCTGTTTTACTAACTCTTCCATCCCTTTTTTACCAGCCCCACTTGTTGCTTGGTAAGTAGATACATCAACTCTTTTAATACCATAAAGTTCATCAAGAGGTTTAAGTGCTTGTACCATTTGGATTGTTGAACAATTTGGGTTTGCTATAATCCCTGTCTCTCTCCATAAAGCTATATCTTCAGGATTTACTTCAGGAACTACTAAAGGTACATTTTCATTCATTCTAAAGTGACTTGTGTTATCAATTACAACAGCTCCACCCTCAACAGCAAAGTGAGCAAATTTTTCAGAGATACTTCCACCAGCACTAAAAAATGCAATATCAACTTCATGCTCTTCAAATACACTGTCTGTAAGTTCTACTACTGGATACTCTTTTCCAGCATAAGTTATATTTGTACCAACACTATTTGCACTTGCTAGTGGTAAAAGGTTACCAACTGGGAAGTTCATCTCTTCCATAACTCTAAATAACTCTTCACCCACTGCACCAGTAGCACCAACTACTGCTACATTATATTTCAAACTCATATTATTTATCTTCTCCATTATCATCTGTATTTAATAGATTTCTTTCCTCTAAATCAATCCCTGCCATATCATCAGCATTTTGAATATCTAGCTCATCATCTTTTTCTTTTGGACATTTTGCAATACTTACAACTCTATCCTCTTTGTCAACATTTACTATAGTTACACCACTTGTATTTCTACCAGCTTTTCTAATAGTTTGCATATCAACTCTTATCATTTTACCAATTGATGTTAATGCCATTAAGTCTTGGTCTTCATCAACAATAACATTTCCAACTACAGTTTTACCAGTCTTTGGTGAGAGTTTCATAGAAATTACACCACTTCCAGCTCTATTTGTAAGTCTGTATGCTTCAACCTCTGTTCTTTTACCAACACCATTTTCACTTACTGTTAAAAGTTCTTGTTGTTCATCTTCAATAACATCTGCATCTACTACATAATCTTTAGGGTCTTTAAACTTAATACCTCTAACACCTCTAGTAGTTCTACCTTGATTTCTTGTTTTATCAATCTCAAATCTTATAACTTGACCAAGAGCTGTAAATATCATTAGATATTTTGATTCAGGGAAAGTAATAGAAGCTGTTACAATCTCATCTATAACATTTCCATCTTCATCTGTATCAAGAACTATAGCTCTAACACCATTACTTCTTATATTACTAAAGTCACTTAATGCTGTTCTTTTTACAACACCATTTTTAGTAAAGAATGCTAAAGATTTAGAATCGTCAAAATCTGTTGTAGGGATAATTGCCATAATTTTTTCATCTTCTCTTAAATTAATAAGATTTACAACAGCTTTTCCTTTTGCAGTTCTTCCACCTTCTGGGATTCTATAAACTTTTAACCAGTAAAGTTGACCAAGATTTGTAACAAACATAAGTGTATCATGTGTATTTGATACAAAGAATCTTTCAATAAAGTCATCATCATGTGTGGTTACAGCAACTTTACCTTTACCTCCACGACGCTGCATTTCGTATGCTTTGATTGGAACTCTTTTTACATAACCATTATGTGTAATAGTTACTACCATTGGTTCATTTGGTATTAAATCTTCAATATCTATATCATCATAACTATCTTCTATCTCAGTTCTTCTTGGTTCATCATATTTTTCTTTTGTCTCAATAAGTTCATCTCTAATGATAATATTAAGTTTCTCTTCAGATTTTAAAATAGATTCTAGTTCAGCAATAAGTTCTAATAAACCTCTTAATTCCTCTTCTAGTTTTTCTATTTGAAGACCAGTAAGTCTTCCTAGTCTCATATCTAAAATAGCTTTTGCTTGAATTTCGCTCAAATCAAATCTAGCGATTAATCTTTCACTTGCATCTGCATCATTTGAACTTGCTCGGATAATTTTAACCACTTCATCAATATTATCAACAGCAATTTTTAAACCTTCTAAGATATGAGCTCTTGCTTTTGCTTTTTCTAATTCAAATATTGTTCTTCTGATAATCACAGTTTTTCTGTGATTTAAGAAGATATTTAAAATTTGTGGAAGATTAAATATTTTTGGTTCTTTATTATGAACTGCAAGAAGGATAATACCAAATGTAGTTTGCATTGGTGTTTGTTTATAAAGGTTATTTAAAACAATCTCACCCATAGCATCTTTTTTAAGTTCAATTACAACTCTTGTACCTTCTCTATCTGACTCATCTCTTACTTCACTAACACCCTCTATCATCTTATCTTTTGATAGATTTGCTATTTGCTCTACAAGTCTCGCTTTGTTTACTTGATAAGGAAGCTCATCGATTACGATAATCTCTTTTTTACCTCTTGTTTCTATATGGTGTTTTGCTCTTATTCTTACTTTTCCACGACCTGTTTTATAAGCTTCAGTAAAACCTTGTCTTCCAAAGATTGTAGCCCCAGTAGGGAAGTCTGGTCCATGGATAAACTCCATAAGTTCAACCGCATCAGCAGTTGGATTATCTATAAGGTGGATAAGTGCATTCATAACTTCTGTTGGGTTATGTGGTGGTATTTTTGTAGCCATACCAACAGCAATACCCTCACTACCATTTACAAGTAGTGTAGGCATTCTTGTAGGAAGAACTGATGGTTCTTTTCCTGTATCATCATATGTTGGTACATAATTTACAGTATCTTTATCTATATCTCGTAAAAGATCTTCACTAAGCTTTGTCATTCTAGCTTCTGTATATCTCATAGCAGCAGCACTATCACCATCAACAGATCCAAAGTTACCTTGACCATCTACAAGAGGCATTCTCATTGCAAAGTTTTGAGCCATTCTTACAAGGGCATCATATACAGATGAGTCACCATGTGGATGGTACTTACCTATAACATCACCAACAATTCTCGCAGATTTTTTATACGGTGTTCTTGAACTCATATTAAGATCATGCATAGCATAAAGAATTCTTCTATGAACTGGTTTTAAACCATCCCTAGCATCAGGTAAAGCTCTTCCTATAATAACACTCATTGAGTAGTCTAGGTATGAAGCTTTTATACTGTCTTCTATTTTAATGTCAACTATATCTTGTGATTCGAAAAGATTTTCCATAAGTTATTTATACCTTTTTGTAAAATTGAATTATTGTATCTAAACTATACTTAAATAATAAAAAAGGTCAAGCTAAAAAACTTGACCTTTTTAAATTTTTGTAGGAAGTAGAAACTACTTGTTTTTATGTTCCATAATCATAGCATATGCTTGATCTTTTAATCTTAGTTTCTCTTTTTTCATTTTTTCAATTTCCATAGGGTCGATATGGTCAACTCCACCTTCTTCTGCTTTGTCTAGTTGGTCATGTAATTCGTTGTGTTCATCAAAAATCTTTTTGAAGTGTGCGTTTGTTGTTTTTAATTCTGTAACTATATCTCTATATTCGTGAAACATATTTATCCCTTTAGTTTTAATTTGTGCAATTGTATCTAAAAAATCCTAAGGGAATATTTATAGAAAATAGATTATTCTATAAACATCAATAAAAAGAGTACAATAATGGGTAGTTTAGAAAAATTAAAAAATGTTGCAGCCGATAAAACAATATTATATATAGAAAGTGACAAGGTATTACAAAAAAACTTTGGAATATATTTACAAAAAATATTTAAAAATTTTTACCAAGCATATGATGGAGAAGAGGGATTTGAACTTTTTTTAAAAATAAAACCCAATATAGTCCTTATGGATTTAAAATTAGATAAAAAAGATGCAATAGAATTAATAGCTGATATTAAAGATATTGATGAAGAGGTTATTATACTTACTTTAAGTGCTAGTGATGAAAATTACAATCTTTTACAATCATTGGATATGGGATTAGCAGGTATGTTACTAAAACCAGTAACTTTTTCTCAACTTGTAGAGAAGCTTATTAGAATTCTCCCTCCCGTAAAAAAAGTTATATCACAAAAAGTAGAAAAACAAAAAATAGCAGCTACACCAATAGTTCCTAAATCCAAAGAAGTTGCGAAAAAACAAATAGAGAAAAAAGTTGAAACAAAAACAACAGTAGATTTAAAAAATTCTAAAAATTCAAAAGTTCAAGAACCGATAAAACAAAAAAATATTGAGAAAACACAAATAGTTGAAAAAGAGAAACAACCTTTAAAAGAAAAACCTACAGTAGCACCAAAAGAAGCAGTAAAAAAAGAGATTAAAACTGAACCAAAACTAGAGATTAAAGTACCTAAAACTTGTATGGAAGATATAAAAGAATATGCAAAAAATGAAGAGAGTATATTGCTAATAAATACATATAAAGGTATAACAATTCATAATCAAGGGGAGCTTTTAAACTGTGAAGAAAATAGTTTTGAAGTAAAGGCCTCAACTGCACAAATTGTAGCTGCAAAATATGAAAAACATGTAATATTAAAAGTTGAAATGAAAAATAAATATATATTTGCAAATATTATTAATATTGATTTAAAAAATAATAAATTAAGATTGGTAAAACCTTACTATATAAGTTATCAACAAAGAGATAAAAGTGTATTAAGATTAACAGCTGATAGTAGTTTTAAAGCAACAATGTTTTTTAACAATACACATATTGATTTTAAAGCTAAACAACTTTCATCTCAGTATGTATTATTAACTACTGATACCTTAGAACTTGATATAAAGCCAAATATGCAACTTGATTTAACATTTGGATTTGATATATCTTCACCAAGTGTTTTAATTAAAGAGAAAAAGTTTACAAAAACATTTGCAAAAGGTACAGTTATCAGAGTAGATAAAACAAGTAGTGGTATACAAATAGCAATGGCAATCGAGGTACAAAAATCAGGTCAAAGTAATTTCTCAAAATATTTAAAACAAAGAGAAAATGAAACCATAGAAGAGTTAAAACAAATAATGAAAAGATAAAGCCTTGAATAAAGTTTTAAAAAAAATATTAATCAAAACAAAAAAAGCAATTTTTTCACAAAAAATAGGAAATAACACCTCAAAGTTTAAAGGTGAGGGATATGACTTTGTTGAGCTGAGAGAATATGAAGATGGTGAAGATATTCGAAAAATAGATTGGGTAATAAGTGCAAAGATGCAAAAGCCTTTTGTGAAAGTTTTTTTAGCCCAAAGAGAGTTGGATATAAATATAGTTCCAATATTAGGGGGAAGTGTTCATTTTGGAACATCACGACTTAAACAAGAGGTTATCTCTGAGGTGTGTGCAATTATAGGCTATAGCTCGTGTGCACAAGGGGATACTTATAGCTCTTTTATAGGAAATGAATCTGCAGAATTACAAACCAAAAAAACAAAAAAACTTATCACTGTAGATGCAATGGTGGAAAATATATTTAACTATAAAGTTATAGGAAAAAGAGTCGATTATACAGCTATTACTAATCAATTGTTTCAAAAAATAAGAACAAAATCAATTATATTTCTTATTGGAGATTTTTTTAATACAGAAGATTTAAATTTAAAGTTGTTAGCAAAAAAACATGAAGTTATAGCTGTGATAATAAGAGATAGATTTGAAGAACATCCATCTGCTATGGGTAGCGTTAACTTTACAGACCCACAAACATTTCAAAAATATGATGGGGTATTAAATAGTACACTTATTAAAAAATATGAAGCAAATATTTATAAAAACGATGAAAAACTTTACGAAAATTTTAAAAGTAGTGGAGTAGAGTTTATTAAAATATATACTGATGAGAATATTTTGGTAAAAATGATAAAACTATTTCAATAATTTAACCTAATCTATGTTAAAGTAACTAATAAATAAGAAGAGGTTATGTTGAAAAGTAAAGTTTTAGTCATTGATGATGTTATTAAAAACCTACAGTTAGTGGGTGAAACTTTAAATAGTGAATCAGTAGAGGTGGTGGCTTCATCAAATGGTGAAAATGGATATCTTTTAGCAAAAAAGCATCGTCCAGACTTGATTTTATTAGATGTAATGATGCCAAATATTACAGGCTTTGAGGTGTGTAGACAAATAAAAGCAGATAAAGAGTTAGTGGATATTCCTGTAATTTTCTTAACAGCAAAAGCTGAAACAGATGATATCTTAGAAGCCTTTGAAGTTGGAGCTGTTGATTATATTACGAAACCTTTTTTTCAAAAAGAACTCATTTCTCGAGTCTCTTCCCATCTTGAATTAACTTTAAAAAAAGAGAAACTGCAATCTTATGTAGATATTGTGGATAAATATGTACTTACCTCTATTACTGATAGTGAGGGGGTTATAAAATATGCAAGTGAAGCATTTTTAAAAAGAACTGGATATACAAAAGAGGAACTATATGGAAATACACATAGGGTTCTTAAAAATAATAAATTTGATAAAAAAGTCTATAAAGAGTTAAAAGAATCACTCCTAAAAAACAATTATTGGGAGGGTGAGATTCTTAATATTGATAAGGATGGAAATGACTATTGGGTTTCTGTAGTGATTGATGCTCAACGCTCTAAAACAGGTGAGTTAAAAGGGTATCAAGCAATAATGGAAGATATAACAGATAAAAAAATGGTTGAGTATCTTTCAATAACTGATAATCTTACAAAAATATACAATAGAAGAAAAATAGAGTATCTTTTAGATTATTCTATAAAACAGTTACCTAGAGATAATAATAGTTTATCAGTCTTATTAATTGATATTGATGATTTTAAGTTGGTAAATGATACTCATGGACATGAAGTTGGAGATGATGTTTTAGAAAAATTTTCAAAAATTATCAAAGACTCAGTGAGACAAAATGATCTTTTTGGAAGATGGGGTGGTGAAGAATTTGTAGTGGTGTTACCATTAACAAATCAAGAGGGTGCTTTTATTGTTGCTGAAAAGATTCGAACAACTTTAGCCCAATATAAATTTCCAGTTGTTGGTATAAAAACTTGTAGTATTGGATTGTATGAGATTAAAATAGGTGACGATATTAAAAACACCATCTCAAGAGCTGATAAAGCTATGTATGAAGCTAAAAAAAGTGGTAAAAATAAAACAGTAGTTTATAAAGAGGAGTTACAATGAAAAAGTTTTTGTTAGCTGTGATAAGTATAGTATGTTTAAATACCGTAGCTTATAGTGCTCATATCTCAAAAAGTGATATTATATTGGGATTTATGCCTTATATGTCACCTAGTAAAATAATAGAAAAATACACTCCATTAGCTGAATATTTATCAACAAAATTACATACAAAAGTTTCAATTCAGATTGCAAAAAACTATACTGATCATTTAGAAAATGTAAAAAAGGATAAGTATGATATAGCTTTTTTAGGCGGGAGTCCTTATGTCTATATTGCTGATAATTTTAATAAAAAAAATCTTTTAGTACGATATGAGTTCAATAATCAACCAACATTTAGATCTGTAATTTTTGTAAATAAAAACTCTAAAATAGAAACAATAAAAGATTTAGATGGAAAAAAAATAGCACTAGGGAATAAAAAATCAACTCTAAGTTCACAAGTACCCATGTATATGATTATGAAAGCAGGAATTAATATTGATAAAACGCAATTTACTTTTTTAGACAATCATGAAAATGTATTTTTAGGGGTACTTTTTGGTGAGTTTGATGGGGGTGCAATTACTGAAGAGATTTTTTTAGAACAAGAAAAACGAGGTTTAAAAGCTGTTGGATATTCAGTTGATGTTTCAACTCATGTCTTTAGTGCGAGTGATAAGTTGAGAGAAAGTGATAAAAAAAAGATACAAAAAGCATTGTTATCATTAAAACAAACTGATGATAATATTTTAAAAAGTATTAGTAAAAACTTAACTGGATTTGTTAAAGTTAAAAATAGTGATTATGACCTATTAAGAGAGATTTTAGAAGTAACAGTACCAGTATTGGATAAAAAGTGAGTATCTCATCACGATATCATAAAACACAACTTAAGCTTTTAGGGTTAGTTTTATTAATAATTAGTGTTTTTATGTCAGTGATATTTTATATTACAATTACACAAGAGGAGAAAAAACTTCTTCAAGAGGAGAAGAATAAACTTCATTTAGAGGTTGACTTAATTAGTGGGTTTATCCATGAATCTATGCTAAGACATGATTATGTTGAGGTTAAAAACTTTTTAGAAGAGTGGTCTATGGGGAAAGA
>Ga0209345_10002063_pt1 | contig 22937 bp, 17 predicted proteins | sample Cruoilmetagenom7_FD_187294 | JGI IMG/M metagenome (GOLD analysis project Ga0209345, IMG submission 187294) | Oil polluted marine microbial communities from Coal Oil Point, Santa Barbara, California, USA - Sample 7 (SPAdes) (version 2) | ecosystem: Environmental > Aquatic > Marine > Oil seeps ...
GGGTAGATAAATGGCAGGTTCACAGGTAAGCACCATACCCGGTTCAAAGGGTTTCAGGCGGTCGAAAGGATCATGCACGTCCAGTCCCATGGAGTGGGAGGTCCCATGCATAAAATAGTTTTTCCAAAGCGGTTCCGTACCCTCATGGGACTCCTTTTCGGCCCTGGTATACAGTCCCAGTGCCATATGTTCTTCCTCCCATATTTCGCCCACAGTCTGATGAAAATCGGCCATTAAGGTTCCCGGAGTCATCAAGCCCCTCGCCTTTCGAAACACCCGGAGTACTGCATCGTAGAGCTGTCGTTGCCGGATGGTAAAGCGTCCGTTCACCGGGATAGTCCGCGAGCAGTCGGCCGCATAGTGATTCACCTCAGCCCCAAAATCCAATAGTAGGAGTTCCCCCTCCTTGCATAGACAGTTGTTCTCCACATAATGCAGAACCAGTGCATTTTTACCGCAGGCTACAATGGGTTCAAAAGCATGACCCTCTGCCCCTCTTCCAACAAATTCCCCAATAATTTCTGCTTCAACCTGGTATTCAAATAAACCAGATTGCATCTTATCCAGCACCCTCAGGAAGGCAGAGTGTGTGATTGAAACTGCCTTTTTTATCATCTCAAGCTCCTCCGGTTGTTTGATCATCCTGAGGCTTTGAAGCAGGGGTTCCAACGGCTTTGTCCGGGGATATTGAGTTTCCCTGGCTTCCTCATCTGTGCTGGATTCCCGGTCTGAATAGACGAGAGTCTCATCACCGAGCACTAGCTGTAAATAGGCTTTCTGCTCCTCCAGCCAGCGGACCTGCCTGATTCCTGAGAGTTCCCGAACCTGTTCGGGCCCTGGTTTGTGCCCAGTCCAAAGTTCCGATTTTGAAGAGGGCTTTGAGATAAAAAGAATCTCCTTTAGATCGGGATCCGGATGATCCGGAGCAAAAAGGAAAAAGCTCTTTTCCTGGTTGATCCCTGTCAGGTAAAAAAAGTCAGAGCGTTGCCTGAATGGATAGGACTGATCGCCATTTCTTAACTGTCTTTTGCCTGAACTGATCAGGGCGACAGCACCCGGTAACATCAGCTGAGCCAACCTGGATCTGTTACTCAGGAATAGAGAATTAGGAAGGGGTTGGGATTTCATACGATACCGTGGCTTTACTTTAGAAGGGGTTTAAACTGTTGTAGGAAATATAATACACCCTTTTACGAGGATCAGAAAATCTTATATTTGTTAACAACCCTTTGCAATTTAAGTAACTTATTTTAATTGTAATCATATGTCCGGAATATTCACTTCTTCCATTGGAAAGAAACTTTTTATGTCACTGGCCGGAATTTTCCTCATTTTATTTCTACTGGTTCATTTGGGGATAAACCTCCTGGTTATCATCTATGAAGACCCTATGGTCTACAACAAAGCAGCCCATTTTATGACCTCAAATATCCTGGTAAAGATCTTTGAGATCGTCCTTTTCGGAGGCTTCCTGCTGCATATCATTTATGCCCTGATTCTTCAGATTCAGAATTGGATTGCGAGGCCAAGCAGGTACAACAAGGCCAACTATTCGAACACCTCGTTCTTTTCGAAATTCATGATTCACACGGCTGCCATTACCCTGGTTTTCCTGGTGATCCACTTTATGGACTTTTACATCAAAGCCAAATTCGGGCATGCTGCTGAGATCATCGTGGATGGGATTGCTTACCATGATTTCGCCTCGGAAATTTTAGATAAATTTAAGGTGCTGCCTTTTGTTATCTTCTATATCGCAGCCCTCATTTTTCTTGGATTCCACTTAATTCATGGCTTTCAATCGGCCTTTAAAACCCTTGGGATAGACAACAAGAAATATACACCTGTGATCCAGGGACTGGCTGTTTTCTACACCATTTTAGTGGTGGCCGGTTACTCGCTGATTCCTGTGATGATCTACTTCATTTAACAATAACAGATACCCAATATGCATAAGCTACAATCCAGGATACCCGAAGGACCCCTGGCTGAAAAATGGTCCAACTACAAATCTAACCAGAACCTGGTCAATCCGGCCAACAAGAGAAAACTGGATGTGATAGTAATCGGGACCGGACTGGCCGGTGCTGCTGCTGCAGCCTCCATGGCGGAAATGGGATTTAAGGTAAAGTCTTTCTGCTACCAGGACAGCTCCAGGAGGGCTCACAGTATTGCGGCGCAGGGAGGCATCAATGCAGCAAAAAATTATCAGAATGACGGTGACAGCATCTATCGTCTCTTTTTCGACACCATCAAAGGGGGAGATTACCGTTCCAGGGAAGCCAATGTGTACCGGCTTGCCGAGGTGAGCAACGAGATCATTGATCAGTGTGTTGGACAGGGGGTTCCCTTTGCCCGGGAATATGGTGGGACGCTGGATAACCGCTCCTTTGGCGGAGCGCTGGTTTCCCGGACCTTTTATGCACGTGGTCAGACCGGGCAGCAGCTTCTCCTGGGAGCCTACCAGGCCTTGAGCAGGCAGGTGAAGAAAGGAAATGTAGAGATGTATCCCCGGATGGAGATGTTTAACCTCGTGATGGTAGACGGAAAGGCACGCGGCATTATTGCGAGAGATGTAATCACAGGTAAGCTTGAACGATATAGTGCCCATGCGGTAGTGCTGGCTTCAGGAGGCTACGGAAATGTATTTTTCCTCTCCACCATGGCCATGGGAGCCAACGCCAGCGCAGCCTGGCAATGCTATAAGAAAGGGGCCCTCTTTGGAAATCCTTGCATGGTTCAGATTCATCCCACCTGTATCCCGGTCCATGGCGAATATCAGTCGAAACTCACGCTCATGAGTGAGAGTTTGCGTAACGACGGACGCATCTGGGTCCCTAAAAAGATTGAAGATGCTAAACGCCTGCAGAGTGGTGAAATCGGAGGAGTGGATATTCCGGAAGAGGACCGCGATTATTATCTGGAGAGACGTTATCCGGCATTCGGGAACCTAGTGCCCAGAGACGTAGCCTCCCGGGCAGCAAAAGAACGATGCGATGCCGGATTTGGAGTCAATTCAACCGGTCTTGCTGTGTTCCTGGATTTCAAGGATGCCATCAATCGACTGGGGAAAGATGTGATTGAAGCAAAATATGGCAACCTGTTCCAGATGTACGAGAAGATCACGGACGATGTTCCCTATGAGGTTCCCATGATGATCTATCCGGCTATCCACTACACCATGGGAGGTATCTGGGTCGATTATGAATTGCACACCACCGTACCTGGCCTTTTTGCTACCGGCGAATCAAATTTTTCTGACCATGGTGCCAACCGGCTTGGGGCCTCTGCCCTGATGCAGGGTCTTGCAGATGGTTATTTTGTACTACCCTATACCATTCAGAACTATCTGGCGGATGAGATCAATACTCCAAGGTTTAAAACCGATATTCCGGAGTTCGATAAGGCGGAAAATGAGGTGCAGGAGCAACTGGAGAAGCTTATGAATGTGAGAGGGACCATGAGTGTTGACACCCTTCATAAAAAGCTGGGGAAAATCATGTGGGAGGGTGTTGGAATGTCCCGGAACAAAGAGGGGCTGAAGATCGCCATTGATGAGATCACGAAACTGAAGAAGGAGTTCTGGCTGAATGTGAATATTCCCGGCGAGATAAACGACCTGAATCAGGAACTGCAGAAGGCCAGCCGCCTGGCTGATTTTATTGAGCTGGGTGACCTGATGGCCAGGGATGCGCTTAACAGGGAAGAGTCCTGTGGAGGTCATTTCCGCGATGAGTACCAGACCGAAGAGGGTGAAGCCCTGCGTAATGATAAAGATTTTACCTATGTGGCGGCCTGGGAGTTTAAAGGGGAGGATAAAGAGCCTGCGCTTCATAAAGAGCCGCTCAATTTTGAATACATAGAAGTGAAACAAAGGAATTATAAATAAGATATAGTCTGCCATGAACCTGAATCTGAAACTGAAAATCTGGCGCCAGAAGGATCCCAATAGCAGGGGTAAGTTTGTAAACTACCGGCTCAATGATATATCAACCGACAGCTCCTTTCTGGAAATGCTCGATGTCCTGAACGAAGAACTGATCTCCAAAGGTGAGGAACCGGTCATCTATGACCACGACTGCCGTGAGGGGATCTGCGGAGCCTGCGGCTTGTATATCAATGGAAGACCACACGGTCCCGATTCCTTAATAACGGTTTGTCAGCTCCATATGCGCAAGTTTAAGAATGGCGACACCATTGTTATCGAACCCTGGAGAGCCAGGGCTTTCCCGGTGATCAGGGACCTGATGGTGGATCGCGATGCTTTTGATAAACTGATCCAGGAGGGTGGATATGTCTCAATCAATACAGGAAGTGCGCCTGACGCTAACAGTATACCTGTAAAGAAGGAGCATGCTGATCTATCCATGGATGCCGCAGCCTGCATCGGTTGTGGAGCCTGTGTTGCAGCCTGCAAGAATGCCTCCGCTATGCTTTTTGTGGGAGCAAAAGTATCACACCTGACCCTGCTGCCGCAGGGGAAGGTGGAGGCCAGTGACCGGGTTCGTCATATGGTAGCGAAAATGGATGAACTGGGCTTTGGTAACTGCACCAACACAGGGGCATGTGAGGCTGAGTGTCCCAAGGGAATTACGCTCACCAATATTGCACGCCTCAACAGGGAGTATTATAAGGCAGCCTTATAATCATTTTTAATGCTTCCAGTTCTTTATTGTGGGATAAGCCTTGTGATATTTACTATGTAAAGATTTTCAGTACGAGGGAATAAATGCCTCATCTTTTTTTTATGATCTCATGGTTTGCTCCACCTCATCCACGGTTTTGGGGATGGGGGTGCCAAGTACCCTGTTTCCGGATTCGGTGATGAGGACATCATCTTCAATCCTGACTCCTCCAAATCCGCGAAAGTTCTCTACCTGGTCGTAATTAATAAACTGTGCGTGCTTCTTCTCCCCTTTCCACTGATCTATCAATGCCGGTATAAAATAGCAGCCAGGCTCATTGGTTACCACGAAACCAGGCTCCAGTTCCCGACCCAATCTCAGATAAGCCAGGCCAAACTGATCGCTCCGCTTCAGGATTTCACTATATCCCACATAGTTTTCTCCCAATCCTTCCATATCATGCACATCCAGGCCAAGCATATGACCCAGTCCGTGTGGAAAAAACAGGGCATGTGCCCCGGCCGCTACCGCTTCATCCAGGTCCCCTTTCATAAGGCTCAGCTCCTTCAGTCCGCCTGCAATGATCTTTGCAGCCATCAGATGTACCTCCCGATAGGTACGTCCCGGCAAGGATGCTTTGATTGTTTCCGTATTGGCCTTTAATACAATATTGTAAATATCCTTTTGCCGGGTGGAGAATTTACCTCCCACGGGAAAGGTTCTTGTAATATCGCTGGCATAACTCATGGAGGTCTCTGCTCCGGCATCGCATACAACCATCCTGCCTTCAGTTAGCTCATTGCCGTGGTAATGGTTGTGCAGGGTTTGACCATCCATACTCAGGATTACAGGGAAAGAGACCGGCCCCCCGTGGGAAAGTGCAATGCCCTCAACGGCTCCGGCCAGCTCACGTTCATAATTCCCGGGAAAGGCCATTTTCATGGCTGTTGTATGCATGAGCCCGGCCACATCCACCGCTTTCTCCATTTCAGCAATCTCGTATTGATCCTTAATGGAGCGCAGCTTTACCACCGCTGCGATTAGCTCCCGGGAAACCAACTTGTTTATCCCTTCGTTATTCACTCCAAATAACTTCGAAAGAGTTACCGTATGGTCGCCCCGGTAAGGGGGAAGCAGATGGATTTTCCGGCCCGACTCCATACACTCTTTCAAAAAAGTGTTCAAGTCACTGGCAGGGGCTGAACTTTCGACTCCTGCACTGGCTGCCAGTTCACTGACTTCAGGCTGCTCTCCCATCCAGATAATGTCATCAATGCCGAAATCATTCCCATAAAGTGTATCCCGATCATTATCCACATCACACACTCCATAGAAGTCGGGTTTATCAATCCCAAAAAAATATAAGAAACTACTATCCTGCCGAAAATGATAGGTATTGGCCCTGTAATTCATGGCACTCTCCTCGTTGCCAGGAAAGAGTATAATACCATCACCTACCAGGGCACGCAACATTTTCCTTCTCTGCCAGTAAACTTCTTTTGCAAACATATTTTTCTCCTTTTTTCGTTGTATTCTTTTTAGAAAATTAAAAATAGTCTCATTTTTTGATAAACAGTATGATTTGAGGTATTTGTTTTTTTGATTTCAAGGCTGGAAAGAGGCTGAACGGATCAAAATTACTCGTTTATTCAAGGTTCTCCTGCATTTTTGTAACCTTTTAAAAACCAACGCGTAGAAAAATGCGAATACCGTTGTAAAGCTCTTTGATTTTAATATATTCGCAGAAAGAATGCCATTTATTAACCTGTTGTCAACAATTTTACTAACATGCCCTATCGCCGCCTACCCAATACTGACTCTGCACGACTGAAATCCTTGAAATCAGCCTATGGAAAAGGGAAGGATCTTCCCCCCTTCAAACTGGCTTTTAGTCCAGGCTCTTTCCGGAAGATGCAAGCCGTCCTTCCCCAGTTTGAAAATGCCATCAGCGAACACAAAAATTCACTGAATCTCCAGGCGGAAAAGAATAAGGAATATCAAAAGCGCTTGAAAAAGGTTCGTCTTTACATTTCGCATTTTGTGCAGGTGGTAAATCTGGCGATTGTCAGGGGTGACCTGACTCCAGAGACTAGGAACTATTTCGGGCTTGAAGAGGACGAGAGGAAGGTCCCACCCCTCTCCACGGAGGAGGATGTAATCAAGTGGGGAGATCAGCTCATCGAAGGAGAAAGAAAAAGGCGTAATAAGGGACTTAATCCAATCACCAATCCAACCATCGCCGTATTGAAGGTACATTTCGATAAATTTATGGAGTATCACAACTATCAGAAGAGCCTGAAACTACGTAGTCAGCGTGCACAGGAGCAACTGAATGAACAACGTTCACAAGTGGATGGGGTAATTCAGCAGATTTGGAACGAAGTGGAACATACCTACAACGACCTCCCCGAAGAGATGCGCAGAGAGAAAGCTTCAGAATATGGTGTGGTGTATGTATTCCGTAAGAATGAGCTAGATAATGCTACTATTTTTCAGACTCACCGGGTTGAGGATATTGGCTAGTATACATCCCTGACTGCTTATACCAGAGTACCCCGAATAGTAGAAACAGTGCCAGGCTGATCACAGCTGACACAGGTATCAGGGTACTGGTACCTATCTCTTCCAGCATATCATCTGCGCTGCCCCTGGAATAAAAATAATAGTAGATAACTCCCATGGCATTATTCACAAAATGTGCCAGAATGGGATACCAGATAGATCGTCCGTAAAACATCATGTACCCCAGTATCACTCCCAGTATAAGCCTGGGCAGGAAAGAGAAAAACTGAAAGTGAAAAGCACTGAAAAGCAAAGCTGTAAACAGGATGGCCAGGTGAACATTTTTGACCATGTCAATCAGGAGTCTTTGTAATAATCCCCTGAATATCAGCTCCTCTCCCACTGCGGCTATCACTCCGATCATCAAAAGATTCACCAACAGTCCAGCAATACTTTTGGTGGCTGTGAAAGCTACCATCATCTCCTCTGCGGTGCTCTCCAGGCTACGGAGCAGCTTATCAAGTGCCCGGATGGGAATCTCCATTTTCAGGTTTATCTCGGCCATGTAATTAATAAAGGGAATAACCGAGATCATCATTAATATGATCAGCAACATGGGTACCATCCCTGTGGGATTTCTGAATTGGTAGTAAGAGAAAAGGTCCCCCTGAAAAAGATAGGAGAATAGAAAGGCCGGCAGAATAAATGTTCCAATTGACCCGAGGATCTGGATTAATTTGGATGCCGCCACATAATCCGGATTATCATAGGTCCCCAGGGCCAGAACCTCGGAAATGCTGAACCCATAAATCCAGGCCGCCAGCAAAGCACCCAGGAATTGGAAAGCCAATAAAAGGATAAAAAGAACCACTATAGAGAAGAGAAACTTCTCTGCAGGCCTCAAACCGGCTAGTAATGCTCTTCTGGGCATGTTTTTTTAGTATTTTTGCGGCAGATTGAAGGCACAAAGAAAGCAATTTGTACACTTAGTTCCTACAATAGTTTTGCACCATGCACATAGGAAACCTTGATCTTGGACAGCAGCCCATCTTTCTGGCACCCATGGAGGATATCACCGATCCTTCATTCAGGTATCTGTGCAAAAAATTCGGGGCAGATGTGATGTACACAGAGTTTATCTCTTCGGACGGACTCATCAGGGATGGCGCAAAAAGTTTGAAAAAACTGGACATTTTTGATTATGAACGCCCCATGGGGATCCAGCTCTATGGCCATATTGTGGAATCCATGGTGGAGGCCACCCACAGAGCAGTTACAGCCGCGCCCGATATAATCGATATCAACTATGGTTGCCCGGTCCGTAAGATTGCCAACCGGGGAGCCGGGGCCGGTATGCTTGCCAATATTCCCCTGATGATGGAGATGACCAGGGCCATTGTAGAAGCCTCTCCCATTCCGGTTACCGTGAAAACCAGGCTGGGGTGGGACGAGCAACAAAAAATCATTGTTGAGGTGGCAGAACAGCTTCAGGATCAAGGAATCACTGCTCTCACCATCCACGGACGCACGCGGGCCCAGATGTATAAAGGGAAGGCCGACTGGACCTCAATTGGAGAGGTTAAACAGAATCCACGGATGGGGATACCTATTATCGGTAACGGGGATATTACCAACCCGGTGGAGGCTAAAGAGGCCTTTGATCGTTATGGGGTGGATGGTATTATGATCGGCCGGGCCGCGGTGGGAAAGCCCTGGTTATTCAAGCATATCAAACACTACCTTCAAACGGGAGAACTACTGCCTGAACCCACTGTTTCTGAGAAGGTGGATATGGCCAGGATGCAGTTTGAGAAATCGCTGAAGTTCAAAGAGGGTCCGGTAGGAATCTACGAAATGCGCAGACACTTTTCCAATTATTTCAAGGGGCTCCCCCACTTCAAGGAGATGCGTATGAAACTTTTAACCTCTCTGAATGTGGATGAGATCCTATCGCTGCTGGAACAAATCAGGGATATATATGGAGAAGAGCGCCCGGAGGTAAATGGTGGATTCTGGGATCGGGATTAAATCAGAAGATTACTCATGCTCCCCACGCCTGGGATAGTCCAGGTTATAGTGCAATCCCCTGCTCTCTTTCCTGGCCTGGGCCATCTTAATGACCAGGTATCCCACATTGATCAGGTTGCGCAGCTGACAAATCCTTTGGGAGACATTGGACTTCTTATAGAGCTCTTCTGTCTCCCGGTAGATTATCTCCAGTCTGGCTGTTGCTCTTTCCAAACGCAAATCGGACCGGACTATCCCCACATAGTTCGTCATGATCTGTTTGACCTCTTTCAGGTTCTGAGTAATCAGTACCATCTCTTCGGGATGAGTAGTACCACTATCGTCCCAGGCTGGGATCTGCTCAACATACTGGTAATCCGATGCGTGCTTCACTGCATGTTTCACTGCCCGTTCTGCGTATACAATGGCCTCAATCAATGAATTTGAGGCCAGCCTGTTTGCTCCGTGCAGGCCGGTAGAAGCTACCTCCCCTACAGCATAAAGCCTTTTGATCCATGTCTGGCCGTCAAAATCCACTTTTACCCCGCCACACATGTAGTGAGCAGCCGGTACCACGGGTATCATCTCCTTTGAGATATCGATACCAAGGGAACTGCATTTCTCTGTAATATTTGGAAAATGTTCCTTTAGCGCTGCTCCATCCAGATGAGTGTTATCGAGGTAGACGAAATCGTGACCATGTACTTTCATCTCATTATCGATAGCCCTGGCCACCACATCCCTGGGAGCCAGGCTTCCCCGGGGGTCATACTTATTCATGAATTTCTCCTCCATCTGATTGCGGAGTAGGCCCCCATATCCCCGCATGGCTTCTGTAATCAGAAAAGAGGGTGATTCACCGGGATTATAAAGGGAAGTGGGGTGAAACTGCACAAATTCCATGTTCTCGATAATCCCCTTGGCCCGGTATACCATGGCTACACCATCGCCAGTGGCTATGGAAGGATTTGTGGTTGTGGAGTAGAGGTTACCTGCCCCGCCTGAAGCGAGCAGAGTGGTTTTGGAAAGTATTCTGAGCACCTCATGGGTTTCCAGATTCAGCACGTATGCACCATAACACTCAATATCGGTCAGGTGACGCTTTACCAGTTTTCCCAGATGGTGCTGTGTAATCAGATCCACTGCAAAATGATTCTCCAGCAGATCAATATTGGGATGGCTTCGCACCTGAACTGAAAGGGCACGCTGAATCTCCTGTCCCGTGTTATCCTTGTGATGTAATATTCTGTGTTCAGAATGTCCGCCCTCCCGCGCCAGGTCATACTTGCCGCTGGATTGCTTATCAAATTTGGTGCCCCATTGTATCAGCTCCCGAATCTGCTCAGGGGCCTCACTGACCACCATCTTAACCACCTCTTCATTGCAGAGATGGTCCCCGGCAACCAGGGTATCTTCCACGTGTTTCTCAGAACTGTCGGGCTCGTAGGTGACTGCAGCTATCCCCCCTTGTGCATAGCGGGTATTGGTCTCCTCCATTTCCGATTTGGTAATCAGGCAAACCGAACCGTGATCTGCCGCCTTCAGAGCAAAACTCAGTCCCCCAAGCCCGGAGCCAATTACCAGAAAATCATACTTTTTCTCCATGGAGCGTATTCTCAAAATACTTGACAAATATAGAAAAACCTGCAGAGAATAATTTAAATCTACTATTTTTGGTTTCATGATCAAATTACTTACCATTATTGGAGCCAGACCGCAGATTATCAAGGCGGCAGCATTGAGCAGAGCCATTCAAAAGGAGTTTAATAGCACGATCCGCGAAGTGATCCTTCATACGGGTCAGCATTACGACGATTCCATGTCCGAGGTATTCTTCCGGGAGATGCAGATTCCTTCGCCAGACTATAACCTGGGTATAGGATCAGCCAGTCACGGTTCGCAAACCGGACATATGCTTGAGGGCATTGAGGAGGTCCTTTTAAAAGAAAAGCCCAACGGCATGGTGGTCTATGGGGATACCAATTCAACCCTGGCTGGAGCCATTGCCGCCTCTAAGCTACATATCCCCGTTATCCATATCGAGGCAGGACTCCGCTCCTTCAACAAACAGATGCCCGAAGAGATCAACCGGATCGCCTGCGACCATGTAAGCACCCTGCTTTTTTCCCCCACTCTTACTGGGGTAAAAAATCTGGCAAAAGAGGGAATAAAGCACCACGATAGTCAATCCCTCTCTTTCGACCAGCAGGGGGTGTATCACAGCGGCGACGTTATGTATGATAACACCCTCTTCTTCAGGGAACTTGCCATAAAAAACTCTCCTGTTTTAAAAAATCTGGGCCTGGAAGAGAAATCCTATATTCTCGCCACCATTCACCGACCTTCAAATACCGACATCCAGGAAAATCTGGGAGCCATTCTCGGGGCCCTGAATGATATTTCAAAGGTGAACAACATACCTGTTATCCTTCCCCTGCATCCGCGTACTGCCGCCATCCTCAAACAGGATCATGCCCGTAAGCATATGGAACTTATTCGTTCCAACCCGCTGGTGAGGTTTATCCCGGCTGTCTCTTTTCTGGATATGATTCGTCTTGAAGCGCGGGCTGAACTTATTATGACTGACTCAGGCGGTGTCCAAAAAGAGGCCTGGTTCATGGAAAAACCTGTGGTGGTACTGCGGGAAGAGACCGAATGGGTCGAAATTATTGAAGCCGGGAACGGGATGCTGACTGGCCCCAACTCTGAAAAGATTATCCATGCTGCACAGAAGTATCTGGAGGCACCCCCTGTGGAATATCCGCCCATCTTTGGGGATGGAAAGGCCGCCAGGCAAATATTAACTGTGCTTACCACGGCCAACTGGCAGTAGTCTTATAAAATTGAGTTACTTTTGTCCATTCAAAAAAGAATACGAAGATGGCCCAGGATGATCTCTTTAAGAAGTTGGTTGCGCATTGCAAGGAGTATGGATATGTATTTCAATCCAGTGAAATATATGATGGCCTTGCTGCCGTATATGATTACGGACAGTATGGAGTTGAACTGAAAAACAATATCAAAAAATACTGGTGGGACTCCATGGTCCTGCTGCATGAAAATGTAGTGGGACTTGATTCTGCCATCTTTATGCATCCCACCATCTGGAAAGCATCAGGACATGTGGATGCATTTAATGATCCCCTGATCGATAATAAAGACTCCAAAAAACGGTACCGGGCCGATGTACTGATCGAGGACCAGATGGCCAAATACGAAGGAAAGATCCGCAAGGAGGTGGAAAAGGCCAGGAAGCGTTTTGGAGAAACCTTTGATGAAGCACAGTTCAAGAGCACCAATCCACGGGTACTGGCCAACCAGGAGAAGCATATTGCCCTGCACAAACGTTTTGTGGAGGCCCTGAACAGTAACGACCTGGAAGGTTTGAAGCAGATAATTATCGACGAAGAGATTGTCTGTCCCATTTCAGGTTCCAGGAATTGGACCGATGTAAGGCAATTCAACCTGATGTTCTCCACCGAAATGGGATCAACCTCTGAAAGCGCCAACAAAATATTCCTCCGGCCGGAGACTGCCCAGGGTATTTTCGTGAACTACCTGAACGTACAGAAATCGGGCAGGATGAAGATCCCCTTTGGAATTGCGCAGATTGGGAAAGCATTCCGGAACGAGATTGTAGCCCGGCAGTTTATCTTCCGGATGCGTGAATTTGAGCAGATGGAGATGCAATTTTTCGTCCCCCCGGGAACGGAACTGGAATGGTTCTCCACCTGGAAGGAGATCCGGATGAAATGGCACCGTGCCCTGGGATTCGGGGAACACAAATACCGCTTCCACGACCACGACAAGTTGGCTCACTATGCCAACGCAGCCACAGATATTGAATTTGAATTCCCCTTTGGGTTTAAGGAGGTTGAAGGAATTCATTCCCGGACCGATTTTGATCTGGGCAGTCACCAGGAGTATTCAGGGAAAAAACTGCAGTACTTCGATCCGGAAACCAATAAGAACTATGTGCCCTTTGTGGTAGAAACATCCATTGGCGTCGATCGCATGTTCCTTCAGATCATCTCTGCGGCCTATACCGAGGAGACACTCACTAAAGAGGATGGATCGACCGATTCCAGGGTGGTGTTGAAACTGCCACCTGTTCTTGCGCCTGTGAAACTGGCTGTCTTCCCGCTGACCAAAAAAGATGGTCTGCCTGAAAAAGCCAGGAAGATCATTGACCAGCTGAAATTTGATTTCAACTGCCAGTACGAGGAGAAGGACTCCATCGGAAAACGATACCGGAGGCAGGACGCCATCGGGACTCCCTTTTGCATCACCATCGACCATCAAACCCTGGAGGACGATACAGTGACCATCCGCTACAGGGACACCATGGAACAGGATCGTATTCCCTGGTCGGAACTGCACGGAATCATTCATGAGAAAGTGAGTATGAGAACTCTTTTTGAAAGTATTACATCCTAAATCAGAGGATATGAAAGAAGTACTGATTGATTCTCTTAAGAATTTCTCCAAAACACATCTGATTATCCTGCTTGGATTTCTGGCCCTGGCCCTGGCCTATATGAGCCCGGTGCTTGATGGGAAGGTCCTTTCTCAGCATGATATGACCCAGTTTGAAGGGGTTCGGCAGGAGCTGGAAAATTTTGAGGAAGAGACCGGGGAGTCTTCGCAGTGGACCAACTCCCAATTTTCAGGAATGCCTGCCTTTCATGTGGGCCCCACTGGAGCAAAAACCACCGTATTCCGGGAGATTGCTAAGGTTTTGCGCTTTGGTGCCGGATCCACCAATCCCATAGCCATCCTATTTACCTACCTGGTCTGTTTCTATATTCTGTTGCTTACCCTGAGGCTCTCTCCCTGGTTAAGTGCCATTGGAGCCATTGCTTTTGCGCTCTCCTCCTATAACCTGATTATCCTGCAGCCAGGCCATATCAACAAGGCTTACACCATTGCCTTTATGGCTCCTGTGGTCGCGGGGATCCTGCTCAGCTACCGGGGAAAGTACCTGGCCGGCGGACTCATTTTCCTGCTGGGGCTGGGCATCGAAATATATTATAATCACCTGCAGATCACCTATTACCTGTTGATTTTATCACTGATCATTATACTATCCAAAGGGGTATTTGCCATTATCGAAAAGCAGCTCAAACGGTTCCTGACCGCATCGGCGGTGCTGGTTGTTGCGGCGATGCTGGCACTGCTTCCCAATTTTTCCAGCCTGTGGACCAATTACGAGATTGCCAAACAGAGTATCAGGGGAAAGCCCGAGCTTACCCTGGACAAGGAGAATCAGACTACCGGACTGGACTCTGATTACGCTCTTAGCTGGAGCTATGGCAAGGTGGAAACCTTCTCCCTGATGATTCCCTATATGACCGGTGGCAAAACCGCTGCCATGGGTGAGAATGAAAAAGCCATGGAGAAGGTGAGTCCCCAATTCAGGGAGACCGTTGCCGGGCAGAACCAGTATTGGGGAGCAAAAGCTTCCACCGCAGGGGATAACTATTCCGGGGCCATTGTGGTATTCTTCTTTGTCCTTGGACTCCTTTTGATTAAGGGCCCCATGCGTTGGTGGATAATAATCAGCAGCCTGCTTTCCATCTTGCTGGCCTGGGGAAGCAATTTTCCGGGTCTATCCCACTTCTTCCTGGACCACGTGCCCTTTTACAATAAATTCCGGACGGTGGAGATGACCCTGGTCATCGTCTGCTTTAATATCCCCTTGCTGGCCTTCCTGGCCATTGACCGGATCATTAAGGAGCCCGAACTCATCCAGAATAAAAAGAGAGAATTCCTGATTGCCTTCGGGCTGACCGGAGGGCTCTCCCTGCTCTTTTTCCTGGTCCCCGGGCTGTTTAACTTTTTCACTGAGCGGGAACAGCTGATATTTAACCAGCAGCTACAGGGTGCCGATGTTCAATATGCCTCCCAGTTCAGGCTCTTTATGGATGATCTTGAGAAAGCAAGAATCTATCTGTTCAGACATGATGCCATCCGCAGCTTTGTCCTGATAGCCATCGCCTTTGTTCTTACCTGGTACTTTGCAGCTAAAAAACTGAAGCTGGCCTGGTTCCTGGCCGGACTTGCCCTGTTAATCACTGTGGATCTCTGGTTAATCGATCACCGCTACCTGAATAAGGACAATTTCGTTTCCAAAAGGCAGCACGATAACACCCTGGCCACTTCGCAGGCGGATGATTTTATCCTTCAGGATCCAGATATTCATTTCAGGGTGGCCAATCTTACCGTATCCCCCTGGCAGGACGGTACCACCTCCTATCACCACAAATCTATTGGCGGCTATCACGGAATTAAGATGAGAAGGTACCAGGATCTGATCGACATCTACCTGTCCCAGGGCTTGCAAAATATCATTGGCGTCCTGAATGCACAGCCAACTCAGCTGCAGGTGGATTCGGTCCTGGCTGAACAGCAGGTATTGAATATGCTCAACACCAAATATTTTATTCTGAATCCCTCCTCCCAGCCCTTAAGGAATCGGCACGCCATGGGACATGGCTGGCTGGTAAATGATATCCGGCTGGTGGAGAATGCAGATGAGGAGTATCTGGCCCTTGGGAGCACCGATCTGACCAGGGTAGCTGTGGTGGATCGCAGGTTTGAAGAGCTTCTGCCTGAAAACCTCAGAAATAATTCGGCCAGTGGCAGTGTAGAACTGACTGATTATCGTCCAAATCAGATGACCTACAGGGTATCTCTGGACCAGCAGGCACTGGTGGTTTTCTCCGACATCTATTATGAAAGAGGATGGCAGGCAAGCATTGATGGAGAGCCTGCTCCGCTTTTAAGAGCCGACTATATATTGCGTGCCCTTCCCGTAGATGCAGGAGAACACACCGTTGAGTTCTCCTTTGTTTTTGAACCTTTCGAGAAAGGAGAAAAGATCTCCCTCCTGGGATCCTGGCTGGTGCTGCTGCTCATTCTCGGTGGAGCCGGTTTCTATTTTTACCCTAAGGTGGCTGGAAAGCCCCGTAAGGATAAGGAGTAAGACTTTCTAGGTTTTTGTTACGGAAAGATCTAGATCTATTTTCCTGATGAATTGGGGATTACTGTTACCCATGGGCCGAATATGTCTGTGGTATAAATCAATCAGTAGCCTTTTCAACTTGGCCACTTTTGAATTTGATGCTTTCTGCTTATGTGATATATGGTCAAGAGCTGCCTGATTCCATACAATATGCTCATAATCACTCTGTTGGGGAAGGGCCTTAAACACCTCTTTGTCCTCCGTCTTTTGTGCCAGGATAAAAAGGTAGGAAGGGGAGGAATTGGCCATGGTTACCCGTTGCTTCAGCGCCAGGGGATCCAGGACTTCGTAAAATGAAGCCGTCTTGTGATCGGCATAGAGATACATCTTTCTTACCTTAAATCCATTTACCTCACTGAATATTCGATAGTATAGTTCGGGACTGAACTGATAGAAACCATGTCCCAGAAAGTTGTTGGCCGGTGTAATCCCAATATAATAGCCATCTTTTTCTAATAGATCCATGCAATTTTTAATGGCCGTAGGGAAATTAAAGACATGTTCCAGGCTCCCTCCATCTATTACCACAGAATACTTAGAAAACAGCTCTTTGGTTAGAGGATGATTCATATCATGAATGATGCTTGCCTCTTCATAGGCGGATGCATCCAGGGAGTCGGTTCGCTCAGCTCCCAGCTTTCTAAGAAATGCTTCCGCATAGGAGTTAAGTTTGAAACTTTCCTCACGACCCGCTTCATTCAAGCCAGCCTGAATGAGCATATGCTTCATCTCCTTCTCCCTAATATATAACATTTGCCTTCCGATGGTAGCAACCCGGTCAAATTTAACATCAAGTTGTTTTGCATGAAGCAGGAGCTTTACCCCATTCTTATCCAATCCCATGAGTATGTCCTATCTGGTTCTATTCAATTTTTGCATCGCATCAGGTAATCAAAACAATTTATAAAACCCTGGGTAACTGATACCAGGTTGATCTTCTGGACAATGACCGAAAGGGCATTGTCTCCCATTAGCTGGCTTCTTGCAGGATCATTCAGTAAGATTTCGATTTTTAAAGCAAGATCCATGGCATCTCCTTCCTGAAAAAAGAAACCATTTACTCCATCAATCACAAGGTCTCTTTCAGTACCGTCACATTTGGAGCATATGACCGGCTTCCCATAGGCCATGGCTTCATTGATGGATAGTCCTCCCATTCCAGCTAGAACATAGATCGCAGATGCCATAATCTCCCTGGCCAGGGTCTCGGGATCATAAATGCTTCCCAGAAATTTAATTCTATGCTCCAGTGCCTTCAGCCTTACAAGTTCCCTCAGATGCTGTTCCTCCGGCCCGGCTCCAATGATGTACAGTTCAATATCCTCATGTTTGACTGCGAGTTGAGCAACTGCTTCAATAAGCAAATCTACTCGCTTCCATTTGACCAGGCGGCCCAGGTGCAGGATTCTATTTGGATTTCCAGGCTCAAGGCCCTGCTCCTCCAATCTACTCCGGGTTAAGGCTATCACATCCGTATCCGGCGAATTATGGGTCAGAAAAATCCTGTCTCTGCTTATCCCAAAGCTTTCGTGAATTTTGAAACCATGACTGGCATAGATCAGGGTGGCATCGACCAGATTATAATACTTTCGTCTCATCTGGTTAAGGCCAAAGGCCCAGGGATAAAATTTCAATCCTACCGGATTTTCCACTTCAAGATTTTCATTTATTACCGGGTGCTTCCTGTAATATTGCATGGCCCTGTTTTTCGGAGCTACCATAAAGGGAATTTCCCTGAAAACCAGAGAAATATTTAAGCTTTTTACAATTTTGCGTGCTTTGCGATCAAAGTAGTAATTGACAATATAGGGCCATCCAAGGACAAGGATATCCGGAGAAATTTCCTGAAGGCTTAGGTAAAGGTCTTTGAAATAGGGCTTTTTTAACTTTCCGTGGAGTTCATCCAGGTAATGGATGGAAAACCGGTATTCACCGGCATCGCTGCCGAGCCTGATTCCCTCTCCAAGAGATATTCCTCTCTCCTTGGGGATAATCAGACAAACATCAATTCCATGCTCCGATACCAGCCTGTTTAATAGTGAAATCAGGTAGTGAGGCAATCCGCTGAATAAGAATGTTACTTTCATCAATCCAGTTTAATCACCATCCTTCCTGAATAATCTGTTCGGCTTAGCAGAGGTTTAAACTTTTCTGCAAAGTAGGCATCCACGGCCTCTTTCTGCCCTTTCCAGTGCCCATAATCATCAATTAATAAGACACCTCTATCAGCCAGTCTGGGGAAAAGATGCTCAAGCTCATGTGCCGTAGATTCATACCAATCCGTATCCAGTCGGAGCACTGCTATCTTATTGGGTATCTCGGCCGGGATGGTATCTTCAACCTTCCCTTTGATAAAATGCACCCTTTCTTTGGGATAAGCTGTTGAGGCCATATTCTGCTTCACATCTTCCAGGGGGGAGTAACACCATTCATTTACATCTGAGGATTGGTGTTTTTGCCATATATTTCTTGAATGCTGCCCTTTAAAATCAACATCCTTTTCGCCAGGCTCAACCATTCCTTCAAAGGTATCATAGAGGTACAAGTTCCTGTGTTTGGAGTCACAAGCCAGAAGTGTCAAAGCCATGACCATGGAATTGCCTCCTTTCCATACTCCACATTCCACCACGTCTCCTTCAATATCATTTGCTTCTGCGTACTTGATAGCCTGGTAGGTGGCATAGAGTCTTTCGGGCGATGTCATCGAAAAAGGTTGTGCCCGTTTGTGAATCTCTTTAAAATCTTCCTCCACATCAAAAGGTACAATCTTCCTGGCAGGCTGTATAAGTTTAAGTTTGAAAAATTTCAGGAACCAATTAATGACTTTCAACATGCTAATTTGAATTAATTTTTCCGATCCAATCCAATCATGCTAAGTGCTTTTCGTACAAGAGAATTCAGATCTTCAGAAAGCTTGTAAAAGTAGGTAATTCCAACAAATATACCTAACAGGATCAGGCTACGGTATAAGGAATCCAAGAACCAGCTATGGAGCGTTGGAAGTAGATAGTTTATGAGGAAAGCCAGTGCAATAAGCAGGAAAATCTTGATTGTTTTAAATGTAAATGGTTGAATCCCCAGTTTACCATAGATAAATATAATAACTACTGTATTGATGATGAAGTAGGAAGCAAGCGAGGCCAGAGCCGCTCCATTTATACCAAGGATAGGTATTAAAAGGTAATTCCCCGTCACGGTCATGATTCCGAGGGTAAGCACAAAAAGGATCAGGTAGCGGTGATACTTTGAATAGATCAGGATCAGGTTATTGATCCCGGTAGTTACGTCAATCAGTTTTCCCAGGCCAATAAATAGAACCACAAATTTGCCTGCTTCATAGATATCTCCGTTTGGCATCAGGATAAAAATACTGTTGATATTGGCCCACAGTATGATCAGGAGAAGTCCCCCGATAATGGCCTGGTTGGCAGAGTAACGTATATAGAGTTCCTTTAAACGGGGAATATCGTTGTTTTCCAGGCTTTCAGAAATAAAGGGTGCGCTTATCTGTAAAGTTGCCCGGGAAGGAATCTCAATGATGGAGGTCATGAAAAAAGAAATGGTATAAATCCCTGTACTGGCAAGTCCAATCATGGACGAAATCATAAAAGCATCAACCTTTGTAACCACATTGGATCCGATACCTGCAAGCAGCATGAATCCCATATAGGGAAATATTTTACTTGCAAGCTCCCTGGGGATACCCTTACTTTTTTCTTTCGGTGTCATTAACCTCTGCAGTCGCTTGAAGTAAGTGAAGAGTATTAATACAGCCAGAGCATAGGAGAGAATTACGAGCAATACATACAGATCAATGGACAGGGACAGATAAAAAAACAGCAATGCCGATGTGATCAAAAGAAAGCGAAGGACGATCTCCCGAATGAACTTCGGTATGGTGATCCTGTAATAGGACACCGAAAAATTTTCTATGATTCCTAGGTACACAAGGACCAGTCCGAAGGGAATAATCAGGAGAAAATACTTGCTGAATAGTGGAGAGTTTTCTGTAAATAAACCCTGGAAATAATCCTTCCCCAGAAAAACCAGGGTCCCAAAAAACACAAAACTAATTATTGGTAATAGCAAAGCATATCTGTAAGCCTCCCTGAGTTTACCCAACTTTTTAAGCTGCGGACTGAACTTTATGATCGCATTGGGGATCCCAATCTGGGCAATAAAAGCAAACAGGAAAGCAGAGTCAACTATAATGCGATTCAGTCCAATTAACTCCGGGCTCAGAAAATAGGGATAGATAAAAATGGTTGAGACCATTCCAATAACTGCACCGGTGTAACTGACGATAGAGGCCTTAATGCTTTGCCTGATCACTATCCCCATATTATGATGCTTTCAAGATATTGCGTTTTACAAAAAGGACCAGCCGAAACGGTACCAGCTCTTTCCAGCTCATGTACTTCCTGTTAATTAACGGGAAACCTGTACGCTTAATTTCCCTGCCTTCAAAAGATTGAAGAAGTTCCAGGTATTTTTCATGAGCAATGTTAGTGGAGAAATTGTCACTGGCCCTTTGTTTGGCGTTCTTACTTAAAATATTTAAAAGTTCGTTGCTGGCAAGCAGGTCAGCAATCCGCTGAGCAAATTCATCTGTTTTACCAGGCTCCACAAGATATCCGGAACTTCCCTGCTCAATACATATATCGGTACACTGCGGGAGAAGGGAGGAGACAGGAACACAACCAAAAGCCATGGCCTCCAGCAAAGTGTGTGGGTATCCTTCAAAATTGGATGGTAGGAGAAGAATCTTATGCTCCCTGTAATAATCGTTTACCCTGACAGGATCCACCCTTCCTGTGAAACTGATATACTCCAACAGTGACCTGTCAGCCGTTATTTGCTTCAATTTTTCAAGATCAGGTCCCTCTCCCACGATGGTAATCTTTACTTTGATACCCTGATCAATAAGGGATTCCATAATTGCCGGTATCAGAAAAACTGCCTTCTGCCTGTTATCTATGCGCCCCACATACAAAACATCCTTTGGCCTGTCGGAGCAGAGTTTATATCCCTGTAATTCTTTCCCCGGGAGAGGTATTCCATTCATGATGGAGGTGACCAGATCCGGAGGCAGGTATTGGCCGGCCAGTTTCTCAATGTACGGACTCACTCCTACAATCTTGTCGGAGATCGGATCGGATTCGTGTTCCACCATCTGCTCCAGCATGTTATTAACCACATGGATAATTCTGCTTCGGTCAAACATATACCCTGCTGCCGCATGTATATAGAAACTGTGATTATTGATGATATAGTCGAAAGACTGCCTTCTCATATATAGTCCGATCCTCCTGGCCAGGAGAATCCTGCCAAAAGGGATCCTTTCGTAAATCCAGGAATTGAAATACTTTCCATGGATTCCTTCCTGATGGATTCTATGGTACCAGATACCTTTTCGGTCGGTACAAATAATTGTTACCTCGAATCCCTTTGACTTCAAAAACTTTCCCAGTTCAATAATAAAAGTGCTGATTCCCCCCATATTCAGGATATAGGTGGTAATCGCTACGCTGACCGTTTGCTTCTTGCTTTCTGTTTGAGTCATTGTTACATAATTTAGATTCGTCTGTTCCTGAGATAGTAGTTGGTTAATCTGACTCCAAATACGAAGTGCCGTAAAATCGTAGGGATCAACCCATAATACTGCCTCATAATTTTAAACCGCTCTTTCAGTCCCGCTTTGATATTGTGCTCCGTAAGGCCTCCTTCCAGGAACCTGGACAGGATCTGCCGGGTATTGTGGATCTGCCCTGAACTCATTACCGCACGGATGGCCCAGTCGATATCAGCAGAGAGCCGGTAGTCCAGGTTAAACTCCGGGGCCACCTCCCTTTTGACAATAATTGATTGATGACAGACTACCATTCCCTGACGGAAGGATCGCCATGTTAAGCGGTCCGGAGGTTTTAATCTCCGGTCGCCAATCTCATTCTGATCTTCATCTATGATCATGGTACCCCCGTAGAGAATCTCAGGCAGGCCATCCAGTCCCTGAACCATCTTCTCTACGGTATCAGCTGCGAAAATCTGGTCGCCGGAATTCAGGAACCAAACATACGCTCCACTGGCTGCTTTTAATCCCTTGTTCATGGCATCATACAATCCACTATCGGGCTCACTGACCAGCTGGTCAACTCCCTTAAAACCGGCAATTACCTCCAGGGTATTATCGCTGGAGTTCCCATCAATGATTATGTATTCTATCTGCTTATAAGTTTGGTCTGTCACACTCTCGATGGTCCTGCCAATATACTCCGCTCCATTGTAGACTACCGTGATCACTGATATTAAGGGAGGGGTTTTCATGATTGAGCCTCCTGGTTAAGCAACTTGTTGTACAGCTCCAAATGCATCTCCACAGAACGCTCACTTGAAAAACGCTCAAGTGCCAGCTGCCGGGTCTTTGAAGATAGTTCTTCATAGGATTCCGAATCAAGGATCCAATTCATTCCCTCTGCCAGCTCTTCGGATGATTTGCAGGGTGCCAGGTACCCGTTTACTTTATGTTCAATCATTTCAGGAATTCCTCCGGTCCGGAAACCTACCACGGGGGTTCCGGAAAGCATGGATTCGATGATCGTATTGGGAAGATTGTCCTGCAGGGAAGGAATGACAAAAAGATGGGCCACGCTATATAGATCCACGATGGTATGGACCGATTGCACAAAGGCAATGTTACGGGCGGACAAGGGGAAGGACTGAAGCTCGTTCCCCCTGGTCTTGCCGAACAAAAGGATTTCAACATCCATGCATGTTTCGGG